>Ga0185299_10002413_pt1 | contig 28926 bp, 30 predicted proteins | sample PaiPotPPA55metaG_FD_128002 | JGI IMG/M metagenome (GOLD analysis project Ga0185299, IMG submission 128002) | Iron sulfur acid spring bacterial and archeal communities from Banff, Canada, to study Microbial Dark Matter (Phase II) - Paint Pots PPA... ...
CCGCCCAATAATCGCGACCGTATTCCCTTGCCTGTTTATTTCAGGCGACAGCGGCAGCGGTTCGAACATATCCACACGGCTCCCGGGCGTAAAAACCGCCGAAAAATCAAACGTCGCCGGCAGCACACCCACCACCGTCACCGGCCCCCCATCAAACGACAAAGATCGCCCGACAATGCTCGGATCGCCGGAAAATTTCCTCCTCCACAATCCGTCGCTCAGCATCGTCACTCGCGGCCCGTTCTGTTTGCACTCTTCCGTGCTGAACTGCCTCCCAATCTGCGGTTCCACGCCCAGTAGCGAAAAAAAATTCTGCGTCACCGGCACACTCGTCAATCTCTCCGGCTGTCCATCACCAATCATCTTGGCGTCGCCCAAGCCATAAAAGGCATAGTAAGCCGCCAAGTCCTCGTACGACTGGTTCTTCGCTCGCAAATCCAGCAGGTAGTCCGTCTGCGAAGTTTTCCCGGACATATCGTTTGTCTCGTCCTGGTGGTTCGCCATCCACACCAACTTCCCTGGATCGCGAAACGGTAGCGGCCGAAGGAGCAGCGTATTCACCACGCTAAAAATTGTGCAGCTCGCCCCAACGCCAAGCCCCACAATCAGAATCGCAAACGCAGCGAACCCCGCGTCCCGCCACAGGGTCCGCACCGCGTACCGCACATCGCGACTCAGATTCTCAAGAAACGGCGTTCCACCATTCCCATTTTGAGATGACAATTGAGAAGACATTTGTGCAGACACGGCCCCTCCTGCGCAATTCCCGCGTCTCTGTAGACGATGGAAATCGAAGAAGGTTCCGTATCCCCTCGAGATTTTCTTTCGTCAAATCTCCGTTATCACTCCAGAACCAACGCGCCACTTCCCCCGCGACAACTCCTCCTCTTTCCCCTATAACTAAGAACTGGCACCCGAAGACCAAATACCGCCCATTTCCATGACCCCTGACAAAAAACGATTGCGCGTTGGCGTCCTCTTTGGCGGCCGCTCCGGCGAACACGAAGTCTCCCTGGCCTCCGCGGCCTCGGTAATCCGCGGCCTCGACCCGGACAAATACGAAATCGTTCCCATCGGCATCACCAAAGAGGGCCACTGGCTGATCGGCGGCGGCGCACAAAAAATGCTCCCCGAAATCCTTCGCATCGGCCAGCGCGTCACCATGAGCGCCGATCCCACCGACGCCGCTCTAGTCCGGCTCGACGGCAGCGGCGGCGGCCAGCGCATCGACGTAGTCTTCCCCGTCATGCACGGCACCTTCGGCGAAGACGGCACCATCCAAGGTTTGCTCGATCTCGCCGGCCTCCCGTTCGTAGGCGCAGGCGTCCTCGGCTCCGCCATCGCCATGGATAAAGACGTCGCGAAAAAACTCCTGCAAGCGGCCAAAATTCCCGTCGTCCCCTGGCTCTGCATTCGCCGCGACGAATGGGAACGCAACGAAAATATAATCGCGCACCAAATCGAAAAGGAATTCCCGTATCCCTTGTTTGTGAAGCCCGCAACGCTCGGCTCGAGCGTCGGCATGAGCAAAGTCCACTCGCGCCAGGAGCTCGCTCCTGCGTTAAATTTCGCCTCCGAATTCGCCATGAAGATTCTCGTCGAGCGCGCCGTCAACGCCCGCGAAATCGAAGTCTCCGTCCTCGGCAACCACGATCCGCAAGCCAGCATCCCTGGCGAAATCGTCCCCCACCGCGAGTTCTACGATTACGCCGCGAAATATCTCGAGGAAGGCACAAAACTCCTCATTCCTGCCGATCTGAAGCCCGCGCAAGTCAAAAAATTCCAACACCTCGCCGTCCTGGCGTTTCGCGCCCTCGAACTAAGCGGCATGGCCCGCGTCGATTTTTTCCTTGGGAAAGCAGGCGGAAAAATCTATCTCAACGAAGTGAACACCATCCCCGGCTTCACTTCCATCAGCATGTACCCAAAACTCTGGGAAGCCAGCGGCATCCCCTTCCCCCAACTCATCGACAAACTCATCGAACTAGCCCTCGAACAACACGCCGAAAAAGCCCGCACCAAATACGCCATCGAACTCCCCGCAGGCTCCGCCGGCGCCCTCGAAGGCTAGATCCCCCTTTGCCGGAGGCGTTCTTCCTGCCTTTATCTCACGCAATAACTCCGCAGGAAGCCAGTTTCCGATAACCCGGCTATACATCCATTGACTCCGCGGTTGGTTTCGCAAACCTGCCGGTTCGTGAGGTCCTAGGAGCACTAGTCCGCGGCTGCCGAGGTTCTGTCAAAACATTTGAGAAAATAACCGTAGTTTGATTTGACTCGGCTAGACGCCCGACGCAGAATACGGGGCAATTCCCTCTAGACCAGTCGTATCCCCCAAGGAAGCCGTTCAACTCACGCGGAGGGAATCTGAAAGGAAAATCCCATGACCCAAAGACAGCGACTTACGATTTTGGGGACCACCATGGTTTTTGCCGGTGTAGTTCTTGCGGTGATGTTGATTCGTTTGCCGAGCGTAAAAGCGCACGACGATGACGACGAGGGGTCACTCATCAAGATAGGTTTCGAAATAGCACCCGTTCACCTGAACTTAGAGGGAAAGAACCGGGATTTGGTAGGGTTAGGTAGCTTCATTGTCAACGCGCAAGCTGACTGCAATGGTTGCCACACTGCGGGTGGACCTCCAAACTTCAATTACGCCAATGGCGGGAACCCGTACTTTGGCCAAAACATGAAGACCGACCCGACCACTTACTTGGCCGGAGGCGCGGACTTCTTTTCTGCCGAGATCCCAAGTGCGGCCGTGGGTGGATATCCGCCGGGTTCCCAGCCACCCTCCTATCCGCCAGCGGAATATGGAGCGTATGTTGGTCCAGACATTATTTCACGCAACTTGACGCCGGATAAGACTGGGCGGCCGGAAGGAGGCAACACGCTTGAGCAGTTTAAGCAGATCCTGAGGACGGGCATAGATTTCGATCACCTCCATCCAACCTGTACAGCGGCTTTGCCGACTCCGACGCCAGCAAACTGCATTCCACCCCCTGTGGACGGCGAGCTTCTCCAAGTCATGCCTTGGCCCGTATTTCACAACATGACCGACCATCAGATCGAAGCTATCTATGAGTACCTGAGTGCCATCCCCTGCATCGAAGGCCCGGCCCAACCAAGCGACCTTCCACCTCCTCTTCAATATGCGTTCCCGGTGCTGCACAACGATTGCGGCGGTGACCCACCGGTCAGTAGCCATTCGGCTGCGCGTCGTAGGTCAAAGCCGTAACACGTTGTGAATGAAAAATGAACCTCTCAGCAGCGGCCGCCTGCCGATGCGTGTGAGAAGTGTTGCATGATGTTCCTCCGTAGGCACCCGTTGCAGGAGGATTTGTGAAGGAGCTCGACTCCTGGCATCGGGCGTTCTGCCTGGTAAACGCTAGTGTTCTATCGGAAGCGCGCATTTCAAAGTAGACGCGCGCGCGAGCACGATGCTCTGGCGCGCTTTCGATAAAACCGTTTGAAGGAAGCGGCCGGCGTTTGCGGCGGACGGGGTACTATGTGCTTTGAATCGATTTTTTCCCAGTGGCTTCGTTCTCACGCACTAATTGGAAACGGCCACACAACCTTTATTCCAAACCATTTACTCACGCCCGAATTTTATGTAAGGTTTTAGGGTTGCTCAAATTCGCAGGGATTTTTTCAACTCGTTTCACATTCGATTCCGACGCTCACAGGGCAGGAGACCACTGAATGTCACTTCTCGAACCGCCTGCCGATATTCAAAAAAAATCTCGGGCCATGATCTTCACCATGACGGCAGCCTTCATCATCGCCGTCATCGCCGTATGGTTCTGGCTTCGTTTTTATCCCGAGAAAAAAGCCACGGAGCAATTCTTCAACGCCGTGGTAGCCGGAGACATGAACACCGCTTACCAGCTTTGGAAACCCGGGCCCAGTTCCAGCTACAAGCTCCAGGACTTTGTCGCCGACTGGGGACCCACCGGCTACTATGGCCCGGTAAAAAGCTACAGCATCCTCAAAGCCAAATCTCCAGACGGCTCCAGCACCAGCGTCGAAGTCCGCGTAGCCATCAGCCCCTTCACGCCCATGCCCATCGCCAACAACGACCCCGAAAAAAGCCAAAAAACAAAAGTAGTCAGTATCTGGGTCGACACCAAAGACAAATCCTTCAGCTTCCCGCCATAGGTCTAATTTTCATCTCAACCTCTTGTAGTGGCGCAGCACGCTGCGCCCAAATTGCACACGCGCTAATTCCATTTGTGCACTCGCTAATTATTATGTCATTCCGAGCGAAGCGAGGAATGCGCTTTTTCTTTTCTGCTCTGCGTACTCTGTGTCTCTGCGTTTCGTTGTTCTTCTCTTCCCCTCACCATGCTGGCGCCGCTTCCGAAATCTGCTACAAAACTCTCCGCGAACCTCCGCGCTCTCTGCGCCTCTGCGTTATCCTTTTCTTACTTCTTCCTCGCTCACCGCCGAATATCCTCCAAAGCGTGCTCCAACTCCTGCGGCCCAACACTAGCCGTCCCCAACTTCCCTACCACCACCCCCGCCGCCGTATTCGCCAGCACGGCCGCGTCCGGCAAAGACGCCCCCGCCGCCACCGCCAGCGAAAGCACGCTCAAAACCGTATCTCCCGCCCCCGTCACGTCGAACACCTGCCGCCCCGTAGCTCCGCGCTCCACTCCGCTCTGCCCCACCCGCGCGTAAGTCACCTCAAAACTAGTCGCCGGAATCTGCAAATGCCGCGGCGAGGACTCCTCGGAAACACTCATGCCCTTTTCCCCAAGCGTAATTACCACCGCGCTGCATCCAAAGTGTGCCAGCAACGCCCGCCCCGCCTCTTCCACCGATTTTTCATCCCCCAGCGATCGCGTAACAAAAAACCCCGCTTCCTTCGCGTTGCAAACAATCGCCCGCGCCCCGCGATACGCATACAAACGCGAAGTCTTCGGTTTCACAAAAACAGGCACCTTCAATTGATGCGCCGCGCTCAAAACGCGGTCCGCAAAATCATCCGTAATCAAGCCCTTGTCGTAGTCGGAAAGCACCAAAGCATCAAGGTGTTTCAGTGCGTTAAACAAAACCCCCAGCAGTTTCTTCTCCGTCTCCGCACGCAAAGGCTCACGCCGCTCCTGATCCACGCGCACAACCTGCTGATGCCGCGCGATGATCCGCGTTTTCACGGTGGTCACCCGCTTCGAATCAGGAACCACTCCCTTTTCAATAATGTTCCCGGCCCGCAAACACTTCTGCAAAGCCCGCCCAGCTTCGTCCGTGCCAATCGCCCCAAATGTCTCGACATGCGCTCCCAGTGCAGCCAAATTCGCCGCCACATTCCCCGATCCGCCCAAACACTCGCTCTGCGAAACAAAATCCACCACCGGCACCGCCGCCTCCGGCGAAAGCCGCGTAGCCGTCCCCCACAAATACCGGTCCAGCATCAAATCGCCCAGCACACCCATGCGCTTCCCGCGCAATCGCGGGATCAACCGCTTCAAACGAGGAATGAATTCAGATGTGTTGGTCGGCATGCGCAGGGCCTGTATTCCTTTGCTCAAGTGTTCAATATTCGCGGCCGATTATTCCGAGGCGATCTTTGCTTCTTCCGGCAGCATCACAGGAATGTCGTCGCGCACCGGATAAACCCGCCGGCACGTCGAACACTTCAACCCGGAATTGTCCGGCGTAAGTTTGACGGGCGTCTTGCAGATCGGACAAACCAAAATATCCAGCAACTCTTTCGGAATCCCCATGCGCCTCTCCCTTTCGTAGTTCCTTCCATCATTCCAAGCGAACCGTCACTGTATCAAAGGCCCTCGAATACGAGCAACCAGCCACTTCGTATCCTTCCAATCCAACTCCACAGTTGTCATCCCGAGCGTAGCGAGGGATCTGCTTTTCGCTTTCTACTTTTCGCTTTTGATCTCTGTGTCCTCTGTGTCTCTGCGTTTCACTTTCTTTTTCTTACTCCTTCAGTTCTTTGCCGGCCTCGCCGCCCCGGCTAATCGCCATTTTCCACGCTCCCCCGACCGCCGCGACTGTAAGCAACAAAACAATTGGATCGATCGCATGCCGATAGCGCAGGTCCGCATGAGTCACATAATACAAACACGGAAAAACCACGGGAAACACAGCCAGTATCCAAACGATCTTCCCGGTCATTCCTGATTTCTCTTCGGTTCCGTTCCTCTCCGTCTCTGCGCTGCCGCTGCGATCTCTGCGTCTCCGCGTTGTCTTTTTCCGTCCTCCCCACAACACCAAAACGCCAAACAAAGCCCCAACCGCAGTCAAAAAACTAGAAAGTAGAATGCCCCGTATCAACCACGAATCCGTCTCCCGAAAATTCTTCACCGGCGATTCCGTCCCCATCCAAAACGCCACAAACTTCCTCCCGGCTAAACGAAACTCCAATCCCGGATGCGCCCTCATAAAAGAAGTAGCAAGCTCCCATTTCTCCGCCATGTAACCGGTCTCGCCAAGCTGCGCATATCTCCGCGCCTCTTCCGCTCGAGTAATCGACTTCCGCCCGCCCCGCGCATGCTCATCAAAAATATCGTTGTTCCCCAGCCACAACTCAAACGGCAAATTCGACCGCACCGGAACAAATTTGTGAAAAGCAACGTAGTTGCGAATCGCCCAAGGCAAGCAACATAGAGCCGCAACGCCAACTGCCAGCACCGTCTGTTTCCAGCGCAAGCTGCTTTCCCCGCGTCCACGAAGCACGACCCAACCCAACAAAAACGGCAGCAAAACCCCAAGCGCCGGGTTCGTCATCAAGGCCAAGCCCCACAACAATCCATAAACGCCCCAGTCCAGCCACCGTTCCGATTCCGCCAGTCCCAAAGTCGCCCACAAAACCAACGCCGCCAAAAGCGCCGACAGCGATGTATCCCAAATCCACTCGAACGGCATCATCACCGCGCTCGGAAAAACCGCCCAAAGCCACGCCGCTCCCGCCGCCACTCCCAAACCGCCAATCCTTTTCCCAACGAAGAAAATCGGCACGCAAGCCACCGCAGAAAAAAGAATGTTGAGCGCAACGCACGCAAAAAAAGCCCGCGCTGTAAAAACGCCAAACAGCTTAAACGCCGCGGCCACAAGCAAGGGATAAACCGGCGCCAGCCAAGCCGTAGGCCCCGTCTCCGTTCGAAACACATTGCTGAATCCCTTGCCTTCCGCCAAGGCGTACGCAATGTTCCCCGTCTCCTGCTGAAACGGAACAATTCCCAGAACTCCCGGTCGAACTTTGCTCGCCTGGTCCCAAGCAAACGCCACACGCACACCCATCGCCACAATCACAATAAGCGCCAGCGAAGTCGCCGCCTTGCGAAATGTTCTATTCTTGCCGGCTGTTTTCATCACTTTTTCGCTCGGTTCAAATCGCCTTTTTGTGCCGCGACAAATGTACTGGCTGCAACAAACTGTGACAAGCGCGCACAACAATTTCACGCTACAATAGGAGGGTTATGCTTACAGTCAACAATATATCCATGCGCTTCGGACCACGGGTCCTCTTTGAAGATGTGACCTGCACCTTCATGGCCGGGCGCCGCTACGCCGTCACCGGCCCGAACGGCGCCGGCAAATCCACATTCATGAAAATCCTGACCGGCGAAATCGAGCCCACCAAAGGCTCGATCACCCGCCCGAAAAAGATGGGCGTCCTGCGCCAGGACCAGTTTGCGTTCGATCAATTTCGCGTGATCGATACCGTCATCATGGGAAACGCGTCGCTATGGAAAGCGCTCGAAGAGCGCGACGCGCTGTACGCAAAGCCGCATGAAGAATTGACCGACGCGGACGGCATGCGCCTCGGCGAACTGGAAGGGATCGTCGGAGAAGAAGGCGGTTACACCGCCGAAGCCGACGCAGGAACTTTGCTCGATGGACTGGGCATCGAAAGCGAGCTGCACGAACGCAAGATGGGCGAATTGCAAGGCGGACAAAAAGTTCGCGTGCTGCTCGCGCAAGCGCTTTTCGGCACTCCCACAGCGCTGCTGCTCGACGAGCCTACCAACAACCTCGACCTCGATTCCGTGCACTGGCTGCAAAGATATTTGACCGACTACGAAGGCGTGCTTATCGTGATTTCCCACGATCGCCATTTTTTGAACAGCGTTTGCACGCACACCGCCGACATCGACTACGAAACCATCATCATGTACGTCGGCGGCTACGACGACATGGTCGTGGCGAAGACGCAGATTCGCTCGCGCATCGAATCAGAAAACGCGAATCGCGAAAAGAAAATCGCGCAACTAAACGAATTCATCGCGCGTTTTTCCGCTGGTACACGCTCCGCGCAAGCTACTTCTCGCAAGAAAGAAGTCGAGCGGTTGCAGACAACCGAACTGGCGCGCTCCAACATTCAGCGGCCGTACATCAAGTGGGACATGAAGCGCAATTCGGGGCGCCATCCGCTGGAAATTCGCAGCGTCGAAAAATCCTACGATGACTTGAAAGTGATTCCGCGTTTTTCCGCGGCCGTGACGCGCGGAGAAAAAATCGCGCTGATGGGCCGCAACGGAACAGGAAAAACGACGCTGCTGAAATCCCTCGTGCTCAATGCGCCGGGCTATATCGAAGACGACGATCGCCAATTTAAAATCAATGGCGGCGAAGTGAAATGGGGCCACGAAGTCGCCGTGGGCTACTTCGCGCAGGACCACGGCGAATCCATCACCAAGGGCATGACGGCGATCGACTGGCTCTGGCAGTTCGATCCGAGCGCCAATCAGCAGGAACTGCGCGGGCTGATGGGGCAGATGCTTTTCAGCGGCGAAGACGCGCTGAAGCCGACGCGCGCGCTTTCTGGAGGCGAATCGGCGCGGCTGATTTTCTGCCGCTTGATGCTGCAAAAGCCGAATTTCCTGGTGCTCGACGAACCAACAAACCACCTCGACCTGGAATCCATCAACGCGCTTAACATTGCTTTGCAGCGCTACGACGGTACCGTTTTGCTGGTCACGCACGATCACGACGTGATTGACGAAGTCGCGACGCGCATCTGGCATTTCCACGACGGCAAGATCGAAGACTTCAAAGGGCCGTACGAAGAATTCGTCGCCTACGCCGAAGCTAAAGCTTCGTAAATCAAACTTCTCGAAGCGAAGCAGGACTTCGTCTTTTCTTGCTTCCTTTTTTATCTTCCCCCTTTCTTAACTTTCCTCATAAAATTCAGCGCGAAATCGGACCACAGACTGAAAGTCTGTGCCACTACTGCTTGGTGGCGCGATCGATGAGGCTGGCGATTTGGTTGTGCAGGCTGACGCGGTCCTCGTCGTGGAGGTACATCATGTGGCCGGCGTTGTAGTAGTCGAGCTTGACGTTTTTTTGCAGGTCGGGCGGCAGGCCGAGATGCTCCATCGTAAACTCCGTCGCGAAAAACGGCGTGGCCATATCGAAATATCCGTTTTCGACTTGTAGGAGCAACTTGGGATTGGTGATCATCGCTTGGGCCAAGTCACCTTGGACGTTCGGTCCGCTGGGGAAAAATCCTCGCGGCCCTCGGGCTTGGCGAGTCCAGTTCCAGGTACCACCGCCGCCGCTGGTGTTGTGGTAAATCTTGTCTTTGCCGAACTTCAGTTCGTCGTGATTGTAGGAATTGATCAGCGCCGTGTAGGCGCCGCCGACGGCGGGGCCTTCGGGATCGCCTTGCGCGTTTTCCTCAAGGAGATTAGCCGTGTAGCCGGTGAAGCGGGCGTCGATGCGGCCGACGGTCTGTCCAGCGCTGCGCTGAAGTTCGGCGCGGAATTGGCTGAGGTTGACGCGCAGATCCGCTTTGATCAGATATTCTTCGCTCAATCCAGTGAAGCGAGAAACTTTTTTGGCGACTGCGGCTTTTTCGGGGGCGGAAAGTTGCGCGCCTTTGAAAAGAGCGTCGGCGTACTCGCCAGAAGCAAATTTGCGCGCTTCTTCGACGAATGCGGGGAGATCAGCTGGACGGTCCTTTAAGACTTTGTGATACCACGCGACGGCAGCGTAGCTCGGAAGATAATAAATATACGAGCGGTCATCGCCCGAGGGAAACGTGATGGTGGAGAGATCGAGCACGGAAGAAATCAGGACGATGCCATTCAGGTGGACAGTGTCGTGGTTCTGCAAGTAATTCCCCAGGGCTGCCGAGCGGAACGTGCCGTAACTTTCGCCAATTAGAAATTTCGGCGAATTCCAGCGGTCGTTGCGGCTCAGATACGTGACGATGAATTGTCCGAAAGCTTCGACATCTTCATCGACGCCGTAAAAATCTTTTTCCTGGGCTTTGCAAACGGCGTGGCTGTAACCGGTGCCCATGGCGTCGATGAAAACGAGATCGGTCTTGTCGAGCAGACTTTCGGTATTGTCCACGAGTTTGTACGGGGCGGGCGGAGTGAAGGTGCCGTCGACGGTCCATGCGCGCCGCGGGCCAAAAGCGCCCAAGTGCAGCCACATGGTGGCGGAGCCGGGTCCTCCGTTATAGAGGAAAGCGATGGGGCGCGTGCTGAGGTCCTTCACGTCACTGCGCGTGTATGCTGCGGAGTACATGAGTCCGGTGGACTCGCCCTTGTCGTTCTTGAGCAGCGTGGTGCTGGCGGTGGCTTTGTAGGGAATGGATTGGCCGCCGAGGCGGATGGTGTGATCGGTCACGGAAGATTCTTCCTTTGTGGCCGCGGCGTCGCACTTCTCCGGCGCTTTGGCTTCCGGCGCTTTTGCTTCCCTCTCCGGCGCTTGGGCCGAAAGGCGCGTCGCCTGACCACACAGTAAAAGAATTGCCGCCGTGCAAACCCCAAGACTTTTTCTCATCGCGTTATCCACCCTGTCGAATTGGATTGCGTTGCATCCCCTGAACGGGCGCGATTGTATGTTGGCGCGGCGGCGGAGTCAAAGGAAGCGGCCCTCGCGACACATGTATCCCCCCTCCCCTTTTTTTTGTAAGTGCGGATTCTAAAGGACTTTAAGTCCTGCGTTTTGGAAGTGCGGATTCTAAAAGAGTTACGGGCGCAAATCTTGGAAGTGCGGATTGTAAAGGACTTAGGTCGGCGAGGGGCTGAGACGTCGGTAGAATGGACGTTTCGGCTACGCTCCCTTCGTTCCCCAGTGTATGCAGGGCAAGCAGTCGGCAGTTCAAAGTTGAACGGGGAGAGAAAGAGATCGGGAAAAGATAACGCGGAGACGCGGAGGGCACAGAGGTGGCGCTGAGACGACGGGGTCGTCGAAAAGGGGCAGCGCCTCCGATTCATAAGAGAAAGTACCACGATAGTTACTATTTGTCAATACCATTTTGTCGTGTACTGCATGGTCATTCGAACGGCGAGGGTTCATTCGAATGAGGGTTGCGGAAGTTGCGGGATTGAAAGGAGTTGGCGGGGAGGTTAGTGGATTGATACGGGTGTGGAAATCTGTGAAAAAGTCCGAGGAGCCATGCTTCAAAAAACGTGGGTGGGGTACCTGATAGGTAGCCATGCTATTCTGCAAAACGCACAGCACCACGGTAGCGCGGTTAGAGAGTCCCTATGAGATGCCCACATTGTCTGATCGACTTCCATGATAGGCAGACGTGGTGGTCGGTCGTCCTCGGCGGCGATACTGAAGGACAGTGGGTCATTACACGTCGTACTTGTCCCGCTTGCAATCGATTTGTCTTGGGACTGGAGAATGGTACTTCTCGGGGCCCGATCACGCAGGGCCAACAAAACGCGGAACTGAATGTGCTGAGGTCAATTCAGGTGTGGCCGAAAGGCGTTGCGAGGGCCCCCGTTCCACCCGAAGTGCCTCCGGGAATAATCGAGGATTATAAAGAAGCATGTTTAGTTCTCAGCGACAGCCCAAAAGCCTCTGCCGCTCTCAGTCGGAGGTGTCTGCAAAATCTTTTGCGGCAAGCGGCGGGAGTTAAACCGGGAGACTTGAGCGGAGAAATCCAGCAGATTTGGATAGTGGCAAATTGCCGCAAGACCTTGCCGACAATATTGACGCGATTCGGAATATTGGGAATTTCGCTGCTCATCCAAACAAGAGCAAGAGTACTGGCGACGTAGTTCCCGTTGAGCCGCACGAGGCAGAGTGGAATCTTGAGGTTCTCGAATCTTTGTTCGACTTTTACTTTGTCCAGCCTGCCAAAGCTAAGGCGCGTAGGGACGCGCTGAACAAGAAACTTACCGATGCGGGCAAACCGCCGTTGAAGTAGCCGCCGGCGAAGGCTTACCAAGATACAGGCGGTCGTTCGTGCGCCGAGAGTCGAAATTGCATAGATGGCTAGAAATCGCAGCTAATAAAATGTTTATCGTAAGCTCTCTGTAAATCAGCAAATGGCCATAAGCGTACATTTCATGCATCAGTGTATTGATATGATGCTTGAAAAGGATGTAATTGTCCTATTACAGTATTATATTTATGTATTGACAAAATAAACGGACATTGATAATCTCCTCTCGGATGAACCTTGCAGCCCAACTCGAACAACTGAGAGCACGCGGCTTTGACGAAGACAGGGCGCAAATCATCCTGCTGATCCGAGAGGCAGCGATCCTGCTGTTCCAGGGTTTCCCAGACTCTTTCTTGATGTATGGAGGGGCCAACCTAATCCTCTTCCACGAAAGTCTGCGGACATCGAGAGACCTAGACCTGCTTTCGCAGGGCGCCGAACTCCCAAGCGTTGACGAAATAACCGGCGTCCTATCGGATGGGTTGCAGGAAATGGGGAAGCTGCTGGAGCTTGCGCCCCTAACGGTAAAGGTGAGCATAGCAAAACCCGTTTTTATCAAGCTCGAAATCGCGAGCAAGGACGCGAGAACTTTGTTCACCGTCGATCTTGGCGGACTTGCCTCGGTGCTTAAATCAGGAATTGAAGAACACACGATGGAGGCCATTTCGCTTAACCGAAGAGCCATCGTGAGGTCCGTCTCAAAGGATCACCTTCTGCTGCAAAAGGCGGAAGCGTTCGCCTTCCGGAGAGGAGTGAAGGCAAGGGACGCCTACGACATCGAGCTATTGCTCGATGCTGGAGCGAAGTTATCGGGAGAACTGAAAAATCATCTCTCGGACACTCTGGCCATGAGAGAAATCAGGAAAGAGGAATTAACGGCCCGCATAGAGCAGATCACGACGGTATTGTGCCGAGGGCAACTGGCGGACGTTCTGCCAGGTGACCTCTACAAGGCATTGGAGAGGGCCGAGTTCGAGCCATTGCGAACAGCGCTGCGGGAACTATTCGATGAGTGGTTATAGGATGCGGAAAAACTTCGACTGGGTATCCACATTAGCGACAGAGGCGAAGACGAACCCGCTGGTTCGGATCGGGGAGATTGCGTCCAAGTATGGGCTTTCCAGAGGCGCGGCTACGAAGGCACTGAACAGACTGAAAGCGAGAGGGCTCGTGGAGAGAGTCGCGGACGGTCTTTATTTAAACAAACTTGCGGCATCGGTCAGCGCGCGAGACATCGTCAATGAATTGAATGCGGATTCCTACATTTCGCTGGGAACGGCGCTGGCAGAGTGGGGAATTTCGAGTCAGAACCCGGTGGCAACGACGTGCGTGACGACGTCCAGGGGCCGAAAGATCAAGGCGGGCGCAATGGAAATCGTGTACCGCAAGATCAGCCGGGAACTATTCTGGGGATATACGGAGAAAAAGGGGCGTTACAGAGATTATAAGATCGCGGAGCCGGAGAAGGCATTATTAGACTGGATTTACTTTAGTTTGAAGGACGGATTACCCGTTCAGTTTGATGAAATTCAATTCGAGAAGCTGAGCCGCTCACGACTGGTAGACTACGCAAAAAAATACCCATCGACTGTTGTGCAAACGCTTTTTTTCCCGCTGCTCGAGGGACAAATAGTCGGATTGCGGCCCTGACCGTAACAGCGCAAAGGACGTGGTGAAGGCGACTGTACGATTGGACAGGATACTGGAAGGCGACAGGTTCCTGCTGGGAACTTGTCAGCCTGGATGCGAAGCGCTCCAATGGGATTACTATGCGAAACACCACAATCCCAGGGATTCTCGGCGTTTTGTTGATGGGTGCGCTCTCGGGGGCGACCTATGGCCAGCAACAACGAGTGTTCAATTGGCTGCCCGGCAACGATGAAAGCGTGCGGCTGGACCCCGCGAATTATCATTCGGGGCTGACGTATCACCCGGCGGAAAATGGCGGGAACATCCAGGTGGACATCACGGCGGAAAAGCCGGTGACGATATTTTTGACGGGCGCGGAGGAATGGAAAGCGGCTGTGCAGCATCCGGAGACCATCGCCAACCTGCGGCAAGTGTGCGTGCGGGAGCACGTCGTGGAAACACGATTTGCGTGCTTCGTTCCGCCAGAGGCGATGACGCTCATCATTCGGGACGAACGAAACAGCCCCGATGCGGCGGTGTTTGCGGGACTGGGCGCGGTGCTGGATCCGAATGACAAGATGGAGCGCGCCGTGGGCGTGGGAATTGCAACGGTGTTGACAGGCCAGGGTTCGGCCACGCGGCGTTTTGCTGCGCCAAACGACGTGCATGTCCAGTATTTCCGCTGGGATTGCGTGGAGAATTGCATTCAGCCGGAATTTCAATGGACCGAGCAGGTCAAAGAGAAGTACGAGCTCACGTCGTTTCTGAAGGTCTACGGAGGATTTACGCCGGACCACGACGGCGAAGAGGTGAGCATAAAGATCAAGTCGCCCGTGCCGATGGTGGTGGCGATGCTGCCGTCACAAATTGCGGACCAACTGCATTCGAGGCCAGAGGCGCTGGAAACCGCGCTGGAGAAAAACAACTGCCAGCAGCGTGGCGTGCAATCTTTGCAGTTTTCCTGCACGTTCAATCTGGGCGATGGCCCGCAATCGCTGATCGTCGTGCCGGAAGAAGGCGCGAGGATGCCAAATCACAAAAAGACGGAAATTGAAATGCAGGCGGCGAAATGCGTCGCCAATTGCGGCTTGCTTGCGAGCAAGCAATAAAGGGTGAGTTAAGAAGTTAGTCTAGGACTGGCTTATCAGGGTCAGGCGCTTCGCCTGTTGGGGCTCAGGCCAGCGCTACGGGCGAAACGTTTTCTGGTTCTTTTGGCGCGCAACCTCGAGTGCATCTGTTTCCTTTTTCAGACGATCGGCTTCTTTTTTTGGGCCGGCTTGTTTTTCTAGTCTCACGGATTCCGCAATGGCAAGTCCTGCTTCGGCATTTGCCCGCTTGGAGTACAAGACCAGTCCGAAACGTTCGGTGAAAGCAGAATGGACGAGATTAAAGGAATATTGCGCGTCTTCCCAGGAAGCGACGAGGATTCCTTTGGCTTCGTAGCTGTCGATCGACGCGGGATCGGCGGCGGGAGCAAGAGTTGTCGAAGGGCCGTAGTTCGCGGAGATGGACTTGACCAGCACATTCAGTTTAGACATTGGAAATAGCGACCGCTGTGCTCTTTAGGACAGTCGGGGAAAAATATTCTTGCTAGGGTGGGTAGGGCAGCGGAACGACCATGTCGAAATGGTGTTTCGCCCACACTATGAAACCGCAAAAACGCAAAACAAATGGCAAGGTTGGCGCGTTCGATCCCCAGGTGTTTCTGGATACGGCGGGAGTGTCGAGAAAAATTGTGGAATACCACAAGGGAGAATCGATCTATAGCCAAGGGGACGCCGCGGAAAGCGTGATGTACGTGCAAGAGGGCGGGGTGAAATTATCGGTGGTGAATGGGTCCGGAAAAGAAGTGGTGGTGGCGATGTTTGGCGTGGCAGATTTTTTTGGCGAGGGATGCATGGCCGGCCAGGCAGTCCGCATGGGTACGGCTAAAGCGATTACACCGACCACGATTCTGGTTATTGAGAAGGAGGAACTTCTGCGCGTGCTGCACGCCGAGCAAGAGTTATCGGATCATTTCATCCGGTATATGCTGGCGCATAACATCCGGGTCGAAGAGGATCTAGTCGACCAGTTGTTCAACTCGAGCGAAAAGCGGCTGGCGCGCACGCTGCTGCTGCTCGCCCGCTATGGAAAACAAGATCAGCCGGTTCGCATCTTGCCGAAGGTTTCGCAGGAGACGCTGGCGAACATGGTAGGAACGACGCGATCGCGCGTGAATTTCTTCATGAACAAATTCAGAAAACTGGGCTTCATCGAATACAACGGGAAGATCAAGGTCAACAAGTCCTTATTGACGGTGGTCTTGCACGAGTAAACGGTCCGCTCCTTCTCCGTTACACGGGACGTGATTCAGGATTCAAAGGAAAACGGAGTTGTTTCATGCACCTCCAGGGTGCGCGCTTCTTGAGTTAGCAGGCGGCGATTCTTTTGCAAATCATAGAAACACAGGAAACCGAATGTCTTTGCCGAAAATCATACCTCTCGCAGAAACCGAAACGCTGATCAAGCTGCCGTCTCTTGTACTGGAAGAGAAGACGGTGTCGCAAACACCCGTACCGCAACGCTCGGTGCTTCCCAGCCGAATTGCAGTCGTCGGGAATTATCTTCCGAGGCGATGCGGAATAGCAACATTCACAGCGGATTTATGCGATGCCATACACGCGGAATACGGCACGACTGAACTGCTGGCGCTTCCCGTCAATGATACAGAAGAGGGTTATGCGTATCCCGCGAGAGTTCGATTCGAGTTGTCCGAAGCCAGTTTGGCTTCCTACCGGCAAGCTGCGGACTTTCTAAACTTCAGCAACGTCGATCTGGTCTGCCTGCAGCACGAATACGGAATCTTTGGGGGACGGGCCGGGGCGCACATTCTGGAGCTGCTGCGGCGGCTGCGAATGCCATTCGCAACGACATTGCACACGGTCCTTCGCGAACCAAATCCCGACGAGCGCAGGGTGATGGAGGAAATTACTGCCCTTTCGGATAGATTGATCGTCATGAGCCAGCAGTCCGCGGAGATCCTGCAGGAAGTGTTTCACGTTCCGGCGGACAAGATCGACCTGATTCCACATGGGATTCCCGATTTGCCGTTCACCGATCCCAGCTTTTACAAGGACGGGTTCGGAACGGAGGGAAAAGAGGTTTTGCTGACGTTTGGGCTGCTTTCGCCAAATAAAGGAATAGAAAACGTCGTAAAAGCGCTGCCACAAATTCTAGCGCGGCACAGCAATGTGGTTTACATGGTTTCTGGCGTAACGCATCCGCATATCTTGAGGCGGGAAGGTGACAAATACCGGCAATATTTGCAGAATCTGGCGAGAGAACTGGGCGTGGAAGGCAAAGTCATCTTCCGCAATCGATTTGTGAGTCCGCAGGAGATGGTTGAATTGATTGGCGCAGCGGACATTTACATCACGCCATACAAACATAAAGCGCAAGTGGTTTCCGGAACTCTGGCTTATGCGTTGAGCGCTGGCAAGGCAATCATCTCGACACCCTATCTGCATGCGGTTGAGCTTCTGGATGACGAGCGCGGCGCGCTTGTTCCGTTTGATGATCCGGAAGCGATTGCCGCCAAGACGGTGGAACTTCTGGACAACGGCACAGCCAGACACGCCATGCGGAAACGCGCTTATCTGTATGCGAGAGACATGCTGTGGAGCCGTGTAGCTCAGAAGTATATGAAAAGTTTCGAACGCATCTATAATGAACGATTGCGAACTCCGCGAGCTACATTTTCGGCGCAAAACACGGAAAAGAATCTCGACCGGCTACCGGCCATCAAGCTGGATCACCTGTATCGAATGACGGACCATACGGGAATGGTGGAGCATGCAGTTTTCGTGGTCCCCAACTATCCGGAAGGTTATTCGACCGATGACAACGCGCGCGCGCTGATCGTAACCACCCTTTTGGAAGAGATTGGAGTTCACGCACCGGCAAACTCGGCGGACCTGGCTTCTCGTTATCTGGCTTTCTTGTGGCATGCGTTTGATCCCGTTACTAAACGCTTCCGAAATTCCCTGACCTACGAATGCCAATGGCATGAGGTGGAAGGATCGGAAGACAGTCACGGGCGAGCCGTGTGGGGACTGGGAACGGTTCTCGGCCGATCCAAGAACGCGGGACTGCGAGGAGCCGCGGGCCGGATGTTTGAACTTGCCGTGCCTGCAGCCGTGGAATTCAAAAGCCCGCGCGCCTGCGCTTTCGCGTTGCTGGGGCTACAGGAATACCTTGATTCGTTCCCTGGGGATCGCGCGGCGTTGGGTGCTTCGGACGCATTGGCTAATCGACTCCTGAATTCCTACCGTACCCACCGAACCGATGACTGGAAGTGGTTTGAAAATGGGCTGGCTTACTCCAATGCGCGATTGCCGCAGGCTTTGATACGAGCGGGAGTGCGCGCCGGGAACGAGGAGATGGTAACGGCGGGGCTTGAAGCATTAGATTGGCTGGCCACACTTCAGCGGTGCGAGACGAAGGGCCATTTCGTGCCCATCGGTTCGGAGGGATTTTATTCCAAGACCACCGAGAAGGCCCGATTCGACCAGCAACCGGTGGAGGCCTGCGCGGAAGTGTCGGCGTGCTTGCAAGCCTACCGGGCGACGGGAAAGGGCCGCTGGCGTAAAGAGGCGTGGTGCGCGTTCAATTGGTTCTTGGGAGACAACGATCTTCAGATCGCACTGTACGATCCGGCTACAGGCGGCTGTCGAGACGGCTTGCATCCTGACCGGGCCAATGAAAATCAGGGCGCTGAATCGACTTTGTCCTTCCTGATGGCGCTTTTGGAGATGCGTCAGATGGAAGAATACGACGGTACTGGAAAAAAGATTTGAGGCACGGAGCAGTCGCTTTCCAGCCGAAGCAGGATTTGGGAAATCCCTTCCATGAACGGAGTCAGGTATTCCATGAACACCACCACGATGGTTCGATATGAAACTTTGTTTGAGCGGCACGCCGGTAATCCAATTTTGACGGGAAAGGATTGGCCGTATTCGATTAACAGCGTTTTCAACGCCGGCGCAACACTTCTGCCGGATGGTTCGACGCTGCTACTTTGCCGGGTGGAAGATCGCCGCGGGCTGTCACATTTATGCGCGGCCCGTTCGGTGAACGGCGTAGACGATTGGCAGATCGATGGTGAGCCAACCCTGTTGCCCGATGCGGAGCGATACCCCGAAGAAGTCTGGGGCATTGAGGATCCGCGCATTACTTACGTCCCGGAACTCAAGAAATATGCCGTGGCCTACACCTCTTATTCGCGGGGCGGCCCTGGAGTCTCTCTGGCATTGACGAACGACTTTCGCAGCTTCGAGAGACTTGGTGTTGTCATGTCGCCGGACGACAAGGATGCGGGGCTTCTGCCGCGAAGGATTGGGGGATTCTGGGCATTGATCCACCGGCCGATGACGCCGCTGGGAGCTCACGTGTGGATCTCTTACTCTCCTGATTTGCGTCACTGGGGAAATCACAAGCTGATGCTGGAGGCCCGCCGGGGCGCCTGGTGGGATGCGAACAAGATTGGCATGTCGCCGCCGCCGATTGAAACGCCGAGAGGCTGGCTGATGATTTATCACGGCGTGCGACGTACACCTTCCAGCTCGATCTACCGGCTGGGTTTGGCCCTCTTCGATAGTGAGCAGCCGGAAAAATGCCTGGTGCGCGGAGATTCCTGGATGTTTGCTCCGGAGGAGGATTACGAACGCCAGGGAGATGTGCAGGATGTCGTTTTTCCCTGCGGCTATACGTTAGCGTCCGATGGAGACACTATCAATCTGTATTACGGCGCGGCGGATTCCAGCATTGCCTTGGCGCACGGCAGTATTCGAGCTCTGTTGAGCTGGCTGGATGCCAATGGGCATTCGGAACATGGAAACGACCGGCGTCATCGGTGATTTTCGTGCGGAGTGAATAGCGATTAGTGGGTAGTGGCAATGCATGGTGGCTGGGGCAAGCCCATACTATTGCAAACTTCCCCTGGGGTGCGAACCTTCAATGGTTCGGGGAATCTGGTTAACAATAAGCATCCTCCCCCCTAGGTTTTTCGTAAGTGTTCATTCTAAATATAGTTGAAGTCATTTGTTTTGATACACCTTCGCAAGTGTTGATTCTAAATGACTTAAAATTGCAACAAAAATCGCAAGTTGCACGTCATCCGATCATCGGGGAGCTGGCGAGCCACAACTGTGCGTGACCCGTGTTGCGGCCTGGCTAGGCCGGAAAAAAACCGCACAGGCTGAAGCCTGTGCTATCAAAAGCAAAACGCCGGCAAGATGCCGGCGCTACCAGGAAAACCCGAAGTATTACCTGGAGAATAGTGTACTCTACGAGTGACTTTTGTCAAGCATAAAATGGGAGGTGGTGTTAGCACATGAGCGGGGGCCTTCAGCGGTGTTGTGATGAAAAAGGCCAGATCGCTGGGAGGAGAAGACTCCCGGCGCGCTGGCCTGTTTGAGTTAACGAGAATTCGAAGCTGCATGCTCCGATTCGTTGCGGGGTGCGCTCTTGTCGAGAACCCTGACGAGGTGACGGCCGGTCTCCGGAACGCCTGTATGTGCGCCACGGACGATCTCACTAGCCTTCATTGGTCGGCCATAGACGTCTGCACTAGCGTCGTCGTCGGGGCGGATCGTGGAGCCTTCGAGGGAAACGCCTGCAAACACGCCGCGTGAGCGGGAATAGCTGAGAATCTCAGCTCTCATCCAAGCGTCGGTGTCTGCGGAAGCATCACGTCCCTTTGGGCCTCCGGCGATAGAAGCGTCGGCGCCCAGCTTAACCTTGCTGCTAAGAATCGAGTTCATGCCTCGGTCATTCATGACCAGCAAGATCAAGTCAGTTGCTTCGCCGCCGATTTGGAAGCCAATGCTGCCGCCTTCGAGGGCGTACATTGCTGGGGCTCCCCAAGGTCCACGGAAGTGCTCGCCAGTGCGGCAAACCATCGCGCCGCGTCCGTAGTCCGCGCCGACTCCGAAAGCCAGCTTTCTGACGGAGGGGATCACGATGACGCACTCGGCCTTTTCCAAAAGTTCATGAGGAATATTTTCTGGAACGTTGAGAACTTCCTGCATGACAACGCCACATTCTTCAAGGCGTTTTTGTTCCTTGTTCAGTTGCCTGGCATAGACTGCCCCTGCTACGAGCGAGAGACATGCTGCGGTAACGATAAATTTCTTCATTGCTGACCTCCAAGGTCAAAACAGCTTCTGGTGACTTTTGGTTCAAACAAATTTTGGATTGAAAAACCTTCAACACGATTCCTTTCGTGAGAGGGTTATGCGTTACCCGACTCTCAGGCGGGAGTTGCTGCAGTTTCGAATTAAGAACTTTTCTTGTTGCCAAGGACGAGTAAGACAATTCCTCCGACGAGGGCAAGCCCTCCGATTATCGGGGAAATAGGAACTCTGTCCTGAGTCTCCGTCGTGACGTGCATCGGTCCCACATCCATTACATGTTCGTGACGGGTGTACGAGAAACCCTGGTAGGCAAGCGCCAGGGCACCTAAAACCACCAAGACAATTCCGGCTAGAGAGATTGGTTTCATATTTTAGACTTCCGAACCAGGCGATGGGCGGATCCGCGAAACAGCGCTCTTACTACCCTGTCTACAAGAAGGTTAGACGAGTTGAGGCGGGGTGTCTGTCCCGTAGTGCACAACTATATTTATCGTTTGGGCAGGGAAATCAAGGTCCGTTAGAAGCATAACGGCCGAACTGCGATGAATTCCGATTCGGGTGAGAAAATTCTAAGAAATGAGCTAAGGAGAAGGGTTGGGTAGTGGGGAAACGGAAACAAATTCGCGGGCGCGGACGACGAAGCGGTTGGGAGCGGAGCCAACGTAATTAAACGGGAAGCACGTGATGAGGGTCAGAGTGCGGCCGGTGGAAGCGGCTAAGACGCCCACTTCGCTGGCTGCAACGACCGCGGTAGATTCGACACGATACTGAAAATCGCCGCCGGGAGTCTTGAGAGTGATTGCGTCACCCAAACGAATATTGCGGAGCGGACGGAAAAACGTGTCGCGGTGACCGGCGAGAGCAACGTTGCCTTGTTCGCCAGGCAAGGCAGTTTCGGGGATGTGGCCGACGGCGCGGCGCAGAATGGTGTGCGAGGAACCCTGAACGACGATGGCTTGGAGGTGGAGACGAGGGACTTGAATTTCACCAATGACGCCGCCCTCCACGAGAAGAGGAGGGATTTGCGTGGGACTTGCATTTTCGAACTTTGCCTGTTCGTAAGCTTGATAGGCATGCGCGTCCACGACGACGTAGGCGGCATAGCCGAGAGCGAGGATGCCAAGCGCCAGAAAAAAGTAAGACGCCGCGCGCAGGATTACGGCACTTTTTCGCCGGGGTCGAGTTGTGGCGGCAGGCTTCATGAAGCGCCTGCGCCGGATTGGGAAGCAGGCTGACTTGCGATTCCGACAAAATAGCCAGGGCGATACCGGACGTGAAGATTGTTGCGGCCAGGGGCAGAGACTTTCACTTGAATTTTTCGGAAGGAAGCGTTGTTGGCGTGTTTTTCTGGCGCGAAGCCGAGGGTGTATTGATCGCGCAGATCGCGAGCGATCAGAGCAGAGATGCCGGCGATGGTATCGGCGGAGCGCGGGAAGTACGAGATGCCGCCAGTACTTTTGCTAAGGCGGCGAAGGACTCCGGGATTTTCTTCCTGGCCCTCGCCCTGCAAAACGATGGAATAAATCAAAACTTGGGAATGTTGCGCGAGAGTCAGGATCTGAGAAAACTTTTGATGGCTGGCGTTATCGCCGCCGTCGCTGACGATGATCAGGGCTTTTTTTTCGCAATGGCCGAAGCGCAAATGGTTGAGACCTTCCGACACCGCGTCATAAAGCGCGGTGCGTCCGCGAGCGGAGACGGAGGCAATGGCTTTCTCGAGCTCACTTGCGCTGTTGGTGAAAGGCTTTCCGCCGAGGATTTGGAGCCAGACGGCATCATTGAAGTCGACGACGAACATCTCGTCTTGAGGATTGCTGGAATGCGCGAAGGCGGCAACTGCGGCGGCTACCTCGGGGAGCTTGGGGCCCATGCTGCGGCTGTGGTCCACGATGAGGCCGACGGTCACGGGAGCGTCTTCTTGTTGGAAGAGAGTGAGTTTTTGAGGGCGGCCATCCTCGAAGACGGTGAAGTCTTGCAGGTTCAATCCGGAGACGACATTGCCATGTGCGTCCGTGACGCGGACAGGAAGTGCAACTAGTTCTGACGTGACCGAAATTGCTGAGGAAGCAGCGCTCGGAGAAGACGATTGCTGAGATTTGGAAAGGGTCGCCACGCTGGAAAAGAGCAGAAGAACGGCCAGCGGATAGCACCAAGGGAGCAAAGCGAAGTTGGGCGGTCTAAGGGTCGGAGTCACTGGCAAATCTCCTTGCGCCGCGGGATGAAAAGAATGGATCAAGCCCGCGGCGCACTGGAGTTTCACTACGTTTGTGAATGGGCCTTTAGTTCGAGAAGCGCTTGAGAAGAAGCGCGGCGCCGAATGAAACCAGGCCGAGCAGCGCGATTAAAGGAAGCTGGCTGGCGGTCTGCGGCAGTTGCTTGGTCTCCACGGCTGGCGCAGGAGTAGTTTCAACGACTGCAACAGGGGTCGAAACTTGAGCGGCTGGAGGAGTGACCGGAATTACTTCGGCTACGGGCACTTCTTTCCGCTCCGGAGTTACCGCAACAATCGGGGCCAACTTGAGGTCCGTAGAGTCGGCGGCGAGCGCGGGAACTGGTTCTTTTGCTAGCAAGGCTAGTTCGATGGCGCGCTGCTTCGGGTAAACAAATTCCTGACCGAAGTTATCACCGGGATAAAACCAGCCCTTGAGAGCTTCCGGATTGTCGCCCGAGCGCTCCGCGAACTTGACGACAGTGTCGCCGGTCGGTTTGAGCCGGTAGTTGTTGATTGCCAGGACAGTGGTGATGAGGTGCGAGCCGTCCGCGTCGAAAATCTGGACGATGTGGCGGTCGGAAGGCGAATCGAGCAGGACGAAGGTGTAGGTTCCGGCAGGCAGAATCTGACCGGGGATTTCTACAGCCTGACTAAAAGTCATTACGGTCTTTTTGTTCCACTCATCAGCGCGAGCGCCAGGGGCTAATGTGGCGCCGAGGAGTGTGAGTGCTAACACTGCGAAAATTGTCTTTACGAACTTCATATCTATTTCCTCCAAAGAGTTTTACGAATGGATTCGTTTCTGGAGTAAATAGAGTAGTATGCGGGGCCAACAAAATCTGTTCACTTGCGTACAGTAGCGTGGTTATTTGCAAATTCGCTGGTGCGGGGAAAGTGTGCAGAATGGGACGATAGCGGCTCAGGCGTGAAAGGAGCGAGGCCATCAGGGGCAGTTTGTTGTGAATAGAGACCTATCCGAGGCTCAAGGCCGCGCGTAGGTTGCGATGAGACGGCGGGAGAAGGCGATCACCTTTCGGGAGGCGGGCCCGCTCCAGTCCGCCAGTTGCTCGCTAACCCACCAGAGAAGGATCGCCCCCAGAACTGTTAGAGCCAGGAAAAGGAAAGCCACGCTGAAGAGAGCAAGGAAGACGAGAAGTTCGCGTACGTGGTAAGAGAAGAAACCGAGCCCTGAGATGGTGACGACAAGTCCACAAATGCATTCGCTGATTTTCGGTCTGCGCAATGAATCCCCTTGGCCTGATGGCCTTATTTAGGCGTCTGTTGGGCGATAGCAGGTGCAACAACAGCGTTTGGAGTCGCGGACTTCAATTGATCCAGCGAGGCCAGGACTTTCTGCCATTGAACACTGTCTTTTTTGGTTTCCAAAGGGAGAGAGAGGTCCGAATAGAAGTTCAGAATGTTGTCGCGCAGATCGGGTGAAGTCAGATCGAACTTACGCGCCGTCAGCTGGCTTAAGAGCTTTGCATAGGTTTGATCGGTCAAAGAGTACTCGGCGGCCCTAGTTGGTTTGCCAGTGTCAAAATCGCTATTCGCCAGTTTAAGTGAACCAGAGGCAACTTCTTTCAGATAAAGGTTGTATTGGTCGACGGTTGTATTGATGCTCTTGAAATACAAGTCCTCGGTTTGTGCAGTAGGGTTGTTGAACGCCAGCGCCTTGAAGGGGCCAATTTTAGGCATAAATCGCAAGACCATGGACCAAAAGCGGGTACCAAAATCGGGTTTTGTATAATCTTTCCCCCACTCTTTTTCGTAATCGGAGCGCGAGAGCCGGTAGAGGAATTTCTTTTTCGCAAAATTGGGCGTCTCTTTCATCAGGTCTTTCTTGTGGGTGCGAAGCGCGATCTGGGTCATTTGCGGGATCATGCGGCTGACGGCAAAGCGATAGGAACCGATGGCGAGATCTTCGTGTGTCAGCACATCTTTCAACTCGACGCCATAAACGATGGGGAAAGTCCTCTCGAGCAGTGGCTTAGACACCTGGAATCCGATGAAATCGTGATACTGCTGCGAGGCATAACGATTCTTTGCCACTTGGACCATGTCGAATCCGAATTCCGTCTTCAGATGCGCGGTGTGGTCCTCGGCGTACCTGACCGAATTGCCGTACTTGGCACGCAACTTAGGATATTGAATGGCAACGGCAGCGTTGACAGCGGGATGGCCCGCGAGATCCGATGCGTAGTGCGCAAGGGCACCCAGGGCGAAAGCGTACTCGTTGGCGTCCTGGCTCTGAAGGAGCAGCTCTCGAACAAAATCGCCACTGCGCACGTAGTGAACCAAATTGCTGAATTCGACGCTGCCGAAGGGATAGTAGCCGAGGTCCTGGATGACGGCGCCGCCGTAGGCGTAGCTGTGAGCTTCCTTGAGTTGCTCTTCCGTTAGCGAGGGAAATCGCTTGAGAAGAAGCGGGCTGATCTGATCGGTCCAGACAAGGTCGACGATTTGCTCGTGGGTGAGCACGGAGTACGCCGACGAACCAGTGGCGCATAGAAGCAGAATGATAAAGACGGCGACCAACGGGATACCCCATGGACACCAGCCACTCGGAGAACCGAGTTGCGTAAAGCGAGTCCTACTTAGTTTTTCTGAGTTCATGGACGACTTTCTTGGCTTCCTTCATTCTTTCTTTGTAGAAGGCCGGACTGATCAGGACCTTTTTCTCTCCCAGCCGGAGATCGGCCTTGATGCCTCGCTTCGACAAGAACAAAGAAAGCGCCAAGTATGTCTTGATTTCTTTTTCGAGAAACGCGATTGCATGCCGCCTGGACTCGTCCATCGCTTACCTCCAGCCTGACAGGAGCGGCAAAATTTAAATGCGTCCCAGAAGCACGAGAATTACGACTATGACGAGAATGAGCCCCAGGCCTCCCGTCGGCCTGTAGCCCCAATCTCTGCTGTGCGACCATCGCGGTAGTGCGCCAAAAAGAGCCAAAACTAAAAAGATGATTAAGATAGTTCCGAGCATTGTTTTCTCCTTTACAAGTGCATCCAGCCAAAAGCGATCAAGTGCGCCGCCCCGAGGGGATTGCTATCCGACACGAATACGGGAAAGGGAGTGGAACAAGCCAAAGACATTGAGGAGCCAGAGCACGACGCAGATGACCACGACTGCGTTCAAGATGGACTTGATACTGCCTGCCATGGGGATGAAACGATTTACCAACCACAGGAGGACGCCCACTACGATCAGGGCTATGAAAACTTGAATGAGAGGCATTTTTTTACCTTTCTGTCCGTGCTGCGAGACACTTCTTCACATTGGCCAGGAACTCCGACAAGTTCTGCCTGGAGCCGTGGGCGCGTTGGATCTTCCATTCGATGCGTCACCGGACTACCACCAAACAAGCCATGAGAGAACCGTGTTGTTCGATGTCCTCAGCGCTTATGCGGTCGAGGTGTTCAAGCTGAAGGGGATGAACTGACCAACACTCCAGTCCTTTTGATACAGGATAATTCTGGGCTATGGCAACGAATACGTCTGTTCACTTGTGTACAAGTTAGCAGTTTCTTGCGATGGGGAGGCGGGGATCCGCAGGCCTCGGCGTGGCAGCAATGGCAGAGTGCGGCTTGGTGGAGGGCAAAAAATTACCGCCTACAAATTTTTTGTGCCGCGGAAAGCGCGGACGACCGTAGCGACGTCACGTTGGTCAGCGTCGACTTGGGAGTTGAGGCGGCGCATTTCGGCGGCGGTGAGTTTGCCGGAGAGATCGGCGAGGGCTTGGCGGAGTTGGGGAAATTTTTCCAGCGCGGCGCGGCGGACTATGGGGACGGCGTCGTAGGGCGGGAAATAGTGGCGATCGTCTTCGAGAGCGACGAGGTGGAGAGAGTCGATAAGGCCGTCGGTGGAATTGCCGGCGACGATGTCGACTTGATGATCGAGGAGGGCGCGGTAGAGGAGGCCGAGGTCCATAACGTTGGGTGGGGCCGCGAAGTGGAGAGCGTAGTGCGTGCTCCAACCGGGGAAGCCGTCGGGGCGCTCGAGGAATTCGTAGCCAACGCCGGCGCGCCACTTGGGAGCGATGGGGGCAAGGTCGGACATGTTGCGGAGATGGAGTCTTTGCGCGTCTTCGCCGCGAATGACCATGGCGAAGGTGTTCTCGAAGCCGAGAGGTTCGGTGAGATCGAGATTGAAGCGTTGGGAGTATTGCTGCTTGACGCGGTTGTAGATGGTGGTGGAGTTGTCTGAGTTTGGGGATTCGTTCAGGACGGCGGTTAGGGCGGTGCCGGTGTATTCGACGTAGAGATCGAGATCGCCCGAGAGGAGGGCCTTGTGGACTAGGAGAGTGCCGCCGAGGTTGGTTTTGCGATCCACGTGGATGTTGGTGCGGGACTCGATGTGTTGGGCCAGGAGTTCGGCCACGATGACTTGCTCGGTGAAAAATTTGGAGCCGATGGTTAAGTGGGGTTGAGTGGGTTTGTGGCACGAAGAAGTGAAGTAGAGGAGGTTAAGGACGTAAAGGAGGTAAAGGAACCGGAAGAGGGTGCGGCGCATCGTTGCCTGAGTTTCTCATGGGAAAAGGAAAAAAGATAACGCAGAGACGCGGAGGACGCTGAGGCAACGGAGAGAAGAGCCTGGCGGAAAGAATCGAGAGATCAGATGACTTTGAGGCGGCGTTCTAGTAGGCCAAGGAGCAGGTCGGCCGCGATGGCTAGCGAGGCGGCGGGGATGGCGCCGGCGAGGATGACGGAGTCGCTGACCATGGCGACGCCGCGGAAGATGAAAGTGCCGAGGCCACCGGCCCCGATGGCGGCGGCTATTGTGGCGACGCCTATGGTGATGACTGTGGCGGTGCGTATGCCGGCTAGGATGATGCTTAGGGCTAGCGGGAGGCGGACACGGAGGAGGATTTGCGTGGTGGTCATGCCCATGGCTTCGGCGGCTTCCAGGATTGAGGGGTCGATGCCGCTAAGGCCGACGTAGGTGTTGCGAAGGATGGGGAGTAGTGCGTAGAGGACGAGGGCGACTATGGCGGTGCGGCGGCCGATGCCACCGATGAAGGGGATGGGAATTAGGAAGCCGAAGAGGGCGAGGCTGGGAATCGTTTGAAAGACACTCGCGAGTCCTAGCGCGATGGCGCGGAGTCGGGGATGTTGGACGATGAGCATGCCGAGTGGAACGGCGATCCCGATGGCGATGTCCATGGCGATGACGACCAGGATGAGGTGATCGAGCGTAGCTTGGAAGATTTCGGAGCGGTGACTCATGAAGAAATTCCAAGGCGTCATTGCGCGACTCCGTCGGATGCGGCGAGGCTGGCGGTGAAGGCGTGGACTTCGGGGTGGTCGAGGCGGAGAAAATCTTGAGGAGGGGCGACGGCGACTAAGCGTCCTGCGTCGAGAAGGGCTATGCGCGAGCCCAGGAGGACGGCTTCACGAATGTCATGGGTGACGAAGACGATGGTTTTGGCGAGGCGCCGGGCAAGGGCGCTGAATTCGCGTTGAAGTTCGGCGCGGGTGACGGGATCGAGTGCGCCGAACGGCTCGTCCATAAGAAGAATGGGCGGGTCGGCGGCGAGAGCGCGCGCGACGCCGACGCGTTGGCGCTGGCCGCCAGAAAGTTCGCGCGGGTGACGGGCGGAAAATTCGGCTGGATCGAGACCTACCAGGCACAATAGCTCTTCTACGCGGGCGGCGATTCGGGCAGCGTCCCATTTTTCAAGAGTGGGAACGAGGGCGACGTTTTGCGCGATGGTGAAATGCGGAAAGAGGCCTGCCTCTTGAATGACGTAGCCGAT
>Ga0185299_10002417_pt1 | contig 28853 bp, 24 predicted proteins | sample PaiPotPPA55metaG_FD_128002 | JGI IMG/M metagenome (GOLD analysis project Ga0185299, IMG submission 128002) | Iron sulfur acid spring bacterial and archeal communities from Banff, Canada, to study Microbial Dark Matter (Phase II) - Paint Pots PPA... ...
TACGCCGTGAAGTTCAACGACCCGAATCTAATCAACACGGTCATCGACAAGCAGCACGCCGTGACGCTCGCCGATGTGAACGCCGTCGCAAAAAAATATCTCGATCGCGACCAGCGCACCGTAATCGTCACGTTGCCTGCTGGAGACGACGCGCGTGGAACCAAGGGGGCGCAATGAGAACCAATCCAAAGAGTTTTGTTTCCATAAAGTGGATGCGCTCGCTACGCGCGCCATTCACCTTTGCAGCGCTCGCCGCGTTATTGGCTTTCGCGGTTCCCACAACCCACGCTCAAGACAAATCTGCGTCAGTGAGCAAAGTCGAGCGGCTCAATCGCGCGCCGGTGAGCAAGGAAATTCTGCGCGTTAAACTCCCTGTCCCTGCAACCGTGAAACTGCCGAACGGGCTCACGCTCCTTCTTCTCGAAGACCATAAATTGCCGACGATTGCGTTCACCATGTGGATTCGTCCGGGACAACTGGCCGATCCGAATGACCTGCCGGGTCTCGCCTCTTTCACCGCGGACATGCTGCGCGAAGGAACCGAGCGCCGGACGAGTTCGCAAATCGCGGCGGAAGTCGATTCCCTCGGCGCTTCGCTGTCGGCCGATTCGCGTTTCGGCGCGAGCTACACTTCCGTAAATGGTTCCGGGTTGATCGACAACGCGTCGCAAATTCTTGATCTGATGAGCGACATCGTGCTGCACCCCGCGTTTCCGGAAGCCGAGCTTGCAAAATACAAGCAACGCCAAGCCGCGGCCATCGAGGATCGCCTCTCGAATCCGACATTTCTGGGCCAGCAGATGTTTCGCCGCGTCCTCTATGGCGACGCGCCGCTCGCCGTCTCATCCCCGACGAAAGAGTCGATCGAGAAGGCCACGCGCGACGACCTAAAGAAATTTCACGATCAGCACTATCGTCCGGGCAACACGATCCTGGGCGTCACCGGAGATTTCAAATCAAGCGAAATGCGCGCCACGATCGAGAAGTATTTCGGCGCGTGGACCGGCAAAGCCGAAGCGCCGCTTGCATTTCCCGCGGTTGTCGCGCAACGGCCGGCAAAAATTACGCTGGTCGATCGCCCCGCGTCCGTGCAGACGTACATCATCGGCGGCGGCCAATCCATTCGCCGCACCGATCCGATCTATCCTACGCTCGCCGTTATGAATCAGGTGGTGGGCGGCGGCGCTCAGGCGCGGTTGTTTCTCGATCTGCGTGAAGAACACGGCTACACCTACGGCGCTTACAGCAGGTTTGATGCGGAGACTTATCCGGGACTATGGTTTGCGTTTTCACCGGTGCGTACCCCCGTAACGGACGGCTCGATGACGCAATTCGTTTACGAATTCAAGCGCATCGACAACGAGCCAGTGCCGCAGGCTGAGCTCGACGACGCGCGCCGGGCCATCGTCGCAAACTTCGCTCTCTCGCTCGAGCAGCCCGCCCAGCTTCTTGGCAACTGGCTCACGTCGGCGCATTTCGGCCTTCCATCGGATTACTGGGAGAAATATCCAGACCGCGTGGCCTCGGTGGACGCTGCCAGCGTGCAGTCGGCGGCGAAGAAGTTTGTGGACCTCGACCACATGCAGTGGGTGGCCGTCGGCGACCGCAAGGCAATTCAGGAAACGCTGGCGAAATACGGGCCGGTGACGGTGGTTGACGTTACCGGAAAGGAAGAAAAATAAAGGCGCGCTGGGCAAAAAGTGTCGAGCCGGCAATTTACGCGCGCTTGATCACACGAATCAACAGCAGCAGAATCACGGCGCCGATCGTCGCGACGAAAAGCTGTCCGATCAATGGGAAGCCAATCCCGAACGACATAAAGATTCGTCCGCCGATTAGCGCGCCGATAATTCCGACAATCAAGTCCACCAGCACGCCCATTCCCCGGCCCTTTACAATCAGACCCGCAAGGTAACCCGCGAGAATTCCAATGATGATTTCCCAGAGAAGATACATTGAGCCTCCAGACGGCGTGGACTCGCCGCAACTGTAACATAGATACGCGGGCGTGGATGCGATATGGACTGGCAAGAATCGCTCGCAACTTCAGTGCTAGACTGAATCTTGGCAAAAACTATGGACGAACGCGACATCCGGAATTTTCTTGAAGCGGTGAAGCGCGGCAAGGTGACGGTAGAAAACGCCGTCGAGCGGCTGCGGCAACTTCCGTACGAGGACCTCGGTTTCGCGAAGATCGATCATCACCGCTCGCTGCGCCAGGGCTATCCGGAAGTAATTTTCGGGCGCGGCAAGACTACGAAGCAAATTGTTGAAATTGCGCGCGGGATGCTGCGCGCGAAAGCTTCGCACAACATTTTGATCACGCGAGCGAACGCCAAAGTTTTCGCGGCGATTAAAAAGATGTCGCGCGGCGCTGTGCGTGGAAGCGCGGCGGAGGCGGAGTTTCATCCGCTTTCGGGCGCGATTGCGATCAAACGCGACGCCGCCAATCACGGCAAGGGACTCATTCTCGTTGTTTCCGCAGGGACTAGCGATATACCCGTCGCAGAAGAAGCGCTCGTAACCGCGCAGACGATGGGTAATCGGGCTGAAGCGATTTACGACGTGGGAGTAGCGGGATTGCATCGCCTGCTAGAACACCGCGAAAAGCTTACAGCCGCGCGCGTGATTATCTGCGTTGCCGGAATGGAAGGGGCGCTGCCGAGCGTCGTCGCGGGTTTGGTCGCGGCGCCCTTGATCGCCGTGCCCACCAGCACTGGTTATGGCTCGAGCTTCGGCGGCCTTACGGCGCTGCTTGCCATGTTGAACAGCTGCGCGTCGAACGTGAGCGTCGTGAATATCGACAATGGATTCGGGGCAGGCTGCGTGGCCAGCGTGATCAATAAATTGTAAGACGGCGAATGTAAAAGCGCGTGCGGAAAAGCCCGTCAGACGAGCGGCCCGGCGAGCGCCGAGATAAGAGCGCCGGCGAGCGGAGCTTCTTCATCGGCCAAAACGGTGCGGAGATCGATAATCAGGAAATCGTTTTCGATTCGCGCGATGACCGGGATCCCACTCTTGGCTTTGCGTAAATGTTCTTCTAATTCCGCGGCGGATCGACCGCGATTCGTTATGGCGAGCACCCAGGTCGCAAGCTGCTGATCGGGCGTCGAACCTCCGCCGATGACGGAAAACCCTTCACGGACTTCGATGCGCACTTCACCACGCACGCCGTCTTGTGTTGACTCGCGAAGCTGCTCGGCGAATTTCGTGGCGCGCTCGTGGATTTCTTCCGCCGTCATTCGAATCATTCGCAGCGCGGGAACTTCGTCGAGCGCACCGCGCAGGTAGGCGTTGAGCGTCACTTCGAGCGCGGCGATCGTGAGCTTATCGACGCGCAACGCGCGGAACAACGGGTTGCGGCGGATCTTTTCGACCAGCTCCCGCTTTCCTGCGATGATCCCAGCTTGCGGACCGCCTAACAATTTATCTCCACTGAACGAAACGATACCCGCGCCTGCGTCGCAACTGGCGCGCGCGACGGGTTCGGAAACTCCGCTCGACGCGAGGTCGGCGAGGCATCCCGAGCCGAGATCTTCGAACACGGGGACTTGAAAGCGCTGGCCGAGGCCAGCTAAATCTTGTAGAGATGGGCGCTCGGTGAATCCGGTGATACGGAAATTCGAAGGATGGACGCGCAGCAGTAATCGTGTGCGGTCGTTGATGGCGCGCTCGTAGTCGCGAATGCGCGTGCGATTCGTGGTGCCGACTTCACGCAGTAGCGCCCCGCTTTCAGCCATGATGTCCGGGATGCGAAAGCCGTCGCCGATTTCGATGAGCTCGCCGCGCGAGACGATTACTTCGGCGCCTTTCGCCAGAGTATTGAGCACCAGAAAAACAGCAGCGGCGTTGTTGTTGACGACGATGGCGGCTTCGGCGCCGACGAGTTGCGCGAGCAGGCGTCCGGTGTGGACGTCGCGTTTGCCGCGCTCGCCGGATTCGATGTCGTACTCGAGGTTCGAATAGCGCGTCGCCGTGCGTGCGATCGCTGCGGCGGCGGCTTCCGAAATCGGCGCGCGGCCGAGATTGGTGTGCAGGATTACTCCAGTCGCGTTGATAACGTGCCGCAGGGATGGCGCAAGCGCTTCTTCTACGCCGGAAATAATTCGCGCCTCGAGCGCGGCGCCAGACCTGACATTCGCGTCCGCCGATTGCGCGTCCTTCATGCGTGCTCGCAAATCTGCGACGGCGCTCCGCGCAACTCTGGTTACGAGGGCGCGGCCTGCTTTTTCCGCAAGGGCGGCCAGTCGAGGTCGGTTCAATAGTTCGTCAATGGACGGGATGGCGCGCAGCGGAGCGCTGGGCTGTTTCTGCATTTTGGCGGCGCGATCGGCTGGCGGGTTCATCGCTAAGGTATTTAATCACAATATGATACAGAGCCGCAATCGCGGCACTTTCTCTTTGCGACAAGCGCGGAAAGGCGGTCGTTGACGCCGCTGGGATCAGCCTCTACGCTGAAATCTTAGGGATTCCGAGACGCCATGGCCACCATCGACGAGGACTTGAGCATAATCGAGCGCGACCTCCGCACGCTCAAGATTGAGTACGAGCAATACTTCGGGGGTGGACGTTCGCGCCCTCCGGCGGACACGCAGTGGCGCGTCGATCATCTGGTGAAGCGCTACGCCGAGCGCGCCGCCGAGCTGAGCACCGGGCAGCGCTTCCGCTACAACAATCTGTCGTCTACCTACGCGAAGTACGTGGACATGTGGCGCAAGAAGACGTTGCAGAAAGAAGGAGCGGTGACGCAGCATCACTACGGCGCAGCCGCGAAGGCAATTGAAGCGGAGCGTCAGCGCGCGGCCGCTCGCGAAGCGGCCGCTGCCCCCGTGCCGACGCCTTCGGTGGTTTCCGCAGTTGCCGCCGAGCATAGCGTGGATGTCGCGGAAGCCTCAGCGGAAACCGCGGAGCGTGATGCGGAAGCCCGAGACGCCGCGGATGCTTTCGCGCTGTCGTTGTCCGACCCGAACCGCGAGAAGGAAAAAGTTCAACGGCTGTATCAGAAGCTGATCGAGGCGCGCTCGGAAGCGGGCGACAAATCCAGCGCGCCGAGCCTCAAGGATTTCGAGCGGTTCGTACTTCAGAAGACGAGCGACCTCAAGAGCAAAGGCGGCCAGGCAGTCGAGTACACCGTCAGCATCGAAGGCGGCCGCGTAAAATTGAAAGCCCGCATCTCAAGCTGACTCTCTTTTGCGCCTAGGTCGTTCATTAGGCACGCGATCGGCCCTCTGGGTCCGTTTCCAAAAATCCGACTAACTAGAACTTGGCCCCCGGTGTGATAATGCATTCAAATGCCCGGTCGTACTCTTAACCATCAGCTACTTCGCAAATTGATTAGCTTGGGACTCTGCGCGGGCGGCCTCCTACTCGTTCCGAAGGCTATGTCGAGAGAATCGGTGCGTTCGGAATTGACCAGACTACAAAAGCAACATGGACTTGCACTAGTTTCAGTTAGTGACAACAAGATTTACGCGATCGGCTTTGCGAATCGCTCGCTGAGGGAGTCCTTGCCTTTCCCTGGGAAAGGAACGGTGACGGGCGGTGGTTTCTCCGAAGACGGTACGAAGATCGCGGTTGAGCTTTGCAGGGATCCGGGACTTACTCATCCGACGCCAAATTGGACCGATTGTCCAGGCGGACTGGTTCTAGCCATCATGCGGGCCGACGGGAGTGATTCTCATGAATATCCCTACTTCGCCAACCCCGGATACATGATGTGCTGGTCTCACGACGCCTCCAAACTTGCGTTGGTTGCAGGACCGAAGGAAGGACGACGGACACAGAAGTCAATTGCAGATCCTCGACCTCGCCACTGAAGCGACTCAAGTAATTGCGGACGATCCTGATGCCTTTGTCGATCCCCAGTGCTGGTCACCCGACGATAAGCACGTGGTCTATACCTCAAACAATATGGCGGGACACGGAGCGGTAAGTATTTATGACGTTGACCTGAAGGGTTCCCGGGACTTCTCAAAGGGCACTCGCGCTACCTGGTCTCCTGACGGGGAATGGATCGCGCTTCTGGACTGTCCGCCGTCTCTCTGGGGGTGCAAGTACTACATTGTCCGACCTTCCGGAAGCGAAAAGAAGGTGCTTCTCAAGAGCGAGAGCGCCACTTCTTTATGGTGGTCACCCGACTCCCGCTTTGTCGCGTATGTGAATGGCGCCCACTTTTTCGAGCGAACACCAGCTCAGCAGCTACAAGAGATGGTCCGTCTTCGGGTTAGGCGGCTCGATGACAATTCTGAAGCTTCATTCGCGGATTTCTTCGATGGTGACACAATGGACTTTCAGTGGGTGAATATCAGTCACTTCACATTCCCCGTTTCCCGATCAAAAAGAGCACATTAGAGGTTCGGGTATCGGTTTACCGGCCCCTTCCGAAAAAACGCGCGAACGCTTACACTGGGCACCCTTTCTTCGAGGAGGCTTTGCTGTGGCAATCGAGCGGGCGCTGATCAGCGTTTACGACAAAACCGGCGCTGTGGAATTTGCGCGCGATTTGGCTTTGCTGGGAATCGAAATTATTTCGACGGGCGGAACTGCCAAGCTGCTTCGCGACGCGCACGTTCCCGTGCTCGATATTGCCGATCTTACCGGGTGGCCCGAAATGCTGGGCGGGCGCGTGAAGACGCTGCATCCGAAGGTTCATGGCGGAATTTTGTTTCAGCGCGGGAAAGAAGAAGACCGCAAGCAGGCGCGCGAGCACGGAATCGTGCCGATCGACCTGGTGGTGGTGAATCTTTATCCGTTTTCGGCGACGGCGGCGAAGCCCGGCGTAACGCCGGAGGAATTGATCGAGAACATCGACATTGGCGGACCGGCGATGATTCGGTCGGCGGCGAAGAATTTTCACAGCGTTGGAGTGATTACCGACCCGAGCGATTATGCCGCAGTTGCCGCCGAGCTTCGCTCGCGGCGCGAACTGAGCCTTCCGACGCGTCTTGCGCTGGCGCGCAAAGCTTACGCACGCACGGCGCGCTACGACGGCGAAATCGCCACGGAACTTGAACGGCTTGCAGCGAGTCCAGATGTGGGGCTCGGGCAGCTCGAGGCGCTGCCTGCGCGCGTTCACATCGCGCTCGAACGCCGCCAGACGATGCGCTACGGCGAAAATCCGCATCAAAGCGCGGCGCTTTACGTTCCTGCCGGGCGTCCGGCAGCGGGACTTGCCGGCGCGAAGCAAATTCAGGGCAAAGAGCTTTCGTATAACAATCTGGTGGATATCGACGCCGCGCGGGCGCTGGTTGAGGAATTTCGCAATCCCGCGGTGGCGATCATCAAACACAACAATCCTGCCGGCTGCGCCGAACAGGAAACGCTCCGCGACGCTTACTTGAAAGCGCTGGCATGCGATCCCGTTTCGGCGTTCGGCGGTGTGATCGCGGTGAACCGCGTGCTGGATGCTGCGACGGCGGAAGAAATCGCGAAGCTTTTTGTGGAATGCATCGTCGCGCCGGGATTCGATTCGGCGGCGCTGGTGCATTTGGGGGCCAAGAAAAATCTTCGATTGCTGGAGTTGCCGAGCGAGGCTGCGCCCGTCGAGCTGGAGCTGAAGCGAATTTCCGGCGGCGTGCTGGTTCAGGAAGCGGACCGGCACGAGTTGCGCGAAACCGAGCTGAAAGTTGCCAGCGAGCGCGCGCCTACTGCGGAGGAACTGCGAAGCTTGCTGTTTGCGTGGAGAGTTTCGAAACACGTAAAGTCGAATGCGATCGTTTTCGCGCGCGATGGGCAAACGTTGGGCGTTGGCGCGGGACAAATGAGCCGCGTCGATTCGGTGAAGATTGCCGTAATCAAGGCGGCCACTTCCGGGCTGGCGCTTGCGGGCAGTGTAGTTGCCTCGGACGCGTTTTTCCCGTTCCCAGATGGCGTCGAGGAGGCCGGCAAAGCCGGCGCTACTGCGGTGATTCAGCCGGGCGGCTCGGTGCGCGATGGCGACGTGATCGCGGCGGCGAACAAGCTCGGGATGGCGATGGTATTCACCGGTGTGCGGCACTTCCGTCATTAAAGGCGTGCAATTGAGGAGCGTCATCCAACGACCGCGCAGTTCTGCGACGAGTCATTGCACCATGCCTGGCGCGCTACTGTTGTTGAACCGGTTTTGCGGGAGCGGGGGAACGGACGCCGATGCCGATTTGCATCGTGGTGTTCTTGGGGAACACAACTTCGCGGCCGCGGGCGATGAAGTGGACGTAAACCGAGTGGGTGGCGCCCGCTGCTCCAAGCGCCATGCCGAAGGGCTGCGAATGAATTGCGACGCCCATGGCGATGCCGATGAGTTTGTAGCCGCCCGCGCCGCCAGCAGCGCGTTCGGTGGTGTCGCCTACGGCATCGCCTCCTGTTCCGAAGGACACAGTCGCGAGTCCGACGCTGACGGCGGTCTTCAGGTATCGCGAGTTTGACTCGGCGGCGTGGGCCCCACCTTCAGAATCCAGCTTCAAATTGTTGGCGCGATCGGATTCGACTCCTGCGAGGAGCGCGTCGACTTTGTGGTCGAGGCCGCCGGGAAGTATCAATTCGTGAAAGATGAAACGGAGCTGCCCATTGCGCGCCATGTGTTTCGCGGGCTCCGCCTGCACGATCGAGCCCTTGAGAATGCTGCCTTGAGGAAGAATCAGGCGGTCGCCGTCGAAGAGCGGCTGGGAGAGCATGGCCTGGACTTCGTCGCCCTTCTGCGCGGTCTCGGAACTGACGCCGGTGAGGAGCCTGGCGCGGACGAAGCTGCCGTCGGGGGGCGGTGAGCTGAGGGACACAGCGAGTTGCGGAGTTAAAGGCTCGCTGCCGAAATCGAGAGGCTGCTGTAGCTCCGCGAAATAGACGCTACCCGCGTCGACGTATTGCGGGTGCGCGGGAAGCTGGGCGACCAAGAATTTTTCGACGCGGTGAATCTTGCCCGGCTGCTTCACCTGCTTCATGGCGTTGTTCCATTCCTGCTTGGCCTGCTCTTTGGCTTCTTTCGCTTTCTCGGCAGCGACATCCTTCGCGCTCTTCTTGGAGCTATCGTCCGCGGCGGCCACGAACTGGACGACTTGTCCGGAGCCAGGCGTGGCAACAGTTTCGACGGGAATCTTTTTGCCGCCGGCGAGGAGTAGCTCGTTGAACTCGATACGAATTTTGTGCGGGGGCGTGAAGTCGGCATCGAGGGCGGCGAGAGTGCGTTTGCGGCCGGAAATTTGTTCGATCTCGGCGATGCGTCCGTGGACCTCGCTGCCTACCGGCACGACGAGCTTATCGAATGCGTAGATGGGCTCGGCGACGCGTCCGTGGATTGGCTGTCCTACTTTTTTAATTCTTATATCGCTGTCGATCACAACCTGGATGGGCACGCCTTTGGGCACGGTCAGCGGAATCGTTTCGGCTGGGGCGAGAGCGGTTGCCGTAGCAACAGGAGCGCTCGGGGCGGCATTCTGGGCGCGCGCGAGCGTTCCCGACCAGCATAAAACCAGGGCGCAGCAGGCGACGTTTCTTAAATGCATCTCTGCTACTCCTGGGGCGCACCATGAACTTCGTGTGTCTGAATACGGACGCGCTTAGGGATAATCTTCATGGGTAAAAAGGGCGACGGGATAAGCTCATTCTACCAAGAGGATGCGATTGCTGGAAGAAACGTTGCGCGCTTGACGGATCTCGAGACGATTCGCCCCGCACTAATTCATCGTAGCTCGCCGGTTTAGGAATGGCTACAATGCGCCGCGGCGAGCCAATATGGCCCTGCACGGCATATGGGCGGATCAACTTGGTGTCGCGCCGGAGCTGCGCCGGGTAAATGGGAGGACATTCGTGTCGGACATGCTGGCGACGAAGCCGCTCGATATGCTGATGAACGAGGCGGGCGACGTGGGCGAACATGCGCTGAGGCGTGTTCTTGGGCCGGTGAACCTGGTTACGCTGGGCATTGGCGCGATCATCGGCGCGGGAATTTTCGTTCTCACGGGAACTGTGGCGGCGAGTTTCGCGGGGCCGGCGATTGTGCTGTCGTTTATTTTCGCGGGCGTGGGTTGCGTGTTTGCGGGATTGTGCTACGCCGAGTTTGCTTCGCTGATTCCGATTGCGGGGTCGGCGTACACGTACGGATACGCGACGCTGGGGGAAATTTTCGCGTGGATTATCGGCTGGGATTTAATCATCGAGTACGCTTTTGGCGCGGCCACTGTTGCGTCTGGTTGGAGCGGGAACCTGCGCGCGCTGATGCAAAGCTTCAACATTTTTTTGCCGCCACAGCTGACGGCGCCTCCGGGAACGCTGCTGGTTCTTTACCATGGATTATGGTCCCCGATTGCGACAATCGGGCCAGTGCTCGCGCAAGCCGGCGTCGATCCGGCGACATTGCCACACACGCGAGGCGTAATCGATCTACTCGCGTATGTGGTGATAGCGATCATCACGACTATTTTGGTGATAGGCGTGCGTGAATCGGCGAACGTCAACACAACGGTGGTATTCATAAAAGTGGGGACGGTGCTGACGTTCATCGCCATCGTGGCTGGTTATCTGTGGAAGCATCCGGAGATTTCCGCGGCGAACTGGCATCCGTTCGTGCCGCCGAATCTCGGCGAGTTCGGGCAATTCGGGTGGTCGGGCGTGGCACGGGGAGCAGGAGTAATTTTCTTCGCGTACATCGGATTCGATGCGGTGTCGACGGCGGCGCAGGAGGCGAAAAATCCGCAGCGCGACATGCCCGTCGGAATTCTGGGATCACTGGTGATCTGCACGGTGCTGTACATCGCGCTCGGCGGAATGCTGACGGGCGTGGTGAATTACAAGACGCTCAACACAGCAGCGCCGGTGGCTGCAGGGATTGAAGCAACGGGTGTGCGCTGGGGCAGCGTGGTGGTGATGCTCGGTACGTTCGCAGGTTTGACGACGACGATGTTGGTAATGTTGATGGGGCAATCGCGCGTTTTCTATTCGATGTCGCGCGACGGGCTGCTGCCGGAATGGGCGGGGCGCATCCATCCGAGGTTTCGCACGCCGTGGATTTCGTCGATCGTTGTTGGATTCTGCGTGGCGCTGTTTGCCAGCATTCTGCCAATTAATGTTCTGAGCCAGCTCACCTCGATTGGGACGCTGCTTGCTTTTGTGATCGTTTGCGCGGGCGTGTGGGTGTTGCGCGTGCGGCGTCCGGACTTGCCGCGGCCGTTCAAGACGCCGCTGGTTCCGATGGTGCCCATCCTTGGAATAGGGATCTCGTTTTTCTTGATGGCAAGCCTTCCGCTGAGCACGTGGCTGCGGTTGATCGTCTGGCTGATTTTTGGGATGGCGATTTATTTCGGCTATGGGCGGCACCACAGTCGACTGGCTCGGCAGCGGAAAGGCGAACCGACCTCAGGATGAATGGGCCTGGCGACAGGTCTCGTGCTCGCGGCAGGTGCGCGGATCGTTGGTGTGGTCGATTAGAATGTAATTGTGGCAGGCGGCGCAGATGACGCCGTAGATGGTTTCGTTGAATTGATCGTGGCCTGCGTTGTTCGCAGTGTGTTCTTTGCGGGCTTGTTCGCGGCTGATTACCATTTGAATCGCTCCTTTAGCGCTTAAAGCTTCCAATCCATCGAAGTGGTGAAGCGGTAGAGAGGATAAACGTCGCGATGGATTTGCGCGACGTCGCGATCGAAGCTGCTGCGAGTGGCTGCCGCGGGCGCGAGTTTTCTTCGCACGATCCAACCCTGAAGTTTTTTCCAATTCTCCGGCTTCACGGGCCAGCCGTTATGTCTGGTCCATTCACCTCTTACCGCGGAATACCAGTAGCTCTGGTATTTTTTTGCCAAGCGGCGCTGCTGGCGCTCGAGCCATTTCGCGTTTTCGCGCGCACGCGGGCGGGCGATCTGCGTCAGCGGCGAGGTTTTTCCGGTGGCATAGATACGGAAGCCGCAGGTGACCACTTCGGCCGAAAGGGCCACGTAGACTTGGGCGCCGTCGACGTTTCCCTCTCTGAAAAATAGATACATCTGGGGACGATAGGGCGACTTGTCGCGGGCGAACCGGATGTCCCGGTTGATGCGCGAGAAATTCTTGCCCACGCGGCCGCTGGTTTCAAATTGAGGATTGAGTTTGCGGGCGGCTGGCGCGAGACGGTCGAGCAGCGCGCGGAACGGCTCGACGACGCACGACTTGTAGCGTTCGCGATTCGCGTCCATCCAGGGCTTGCGATTGTTGCGCGCGAGCTCGCGGAAGAAGCGGACAGTCTCGGCGGTAAAAATCGGCTTTGAGGTCATTGGGTTGCGACGGGAGATGTGTTATTTTTCGTTCGCCGCGAATTAGCGACGACCGCAAGTACAATCCTCCGGGAATCCGAGGAGCTAAGAAGTGAAAAAGTATAGCGCAAGTCTGGCTGTCATTGTTCCGGCTGGGGTTTTCATGTGGCTGACGTTTTTCTGTTTGGCCGCTAGCGCGGCGGAAAAGCATCCATTCGGTCCTGAGGATTGGGCGAAACTTCGCGGCGCGCATGCCGTGGCTGTGGCTCCGGATGGCTCGACGATTCTGTATCGCGTCGATTTCGGCGCCTCGAAAGGCGAAACGAACAAGGAGTGGAGGCTGATCGCAGCCGACGGCTCGAACGGGCACGAGCTGAAATTGCCGGAGCATTTCGAGCCGTTGGGATTCACGCGCGATGGATCGAAATTGTATGGCGTGCTTGAGGACAAGAAAAGCAGGAAGCTCGCGACTTTTCCGGTCCTCGCGGGCGCGCCCAACGAAAACCCTGCGGTTTTCGCGGCAAGCCCGGAAAGAGTGGATACCGCTGCTCTGTCTCCTGACGGAGCGCGGTTCGCGGTGGTGGCAGACCCTCGCACGGCGGACCCGCTAGATGAGATGCACACGGTGGTTGAAAATGAACAAGCGAGTCTCTACGTGATGAATGCGGAGGGAAGCAGCGGAACGTGGTGGTGCCCCAAGGCGCAGAACGTAGCTGGAATGGCGTGGTCTTCCGAGGGATCCAGCATCGCGTTGCTATCGCAGACTCCGATGATCGGCTACCACTACGTCCACAGTTATATCGATGTTTGCACGGCGACGGGCGCGCGGCGGGTGACTGACATACCGAACGCTGCCGCGTCGGAAATACCCAGCGGCACGGGCGGAATCGCCTGGATAAGCGGCGGCAAAGAACTCGCGTTCGTCAGCACAACGACGGATGTGCTGACGCCGGACCATGTTTGGACTGTAGCCGCAGCGGGCGGCACGCCTGTAGACCGAACACCGAATCTCGCGGCGTCGGCCCTGGGGATTTCCGAAGATGCGCACGGAAATGTGTGGGTGATCGTAGCGCGCGGCGTGCGAAGCGAAGTGGATTCGTTTAGCAACGGCGAACTGAAAACAGCATACCAATGGGAAAACGGAACCGTTCAGGGGACGCCTGTCGCGCCCGAGATTGCGACAGCCCCGCAGAGGCTGGTTCTCGGCGTCGAGGATCCTGAACATGCGACGAATCTGGCGGTGGCCGAGGGAACCAAACTTAAGAAAATTACAAACGAAAGCGACGACCAATTCTCTAACTTGGCATTGGGACCGGTGAAAGTGGTCCACTGGAAATCAAAGGAAGGAATCCAGCTGGAAGGCATCGCGACATTTCCTGCAGGATACGTTGCGGGTAAGAAATATCCGTTTCTGGTGTTGCCGCACGGGGGCCCTGAGGCGAATGACGTCCTGGATTTCAATAGCTTCGCGCGTTTAATCGCGGCCATGGGATACGTGGTGTTACAGCCGCAATATCGCGGCTCAACGGGATATGGGACAGATTTTTTGAACGCCATCTATCAGCATTTTGGCGACCGCGCTTATCACGACGTGGACAGCGCCACGGATTTCGCAATTGAGCAAGGTTGGGCTGATCCGAACCGGCTCGCGATCTTTGGGTGGAGCGCCGGCGGATTCATGACGTCGTGGACCGTCACGCAGAACCACAGGTACAAGGCGGCAATCGAGGGCGCGGGAATCTCGGACTGGCTGAGCTTTATGTGGACGAGCGATGTGCAACAGATTGATTACGACCAGCGCTGGCCGGACGAGAACCCCGATGCGTTCCTGAAATTTTCCGCGGTGATGCACGCCAAAGACGTGACCACGCCGCTGCTGATCCTTCACGGAGCGGGTGACATACGAGTCCCGACGTATCAGGGGCGTGAATTTTACCTGGCGCTTGCGGCCCGAGGAAAAACGGTGCGAATGGTGACGTATCATGATTCGCCCCATTTTCCGAAGTTGTGGGAGCAGCGCGCCGACATATTCAAAGAAATTCGAGCATGGCTGGAACACTACAACCCATAGACTGAGCTGTGATAGCGTGCGCAGCACTTGGGTGGATCCGTAAGAACTTTGGGAGGAAATAATGGCTTCGAAGTGTCTCCGAATTGGGATTGTAATCCTGCTTGCCGCCGCGTTCGGCGGATTCGCGCGGGCGAACGACCTTGGAACAGATGATGCAAAGCCCGATGCGAATGCGAAGAAAACTCTGTGGAAGCCGGAGGACATGGTCTTCACTGAAAACGCCAGCGAGTTCCGCATTTCGCCGGACAGCAAATGGGCGGTGTGGGTGAAGAGCACGGCCGACAAAGAGAAGGATGTGCGGGTCAACAATCTCTTTCTTTCGAGCCTGACCGAGAAGAAGGAGGTGCAGCTGACGCGCGGGACGGACAACGTGTCGCATCCGCGGTGGTCGCCCAACGGCGGAACGATTGCGTTTCTTAGCACTCACCCGATTCCGAAGCCGAAGCCTGAGCTGGCTCCGATGCAGCTGTGGCTGCTCAATACAGCGGGCGGTGAAGCGTGGGCGGTGACGGAGTTTGAGCGCGGAATTCATCAATTCGAGTGGGCCGATAACGACACGATTATTTTCAGCGCGGAGGAAGATCCCTCGCTTTTCGAGCGCCAAACGAAGGAGCGCAAGGACGATAGCGATGCAGTGGATGACGAGGCGCACACAGCGCCGGTGCGGCTGTTCAAGTTCGCGGTAAAAGACAAGAAGGTTACGCGACTGACCGACAACAACGATTGGATCCAATCGTTCGATGTGTCGCGCGACGGGAAAAAGGCGATTGCCACGGCCGCACGCGAATTGAGTTATGCGTGGGACGAGAAGACGCCGCCGGTTACGTTTCTGGTGGACACGGTGACGGGTCAAAGGACGGAGATCTTTACTGGAACGAGAATTCGTCCTTATGGACTGGCCTGGGCGCGGGACAACTCGGGGTTCTATGTGGCGGCGCCTTTTTCGGATGATCCTCACTTTTTCACCGCTTCGATCACGAAGCTTTATTTCTACGACCTGAATTCCGCAAAGACCACGGAAGTGAATCTCGACTGGGAACGCGCGCTGGGCCGCGGGATCGACGTCACAAGCGACGGTGCAATCGTGCTCCTGAACGACGGCGTGTATCACAAGCCGGCGCGGTATACGAAACACGGCGGAACGTGGTCGCGCGAGTGGATCACGGGCGAGAACGTACGGAATTGCTTTGGCTTCGCGATCGGAGATGATGACCACACCGTTGTTTATGAGTATTCGACATCGAGCACTCCGGGGCAGTGGTATCGCGCGCGCCTGGACGGAGGGAAAATCACCGCTCCGGTGCAATTGACGGAACTCAATCCTCAATACAAGACCAAGACGATTGCGAAAACGGAAGTGCTGCATTGGAAGGGCGCGAACAACGACGACGTGGAAGGCATCCTCTTCTACCCGCTTAACTATGAGGCCGGCAAAAAATATCCGCTGATTACGGCGACGCACGGCGGCCCGGCGGCGGCCGACATGGACGCGTGGAGCGAGAATTGGGCGTATTCCCAGAATTTGCTAACGCAGCGCGGGGCGTTTTTATTGAAAACGAATTATCACGGCAGCTCGAATTACGGGCTGAAGTGGGTGGAGTCGATCTGCTGCGGAAAATATTACGATCTGGAAATTCCGGACATCGAGAAAGGAGTGGACAACCTGATCGCGAAGGGGCTCGTCGATCCGGATAAGATTGCGGCGCTGGGCTGGTCGAACGGCTCGATTCTTTCCGTGCAGCTGATCGTGACCGATCCCGACCGGTACAAGGCTGCCGTGGTGGGCGCCGGAGACGTGGAATGGATCAGCGATTGGGCCAATGTGGATTTCGGCGAAGCGTTCGACCACTATTATTTTGGAAAAACGCCGCTGGAAGATCCGCAGTTGTACCTCAACAAGTCGCCCGTTTTTAAACTGGATCGCGTAAAGGCGCCGACTCTTATTTTTCACGGCACGAATGATCGGCAGGTGCCGACGGCGCAAAGTTGGACGTTTTACCGGGCGCTGTATTCGATCGGAAAAGTGCCTGTGAAGCTTGTGCTGTTCCCCGGCGAGGCGCATGGTCCGCGGAAGCTTTCGCATCAGCTGCGCAAAGTGAGCGAGGAGATGGCGTGGTTCGACAAATATTTGTTCCAGGCGAATCCGCCTGAGAATGAAGCGTTCAAGAAGGGCTCGCCGATCGATATTGCGCTGGCCCGGCGCTCGATCAAAAAAGACGGGACCAAATTTGGCGCGCTGGCCGGCGGTGCGCTGGTGCCGGAAGTTGTGAAGCGAAACACGATCGAAATTGGGCGGTTCGAAGTGACGCGCGCGCAGTACGCGGCTTTTGACAAGAGCTATGCGATCGACGCTGGGACGGAGAATTTTCCGGCGAACAGCATCACGTTCGAACAGGCGAAGGCTTATTGCGCGTGGCTGAGCAAGGCGACGGGAGAGACTTATCGTGTGCCGAACGAAGACGAAGTGAAAGAACTTTATAAAGATCGCCCCGGCGAGAACACGCTCGATTATTGGGCGGGCTACGCTGTGAATCCCGAGGACTCGCAGCGGCTCGAGGCGAAGATGAAAGAGCTGCCGGGAAATGCTCCGTTGTTGCGCGAAGTGGGTAGCTTTGCGGGACAGGGTGAAGAAGGCGAACAGCTGATATTCGATCTTGGCGGCAACGTGGCGGAATGGGTAATCGCTGCCGATGGAACTGGGAAAACGATGGGCGGTAGCGCGGACCGCGCGTCGGATTCGAAGGCACGCTATCGACAAGCTGACGCCGCCTATACAGGTTTCCGAGTGGCTCACGGCGCCGCGAAAGCGAAGTAGATTGGGCGCCGACCGTCCAGATTGGCACTTGCGGCGCGGGCTACTCACATTTACGCTCTTGAGATGAGCGAATTTACGCCTACCAAGCGCACGCAAGTGCAGCGGCTGCCGGATCGCGGGAAGTACGATTCGGCAACCATTTACCCGATTCTCGATGAGGCATTCCTCTGTCACGTTGGATTTGTGGTGGACGGGCAGCCATTTGTAATTCCTACCGGCTTCGCGCGCATTGGCGACACGCTGTACATTCATGGCTCGGCAGCGAGCCGGATGCTGCGAACGCTGGCCGGGGGCATTCAGGTTTGCGTTACGGTGACGCTGGTGGATGGTTTGGTGCTGGCGCGTTCGGCGTTTCATCATTCTATGAACTACAGGTCGGTGGTGATTCTTGGACGGGCTACGCAGGTGGACGACCGCGAGGAAAAACTGCGGGTGCTTCGCGCGTTTACCGAACATATTGTGGCGGGGCGGTGGGACGGGCTGCGTCCGGTGACCGATTCGGAACTGAAGGCGACTGCGGTTTTGGCGCTGCCGCTTGTTGAAGTGTCCGCGAAAATTCGCAGTGGACCCCCGAAAGATGAAGCGGAGGACTACGCCCTTCCTATTTGGGTCGGGGTGGTGCCGCTGAGGCTGGTTGCTTCGGCGCCGGTGACTGACCCGAAATTGCCGAGCGGAATTGCGATGCCGGAGCATGCGCGAAATTATTCGCGTTGACGCGCACGCAACTAGATTTCTTGCCCGCTGCTGACGGGTCCGGAATTGGATGTGAGGTAACCGAGTGCGGCCGTTCTTTCGTTTCATCGTTGCAATTCCTCTGATTGTTCTTTCTGCGCTTATTTTTCCGCTGAGTGCGCAAGAAACACAGACGGCCGTCGATGGATTTGTGGCTCGGTCGTATCACGGTGCGGGCGGCGAGACGATGGCGTATCGATTGTTCGTCCCGGCTGATTACGATGCCGCGAAAGAATATCCGCTCGTGCTATGGCTACACGGGGCGGCGGGGCGCGGGTCGGACAATCTTCTGCAAATTTCGGGCGACAACAGATTGGGAACGCACGTGTGGACGACGGCGGAAAATCAGGCGAAGTACCATGCTTTCGTGCTGGCGCCGCAGGTTTCCGAGACGAAGGCGTGGGCGCGGCCGCACGCGAACGCTCCGGCTATTTCGATTCGTCTCGCGCTTGAAATACTCGACGCGGTGGAGAAGGAATTCCACGTCGATGTGAGCCGGGTGTACGTGGCCGGGCAGTCGATGGGAGGCGAAGGCGTGTGGGCGGCGCTAGCAGCCGCGCCGGGAAGATTTGCTGCAGCGATTACCCTGTGCGGTTACGGCTTCGACGAAATGATCGCGCCGGACGCCAAAACTAGTGTGTGGATATTTCAAGGTGATGCGGACCCGACCGTGCCCGTTGATACCGCCAGGCGATGGGTTGCGGCCCTACGCGCCGCGGGCGGAAATCCGAAATACACAGAAGTCCCGGGGTGGGGCCACAACGTTTGGGAAAAGGCATTTGCCAATCCGGAAGTTGTGCCGTGGGTATTCTCAAATCACACCAAGCGGCAAGTCAGTAGCGCGTGAGAGCGCGGAAGTCGCTCACGTTAGGTTCATTCTTCGGCGTGCAACCTGCGCCCATTTTTTTCCAAGAGGATCTGCACGCCGATGTATCCGTAAAAGGTCGGCTGGCCGCTCGAAGCGCTGCTGAAGCTGCGCCCCGCCATCCACATCAGGAGCATACCTTTGTGGAAACCGAAACGGCCGCCAAGGTCCCAGGTATTATCGTGCGGCCGAACGCCCATGACGGAATCGTTGTAGACCTCCCCAATCAATTCGAGCTTTTTTGTGAACTGGCGACCGGCAGCGAAACCGAAAATGCGTTCATCGTGTCCGTGGACCGGGAAAAAATAACCTACTTCGATGCCTAGTTCGAGTGGGCCCACATTCCTTTGGAGCTCAATGGGCAGAAAGAAGCGAGGGCCGGGTCCGGCGATTCCCTGGCGCACTGAATCCGACGGGCCGCCCAATTCCACCTGCGGGAACGTCGAAACGTTCCAGCCCTTAAAGTTGTCGATGAACCGCCATTTAACTCCCGTGGTGGTGTTGCTCCAACCCGTGCGTTGAGGCTGCGGGGTGGTTTGAAGAATGTAGGGAACTTCGACGGTCAACTGAATGGTCTTGCCGACGCCGTAGTTGATATCGAGCTGCGGAACCTGAAATTCGCGCTGATGTTGGACGAACACCGGCATGATTCCGATGTTGATCTCCCATTCTTCGGGGCCGGGCGTTCCGGGATCGTTGGTGAGAAGGGGAGGACCGGCCTGCGCACGCGTTCCTAGAGCTGTGAGAAAAAAGACGCAGGCCAACAATGCCGCCGCGCAGCCTATTTTCGGAAGAGTGTTGCGCTGAGAATGCCTGATTGGGAGCCGCATGCCCGGGGCTAGTTGCAGCCGCAACCACCGCCGCAGCAGCCGCCTCCGGAGCTGGGCGCTGAGGAAGAGCCGTTAGAGGCTTTGGTCCCGTTCGCGGGCGCGGCGAAGACTGAGAGCTGGATTGTGTGTTTCTTGCTTTCGCACTTTGGGCAGGCGATTGCCTGCTTCTGGCTCATGACGATGCGCTCGTAACGCTCGCCGCAATCGTCGCAAATGTATTCGTAGATCGGCATATTCGATTCTAAGATTATCGTCACTGTTTCCGCGACGTCAATCTTCAAAAAAACAGCCCCGACTGGAACCGGGGCTGTGAGCAAAGCTAGCAGAGTTAGGAAAGAGAACAGCGCCTACGAATCTACCGTGTTGAGGAAAGCGGCGGCCGAGGTCCTTCGGTCGTCCTCGTCGGGTGGCCTCAGAATGACAGCTTTTGACTATTAGTCGCCGGCGACGCTGGCTTCGGGCTCGGTCTCTTCGACCTTTGTGGCGCTATTCCCGTTGCCATTGCCGTTGCCATTGGAGTGGCCGTTGCCGTTTGCCGGCGCGATTTGGACCGGCTTCACCAGTGTGCCGGGAACCGCCGCCAGCATTTGTTGCATTGAGCCTATCTGCACAACGGTTTCCGTAGGCTTCTTCAGGACGAGCTCTTCGTAAATCCTGCGAACCTTGGCAGCCTCTTCCGTTGCCTTGCGGCGACGTGCGCGGTCCTCTTCAGCCGCGGTGAGCGGGATGTCGTGTTCGAGGTGGCGGACGCGCGCGGCGTCGCCAGCGTCAATCCGGAGTGAGTGCTCGTAGCTCTGAAGATCAACCTTCTTGCCCTTGGCGAAAATGTCGTGCTTGCCGTGCTCCTTGTACCACTGCGCGACCGTCGCGTTCTTGTACATGTTCTCGATGATTTTGCGCCAGCCGATGCCGGTGTTGTAAGCGCAGAAGGAAATTTCGCCCTGCTGCGTGGCATAAGGAATGATGCACATTTCGGTGCGGCGGAAATCATAGTTGAACAAATCCTGGAACCACATGCCGGCGATGAAAAGGAAGTTCCAAGGATCTTCCTTACGACGCTTCATGGCGTCTTCGAAAGTGCGCTCCGGGCTGGTGCGTCCGTACTTCTTTTCAGAGCCTTTGGACAGCGCCCAGGTCTTGTCGAATTTTCTCCAGAGGTCCTTTAGTTTCAAGCTGGGGGGCGCCTGGAACGGCTTGTAGTTTTTTAGAAGCGCCATGGCCATCATGAAATTCGAGAAGCCCTTGCCGCGAGCCGCGTCGGTGATCGCCGTGACGTCTCTGGTGAGGCTCGGCGCATCGAGGAAGCGCGGAACCGGCGCCCATTCTTTCGTTTCTTTGTTGATCATCAGCGCCGTGCCGACGCCGCAATTCGGGTGGCAGCCGCAGGAGAGCGAACCCCACTGCGAGTCCGGCCCGTGCGAGAGATCGGAGAATCCAGCAAATGTGGCGATGTAGGAAATCGGGAACCAATCGCGAGTCGGTTCGACTTTGCCTACCTGCGCGCTGACGTCCTGCGCGAGGTGCGAAAGCGTGTAGCGCTGTCGGATGCGGCGCTCGGGAGTGATTTCCTCGTCGCGTCCGGTGAAGGAAACGGGTTGGAAGGACACGAAGGCAATCTTCTTCGGGTTATCCATGGCGAACTTAACGATCGGGCCCACCTGGTCGTTGTTCACGTTGTTGACGATGGTGGTGACCAGAACGATTTCGATTCCGGCCTCGTGCATGTTCTCGATGGCGCGGAGTTTCACGTCGAAGAGGTTGCCGACCTGGCGATGGCTATTGGCGTCGTTGCCGATGCCGTCGAATTGCAGGTAGGCGTAGCGCATGCCGGCTTCAAAGGCCTGCTTGCAGAAATCCTTGCTCTTGGCGAACTCAATGCCGTTGGTTGCCGCCTGCACGCTGTTATAGCCCACTTTGCGCGCGTAGCGGACCGCATCGAGGAAGCGGGGGTGCATGGTCGGCTCGCCGCCCGAGAACTGCACGGACATCTGGCGGCGCGGCTTGATCTTCGTGGCGTTTTCTAAAATCTCCTGAATTTCTTCCCAGCTGAGTTCGTGGACGTAGCCTACCTGGTTTGCGTCCATGAAGCAGGGATCGCACATCATGTTGCAACGGTTGGTGAGATCGACGGTGAGTACCGAGCCGCGTCCGTGGCGAATCGTGCTCGATCCGTGGCGGTGCAGGTCTTCGTCGTTGTGAGCCGGAATGTCGCGGCCCGGGAAGTTTCCCTCGATCCATTCGAGGAACTTCGCGTCGATGGCCATCAGGTCTTCAAATTTTCCGTGAATGGGGCACTCCTTCACCATCCAGACCTGGCCATCGCGTTCGATAATCTGCGCTTTGATTTCGCCCACCTTTTCGTGGACGAGGTCAGTCCAATCTTTCGTGCCATTAAGGATCAGATCGCGCGCCTCGCGGACGCAATCGGGACAGAGAGAATCCGTCTGGCGCGGCCAGCCGAGCGTGGGCTTGGATTTCTCCCACGACTTGAGCATCGGCTTTTCGGACCACTTCGGAGTAAAGGAAGGGTTGGGCCGGTACTTATTGAAGAACTGAACCGTGTCGAAAGTGACGCCTGCAGTCTTGCAGAGCGCCCAATCAAAGGTTTTCCAGAGTTGATTCCCAATCGTCTTCGGCATTATTCCCCCACCTCTTCAATTTAAATGCAAACTCGAACGACCCCCGAGAGCCTGACCCCAACGTGCGCGCGACTGAACACGCAAGTGGTTACCGTACCAGAGTTTGCATGGATTCCTAGGGAGTAGTCCAGTCAACTGCGCTTAAAGGTACAGATGGGGGGTTGAACGGCGAATTGGCGCATTCAATGGGGATGGTTTGGGTACTAGCAGGCCCAAATAGTCCAAGGTACAAAAGGTGTCAATCGGCGTTTAGGGGGGTGCGAAGGACACCGATAGCGAAGTGGGCCAGGTACTGGGCGCCATCGTCCAGCTGAATCCAGCGGACGACGCAATGGTCCTTCAGGTATTGGGCGACTTTCGCCTCGCTGATTTCAAGGTGCTCCGCGAGTTTCGCTTTTAGTGCGCTGTCGGAGAACCCGCGTCCGCCACGCGTGGTTTTTCCGCCGCGACCGCCACGCACCAGATTACCGAGGCCGACGCGAAGCGTCTGGCAAGCTTCGATATAGTACGAGGTGATCTGATCGGAATCGGAGAGCAGGAACACGCCCGGCCCAGCGGGAGCTTCGTCTGCTTCTTCAAGGCGGTGCAACGGACTCGCTACGAGCCTCCGCAACATGGATTCAAGATGCGCCATTCGCGAAGCCAGCGCCGGATCGCCCGCACGACCATGAGCCGTGCGCTCGGAAGGCAGTTGCGGCTCGGGGTGCTCGATGTGGCTTGCGCGAGATAGCTCGGGTCGCGAGGAGGCGGGCGGTTCATACGATTCCGAGCGTGCCGGAGCCGAGAAGCGCTGCTCTACGCGCGGCGTCGGAGTTGTTTTCGGTGCATCGGTGAACGATTGCGATGGAAGCCCAGGCCCGGCTGCGCCGGGTTTGCGGCGTCTGCCGCGGCCGCCCCTTCGTCCGCGCCGCCGCTTCTTCTTGAGGCTGTCACTGGTATCGGATGCGGGGCTCGCGGCAACGGCAGTTTCAGGGCCCGATGATTCTTCGTTTGTTGATATTTCCAACTCTTCCGGAATTTCACCGTGCGCCAGCGGTTGACTCGTCTCGTGCGCACTGGAAACGGGCGAACTAACTTCGTCGGTAACGGGTGCGCTGCCGGGAGCAGGCAGGGCGATACCTAATCTCGTCAAAGCTTCCTCTGCTTTCTTTTTCCATTCCGCGCGACGGAATCGCTGCGCGGCAATCGTATACCAGCGGCCGGCTTCGTCGTTGCGTTGCGCTTTCTCTTCGACCGCGCCGAGTTCCCAGGCAACCATTGCGTCACGGGTGCGCTGATAGAGTTCGGAAAGCTTCGCGGGAGCGTCCGTGCTGTTCTTCGCTTTGCGGATGCGGGCCTGGATCTGTCGCCAGTCAGCCATGGCGGGACATTGTAGCAGCCCGCGAATCCATAGGCCAATGGCGATCGTTTTTGGGCAGGGCGTTCGCAGCCTTGTTGACGGCGTCGTTCGTGGCATGATGGGTGACGTGAAGGCACGCGATCGGACACAATGGATCTGCGAGCGGGCGAGCGCGGTGGGCTTCGACTTGTGCGGCGTTGCGCGAGCGGAAGCGTTTGACGAATTCGGGCACTTGTCCGAGTGGCTCGCGCGAGGCTACGCCGGCGAGATGAATTATTTGAAGGATCCGCGCCGGGGCGATCCTCGGCGTGTGGTCGAAGGCGCGCGCAGTGTGATCGTCGTCGCGCTGAATTACAATTCGGCCCAGGCTTATTCAACCGAAACAGCGGCGAGTGTCAATGACGGCGAAGGATCGACGCGTGGGTGGATTTCGCGTTATGCATGGGGCGACGACTACCACGAGGTGTTGGGCGAAAAACTGGAAGCGCTGCTCGCTGCGATGCGCGCGGAGCTTCCCGAATCGTTTGAAGCTCGCGCATACGTGGACACGGGACCGGTGGTCGAACGCGCAGCTGCGAAATATGCCGGACTTGGTTGGCTCGCGAAAAATACCTGCTTGATCAACGAACAACTTGGCTCATGGCTTTTCCTTGGCGTCATCGTAACAACACTCGAGCTGGAACCTTCGCTTGCGCCAGGCGAACCTCCCGCCGCAGACCTGTGCGGAAATTGCCGGTTGTGCCTCGACGCGTGTCCGACCAACGCCTTCGCTGCGCCGTACGTGCTCGACGCGCGCCGCTGCATTTCATACCTCACGATTGAATTGCGCGGCGCGATACCTGAAGAGTTGCGGCCGGGGATGGGACGCGCGGTGATCGGCTGCGATGTTTGCCAGGATGTTTGCCCGTGGAATTCGCCGAAGCGCGCGCCTGTGTCGGCGCTTGCCGCATTCCAGGCGCGGCAGATCGCGCCTCAGGATATAAGCGACAGAGACGAAACCAAAGCTGACAAGTGGTTGTTTGCGCCGGAGCTGGAATGGCTTGCGTCACTGACCCAGGAAGACTTCAGCAGGATTTTTCGTGGGAGCGCGGTGAAGCGAGCGAAATGGCGCGGCGTGGTTCGCAATGCTTGCGTGGCGCTGGGGAATGCGGCGATCGACCGAAATTCGGAGGCGTATCCACGCGTTCTCCTGCTGCTCAGCAAGCTCGCGGATTCCGATGATTCGCTGATTGCCGAGCATGCGCGATGGGCGCTTGCACGACTGGCGCTCCAGAAATCGCTGGGTCAGCCGCCGTTCTAAGGCGCGTCAGCTTCTCAGATTGACTTGACGAGCGCGAATTCGTAGCGTAGCGGCATCGCGTCAAAGCGTAAGAGGAGGCAGTCCGATGAATTTCTCTTTCCTTGCAACGCTCGTTCATGCGCTCGAGCCGCATTTCAGTTTTCCTCAAGGCGCAATCGCGAACGAGCAGATCATGCTTCGCTGGATTCATTTTGTGTCGGGAATTATCTGGATCGGCCTGCTCTATTTTTTCAATCTCGTCGGGTTTCCTACCATGAAGCATCTCGACGCGTCCGTGCGTGGCAAGGTTTATCCCGTGATGATGACGCGGGCCATGTGGTGGTTCCGCTGGTCAGCCTTGGTAACCGTGGTGATGGGAATGCGCTACTACTGGATGATTCTTGCTGCCGACGCGCAAAACGCGGGGCGTGCTTCCCTGGCGCTGAAATGGTTCGGTGAGTGGGCGGTCGTCTGGACCGTGGCCTTCGCGCTGATTTATCAGTTCCAGCTTCCGAGGAAGGGAATGCTGGACAGCGCCTGGGTGCGCGCAGCGGGCGTGGCGGCGGTGGTCGTTGCAGCTTCCTGGATTGTGCTCGATTTGAATTCGAGCCCGCAGTCGTCAAATGCACATCTTGCAATTAGCTTGGGCGGAGGCATCGGCCTCCTTATGCTATTGAACACCTGGGGCGTGGTGTGGCGCGTGCAGAAGCGGTTGATCGGTTGGACGCGAGCTGCCGCCGAACACGGTACGCCGATGCCACCGGAGGGGGAACGACTGGCGCGGTGGGGATTTCTCGCATCGCGCGTGGGATTCTGGCTGTCGTTTCCCATGTTGTTCTTGATGGGCGCCGCGGAGCATTATCCCTTCTTCAACAGCGTTGCAAATTGATAGCTTATTTTTTTGGTTCGGCTGGCGGGACGCCGATAACGATCTTCAACAATTCGCTTGCGAGCGCCGATGCATCCACGTCTTCTAGGTTCGCGAGCACAATAACCCCATCGCGCCGCCCTGGCGCCATTGCCATCGCTGTACTCGTCCCTTGCTGGGAGCCGGCATGGCCAATGGTCGCGACGCCGTCCTGGTTACCGTTGCCCCAGCCGAGCGCGTAGCCGTTCTGTTTGCCCTCGGCGTCTTTTTGGGGAGTCCACATGGCATCGCGGGTGGCGCGGTGGAGTAGCTGGTCATCTAGAATCGCGACTTCGAAGCGCGCCATGTCGTCCGCTGAAGAGAGCAACCCGCCCCCGGGAATTTTGTAACTGGAATCGAGGAAGTCGGCGTTGATCACGCGCCCTGATTTGTCCAAGGAATAAAAGCGCGTGCGATATGGAATTACGGCATAGCGATCGTCCTGCTGCGTGCGGACCATGTTCGCAGGAAGGAAGACATTCTCTCGCATGTAGTCCACGTATTTCTCTTTCGACGCACCCTCGATTACGCAGCCCGCCAGAGTGTAACCATGCGTCGAATAACTGAATTTCGTTCCGGGCTGAAATAGCAGCGGCTCGTCAGCGAAAAACTTCAGCCCTGCCGCGATGGGATCGTCAAAATGCTTAGTGTTTGCGAGTTCTGGATCGTCCGGCGGAGCGTCGTGATGATAGTGCCGAATACCAGCTAGGTGCCCGAGCACTTCGCGCGTCGTGATTGGCCATGGCTTCTGCGGGAAAGACGGGCAGTAGCGCTGCACTGGAACCTCGAGATCCAGTTTTCCGCGCTCCCATAACAGCATGGCACCGGTGGCGGTGAGTGGTTTCGAGATCGAACCGAGGCGGTACAGCGTCAGAGAAGTGGCCGGAACGGAATTTTCAAGGTCGGCCATTCCGAAGCCATCGGACCAGACGTATTCGCCGTTCATCACTACGGCGGCAGAGAGTCCTGGAACGTGGTTGGCGGACATGAATTTTGAGATTGCCAACTGGATTTGTTCGCGCTGACCTGCGGGAAGCTTAGAATCCTGCGCGCGGGGAGAGGCTGAGACAATTACGACGATTGCTGCGATCAGCAAGAAGCCGCCACTAATCAGCGGACGAAATCTTTGAGCTCCGCTTCTCGCTTCGATCATGTACGGTTCTCCCGAATTTACCCTGAGATCGAACTACAGCCAGATATATGGTGCCGGTACGCGACTAACGGTTTGACGCAGTCGCTGGGCGAGCTCAAACGATTAGGAACGCCAGCGAAGCGTGACTGGTCCCGGAACCGGATGTCGCATCGGCGCACCGGTACGTTTCGATTCGAGATAGGCATCCTTCAGTTCAAAATACCAGCGCGCCTGACGGTCGGCGTCGTCGACGAGCATCATGCGGTCCTCGTACTTGAGCCCCTGCGCCTGCTTCTCGATCACTTCGGTGTCCTGCCGAATAAATCGCGGTCCGAGCACGTTGATGATCAACGAAACGACTGGAAACCACGGCAGAATGTTCCACGCGGCACAGAAATCTAGCCGGCAGAGGTCGCGGCGAATGGGCGTCACCGTGGTGCGGCTCGACAGCCAATAGCGCCCTGCACGGATTTGCTCGAAACGCTGGTTCGGCAAGACGAAGTCGATAGTGGTTGTCGCAGGTTTGCCCGTGATGAGCTTGAGGATTTTGTACGGCGCGCTGTTGGACGAAGGCGTGTGCGGGCTCATCCGAAAGCCATTTGGGATGGGCTCGAATTTCTTTTCTTTGTCGCGGATGCTGTGGCGCGAACGCCACCACCACGCTTGATGGACGAATGGTCCGTGCGCGGGATCCATCAGACCGATGATTCCGTGGTCGACGCTGCATGGAAGGTCGGCCCAGAGATGCGCGGATTGAAATCGAGGGCTGAACTTCGGGAGTTCCGGCGCTGGTGGGGGCGGCGGGGTATCTTCGGCGCGGCCATCTTCGCTCGTCATGTACGCCCAGATGTAGCCGTCGCGCTCTTCGCAGGGATAGCTGCCGGCGTAGATTCGGTCGCACTTGAGTTTTGAGTCCGGAGTGAGCGACGGAATCGTTTGGCATTGCCCAGTGTGCGCGTCAAATTGCCAACCGTGGTACGCGCACTCCACGTTCGCGCCGTCGAATTGCCCGAACGAAAGTGGAAACGCGCGATGCGGGCAGACGTCGCGAAGTGCGAAAGGTTTTCCAGCTGCGTCGCGCCCCAGAACCAATGGCACATCGAGCAGCGTGGCGCGAAACAGCCTGCGCCCGTGAACCTGACTGCTGCGCACCGCCGGATACCAGAAACTCCACATCATTTCCCTGGAAGCTTTCTTTGGCGCCGAACCTGTGGTGTCGCTCATCGCCGCCATCGTAGTACACGGTTGCCTCAACGCAAAGTGCGCTTGCGCGTTTGCTCAGAGCGGCGCCCGCTCGAGCGGAACAATGAACTGAATCCCATCCACATGCTTTCCATGGAGGCGCGCGTCGTTGGTGATGAAAAGGTCCACACCGGCTGCGGCGGCGCATGACAACTGTATCGCGTCCGGCCCTTTGATCGAACGATCGCTTCGAAGCTTGGCGTAAATCTTGGCTTCTCTCCGATCGAAGGGCACTACCAGTGCGACTCTGTTGATCATCTCTTCATACTTTCTGTATAGCCCTTCATCCCCCGCCTCCGCCGGCTTAACGAGTACCTCTCCAAGCGTTAGGGTGGACGTCACAAGCTGGTCTCCACGCGCCAACATGGCCTTTCGAAGATTGACGGCTTGGCCATGATGCGGCTCTTCACCTTCGAGGAGGTAGATGAAAAGATTCGTATCCCAAAATATCCGGCTCATTCCCAACCTTCGCGTAGCCGCCGCACGAACTCGTCGGCGTGCTCGGAAGACCAAAGTCGCTTTCCTGATCCGGCCAAGGCCAGCAACGGATCGGTGGCCGATCTTGAGTCGGCAGCTTCAGCTGACCAATCGCGATACCAATCCAGAAGTCCTTCGTACTCCGGCGGGATGTCTTGCGGATTAGGAGTTACTTTGGCACCCTCGCGGTCAGCATGATAGGAGTCTCCTTTCCGAAACAAGCGCCGCCTCCCCGGACTGGTCTCGAAGAGCATTCGGTAGCGGCCCGGATTCGGAGGACGGTTCGCCACGCAATGCTGCACCACGTGTACGTACACTCCCGGTCGATTTACAC
>Ga0185299_10002419_pt1 | contig 28841 bp, 27 predicted proteins | sample PaiPotPPA55metaG_FD_128002 | JGI IMG/M metagenome (GOLD analysis project Ga0185299, IMG submission 128002) | Iron sulfur acid spring bacterial and archeal communities from Banff, Canada, to study Microbial Dark Matter (Phase II) - Paint Pots PPA... ...
CGAGCATGCCCCCATGAGGAACGCGGGCTGGATCAGACCCCGTTCCTTGAGACCGGCCATGCTGCCCGTGATCAAACCGGCCAGGGGTATGAGCAGGCCGACCACGGGGAGGAAAGCCGTCTCGGTGAGCCACTGCAGCTGCGTCTCGGTGCCGAGATCGATGAAAGCCCAGACCAGGATGGTCCCCGCAAAGCAGGTGGCCGCGAGCCATTCGAGCCTGGAGATCGGGTCTGGCGTGAGCGCCCTTTTCATTGCTGGTGGCAGCGTGCAGCCGTGTGCGTCTCACGGTCAGTCTCAGACCAGTCTCAAAGTTGGCCAGGCCAACTCGGGCCGGTGGCAGTATCTTTGCCCCCGGGAAGGAGTTGGGCGAGAAGTGAGTGGCGTTCGCCGGCTGTTCGGCGACCCTCGCGCGGTCGACGCGGTGGTCGTCGTTCTGATGGCGTGCTTCGTCTTCAGCGCCTACCTCGACGCCTACGCCCACGTCAAGGTCCCGAGCACGGTGATCTCCGCCGCGGCCTACGCCGGCCAGGCGGGCCTCACCGCCTCCTGGTTCGTCATGACCGGCTTCCTCTTCTTTCTTCTTGGACGGGGCCTTCGGGAAGGAAAACCCTGGAATCGGGCGCTACCTGACGGCTACACAGGCTCGCTCGCTGCGGCACTCGTTTTCGGGGCCGCTCTGATCGCGGACAACTACTGGACCCAGGCCATCCCCACCAATGCGCTTGGGCTTGATCTTCTGTTCACCCCTCCCAACGTAATCAAGATCGCTGCGTCGGCTGTGATGGTGAGCGGGCCATTGCGTTCCGCGGCGCGACGTGGCGAGGTCACGGCGAGCGTGATCACGCTCCTGTCGACGGCGTTGCTGCTGTCCGTGTTCACCTTTGCGACTCAGTTCATTCACCCGCTGATCGACCCGTGGTCGTCAAACGACCCGGCGCAGATTCCGGCGCATGTGGACGCCTGGGTGGCGCAGAACCTCGGTGTGTCGGCCTTGCTCGTCCAGTCCACGATCCTCGCCGTGACCGGCCTCGTGTTGAAGAGCACCTTCCGGCTGCGACCTGGATCTCTGACGCTGGTTTTTACGGTCAACGGTCTCCTCGTTCTCGTGACCAAGACTCACTTTTACCTGCTGCCGGCACCCTTCGTGGCGGGAGTGGCGGGAGACGCGTGGCTGGCGTGGTCGGCACGCAGGGCCGGGCGCCCGACCGCGTCGCTGTGCGCGGTGATCGCGGGCGCGTTCACCCTCACTTACTTGATCGAGATGTATGCCGTCGGGACCTTCTGGAACGGGTCCTTGTGGGCCGGCGTGGTGCTGGCGGCGACGATCGTGAGCTGGTCGATCGGCCGGTTGCTGCGGGCCGGCATGCCGGATTCAGCCGCGGCCATACCTCCCCTGCTGGAGGTGGTGCCTGGCCAGGTGGTGGCGCCCGGAGAGGTGCGGTGGACCCGCGATCCGCAGAGCACGATCCGCCCTCAGCTGGTGCGGGCCGCGCTCGACGACCTCGGCACCCCCGAAGCCCTCGGCCGCAGCCCGCTCGGTCAGCTTCCTGGCGTTTCGCGGGGCGGCTCGGCGGCCGCCGATCTCAGGTCTGTGCTTGTCGACGTGATCGGCGAGCTGGCCACATCCAGCGGCCCGCGCGACGCGGAGGCGGGGAAGCTGCTGCTCGACTACTACGTCAAGCGCGTGGGCAGCCACGAGGTGATCATGGAACGCCTCCACCTGTCACGGCCCACCTTCTATCGACGCTTGCAGCGTGGCTTTGCGCTGGTGGCCGAACGGCTGGACGAGCTCAGCGAATTCGCACAGAGAGTTCCCGTCAACGACTGATTGACGTACCGGTCGATCCAGGACGGTTTCACAAAGGGCGAACCGGACTTACGCGCCGGGGGAGGCGGAGCGGGCCGCGTTTGGATTGGCTGTCGCGACCCGGTACACGATCACACCGATCATCACCAGCACGACGCCGGCCCAGATCCAGTACGTCACGCGGTGCACGTTCAGGAAGGCTTCCATGCGGGGGCCGTAGTTGATTCCGATGACCATGACGATGCCGGCCCAGATCGCGGTCGATACCGCGACGCTGGCCGCGAACACTGGGTACCGCACCTTCAACACTCCGGCCGCCACGGTGATGGGCACCCTGAACCCGGGGATGTGCCGGCCGAAAATGATCGCCAAGACCCCGTAGCGCTTGAACCATTCCTCGGCCCTCTTCAATCGCTCGGGGCTGAGATGCACCACTTCGCCAAGGCGGCCTTCGGCGAGCCGGCGGCCGTAGCGTTTCGAGATGAAAAACAGGTTCGTGGCCCCGAGCACGACCACGCCGATTAGGCCAAGCCAGGCGGTCAGCCAGGCGGCAAGGTTGCGGGGAACATGCGCGCCCACGTACATCACGAAAACGTCGCCCGGAGCGGGCAGCGGGATGCCCGACTCCTCTATGTAGAGCAGACCGTAGCTCGCGAGGTAGGTGTAGCGGTGGAGGACGTGCCGCATCCAGAACGTGCCCCACTCCAAGACGTCCGGCACGTCGCCCTGCAGGATCGCGGACACCACGATGGCGGCCGAGATCAGGATCGCCGCGCCCGCGATCCTGACGTTCCGGATGCCCGAGGTACGCGAAGCCCACGAGCGGAAGCCGGCGGCGTGGGTGCTCATCAACCGGAGGGCAGGTCCATGAAAGTCATAACGACGTTAGTGGCATTACCGGCATCGCGCATCAACTAAACGCTTCGCACCATCGATTTTTGCTTGATGCAGGCCGTTTCCGGGAATGAATAACTGATCGACTGGGCCTATCCGGCCCGGCCTTTCAATGGGCTGATGGAAGCCCAATCGAGGCACGGAAATGGGCGCCTTTTTGGTGTTGGTTTTCGGTGTTGTCGCGACGCTGCTGGGCCTGCTCTTGTTGCTGGTGGTCGTCAGGTCGTTCATCGTGATCGGGCCCGCCCAGGTCGGGCTGGTCACGAAGCGGGTCGCATCCCGTCACAACGCGACGGACGATCCGATCGCGTTCGCCGGCGAAGCGGGCTACCAGTCGGACCTGTTGATGCCGGGCGTCCGGTTCAAGCTGTGGCCGACGTATTCGGTCGCGAAGTATCCGTGGGTCCAGGTTCCGGCGGGCGAGATCGGCGTCGTGATCTCGCAGATCGGCAAGCCCCTGGAGACGGGCGCAAAGTCAGCCGCCTACCGGCCGGAGTTCGGCAACTTCACCGACCTCCGCAGGTTCCTCGATAACGGCGGCGAGAAAGGTGTTCAGCGGCCGGTGCTGCCTCCGGGCACGTTGATTCCCGTCCACCCCGTCGCGTTCCTGGTGATCACGGCGAGCAAGGCGTATGGGCTGCCGATCGACAAGCAGCTGCTCGTGCGCGGTCCCTTGAGCCCTGAGTCTTTTGGCCTGCTGCCGAAGCAGCTGAAGGTGACCGTCATCGCGCCCGAGGGAGACCAGGACCTCGTGGGAATCGTGACCACGCTGGACGGCGCGCCGCTGCCGCCTGCCGACATCGCGGGCCGGATCGGCGGCTTCGCCGACATCGAGGCGCTCGAGAAGGACGCGAGCGTGAGTGACTCGGAGCTGATCGAGAGGTTGCTGGGCGCCAAGAACGGTCTCCACAACAACTACCAGGACTTCCAGGCGTTCCTGGACAACGGCGGCCGGATCGGCCTCCAGCACGACCCGCTGCTATATGGCGCCTACCTATTGAACCCGTTCCTGGTTCGGGTCGAACCGGCCGGCATGCTGGTCGTGAACCAGGGTGAGGTGGCGGTCATCAAGGGCTACGTGGGGCTGCCCACTCTCGACACGTCCGGGCCGGAGTTCAAGTTCGGCTCGATCGTGCAACCGGGCCACCGTGGAATCTGGCGCGAGGCGCTGCGCACGGGCAAGTACCCGCTGAACCCGCGCATCTACGCGGCGGAGAAGGTGCCGACCTTCATCCTGACGTTGAACTGGGCCAACGCGAGCTCGGTCGCGCACAACCTGGACGCGCAGCTGAGCCCGATCGAGGGTAAGAGCCGCGAGGGATTCATCTTCACGATCGACCTGCAGGTCCAGATCCATGTGCCCGACACCAAGGCGCCCAAGGTGATCTCGATGGTTGGCTCGATGCAGAACCTCGTCAACGAGGTGCTGCAGGCTGCCGTCGGCAACCACTTCCGGAACACGCTGCAGGGTCTCGAAGCCGTCCGCTTCATCGAGACCCGCGATTCGGTGCAGGCCGCCGCGATGGAGGCGATCTCCCGCTACCTGGCGGCCTACGAGGTGGAAACGCGCGGCGTCTACATCCAGGACGTGACCTTCCCGGAGGAGCTCGTCGGCGTGCTCACGCGCCGCGAAATCGCGAACCAGGAGAAGGCGACCTACGAGCAGCAGAAGGACGCGCAGACGATCCGTATCGACCTGGAGAAGGCGCGCGGAACGGCTGACATGCAAGCCGCGCTCGCGCAGGCGCAGGTCTCGGTGGACATCAATCGCGCCCGAGCCGCCGCGCGCAAGGCGGAGGCGGACGGCGAGGCGGCATTCGTAGAGCTGACCGGGGCGGCCGAGGGTTCGCGCAGGCGCGCCATCGGCCTCGGCGACGCCGCGGCCACGCAGGCGCTCGGCCTGGCGAGGGCGAAAGGCTATCAGGCTCAGATTCGCAGTCTGGGGGCTGGGCCCACGGCGGCGGTCGCAATCGCAAACGCGGTCTCTGAAGGCAAGATCACCGTCGTGCCGGAGGTCCTCGTGACCGGGGGCGGCGGCGCGATCGAGGGCCTGGCGGCGACCTTCATGCGGGCCCTGAACGGCGACCATGGATCGAACGGGGCGGAGGGGAGCAAACCCGAGCCCAAGTCGGCGCGCGCGGACTCCTGATCTACCTGTAGCGCGTGGCGGCGCCGGCCGCCACGCGCCTACCCCAGCCTCTAGGTGGGAAGTACCTTGGAGCACGCCGGCACCTCGGCATTGATCATGTTGGCGTCCGTTTGCAGCGATTGGGCAACGTAGGCGAAGTGGTAGATGCCGGTGTTGACCTCGTCGCTGCTGGAGTCCTGGAAGCCGTGCAGCGCGACGCCAATACCGCCGGACATGCCCTGCAGATCGTTGCGCAGCGCCTTGGTGCCGACCGCAATGCAGTTCGGGACGCCCGCATGGTCCATGACGGACAGGACGTTGAGGTTCTGCGTGTTGGTCGCGTTGACTGCCGCGCGGCAAGCGCTGGACAGGTTGTTAGCGGGAGCGCAAGAGGCCTGGACGGCCGGCAATGTGTTCGCGAGGCTCGCTATCGCGGGTCCGAGCTCGCCGTTCAGGAAGCGATCGGCCAGGACGTAATCCGACACGATCGGCCTCGGGGACGCGTGAATCATGGTCACCGTTGGGCCGGCTTCGACCCAGGGCCACGGGATCGAAATGATGTTGGTCACGTTCAACAGCACCAGGATGAGAACCAGCACGACCGCACCGGCGGCCCCGATCCGGTAGGGGCTGAGCTGAGTCGGCCCGGCGGGCTCCTGCCAGAGTGGCGGGCTGACCTCGGCGGGATAGACGAACGCGACCGGCTCCGGTTGGGGCGCGGAGTACGGCATCGATGCGACAGGCGCGACCGGCGCGACTGGGTCCGCCGGCGGTATCGGCAGCCACCTCTGGCCGTCCCAGATCCACTTGCCGTCGGGCGAAACCTGCGGAGGACCGAGGCCGACGCTCATAACTCGTTCATGGCGTGGGCAGCACCTTGCTGCAATGCGCCTTCTGGGCGTTGATGGCGGCGGGGTCTGCTTTGAGGGACCGGCCGAAGTATGCGAACCGGTAGATGCCCTTGTAGACCTCCGCGCCATTGTTGTCCTGGTACCCGTTGAGGGACATGTCGAGGCCGTCGGCCATGCTCTGAAGGTCGAATCGAGCGGCTTTCGCTCCGCCGGAAATGCACGGGGGGACATCCCCGTGATCGATCGTCGAAAGGAGGGTGGTCATCTGCTGCCGAGCTGAGTTGAGGGCGGTCAGGCAGCCACTCGAAAGGGTCCCGGTGCACGCTGCCTGGAGGGCGGGCAGGGTGTGGCCGACGCTGGGGAGCGCGGGTGCGAGAAAGACGTTCAAGAATCGATCGGCGCGCGTGTAATCCGAGGTCTTTGGCCTTGACGGCTGCTGGACCGCGGCTGAGCTCGAGTTGCCCGGCCATGGCAGTTGAATGATGTTCGTCGAGTTCAAGACCATCATGAGCATGATCAGCACCACCGCGGCCGCCCCGGCATACATGTAGATGGTCATTCCTGACCGGGCGGGCTCTGCCCACAGCGGCGTGACGGGCGGATTCACCACGGGGTAATCGGCCACGGGATAAGGGGCCGCGGCCTGCCGGACAGGTGCTGGTTGTGGCTGAATCTCGACCGGGCGGGGCTGAACCCTGGGCGGCATCGGAGCGACCACCGGACCAACCGCCTGCGGGAGCACGACCTCCGCGGCCGGCTCCCAGGTTGCCTCCGGGAGCGGCTGCCATTGGTGCCCGTCCCAGATCCACTTGCCATCCGGCGAGAGCTGGGGGGGCAGCAGCGTGGGGCTTGCGCCGATGATCATGAGGACGTCAGCCTAGGCTCGAGTTCGCGGACACACTTCAATTAACCCGTTAAGACTTGTTAGGGGTCCCTAGCTGGAATTCCTGGGTTTGAGAAGTAGTACGTTTTGGCGACGGCGCATAGGTCGGTTTGTGATTGGGGGTGAAGTCCATGGCGGCAGTGAGTCGAGCGGATGCGGTCTGGGAGGGTGACCTGCCCACGGGGAAGGGTCGGGTCAAGGTGGCAAGCGGCACGTTCGACGAGTTCCCCGTCACGTGGGCAACCCGGGCGGAGCGCCACCACGGCGGCACCAGCCCCGAGGAGCTCCTGGCCGCCGCGCACGCGGCGTGCTACTCCATGGCGTTCTCGAACGGCCTGAGCAAGGCCGGCCACAAGGTCGAACGGCTGAACACCTCCGCCGAGGTTGAGTTCGTGCCCGGAACCGGCATCACCACGATCACTCTGACGACCGTCGGCCACATTCACGGCATCGACGCCGCCGAGTTTCAGAAAGAGGCCGAGGCGGCGAAAGACGGCTGCCCGATCTCCAAGGCGCTGCACGGCAACGTCACGCTGAAGCTCATCGCCCGCTTGGACTTATCGCACTAGAGGACTTAGCGGACTAGAGGACTTAGCGCGCCGGACCGGTAAACCCCGGGAAGTCGACGACGCCCTGGAGCCGGAGCTCCTTGAGCTGGGCGGCGAGCCACTTGCGTGGGTCCTTGATCGGCTTGTTGCCGTCCACGCAGTCCCAGGATCGACCACTGACATCGCGGGCGACAAGCAGCAGGCAGCGCGGCTCGAGGCTGCGCTGCCAGGCCTTCATTGCAGGCTGCAGCACGATCCTGCGCGGCGGCGCCTTCTCGGGTAGGACGAGCTCCCCGGCATAAAGGTCGTCGGACGCCTGCACGATCACGCCGCCGGCTGTCAGCGTTCCGCCCAGGTTCTCGACCTCGAGCTCTATCGGCTGGCCTGCGCCTGGCGTTCCGATGAACGTCAGGTGGGGCACAGGCCGGGTGGTCGCCTCCCACCTCGCATCCGCGGACTTGAGCGCGCGGCGAGCGGCCATGTCTCCGCGCGTTGCGAACACTGCTGCCCACAGGGCGAGCAGCACCGCCGCCGCGGCCAGACCGATCAACAGCTGTTCTGAGCTCATCGCTACTCCGGCTTGACGCCTCAAGTACGAGGATCTGGCGCCTGATGGTAGCGCCGCGCGTCGTAATTGCGGAAGGCGGGGAGGGCCAGGGCACACAGCACGCAGCCGGCCACGCACAAGACGCCGCCCGAAAGGATCGAGAACCGGATGCTCGTCAGCGAAGCCACAACACCGGCTTCGAAGTTGCCCAACGTTGGCCCCACGGAATAGCTGAGCAGCTCGATCGAGGCCAGGCGTCCACGCAACGAGTCCGGGATCGTCTGGTTCCAGATCGTCTGCCGGAAGACTCCGCTCGCGGAGTCCGCCGCGCCGGCCAGCGCCAGGAAGGCGAGGGCGGCCGCCAGGCCTGGAACGATTCCAAAACCGACGATCGCGAGTCCCCACACCGTCGCGGCGACGATCACGCCCATGCCGTGGCGGTGGACCTTCCGCGTCCATCCGCTCGTGGCCGCGAACAGAAACGCGCCCACCGAAGGCGCGGCGTAGAGAAAACCCAGGACGCTGGGACCACCCAGGGTCTGGGCGATGGCCGGGAACAGGGCCATCGGCATGCCAAAGAGCATCGCCACGATGTCGACCACGTACGTGCCGATCAGCTCGGGGCGGCTGCGCGCGTACTGGATTCCTTCCACGACACGGCGCAGGCTCGGCCGCTCGGCATCGGCCGGCGGCGGCACCTCCTTCATGAGTGTGAGACAGGCGAGCCCGACCACGAATGTCGCCACATCGATCAGATACGTCGCCGGCAACCCGGCCACCGCGACCAGCACCCCCGCGATGGAAGGCCCGGCGATCATCCCCAACGTGCCTCGCACGTTGCCCAGGGCCGCCGCGGCTGGCAGCTCGTCGCGGTCCACGAGCCTTGGCAGCATCGCTCCGAGGGAAGGTCGCTGAAGAGAGTCGATCGACGCTTGAACGATGACGATGGCAAATATCAGCCACAGCGCGGGATGGGTGAGCAGCGAGTTCCCGGCGAGCAGCAGGCTGCCTGCCATGAGGCCGGCCTCGGTGAGGAGGACCATCAATCGCCGATCGGCCGCGTCGGCCAGCGCACCTCCCAGCAGGGCAAAGATGAGGATGGCCGCCAGCTCCGCGAGCCCCAGCATGCCGACGAACAAGACGCTATGGGAGAGCTGGTACACCTGGTACGGGACGGCGACCGACGTGATCATGGTGCCGAAGAACGACACCAGCTGGCCGATGAACAGGAGGCGGAAATCGCGATGGCGCCGCAGCGGAGTGATGTCGACGGTGACCATCTGGAGCCATCGACGTTTGGGGGGCGGAATGCCGGGCGTGCTCGTCATGAGGCGGCAGATGGTAACGGAGCGCCGATTTTGGGCACAGTAGATGAAGCGCGGGTTGCGTGCGATGCTAGGCGAGCGCGCGCAGGGCGCATTAAAGGAGACGAGATGGAGAAAGCTACGTTTGCGGGCGGTTGCTTCTGGGGCGTAGAGCACCTGTTCAACGAGATCCCGGGTGTGATCGACGCGGTCTCCGGCTACTCGGGCGGCACGCGAGACAACCCAACCTACGAGCAGGTTTGCTCCGGCCGAACTGGCCACGCCGAGGCGGTCGAGGTCACCTACGATCCGGCCAAGGTCTCGTACGACGAGCTCCTGAACGCGTTCTGGAACATGCACGATCCGACGACGCTCAACTACCAGGGACCCGACCACGGGCATCAGTACCGGTCGGCCATCTTCTTCCACAACCCTGAGCAGGAGAAGGCGGCGCTCAAGTCGAAGGAGCAGGCGCAGCGCTATTTCGACCGGCCGATCGTGACCGAGATCGTTCCGCTGGCGCATTTCTGGCCCGCCGAGGACTACCACCAGCACTACTTCGACAAGCACTCGGGCCACTACTCGTGCCATTTCATCCGCGGATGGGTGCCCAAGCAGCCCGCCGAGGCAGAACCGGCCCGCTAATCGGGTACTAAACGGCGGCGGAGCGCCCTATCCTTACCGCCCAGCTAGCGGACCGATCGCCGCAGCCCGGACGGGAGGATAGCCGGTGCGGTGTGACCATTGTTCCAACGACGTCCCGGACGGTGTCTTCTGCACGCGCTGTGGAGCTCACCAGGGGACGACCAAGGAGATCGGCGACGCCAAGACCCGTGAGCACCGCTACGCAGCCCATCCCGGCGAGCACGTGGCGCAGCCCTCGGTGTTCACAACGCTATTCCCTCACCTCGGCCACCACAAGATCCACGAGTTTCGCTGGGCGTTCATCGCCGGCCTGGCGGGCATCCTGGTGCTCTATCTCGCCGGCCTGATCTCGGCGGCGATCCTGGTTTCGGCGTTTCTCGTCCCGGTGCTCTACCTCATATATCTGTACGAGGCCCAGGTGTACCGGGACGAGCCTGCCCTCGTGCTCGGTTTCACCCTCGGCGGGGGAATCGTCGTCGGCATCGTCGCCACCGTCTTCGAGCGGATCATCTACAACCCGTTCCAGTTCAGCGGCACTCCGTTCGGCAACGCCGGCGTGAGTGTGGGCGGGCTGCTCATCGTGGGCCTCTTGCTGCCGGTCGTTCAAGAAGCGCTGAAGGCGCTTCCGGCGATCTTCCTGCCCAACCGGGCAGATTTTCCGGAGACGGTCGACGGCCTGGTCTTTGGAGTGGCGGCCGGCCTGGGCTTCAGCCTGGCGCAGGCGCTGATCGGCTTCAGCAGCGTGCTCACCAGCCTGCCCGCGCACGTTGCGCCGGGCAACTGGATCTACGACCTGACGACGCTCGCCGTGTTCCTGCCGCTCCTGCAGGGAAGCGCTACCGGAATGATCGCCGCCACGATCTGGCGCTACCGGCGAGGGCGTCTTGCCGGGCGCGAGATCGGGGGCGTTGCGATGGCGTTGCTCGCGCACATCGCTTTCTCGGCGGGCACGCAAGTGTTGAAGGACACGTCGGTCAACCCTCTTTTCATCCTCATCTGGCAGGCGGCGATCGTGGGAGCCCTCCTGATCTACATCCGTTACCTGCTGCACCACTCGTTGCTCGAGGAGGCGGCGCACATGGGCTACGCCGAGACCGTGTGCCCGAGCTGCCACATGCACATCGTCGCCTCGGGTTTCTGCCCCAACTGTGGAATGGCGCTGACGGCGGCGCCGAACTCCATCAAGCGAGGCCGCCGCCCGCGAGTGGAATCACCGGCCGCCACCGCGGACAAGCGTTAGATGGCGCTCACGTGCGCCAGGTGCGGCGCGCAGAACCCTGACGGCAACCAGTTCTGCCAGGCCTGCGGCACGCCGCTGCTGGCCGCCGCGGCACCGCCGCCGGCCGCCCCCGCATGGATTGCGCCTCCACCGCCTGCGGCGCCGGTCCCCGCAGCGCCCGGCGCTCCGCCTCAAGCGCCGGCCTGGTCGGCAGCCCAGCAACAGGCGCCTTCGGCTCCCAGCTCGACCGCCCCGCCGCTCGCCTACGCCTCACCGCCCCCGGCTCCGGTCGCGTATGCGAGCCCGTACTACTCGCCGGCCGCCGCATATCCGCAGGCCCCGGTCCACCGCACGCCCTGGATCCTCATCCTGGCCGCGATCTTCGGCCTGATCGTGCTGATGGCCGGCTGCGGCACCGCGATCGCGCTCCTCAACAACGGCAAGGCGACCGTCACCGGAGGCATCACATCCGACGTACCAAGCCCAACCCCGGCGGGCTCACCGAGCCCAGTCGCATCGCCGGTCACGCTGACCGGCCCGACTGCAACTAACGACGGCATGACGGTTCCAGTCCCCGCGGGATGGGTCGTGGAGTCCAAGGACAACGAGCAGATCACACTCGCGGATCCGAGCGGCGCCGGCGTGATGACGATCGCCAGCGCCCCGTCCAATCCCACGTCGACGGCCGAGCAGCAGAAGAATTCCGTGGACCAGGGCTTCTCGAGCAAGTACCCGGACTACAAACCGTGCCCGAACACCAAGACGACGACCGGCTCCCTTAACGGCCCCCAGGGAATCTTCTGGACGGTGTGCTTCACGCTCACCTCAGGCTCTCAGTCCTTGGCGGCCGCCGCGTCGATGTTTGTGGGGGTCAACTCCAATGGCAGCGCGTTCTACGGCGTGATCATGCTGACCCGCCAGGACAACCTGCAGAACTTTCTCACCGAGGCGGCACCAGTGCTGAAGGGCATTCAATGGAAACTGAAATAGAAATATGAGAAGGAACCTGGCGGTTCCCTCTCATCGGCCGGTCGGCTTCGCCGACGGGCCTGCTCATCTTCCCGGGGATTGGATTTACTAAAAGGATTCTCCTCGCGACGCATGGCGGGTATCGCGAGGTCAGGAGACGGCCGGAGTAAATCCGGCCTGATCGCCGCGTTAGAAACGACGCAAAGCTGACGCAATTTCGCGTTACTCCTGCCGGTATCTTGAGTGGCCATGTTTGCTCGCTGGGGTCGTTTCGTCTACCGCTTCCGCTGGGCCACGCTCATCGCCTCGGCGCTGCTGCTTGGTCTATCGATCGTCGCGGTTCTCACCGGTGCGAACCTCGCCGGCAACGGTGGTTTTGGGGCGAACCTGGCGGCCGGGACGGCCGCCAAGCTGATCACGTCCGAGATCAAGGCACAGGACACCGCGTCGGGTTCGAGCTTCGAGCTGATCTACAGCAGCCCCACTCTTACGGCCAACGATCCGGCATTTCAGTCGGCTCTCGAGAATTCCCTCGCATCCCTTCCGTTCGACTCGAGGGTGAACTCGGTACTCACGCCGTACAGCGTGGCCCCGCTACAGCGGTCGGCCTTCATCTCGAGGGACGCGCACGAGGCTCTCGTGGTGGTGGAGCTGAAGGACGGCTCGGTGAAGGCTCAGCCGTACATCGATCAGGTCACGGGCGAGGTCCACCAGGGAGCGCTGCACATGGTCGTGACCGGCCAGGTGCCGATCAATGTCGCCTTCAACAAGACGCTCGAGAACGACCTGCAGCAGGCGGAGTACATCGCGCTGCCAATCACGCTGCTGCTGCTCGTGCTCATCTTCGCGGCCTTCATTGCGGCGCTCCTGCCGCTGAGCGTCGGTGTGCTCGCCATCGTGGGTGGGCTCGGAGGCACCCTGTTCCTGGCGCATTTCACGGACGTCTCCCAGTACGCGATCAACATCGTGACGCTGATCGGCCTGGGCGTCGCCATCGACTACTCGCTCTTCATCGTCAACCGATACCGAGACGAGCTTGCTGCCGGAGCGACACGCGAAGAGTCGATCGCTATCGCGATGTCGACCGCTGGTCGCGCGATCACGTTCTCCGGTATCACGGTCGCGATCGGACTCTCCGCAATGCTGTTCTTCCAGGGCACCTTCCTTGCCTCGATGGGCGCCGCCGGGGCCATCGTGGTAGGGATCGCGGTCCTTTACGGCCTCACCTTCCTGCCCGCGCTGCTGTCCGTGATGGGCGGGGCGGTGAACTACAGGATCCTGTCCTCGCTGCTTGGAGCGTGGGGCGTACGCCCCACCTGGTGGCCGTCACACCAGCACCAGGAAGGCGGTGGCGTATGGCATGCCATGGCGGTGTGGGTCATGCGCAGGCCCTTCTTCGTGCTGGTCCCGGCGCTTGTGCTTCTCGTGATCGCCGGCACGCCCTTCCTAGAGCTGCGGCTGGCCAACGGCGACGTGGACCAGCTGCCGCCATCCAATGTCGCACGCCAGGGTTACGACACGTTGGTCAAGGATTTCCCGGGCCAGGACCAGACCTCGATCGAGGCGGTCGTCTACTACCCCGACTCGAGTCCGCTGACTGCCGCGCATGTCGGTGATGTCTATGACCTCAGCCGCCGCCTCGCTTCGCTGCCGAACGTGCTGCGCGTCGACAGCATCGTGAACATCGACCAAAGCCTCACCAAAGCCGACTACCAGCGCCTGCTGTCGGGGCCGCAGGCATCGCTTCCCGCAGCACTTCAGCAGGCCGTGACCATTGGAAGCGGCAGCCACATCGTCCTGCTGAACGTCGTGACCAACAAGCAGTACACGAGCGACGACGCGCGAAACATCGTCAAGGCGGTCAGGGCGGAACATGTCGCCGACGGCCAGGTCCTGGCGACCGGCGGCACCGCCTTCGACCTTGACATCGTGAACTTCATCCTGGACCGGACACCGACCGCGATCGGCTCTGTGATCCTCGTGACCTATATCGTGCTGTTCTTGCTCACCGGTTCGGTGGTGCTGCCGCTCAAGGCCGTGCTGACCAACCTGTTCTCGATCTCGGCCTCGTTTGGCGCCATGGTGTGGATCTTCCAGGAGGGCCACCTGAGCCAGCTCCTCGGGTTCACCGCCCAATCGATCGATCCGAGCATCCCGGTGATTTTGTTCAGCATCGTCTTCGGCATGTCGATGGACTACGAGGTGCTCCTGATCAGCCGAATCCAGGAGGAGTACCGGCGCACCGGGGACAACCAGGTCGGCGTCGCAATGGGCCTCGAGAAGAGCGGCCGCCTCATCACCGGCGCCGCGGCGATCATGTGCGTTGTCTTTCTCGCCTTTGGACTCGCCAGCGTGGTGATCATCAAGGCGATTGGCATCGGCCTGGCGATCGCGATCGCGATCGACGCCACCGTCGTTCGCATCCTGATCGTGCCGTCGGTGATGCGCATCCTGGGCCGGGCGAACTGGTGGGCGCCGCGCCCCCTGAGCTGGCTGCACCGGCGGATCGGGGCTGGAGAAGCGGAATCGCCCCCGGTGATTCCGGTCCCGGTCAGGGGCTGAGCTTCCCCGCGAGTAGGGGACGCTAGGGCGCCCCTACTGCGTTGGGGGAAGCGGTGGGGTCAATCTGTTGAGGTTCAGCATGCGGTCGTCCTCTCAGTGCCCACTGTGAGGAGCCTGAGAATCGGATGGGAACTCAGAGATCGGCCGTCAGGGGAAGGTGCTCCTCGCTGCTGATGCCGGTGCGGGCGCAGGCAGGATCTTGATGTCCGTGCCCACGATGCGCACCGAATAAATCGGCGGGTTGCCGACAACGAAACAATCTATCTCCGCCACGTCCTTGGTATCCAGCGGGGGGAAGGCCAGGTCACAAGTCGCGGAAACTACGTCGTCCCTGTCGGCCGGCCGGTAGTCAAGGATCAGCTCGCCAACGCCGCCACGCCCGGGACCGCCGTCGTTCTGGATCTGAGCGTGCATGGTGCACGATCCCTGAGGTTGCGCGGGTGGCGCCTGGTAGCAAGAAGCCCGTACGGCGCCGGTGAGTCGATAGTGCGGCGGTAACGGTTTGGGCGCGGCCTGGGTGCATGCAACGCACGCCATGAAGCAGCCCGCCACAAGCGGTATCAAGCACGGATGAGGCCGCATCAGCGATCGCGTAGCGTAACCGTTGCCATGCGTGGTTGGGCGTGCTTCTCGGGCGCCGCACTTTCCCTTTGCGCATTGTCGCTGGGGATGATCTTCACCCGCGCCACGCCTGAGAGCTACGACGCGCAGATCATGTTCCAGGTCACCCAGAGCATCGTCGACCACGGGAGCATCACGGTTCATCAGGACCCGCTTGGCATGAACACTCCCTACTCGATCTTCGGCTTAGGAATGTCGCTGCTGATGGCCATCCCCTACTGGGTTGCCGAGCATCTGCATCAGCATCCCGGCGCATTTGTGATGGGCGTCAATGCGGTCGTCGTTTCCGCCATCGCTGTCACTGTGTTCGCGCTGGGCCTGGCCACAACCGCCACCGCCTTTCAGTCACTGGCCGCAGCGGCGCTCACGGTCTTTGGGACGTTGCTCCTTCCATACGTGGCGACAGGCTTCTCCGAACCCTCGGTTGCCCTGGCGATCGCGCTCGGCTTGATCGGTGTGCAGACGAATCGACCGGTCGTGGCAGGCGCCGCTGCCGGATTGGCGCTGCTGATGCGGGTCGACTCCGCCTTTCTAGTGGCGCCAGCGCTCGGGGTGGCCGTCTGGGTCGGCGGCCGCTCGTGGCAGACGGCGTGGCGCTTTTTGGCGGCGCTGATGCCGGCAGCGATCGTCGTGGCCGGATACGACACGTTGCGCTTCGGCGCGCCGTGGCGTACGGGGTATTTCTTCGCGACCTTCAATCACCCTCTTGTGGCCGGGCTGTACGGTCTCCTTCTGTCGCCGGCCGCCGGCCTGTTCATCTACGTCCCGCTTCTGCCCATCGCACTGGTCGGTTTGTTCCTCACGATGCGCCGTCTGCCATTGCTGGCTTCCACGGCTTTGGTGCTGCTAACTGTGCGAATTCTTGTTTACGCGGTGTGGTTCGGGTGGGCGGCCTATTGGGCGTGGGGACCGCGCTATCTGGTGCCTGCGATGCCGGTGCTGGCGGTCGGCTTGATTGAGGTGTGCCGGCGTTGGTCTGGGCTTCATTTAGCCGTCAAGGCGGCTCTGGCTTTCGTTCTCGCGGTGAGCGGGCTGGTCCAGGTGGTGGGAGCGTCGGTTGGATACGACCATGCGGTGATGTTCAGCGCGATGCTGCGCGCGCATCCCCCGGTTCTCGGGCGCGGTTTCATAGCCGACTGGGCCCAGCCGAGCACGCAGGCGGTCTTTGATCGTGTCCTCTTCGACTGGTCGCTCTGGCCAATCCCAGATGAGGCGCGCGACCTGATGCAGGGGCGGTACCTGAGCAGTCACTGGCTGGCGCCAATCCCCAACCTCACCGCGATCGCCGCATTGCTGCTTTGTGGCGCCCTGACCTGGACGGTCGCGGTCGTTGCTGCGCGTCGTTCGGATATGCGGGCAGGGGCTAGACCGGGGTAATCCTCGCGCCCACGCGAAGCCGTAGTGGCGCACCGGCCAGGATCGTGATTACATTCTCAGCCTCTGGCTGGGAGGGCCGGCCGTAAGTGTGGGGAGGTAAGCCTGTGAAGGCTCGACTGTTCGCGGTACTTTCGGCGGCCGTCCTGTTTGTCATCGCCGCGATCCCGGCGTCGGCTGCGAGCGAGGGGCACAGCTACCTGGCCCTCGGTGACTCGGTGCCGTTCGGCTTCAACCCTCTGGTCGACCCGACAAACGCATCCAACTTCACCGGGTACCCGGAGATCGTGGCAAAGCAGCTGAACATCGAAGACGTGAACGCGACCTGTCCCGGAGAGGCGACAGGGGGCTTCCTGTCCCTCAGTGGTACAGACAACGTGTGCCGTCCCTATCGCTTCTTCTTCAAGTTCCCGCTGCACGCCTCGTACTCGGGGACGCAGATGGCGTTCGCGACGGCCTATCTGCGCTCGCACCCGAACACCCGGCTGGTCACGCTGACGCTTGGGGCAAATGACATCTTCCGGTTCCAGAAGGACTGCGCCGTCTCAGTGACCTTCGGCACGTGCCCGCTCGGCTTTGCCGGCGTGCTCGGCGTGATGTACCACAACTTGAACACGATCTTCGCGAACATTCGAGCGACCGGGTACAAGGGTTTGATCGTGGCGGTCACCTACTACTCTCTCGACTACAGCGACACGTCAGGAGCGAAGGCGCTGAACTCCCCGATGGTCGCAGCGGCAACCGGCAACGGAGCGCTCGTTGCATCCGGCCTGGATGCATGGGCCTCAACCGCCGCCGGCGGCAGCTCATGCACCGCCGGGCTCTTGATCTCCCTGGGCGGCGGCACATGCGACGTGCATCCCACGCCGCTGGGCCGTGATTTGCTCGCCGGTGCCGTCATCAAAGCGATCGCAGGCAGCTGTCCCGCGGAAAGCGCGATCGGCTGCTTGAACCGAAACCAGGCTTAGTTCGACGAGGAGGCCAGCGGCAGCTCGACCTAAGCATGAGAAGGAACCTGCCGGTTCCTTCTCATCGGCCGGTCGGCCTTGCCGACCGGCCTGCTCATTTGGCCGCGGATTGGATTTCCGAAATGTTCTCGGGAGCGACGCGTGGTGTCCAAATGCGTGCTGGGGACGGCCGGAATAAATCCGGCCTTCCGATCACGCGTTAGACGAGGAGGCCAGCGGCAACTCGACCTCGAAGGTCACGCCGCCGCCGCTGGTCTCCTTCACGTTCACCTTTCCACCGTGCGCGCTGACCACCGCGCTGACGATCGATAGTCCGAGCCCCGCGCCGCCGCTATCGCGGCTGCGGCTGGGGTCCGCGCGGTAGAAGGGCTCGAAGATGTGATCCATCTCCTTGGCCTGGAGGCCAGGCCCGTGGTCGATCACCGACATCCTGCCTGTGCCGTTGTCAGTTGAGACCCCGATCTCGATCGCGGTTTGCTGCGGCGTGTGGACCAGCGCGTTGCGCACCAGGTTGCCGACCACCTGACGGAGACGGAGGTCGTCCCCTTCGACGACGACCGAACCCGGCGCCGTGAGCGTGATCTCGCGCTGCGGTGCGACCGCTCGGGCATCATCGGCCGCGTCGGTGGCTATGGTCTGTAGGTCGACGGGCTTCCTTTCGAGCGGGCGCCCCTGGTCCAGGCGCGCGATCAACAGCATGTCGTCGACCAGCGTCGACATTCGAACCGATTCTTCCTCGATGCGTCTCCGAGCCAGCTCGGCGTCGCTCGGCGACTCGCTTGCGCCGCGGCGGAGCATCTCCGAATAGCCCCGGATCGAGGTCAGCGGCGTGCGCAGCTCATGCGAAGCGTCGGCGATGAAGCGGCGGAGCCGGTTGTTGGATTCGGTGCGTTCGGCGAACGCGGCCTCGATCTGGCTGAGCATGCCGTTGAGGGCAAGGCCGAGCCGGCCGATCTCCGTCTTCGAAGTCGCCGGGGCAACGCGTTTGGTGAGATCTCCGGCGGCAATGTCTTGCGCCACCGCTCCCATCCGTTGAAGCGGGCGCAACCCGATGCGAATGATGAGCAGCGCGAGGATTGCAGTTGTCGCCACCACGCCGAGGCTGATCAGGACCTCCTGCAACAGGAGCTGGCTCAACGTGGACTGAACGTCGACGATGGGGATGGCAAAGACTACGAAGTCACCGGCGAAGGAGTCTTCCGGCCAGTCGATCATCCTGAATGCGGCCACGCCCCCTGTACCCGCGACGTTGTAGGCGGAGCCCACCTTGTCCATCCCCGCATTCGGTAGGGTCCTCGGCAACACGGGGCGTCCTGTCGAAAGAGACGCAAAGGCGGGCCCGGACACCTTTGTGGTCAGAACGGTTCCATCTGGAGCCACCAGCTCGATCACGGTCCCAGTCGGGAACTCGGCCGCGGATGTTGATCCCGGGCCTTCATTAGGGCCGCCAAGGGCCCGCACGGCAACAGCGCGGCCAAGCGTCAGCTGGCTGTCCACTCGACTGAGCAAGAACGACTGCATGGTGGCGTAGGTGGCGATGTCGACGATGAGCAGGCCAAGCACAACGAGCGTCATGACCCCGATGAGCAGCCGCCCCCGGAGGGACAGGGTCATTTACGGGGCGTTCTGAGGACGTATCCGACGCCGCGCACGGTCTGGATCAAAGGAGGTTCATAGCGATCGACCTTGCGGCGCAGATAGCTGACGTAGGTCTCGAGGACGCTCGCGTCTCCGCCGAAGTCGTAGTGCCAGACGTGGTCCAGGATCTGGCTGCGCGTGAGCACGCGGCCGGCGTTGATGAGCAGGTAGCGGAGCAACCTGTACTCGGTGTTGGTCAGGTCCACGACGTGGCCGTGGCGGCGGACCTCGTGTGCCTCGTCGTCAAGCTCGAGGTCGGCGAGCGAGAGCTTGCCGTTGTCGGCATCGCTGCCGTGGCGGCGCAGAACGACGCGGACGCGCGCCATCAGCTCTTCGATGCTGAAGGGCTTGGTCACGTAATCGTCGCCGCCGATCGTCAGGCCGTGGACCTTGTCGTCGGTCGCGTCCTTGGCGGTCAGGAAGATGATCGGAACCTTGGTGCCGGCGCTGTTCAGCCGGCGAAGGACCTCAATCCCGTCGATGTCGGGCAGCATCACGTCGAGGATCACGAGAGCGGGGGAGAACTGCGTCACCGCCGTGAGCGCGCCGCGCCCGGTCGCGGCCGTCTTGACGTTGAAGCCCTCGTACCGGAGGGCCATCGAAACCAGCTCAGTGATGTTCGGCTCGTCGTCGACGACCAGGACCCTGGGTCCGTCAGCGCTCATGGTTCCATGCTGATCCAGTTTCCTGGGAGATTGCTCAGAGATCATTGGGAAACCGGTTTGAATTGGCCGAGCGCTCAGGCCACCCGGCGACCCGGCGAACGTTGCCCGCGAGATCGACCAGCCGGGCCGGCAGCCGGTTCGCCTCGAGCCAGGAGATCGCGTCGCGGCCCATGACGATGGCGGCAGTCGACGCGATGTTGGCGTCCACGCACGTGCCCGCCACCACGCTTGCGGTCCGCCAGCAGCTGTCGGCAGGTAGGCCGGTCGCGGGGTCGATGATGTGGTGAAGGACCACGCCGCCCCTGGTCCAGCGCCTGACGGTCGTGCTAGAGGTGGCGATGCCGCCAGAGGTGATCGTGACGGCCTCCTCCAGGTCGTCGATCGGAGCGCCGCTGTCCTCGCTCGTCTGGATCGACCAGCCGTCTTCAGGCGCCTCGCCCGCAACAGCGATGTCTCCGCCGAGACTGACCAGCACTCCCGCCCCGCCAATCGCTTTGCTTGCCCCTGCCGCCGCCAGGTCGGAGGTGAGCGCTTTAGCGGTGGCGCCGAGGTCGATTTCGACGCCACGGGGTACGTGCACGGTCCGTGACCGAACATCGAGGCGCACCGCCCGCCATCCCGGAACGCGCTCCGAGTAGAGGCGGATCTGGTCACCGTCAACCGGCACCAGCGCGAAATCGGTGTCGTAGCCGGCGAGCCGGATGGCGGACCCGATGGTGGGGTCGACCGCGCCGCCGCTCAGCTCGGCGCCGCGTAGGGCGGCTGCGATCGCCTGGGCGAGGAGCGGGCTGATGGTGACCTCGCGATCCGGCGCAGCGTTCAGCAGGCTGAGCTCGCTGTCGGCTCGAAAGCGGCTGGCCGCCTGATCCATGGCGGCGACGATCTCGTCCACCGCGGCTTTCGCCATGCGCAGCGCGCCTGGCCTCGTGACGGCCACCCGCAGTGTTCCGCCGAGCGCCCGACCGTCGGCGATCCCCAGCACGGTGGTGCTCATCTCGTCTTGTGTCTCTGGACTTCCGCCCTTCGCAGCGCGAGCGCCAGGACAGGGCAGTCGTCGACAGCTCGTTGGGCCAGGCCCATCAGGTGCTCCGGTACCGGACCGGGTGTGATGATCGGGTAGCCCCAGGAGTCGAGCCGGATTCTTTCTGGCAGGATCTCGGCGCACAGACCGCGCCCATCGCACTTGATGCGATCGACCACAAGCTCGAGCTGTTTGGTCATGCCGAGCGCCTCACGTGGGCGGGGTGGTGGGCGAAGTCGTCGCCGAAGGTCTTCATTGCGGACTGCAGGAACATCACGGCGCCATCGGGGTGCTTGCACGCGCCTCGACCCTGCACCTCGCCTGACCAGCGCTGAAGCCGCTGCAGGTCGCCGGGGTCCGTGCCGCCCTCGGCGATCCGGGTGCAGGCGTCGGCCAGCGCGCGCAGGCCAAAGAAACAAGGTCCGCATTGCGCCGAGCTCTCGCTCGCGAGATAGCGCATGATGCCGGCGACCTCGCAGACCGGGCACTGCCTCGCGGGCAGGACGCCAATCACCCCGCATCCGAGCGACAGCCCGCCGGCCCGGAGAGCGATCGGGTCGATGGGCAGCGGCCACGCCTCGGTGGCCTCGACCCAGCGGCCGAAATAGCCGCCCAGCAGGACGGCACGCGGCGGTTCGGAGGGCCCGCCCGCCAGCTGAACGGCTTCACCCAGCGGGGTGCCGACGTTGACCTCGAGCACGCCCGGCGAGCGCACAGCGCCGGCGACGGTGATCAGGACGGTGCCGGTGGCTGTCCCGGTCCGGGCGATCAGGGCGACGTGGGCGAGGGTCTCGACGTTCTGCACCAGCGTGGCGGCGCCGCCCACGCCGCGCTCGCGAGTTGAAGGTGGGGTGGTGGTTGGCGTAGCGATGCCGGCGTCGACCAGGTGCACGGAGGCGCTCGAGTCGCCCGCGACATAACGGGCTGGCGCGGTGGCGATTCGGACCAGCCGGCGTTCGTGGTCGGTTCTCTCCGCGACGGCTTCGGTCATCGACCTCAGAGCCGCGTGGTGCTGCTCGCCGATGTAGAGCACGACCTGCTTCGCGTGTACCGTGGCCGCCGCGAGCAGCGCGCCGTCGAGGATGAGATGCGGCCGTGACGTCATCAGCAAGCGGTCCTTCTTGCTGTGCGGCTCGCCCTCGGCTCCGTTGACGACGACCACCGCCGAACCACGCGACGCCGCCGCGACCGCACGCCATTTGAGGCCGGCCGGAAAGCCTGCCCCACCCCGCCCGGTGAGCTCGGTGCGGACCAGCAGGTCGACCAGGGCAGGTCCGCCCCTGGGCAGCGGGCCCAGCCTGCTCACGTGCGCCGCCAATCGTTCGTGTCCTACGGAGGGGTCGGGTCCGGCGAGGAGGCGAGGCGCGCTCATTTCGGCTCTCGCCGGTCGACCGCGGCCTGAAAGGACGACCGGGCGTTGGCCAGAGGGTCGCGGTTGCCGGCCATCAAGCGATAGACGATCGCGCCCAGCACGGCCACGACGCAAATCGCCTGGAGCGTGAAGAGCCAGGCCGACCAGGCGTCTGTCCCGGTGCCGGCCCCGTGGACGACGGCGATCGGCCACGAGGCGTACGCGAGCCAGTGCACCACACGCCAGGCGAGCTGGCCGATGAAGCCGCGCACGAGGCTGGTCAGCACGATGGCGAGCAGCAGCTCGAAAGCGATAGTTCCCAGGCCGAGCCAGAGGGTCCGGTAGTAAGAGGAGAAGGGGACCACCGCGGTCAGCCATCCAAGGTGGGTGAAGGGATCGACGACCGCCGTGACGATGTGCAGCGCGAGAAACACGAGGGTCATGAGGGCCAGGTTTCGGTGCAGGCCGGCGGTGAGGAAGCGCGGCCAGCCGGCGCTCTGGACGCGAAGGACCGAAAGGATTCCCAACACGACGACGGCGCTGAGCAGGACGAGGCTCACAGCCCCGGCGCCACGAGTCGTGTACCAGAGAAGCGTGTTGCTCACGCGATCAGGATCCGCCTGAAACGGCCACTCCAGAGCTGGACGAGCTGGCGACCGGGGTGGTCGACGATTGCAGCCCAGACGAGGCGTCAGTCGAGGTGCTGGTCGATGACGTGGACGACGAAGAAGTCGCGGAGGTCGAGGCGGTGGCCGTCGAGCTCGTCTTGGTACCCGGGATCGTGTAGGCGCTGACGGCGCCGAAGAGGCCAACGCCGATGAGGGCGCTCAGCGCGGCGCCGGTGGTCAGGCGGTTGAGGAGTCGCATGGCCGCGTCGCGGGCCCGGACCCGGTCCTGGGTCGTGTCTTTGGTTTCCATGTGCGTAAGTGTTGCCCTCGCCTCTGAACGCTAAATGGGAGCTTCCTGTGAAACGGCTGTGGGCCCGAAACGGTAATGGTTCTTGTAAAGGCGGTTGGACGCCTGGTGAGGCGTACTCAATAGACTTCCGAGGGTGCCGCCCCCGTAGCTCAGGGGCGCCGCGCGCAGCGCACTTTAGACTTCCAACGTGCCGCCCCCGTAGCTCAGGGGCGCCGCGCGCAGCGCACTTTAGACTTCCAACGTGCCGCCCGCGTAGCTCAGGGGCGCCGCGCGCAGCGCACTTTAGACTTCCAACGTGCCGCCCCCGTAGCTCAGGGGCGCCGCGCGCAGCGCACTTTAGACTTCCCAAGCGTGCCGCCCCCGTAGCTCAGGGGATAGAGCAGGACGGTCCTAACGTCAAGGTCGGGGGTTCGATTCCCTCCGGGGGCACCACCGTTTGACAGAGTGCGAAGCTTCTCGGCGCTCGGTACCCTCGCTTCAACCTATAGGTACATCGGGTCAAGCGCAGAACTCCCAGATCATGTTGTCGGCCTTACCTGACTCTCCGCGCAGGTAAGTCGCTGACCACGCGTTCCACGACTTCTGTTCACACCATCCTAACCACCAATACTCCGATCCACCGAATCGCCAATAGTGCTAGAATCTGCACATGAAGTCGTTGAACAAACCTGTCCTGATGGATGCTTCTGGAAGGCTGACCATGCCGGCCGAAGCCCGTCGCGAGTTGGGCCTGGAGGGAGAGGTCCAATTCGTGGTCGAGATTGGCGAGAGCGAGATCGTCCTGCGGCCGGCGGTGACGATCGCCAAGGAGGACTCTTGGGCATATCGCCCCGACCACCGCGCCCTCCTAGCTCGCGCATTGGCGGACGTGAATGAGGGGCGAGTTGTCGTGGGGGCCAATGAACGACGGCTCAACAAAGAAGCCAAGTAAGGATTGGCGCCCGGCTACACGTACAGAAGTCTCGATTTCACCGAGACATTCTTGGTCAGTCTTGCCGACTCCAAGCGTTTCGGTCGCCCCGAGCGGTCGCTGTTTCTGAAAGCTCTCAGGCTCTTGGATACGGACGAGCGTCACCGCTCTCTGCGAGTGCATCAGCTAAGCGCCGATCTCGCGGGCGTCTGGTCGGCCTCGGCCTCGGAGAGCTTACGAATGACCTTTCTACGGAGTGCGGGCGGCCGAAAGACAGTGTTGACGTGCACTCATCATTACGGTTGAGTAGCTTCGATTAGATAGCTCCCACATTGCGTGTCACGACTAAGCCATACGGGATGGTTGGCCGGCGGCTCAACAAGTCCACAAAGGTTCTTGTTGTGGGAGGCCGGGTGCACCAATCAAAGAGTTTCGAGTCCCCGGCCTCCCACAATTCGGTGGAGCAGGTCGAGAAGCGTCGAGCGCTCTTTCTCGGTCAGTTCCGCGAACGAGGCTGCGAAAACGCTCGCGGCGATCGGCCGGCCGGCCCGGAGGACTTTCTTGCCCGCGGGCGTCAGGCTGTGTTCGATCCGCCGTCCGCGGCCGGACCGCCGGGTGATCAGGTTCTGAGCCGCGAGCCGGTTGGCGAGAGTTCCAAACGATTGGTCGCTCTGGAACGTCTCGAGCGCCAGCGTGTGCGCGGAGGCCCCAGGGTTCCTGCTGATCGCCCGCAGGGCATCCCACTGGGCAAGCGTCGTCCCGGCGGCGGCGAGCCGCGTGTCGAGCGCCCTGTGGTGGCGGTACTGAACCTGCTTCACAGCTCGTCCCAGCGCTTCGAGATCCGCAGGCATGCGAGCAGCTTATACCTAAGTAAGCTTGCATATATAAACATGTTGAGATAGAATGCATAAATGAGCACTCCAGCGACCCGCACAGTTGCACTCGGTTCCGACCTCGAGATCACGTTCACCGAGTCCGGTGCGGGAAGGCCGGTCTTGATCCTGCACGGTGGGGGCGGGCCCTTCACAGTCGCGGGCCTCGCCGGCCACCTGGCGGAGACGATGCACACGATCACGCCGACCCACCCGGGTTGGAACGGGACGGATCGTCCTGAGTGGTTCACTGGAATCGATGACCTCGCGATGGCCTACCTTCACTACCTCGAAGACAACGATCTGAACGACGTCCTCGTCATCGGCTCATCGCTGGGCGGCTGGATCGGCTCGGAAATGGCGGTGCGCGACCGCGCCGGCCGCATCACCGGTCTCATCCTGATCGACGGCGTCGGTATCAATGTCGACGCTCACCCCATCCGCGACTTCTTCGCACTCGACGCGCGGGGCGTGGCCAAATACGCCTGGCACGATTCAGATCGTTTCTACGTCGACCCGGCGACCGTGCCCGCCGAGCAGGCCGCTCGCACGAAGGCCAACATGGCGACGATGCGCGTCATCGCCGGCATTTCGATGAACGACCCAAAGCTCATGCGCCGGCTTGCGCGAGTCCGCATCCCAACTCTGGCCATCTGGGGCGACAGCGACGGCATCGTGACCCCGGCTTACGGAGCCGCTTTCGCCGGCGCGTTCCAGAACGGCCGCCTCGAGGTCATCAAGGACGCGGGACATCTACCTCAGATCGAACAGCCGGCTGCCACGTTCGCCCTCATCGACGCGTTCGCGAACGGCCAGTAGAGAGAGCCTCAGCTTTGCTGGTAATTCACACCAGCAATCTGGCACGGGGCGTGGAGTCCGACGTAGTAGGCGCCTTCACCGAACGAGTAGACGTCAGCGCCCCCGATCAGAGCCACGTAGTCCATGTACTCCTGGCAACGCGGGCACTTCATGTAGCGCGCCTCCTGAATCCAATCCGGAAATCCTCCAAGAGTCGATCCGCTTTTGTCCCAGGCGCTCGCTATGTAAGGGCTTGGGTGAGGACTGCCCACGGCGAAGGCAGGACGGCTGGGAGCTTCGCCTCGTGACGCCGGCAGAAACCCCGGCCGCTGCGTCAGATCCGACCACCGCGAAGTGCCAGTTTGCGTTACCTCGCTGAAAAGTTCGCCATAGCAAGCGCAGAACTGGCAGGTCAGGACGCGAAGCTTGCCCTTCCACTCCGTGTGGGCGAGGGCTGAGGCAACACGTGGATCGACCCAGTCGAGGTTGATGACAACCCACATCGGGTTTGAGCAAAACGGGCAGGTGACACCTGGATCTGGCCCCACGCCGCCTTCTACAACGTCAAGCCCGTAGGCCTCTAGGCCACAGAGAGACCGGATTCCCGATTCGCCAGCCAAAACCCATCCGGCCTCAACGGTGTATTCGAAGGCTGGAACATGAAGGTCAACCGCCCCCGGCGGTGGCCGCTCCCGCCAGCGGCTGAAGGCCCATTCCGCCGGGTCGCCCCGTGCGTACGCCAGCGCCTTCAGTGCGTGATCCAGACGGACGCGATCGCCCGCGAAACCTCGGTCTATTGCGGCGACCAAACCTTCGCGAACAGAGTTATCTGAACCGAGGTAAAGGTCCGGCGGAAAGAGGACGCCCGCTCGCAAAAGATCTCCGAGTCGTGGACTGAGGGCGAACGGGTCAAGCTTGGCTCGATTGGCGAGGTCCGACGCAGCATCACGGTCGCCCGCGATGGCTTTGGCCACCAACGAGTCGAGGTCGGTCTCCTCCACGACGCGATCGTAGCGTCGATGAAAGTAGACGAGCGGCGGCGGTGCCTAGGCTGCGGCCTTCAGCAGGTACGGCATCGGGTCGATCACCGCGTCGTTCACGCGTAGCTCGAAATGCACATGCGGGCCCGTCGACCAGCCGGTCGAACCCTCGAGCCCGATCCGCTGTGCTCGTCCTACGACCTCTCCGACGAGCACGTCGGTCTCGAGCAGGTGGCCGTAGAGCGTCATGATTCCGCCACCGTGGCCGATCACCACGTAGTTGCCGTAGCCGATTTTCGAGTGACCGACCGCGACGACGATGCCCGGAGCCGCGGCCGTCACGGTGGTGCCGAACGGCGCCGCGATGTCGATGCCGGTGTGGAAGTGCGCGTACTTCCCGAGCGGGGGTTCGAGCAGGAGGTCGCTTGGTCCGAATGGCTGGGTGACCCGGCCGCCCGCCATCGGCCACGAGAGGACAAGACCAGTGACCGTCGTACTCGCAGGGAGCATGTGAGTGACGAGCGCCTCGCCGAGTCCGACACGCGCCTGGTCCCACGCCGCCTGGTTCGATTGCTGAAGCAGGTCTTGCTCCTGGGATTCCAGGAGGGTCGCGAGCGCGGCCGTCACATCAGGAGGCTGGTTCTGCAGGTTGTTGTCGGCGGTCTGGATCTGCGTGATGACGTCGGCCACCTGGTTGCTGATGTCTGTCTGGGTCGCGAGCAAGTCACTCAGTGTGCTCAGGCTCGTGTTGAGCCGGTCCAGGGTTGCGTTCTCGCGATCGAGGTCGGCCTGGCGCGCCGCGCGGTCAGCCTGGAGCTTGACCAGGTCCGCTTCCAGTTTTGACTGCAGTGCGTGCGCTCGATCTCCGGCTATGACCATGTCGGAGGTCGCCTGCAGGGCCTGACTGACATTTCCGGTGCGCGCGATCAGCATCCACAGGGAGTCAGGCTGGCGGTAGATCGCGCGCGCCATCGCAGCGATCTGTTCTTTCTCGACATCGATCCTGGCCTGCGTGTCGGCGATCTGCGAGTCGAGCCGCGCGATCTGGTCCTCGAGGTTCGAGATGAGCGTCTCTTCCCGCGTGACCTGGTCGTTGAGGATGAGCACGCTGGCAGACGTCTGGTTGAGAGCAGCCATCAGCTTCTGCTGAGTGGTGAGTCCGCTGGCCAGGTCTCCTCCCAGCCGGGTTCGGAGCAGGTCGTAAGCCGCCTGGTTTGGGTCGGTCGCGGCGGCTGAGCAGCTGACGCGCGCAGACGAAGCAGCCGAAGGCGACGGGCATGGCGAAGGGCTCGTGGCGCCGGCTGCCGAGACCTGGATCGCCATCACCACCACGGCGATCGTAATGGCGCCGAGCGCTCTTTTCACGCGTGCACTTTGCGGAAGCCGAGCATCGCGGTCAGCGCTCCCAGCAGTAGGCCGGCGGCCAGGACCGCCGCGAGGATGTACTGGACGGCCAGGGCGTCGACCCCCGGCAGAAGCTGAGAGTACGTCGCAGACTCGAATCGAGTCGCAAGCAAAAAGGCGCCCGCGACGGCGGAAGCGGCCAGGGCTCCGGCCAGGGCGCCGATCATCATGCCCTCGACCACGAAAGGCCCCCGCAGCATCCAGCCACGCGCGCCAAGGAGCCGGATCACGCTGATCTCTTGGCGCCGCGCTGTTGCGATGACTCGCATCGAGTTGGCCATCACGGCATACGCGACGAGTCCGAACAGCAGCACCAATCCAGCTCCGATGCCGCCGGCCACGAGCGCGAAGTGCCGCAGGCGCGAGTACGTATTCGGGTCGTACGACGTCGGGTACGAGGGGTCGACCGCGGGATCATCCTTCACCGACGCTGCGACCGCACCGACCTGGGTGACGAGCCGCACCTGGACATCAAGGCTTGCCGGGAAGGGATTGGTCGAGCTCAGGCTGGCCAGGCTGTCGAGGCCTGGACGGTTGCTCGCCTCTGCCAGAGCTTGTTCCGGGGTCACGGACGCGACGGACGAAACGCGCGGGTCTGCGACCAGGCGCGCCTTGAGGGCGGCCACCGAGTCGGAGGTCGCATCAGGCGCGAGGTAGACGCGGACGAGCGAAGCTTGCGATGCCTGCGCCGCGGCCACCCTTTCGATCGCGAGCCCGACCATGGCGAGCGTCCCGCAGAGGAGCAGCAGGAGGGCCATCGTGCCGATCGCCGGCGCGGTCAGCCTCACGTCTCGGCTCCAGCTTCGCAAGCCGCTCAAGACCACCAGCCGGTAGCTGTTCGCAGCCAGCGCAACGAGACCGCGCCACACGGGAAGCGGCCGCGCCTTGGGCGTGAACTTCCGCGGGCGCTGGTTGATCGGAAGCAGAAGGCGCCAGAGCGGGGCGGCCGTGCCGGCGCCGTGAC
>Ga0185299_10002420_pt1 | contig 28826 bp, 23 predicted proteins | sample PaiPotPPA55metaG_FD_128002 | JGI IMG/M metagenome (GOLD analysis project Ga0185299, IMG submission 128002) | Iron sulfur acid spring bacterial and archeal communities from Banff, Canada, to study Microbial Dark Matter (Phase II) - Paint Pots PPA... ...
ACCGGGAGTAACGCGCCGACGAGCGAGCCGAAGGCGAGCAGCAGAACGACCAGCGCGGCGAGGAAGCCGAGCCCCTCCGAGTTGCCGGTGCTGGACTGCTCGGTGCCCTCGATGTCGGTGCCGCCGAGCTCGACCTCCAGCTTCGAGTTCGCCGCGCTCTTCGCCGTGCTCACCAGGGTGTTGACGTCGGCGAGCTGGATGGTGGTCTGGTTGCCGCTGAAGGTCACGGTCGAGTAGGCGATCGTTCCGTCGGAGCTGATCGCCCCGCTCGGGCGGCCGCCGACCGTCGCGTACGGGTCGGTGGTGCCGACGATGCCGTGGACCTTGTCCACCTTGGCGAGCATCGCCCGCACGTTCTGCTCGACGGCCGGATCAGTGATCTTCGCGCCGTCGAGCGTGTGCAGCACGATCTGGTCGGTGTCGCCGGACGCCTTGGCGTCCAAGCTCTGCAGCAGCGACAGGGCCTTCGTCGAGTCGGTGCCCGGCATGGAGAAGGACGTGTTGTACGAGTCCCCCCAGTGGTTGGCGCCGGCGAAGCTGCCGATGAGCACGATGAACCAGATCAGGAGCACTTTGCCCCTGTTCCGGAAGCACCAGCGGGCGAGTGTGGCCATGACTGATCCCCCTCGGGTCAACTACGGTCGAGCGGCCGCCGCGGAGCGGCCCATGAGAAAGGTATGAGTGTCGGCTGACGCGGCGCTGACATCCGGCTGACAGAAAGACGATATAACGCGTTCCTGTGAGTGTGCTCACGTTCAACTGGGGAGGAGCTCACAGACTCGACACGTAAAGGCCACGGGTTAATCACGAATCGGTTAAACGGGAACCTCAGCGGGGGTGCCGCGACACACACCGCGACGCCGGTTCCGTTACACAGCCCGGCATCCGCGACCCGGGTACTGTGGATCACATGCCGGTGGACCAAGCCGCGACACTTCGATGCCGAATGCGGCGCGGCGCCCTTCGCAGCCTTTTGCGATTACGCGCCGCACGGGTACGAACACCGGCGGCAACCGGCGGCATATTCACGGTCTGACGGAGACCGCCGAAGCCGGTCCTGATTCCGTAACTATGTCCCGCATCGTCCTGGGCCGCCCTTCCGTTCCCGATCGCGGCAGGGATAGCCTGGGGCCGCCGCGTGACGCCGGGGCCCACGAGCACGAACCGACAGGAGTATCCGGTGGCTGATGAACCGCTGATAGCAAGTCTGCGCCGAGCCGTCGAGGCGGCGCCCGCGGACGTGCCGTTGCGGCTGCACCTGGCGGAGCTGCTGCTCGGCGTGGACCGGGCGGGCGAGGCGGTGCCGCATCTCGGCGTCGCGCTCGGCCATGAGCCCGCCTCGGCGCACGCGCTGGAGCTGATGCGCCGCGCCCTGGCCGCCCCGGCCGCGCCCGCCGCCGCCGCGCCGCCCGGCGCCGGAGCTCAGCCTTCGACGACGGACGAGGGCCAGGGCCGGCCGGGCCCGGCCGCGGCGCCCGCGCCGTCGCCGTCCCCCGCCGAACCGCCGGCCACGGCCCCGGCGCCGGACTCCGCCTCGCTCGCCGACGCCATCCCCGGCCAGACCCGCGTTCCCGGCGACGTGGACGACTCCTTCGACTGGGACGCCGCGGCCCGCGACCTCGGCGAGATAGCCCAGCCGCTGTTCGTCGGCGAGAACGGCGAGCAGCTGACCGAGCCCGCCTTCGACCTGGAGTCCTCGGCCGTCAACCTGGCCGACGTGGGCGGGATGGAGCAGGTCAAGCAGCGTCTCGAGGTCGCCTTCCTGGCGCCGATGCGCAATCCCGAGCTGGCCCGCGTATACCACAAGTCGCTCAAGGGCGGCCTGCTGCTCTACGGCCCACCCGGCTGCGGCAAGACCTTCATCGCGCGGGCGGTGGCGGGCGAGCTCGGCGCGAGCTTCATCTCCGTCACGCTGGCGGACATCCTCGACATGTACATCGGCAACAGCGAGCGCAATCTCAGCGAGATCTTCGCCACGGCCCGGCGCAACGCCCCGTGCGTGCTGTTCTTCGACGAGATCGACGCGCTCGGCCAGAAGCGCAGCCAGCTGCGCAACAACGCCGCGCGCGGGGTGGTCAACCAGTTCCTGACCGAGCTCGACGGCGTGGACGCGGCCAACGAGGGCGTGTTCGTGCTGGCCGCGACCAACGCGCCGTGGGACGTGGACGTGGCGCTGCGCCGGCCCGGGCGGCTGGACCGGACGCTGCTCGTGCTGCCGCCGGACCAGGCCGCGCGCGAGGCGATCCTGCGCCACCACCTGCGGGACCGGCCGGTCAGCGGGGTGAGGCTGGGCACGCTGGCCAAGCGCACCGAGGGCTATTCGGGCGCCGACCTGGCGCACGTGTGCGAGACCGCGGCGGAGCTGGCGCTGATGGACTCGGCGCGCACCGGGCAGGTGCGGCTGATCGGCATGGGCGATCTGGAGGCGGCGGTCGGCGAGGTGCGTCCGTCGGTCGGCGCCTGGCTGGAGAGCGCGCGGAACGTGGCGATGTTCGCCAACGAGTCAGGGATCTACGACGACCTGGCGGCCTATTTGAAGAAGCGCAGGATGCTTTGAGGAACGCGACGGCAGCAGGGGGCGGGGCCGCGTGAGCACGGACACGGAAGCACAGCTCGACCGCGCCCAGCAGCTCTACGACCTGGGCCGGTCCGCCGAGGCGCTGGACGCGGTGGGCCAGATCCTGGCGGGCAGGCCGGACAACGCCGAGGCGCTGCGGCTGGCCGCGCTGTGCCTGTCGGCGGTCGGCCGGCAGGACGAGGCGGTGGCGACGGCGCGCGCCGCGGTGGCCGCCGACCCGGACTCCGAGCACGGTCGCAGGGTCCTGTCGCACATGTACTACAAGCGCGGCGAGTTCCGGCTGGCGGCGAACATCGCGCTGGAGGCGACCATGCTCGCGCCGAACGAATGGCGCGGGCACATGCTGCTGGCCCGCTGCGTCTGCCACTTCGACCCGGCCCGCGCGGTCGCCCCGGCCGAGCGCTCCCGGCAGCTCGGTCCGGACGGCCCGGACACGCACTTCGCCTGCGCGCTCGCCTATCAGGCGCTGGGCCGCACCGAGGACGCGCGCGCCGCGTATCTCAAGGTGCTGGAACTCAATCCGCAGCACGCGATGGCGCTGAACAACCTCGCCGTGCTTGACCGCTCCGCGCGCCGCGGCAACAAGGCGCTCAAGGGCTTCCGCCGGGCGCTGAGCTCGGATCCGCAGCAGGACCTGGCCCGGCGGAACATCGACTCGATCCTGCTGAGCCGGGTGTGGCGGCTGACCTGGCTCAGCGTGCTCGGCGTGGACGCGGTGGACGCCTTCGCCCCCGAGCTCGGCAACGTGGGCCAGCGGATCCTCGGCTCGGTGCTGGTCGCGATCCTCGTCGCCGGTCCGGCCTTCACGCTCTGGTCGGCGCGCAGCGCGGTCGGCTCGTACGGCTGGCGGTTCTACCGGACCGATCGGCGCGTGCTGCTGTGCGTGGCGCTGCTGGCCGCCGCGATCACGTTCATCACGCTGAGCACGATCGTGCAGCTTTTCACCATCACGGATCAGTACTCGGCGATCAGCTTCCTGGTGACGCTGCTGCTCTGGGCAGTGTCCGCGCAGGTCAGGACCATGACGCGCAGGACGACGCGGTCCGGCTGATCGCGGGTCAGCCGGAGCGCGCCGTCCTGCGTGCTCTTGGGGGTGCCGGTCACCCGACGGTGTAGTGGTACGGGAAGGCCGCCAGCTCGTCGCCGGTCGGTGAGGTGCCGTTGTTGCTCAGGCTCGACGAGTCGTCCAGGTAGATGACGCCGGAGACCGGGGTTCCGGACACGGCGCTCGGGGTGATCGTCAAGGTGAGCGTGGCCGAGCCGCCCGGCCGCACGATGACCGGCGCGAAGGTGGCCGAGGCGCTGACCCCGATCTCCCACAGGTCGCCGCTCGCCGAGGTCGCGTCCGTGTTGAAGGCCTGGGTCACGGCCGTCATGTACAGCGACGCGGTCGAGCTCTGCGCGGCTCCGGACGAACCGAAGGGCCCGGTCGGCTGCGGCACGATGTCCCAGTCGCCCTGCGTGATCTCAGGGGCCGAGTACGAGGCGTACGCGTCGTCGCCGACCGCCGTCGAGCCGACGTCCGGCTCGCCGTTGTAGGGCGAGCTGTCGAACTGGACCGGCGCCGTGGAAGTGACCGCCATACCCAATTGAGTGGTCTGCGTCGGCACGATCCACTGCGGTTCGGCATTCGAGTACGTCAGCGGGAGTGTCAGGCCGCTGGTCGGAGTGGTCGAGACGAGCGGCGTCGTCACGTACTGGCTGAGCCGCGGGTCGAGGAAGTAGGACTCAATGCCCTGCGACTTGTTGTGCACGGTCACGCTCACGGTCACCGGCTTGCCGCGCGCCAGCACGCCGCCCTGCGGGACGCCCTTGGCGGTGGCCGCGGTCGGCGCGAACGAGACCTTGCCGTAGAGCGGAGTGTCGAGCACGTCGCCGGTCACCGGGTTGGTGAAGGTGACGATGATCGTCCACTGACCCGCCTCCGGGTTGAGCGTATGCAGCTCGGTCCCGCTGCTGGCGACCGTAGTCGCGGTCGAGCCCGAACCTTCGAGCGTCTCGTTGGAGGCGCGCGCCGGGTTCTCGCCGTCGGGGGCGACGAGATAGGCGTAGTAGGGGTCTGTCTCAGCGTTGCCGAGTGCGAGCTGCACGTCCAGCGCGGGCTCGCCCTTCGGCACGTTGACGACGTAGAACTCACTCTGCGCCGGGACGTAGCCGCGTCCGTTGCCGCCCTGGATGTCGGCGGTGAACGAGCCGCTGCCGTGGTTCACCGGGATCTCGGTGCGCAGGGTCATCGGGATCGAGCTGCTACCCGACTGGGGTGACTTGAAGGCGAGCGAGGCGCTGAGGTCGCCGGCCTGGCTCGGGTTCTGCGCGGTCACCGCGACCGTGGTCGACTGGCCGGGGCTCAGGGTGACGCTCGACGGGCTGACGTGGCCGAAGGACTGGAACTTCGAGACCGCGGCGTTGAACAGCACGCTGCCGACGTAGCCGCCCTGGCTGCTGTCGGCGTCCGAGATGACGGCGGTCCAGGTGCCGGGTACGGGGTTGTGCACGTCGACGTGCCCGTGGTTTCCGTTGCCGTTGGGCAGGCTGTACGCCGTGAACTTGCCGCTCGGATCGAGCAGGGCGAGGTTGACGGCCGACTGTCCGGTGCCCGGCCAGGCTATGTTCGCGTCGAGGCGGTCCTCGCCGCTCGGCACGGTGAACGCCACCTTGAGGTAGTTGTTCGTGTATCCGTACTGGTCGACGAAGGTCGAGTCGGTGTCGGCGAGTTGCACGGCCTTGGTCTCGACGACGGTGCTCGCGCCGAGGGTACGTGCGCCGAGGCTGACCGTCTGCGTGCTCGACCCCGTATTCGTGAGCTGAGTCGTGAAGCGCTGCACGCTGCCGGGTGTGCCGGTCGCGTCGAACTGGTCGGCGCTCGCGATCAGGGTATTGCCGACGGGCTTGGGGCTGCCGTCGCCGGTGTGCACGGACATCGCGGCTTCGACGGCCCGGTAGGCGTCGACGAGGCCTGATCCCTGCTCGGCGCCGACCACGTCGAGGTCGTCGGCGGTCGACTCGATCAGCTCGTCCACCAGCGCGGGGGTCGGGCTGGCGCCGCCGTGCGCGGACCGGTAGGCCTGGATGACGAGCGCGGCCACGCCCGCGACCAGCGGCCCGGCCTCGCTGGTGCCGCCCTCCTGCAGGATCGGGCTCGGCTGGCCGAGGGTGTTGGTGCAGTCCGGGGCGACGGTCTTGCTCGCGGTGCAGATCATCCAGTCGAGGTCGCCGGGCGCGACGACGGAGATGCTGCGGCCCTGCTCGGTGGCTCCACCGGAGGACAGGGAGCTGATGTTGTCGCTGACGTAGCCGGTCGCGCCGATGCTGTCGTATCCGTCGGTGTCAGACTGCGCATACGACCGGAAGGTCGTCGAGGCGCCGACCGCGATCACGCCGGGCTGGGAGGCGGGCGACCAGATCGTGTTCTGGTCCCCCGCGTCGTACGACGGGACCGTGATGGTGACGCCCGCGGCGATCGCGGCGGCGTTCGCGGCCTTGATCAGGTCCGCGCTGGTGTCCGGCATCGGGAAGGAGCCGGCCTCCTCGTTCAGGACATTGACGTGGTCCACGGTGACGGCGTAGTCGATGGCCTCGAGGAACGCCGAGGTGGTGGTGTAGTCGTTCTCGCCGTAGACCTTGTACGCGTCGAGAGTCACGCCGGGCGCGACGCCCTCGAGCCGGATCAGGCAGGGCTTGCCGAGCGCGGAGGACGTGTAGTCCTGCAGGTTGTAGACGTCGTTGCCCTGCGCGGCGATCATGCCGTCGTCGAGGAAGGACTCGATCTGGTTGCCGCCGACGACGTTCGCGCCCTCGCCGGTGAAGTCCTGGTAGTCGGCGATCACGTGGGTGCCGTTGGGCCGGATCAGCTCGGGCGTGTTCACGTCCATCTCGGCGGCGATGTCGCCGACGGTCACGCCGGAGCCGGTGAAGCCCAGCGAGCGCGCGGTCTTGGCGCCGGGGACGTCGGAGTCCGCGCTGATCGCCTCGTCGGCCTCCGGGTCCAACTGGACGCCGCCGTCCGCGGCGCAGGTCCCGGCGGGGAGCGTGACCGAGGATTGAGCGGAGCTTCCGGCTCGGGTGCTCGCGGTCAGTGTGGAGGCCGGCAGCGTGAGTCCGCTCCGCACCTTGATCGCCGAGTCGGGCACGACCTCGCTGACGTCCGGGTTCGCGCGCAGCGTGGCCTCTTCGGCGGGCGAGACCGTGGCGCTGACGGCGTTGACCACGGTCAGCGGACGCACGTTGCGCGCGCCGGAGGAGTTCAGGGCACTGACAAAAGGTGCCTGTGCGGAGGAGAGCGCCGATGCGCGGGCCCCGTGACCGGTCGAGGTGTCCGGCAGGTTCGCGTACTGGTTCGCCAGCACCACGATGACCGGCTGGTTCACGGAGAGCGCGGCGGCGCCGCTGCCGCTTCCACTACTCGAACTCGCGTTCGCGGGAAGAGCGGCGAAGGCGAGCGCTGCGGCGCACAGGGCGGTAACCCCGGCACCGCGGCGCCAACGCGGCGATATCATGCAACCTCCGTATCAGGCAACTGCGATTTTCACCCGGCTGCCGATTCTCGCAGCGTGGTCGCGCAGGCACCAGGGGAGCGCATTGGCGAGATCCCGACATTCATGAGGAAGACGCGGCGTGTATCGGCGTTCCGGCGGATCCCTTGGGTTCGGGCAGTCGGCGACCGGCCGGGATCGCGAGCATCAGCCCGACGGAGACGACCTGGTAGCACGCGCCGAAGCCGAGCAGCGTCGTATACCCGACGGCGCCGCCGACCGGACCCGCGACGGCCAGGCCGAGCGGGCCGAGCGCGAAGGCGCCGAGCACGTTGTACGAACTCACCCGAGCGCGTGCCTCGGCGGGCAGCGTGCGCTGCGAGATGGTCGCGTAGAGCGCCCCCGAGATCGCCGTGCCGGCGCCGCACACCGTCATCAGGACCACGATCGCGGCGAGCGGCAGGCGCAGCGCGAACCCGGCCGGAGCCAGTGCGTACGCGGCGGTGCAGACGATGCCGACGACCAGCGGGTTTCGGGGCTTGCGGCGGCGCAGCAGAAGGGCGCCGCCGATGATCGAGCCGAGACCGTAGCAGCCCATGGTGATGCCCCAGGCCCGCGCCCCGCCGTAGTGGAGAGCCGACAGGGTCGGGCCGAGGACGAGGAACGGGGCCCAGACCAGGAAGTTGAAGAGGGCGAACTGCAGCGTCTGCATCCAGAACCAGGGGTGCGCGGCGAAGACGGACCAGCCCTCACGCAGGTCTACGCGGAACTTCGCGGGCTCACTCGCCGCGGCCGGGATCGCCACCGGGATACCGAGCAGCGCGATGAAGGAGACTGCGAAGCTCGCCGAGTCCAGGCCGAGCACGAGCGGCGGGCTGAAGGCGGCCACGAGCGCGCCGGACAGGGAGGGCCCGATCACCGCCGCGCCCGATCTGGTCATGCTCATCAGCACGTTCGCCGGGGTGAGCACCTCGTCGTCCACCAGGCGCGGAATCAGGGCGCTGAAAGCCGGGAAGAAGAACCCGTCGCCCGCGCCGTCGACGGATATGAAGAGCACGAACACCCATACCGGCGGCCGGTGCGCGAGCAGCAGCGTGGTGGTGAACGCGGCCTGGTTCGCGCACCGCAGGGCGTCGGCGAAAAGGATCACCCGGCGGCAGCCGATCCGGTCCGCGACGACCCCGGCGATCGGCAGGCAGAGCAGGATCGGCACGATCCCGGCGGACAGGACGAGGCCGAGCAGATCCGCGCCGCGTCCGGTGTCGAGGAACGCGAAAACGGTCGCGGGCCCGGCCATCGCGGTACCGAGCAGCGAAGCCGCGTAGCCGAGGAAGTAGCGCCGGAAGCCGGGGTGCGCGAGGGCTGCCCGTCGGCCTTGTTGAGTCTCCATGACTCAAGAGAGTGCAGCTGCCGGGATGCTCGGACAAGGAAGATCCGGCTGGTACGGTCAAGGTGAAAGCGAATGGATATGTATTTACCGCGCCAGTGAGTTTCATTTACTGCGGTAGAGCAAAGGAGGCCTCGATATGGCTGAGCCGGTCGAGTACGCCGTCGCCGTCGACCGGTACCTCGCGGCCGCGCACATCTCCCCCGCCTCGCAGCGCGTCTACCGGGTCACCCTGAACACGTGGGGCTGGCTGCTCGTGGCCCGCAACCCGCCGACCGGCTCGTCCCGACGCGGCGCCGCTTCCCCCGTCGTGCTGCTCGCCCGCCTCGACGGCGAGGGCGCGGAGGCTACGCTGCGCGAGGCCCTAGCCCGCAGGGCCCTGATGATCGATCGCCGGACGTACGAGCGCGAGGTCTCCATCCTGCGCAACGCGGCGCACTGGTGGGCGGCGCGGGGCTGGATCGGCCCGGAGGCCGAGTGGGCGCTCAAGGGCGACATGGAGTTGCGTCGCGAAGCCCTCGGCATGCTCACGACGAAAACCACTGAGATCGATGCCGACCGGCTCTTCGGGCTGCGCGTTCCGCTGCGTGAGCAGACGTTGTGGCGCCTGGTCTACGAGAGCGCGGCGCCGGTCGAGCACCTGCTCGCGCTCGATGTGTCAGACCTCGATCTCAGCGCGCGGAAGGTCCGCGCCAAGGGCGGCCCGCGCCGGGCCGACCGGATGGGCTGGGGCGAGCGCTCGGCCGAGCTGCTGCCGCTGCTGAAGATCGGCCGCACTGCCGGGCCGCTTTTCCTGACGGAGCGTCGGGCCACCGGGCGCGTTCCGGCGGTGGACCGTTGCCCGTATACGGGCCGAGCCCGGCTGTCCGTGCGCCGGGCCGCCGAACTCTTCCAGGCCGCGACCAGGCAGACCGATCCGCGCGGCGCGGGCTGGAACCTGCGTGATCTGCGCGTGGCCGGTCGGCGCGAGCGTGACGCGGGAGTGCGTGCCGGCACGAGGGAATCACGGTAGGGCTGCCCCTACTTCCGCTACGCGACGGCTTGGGTACGCTTCGGGCATGCCGTCTGTGCCCGATCTGACCCCCGACGAGATCGCCGCCGTCCTCGCCGCGCGGCGCAACCACCGGCCGGTGGAGGACGACCTCCCGGCCTCGCTCACCGCGCGCCTGGACCGCGAGGTCGCCGCGCGCGTGGACGCCGAACTCGCCTCCCGCACCGCCATCGGCGCCGTGGCCCAACCGGGTATCCAGTTGGTGAGGCAGAAGGAGAGGTCCAGCGACGGACGCGTGGTCGGCGGGCTCTCGCTGATCGCGGGCATCCCGATGCTGGGCATCGTCGAGGGCACCACCCACGGCAGTCTCGCCGGCGCCGCGATCGTGATGGGCGGGATCGTGCTGGTGAACATGGCGCACGCCTTGGGCCGACGGCACGACCGGCCGTAGCGGGCGGCATCGGTAGCGGCGTATTCGCTACGACTACAGCTTCCGTCCCACCGCGCCGTAGAGCGAGTAGCGGGTCACATCGCCGCCGAGCGGGTCCGGCGGGCCCTGGGGGTCGGGGCGCCAGCGGATAGCGTCGGTCAGGCCCGGGTCGAGCAGTTCGCAGCCCGCGAACAGGTCCAGCACCGCCTCACGGCTGCGCGAGGTCACCTGGTGGCTCGACCGGGCGTAGACGCTCCTTGCCGCCTTGGCCTCCTCCGGCCGGTAGTCGGCGGTGCCGTGGGTCATCGCCAGGTACGAGCCGGGGACCACGGCGTCGTGGTACGCGGCGAGGATGCCCTTCGGGTCGTCCTCGTCCGGGATGAAGTGCAGCACCGAGAACAGCAGCACGGCGATCGGCCGGGTGAAGTCGAGCAGGCCGGCCACCTCCGGATTGCCCAGCACCGCCGCCGGGTCGCGCAGGTCCTCGCGGACGAACACCGCCTCGGTCACGTCCGCCAGCAGCGCCTGGCCGTGCGCGAAGGCCACCGCGTCGCTGTCCACGTACACGGTGCGGGCCGCCGAGTTCAGCTCGCGCACCACCTCGTGCACGTTGCTCCCCGTCGGGATGCCGGAGCCGAGGTCGAGGAACTGGTCGACGCCGAGTTCGCACAGCGTCGCCAGGGCCCGGTGCAGGAAGGCCCGGTTCGCCTGGCACAGCTCGCGGGAGTCCGGGAAGGCGCCGATGACCTCTTCCCCGAGCGCCCGGTCGGCGGCGAAGTTATGCGATCCACCGAGGAAATAGTCGTACATCCGGGCCACGGACGGAGTCTCGATGTCGATGTTGTCCGGCGCCCACACCGGACGAAAGCGGTTCGACACGCGGCGGCTCACTCTCTCTCGGCTCCTCGCGGGCACCATGCCCACCCCTGGGGATCATAGTCACATGCGTGGCAGCGCTCTGTGTCGACGCGTCCGTCACCTCGCCCCTGCGCGCTTGAGGATCTCGACCACGACCCGCGTCTTCGCGGACGCGTACTCGTTGACGTTGCGGAACTCCCGGCGCGAGAGTTCGACCTTCGTGTCCCGGTACAGGTCGCGGTCCTCCGGGTGCTCGCGCAGCCAGTCGCGCAGCAGCAGGTGCCGTTCGACCTCGTCCAACCGCGTGCCGAAGACGTGCAGGTTGATGTTCGTCGCGGGGCCCTTGAACATGCGGTGCTCGTACCACTCGGGTTCGCGCACGGTCAGGACGTAGCCCGCGAGCGTCAGGTGCGGGACGTACGCGTTCTCGTCGCTTGTGTCGGGCACCTGGAGATCGATGTCGATGATCGGCTTCGCCGGGAGTCCGGGGACCGAGGTTGAGCCCACGTGTTCGAGCAGCAGCACCTTGTCGCCGAGGATCTTGCGGATGTGCGCGGCCTCGCGCTCGTACAGCTGCGGCCATTCGGCGTCGTACGGCGCGAGCTCGATCTTTCCGCCGAACGCCTTGGCCGGGCCGACGGTCACCGCCGCGAGCTCGTCGTCGGTCAGGGCTTCGGTGGACTCCGGCAGTTTGACCATGGACTCATGCTAAGCCGAAGGTCGCGGACCGGCCCGGTCCGCGACCTTCGGCCCGTGTCAGGCCCCGTCAGCTGCCGTCAGCTGCCGTTCTGCACGAGCTCGACGTTCTCCAGCACGCCGAGGGCGTCCGGCACCAGCACCGCCGCCGAGTAGTACGCGCTGACCAGGTAGGACATGATCGCCTGCTCGTTGATGCCCATGAAGCGCACGGAGAGCGCGGGCTGGTACTCGTCCGGGATGCCGGTCTGGTGCAGGCCGACGACGCCCTGGTTGTCCTCGCCGGTGCGCATGGCGATGATCGAGGTGGTGTGGTCCTTGCCGATCGGGATCTTGTTGCAGGGCAGCAGCGGCACGTCGCGCCACGCGGGCACCCGGTGGCCGAGGTACTCGATGCTGTTCGGGTAGATCCCGGCCTTGGTGCACTGCTTGGCGAACGCGGCGATCGCCTTCGGGTGGGCCAGGAAGACCTTCGTCTCGCGGCGCCGGGAGAGCAGTTCGTCCAGGTCGTCGGGGGTGGGCGGGCCGCTGTGCGTCTGCAGGCGCTGGCGCAGGTCGGCGTTGTGCAGCAGGCCGAACTCGGTGTTGTTGACCAGCTCGTGCTCCTGGCGCTCGCGCAGCGCCTCGACGGTGAGCTTGAGCTGCTGGTCCATCTGGTTCATCGGCTGGTTGTAGAGGTCGGCGACGCGCGTGTGGATCTTCAGCACGGTCTGCGCGACCGACAATTCGTACTCGCGCGGGTTGAGCTCGTAGTCCGCGAACGTGCGCGGCAGCAACGGCTCGCCGTCGTGGCCGGAGGAGATCTCGATCTCGGCCTCGCCCGACTTGTTGCGCGGGGCCTCGGCCTGGCTGCGATGCGAGTCGACCTGCGCGGCGAGGGCCGGCGAGGAATCCCGCAGCGAGCGGAACGCGGCGCGCGGCAGCAGAAGCGCGATCACCCGCGTCTCGGCGCGCGCGGTGAACTCCCAGGCGCCGAGTTCGTCCCTGGCCAGCGCGTCGTCGCCGAAGTAGTCGCCGTCGCCGAGCAGCTTGAGGCGCACCTCGTTGCCGTACTTGCCGCTGGTCTGCCGGGTGACCTTGCCGTGCGCGATCAGCACGACGTGGTCCGCGTCGGCGCCGACCTGCGCGATGACCTCGCCCGCCGCGTATTCCCGCTGCTCGCAGCGCCGGGCGAGCTCGCCGAGGATCTCGGCGTCCTCGAAGTCACGCAGCACCGGCAGCTCGGCGAGCTCCTCGGGTATGACGCTGACCTGGTCGCCGACGTTCGAGAAGGTCAGCTTCCCGTCGCCCACCACGAACGACAGCCGCCGGTTGACGCGGTAGGAACCGCCGTTGACCTGCACCCAGGGCAGCACCTTGAGCAGCCAGCGGGAGGAGATGCCCTGCATCTGCGGGGGCGTCTTCGTGGTGGTGGCGAGATTTCGCGCCGCCGCGGTGCTCAGGGACTGCCGGGCCTGCTCGGCAGCGGCCTCGCTGGCGGCGGTCACAGAGGGGTCGATCGTCACAAGGGAATCCTTCGTGATCGGCGAATCCGGACGATGCGCGTGAGGCGCGGGCCGCGAAGGCCCGCTGCGGCTCACCTGCCGGAGACTATGCGTGGATTGCCTTATCGAGAAAGGCTTTTGACCTGCGCTAGACACGATCGAGTGAATACGTCAGTACACGTGGTATCGGCGGCCTCAACCGGGGAGAGACAGAGCGCAGACACACACCCACGGCCTCTCGCGGAGAACCGTGGGCTCCCGAGCCGGAAGGCGGAAGCGCTCGTGCCGCAGCCCTTCGAACTGCCCGACTTCTATGTGCCCTACCCGGCACGGCTGAGTCCTTATGTGGAGCATGCGCGCACCGAGTCCACGCGCTGGGCCCGCGACTTCGGCATGCTCGAGGGTTCAGATGTATGGACGGAGAAGGATCTCCTCGCGCACGACTACGCACTTCTGTGCGGGTACACGCACCCTGACACGACGCCGGAAATGTTGACGCTGATCACCGAGTGGTACGTATGGGTGTTCTTCTTCGACGACCATTTCCTGGCCCGCCACAAGACCTCCGGCGACCGGGCCGCGGCGCACGCGTACCTGCACCGGCTGTGCGCGTTCATGCTGCCGGATCACGGCCTGGAGCCGACGAATCCGTGCGAGGCGGGCCTGGTCGACCTGTGGAACCGGACGGCGCCTTACCGCAGCGCGGACTGGATACGCCGGTTCACCGAGAACAGCAAGCGCGCGATCATGGCGTCGATGTGGGAGCTGGACAACATCACCGCGCAGCGGATCGCGAATCCGGTGGAGTACGTGGAGATGCGGCGGCGGGTGGGCGGCGCGCCGTGGTCGGCGAACCTGGTGGAGCACGCGGTGAACGCCGAGGTTCCCGGGGCCGTCTCGGACACCCGGCCGATGCGCGTCCTCAGCGACACGTTCTCGGACGCGATCCACTTCCGCAACGACATCTTCTCGTACCAGCGCGAGGTGGAGCAGGAGGGCGAGCTCGACAACGGCGTGCTGGTGCTGCAGGTCTTCCTGGACGTCACGCCGCAGGAGGCCGCCGACCGTCTCAATGATCTGCTGACCTCGCGGCTGCGGCAGTTCGAGCACACGACGCTGGTCGAGGTGCCCGAGCTGATCGTCGAGTCCGGCCTGGATCCGGTCTCCGGCGCGCAGATCGCCGCGTATGTCAAGGGTCTGCAGGACTGGCAGTCGGGCGGCCACGAGTGGCACATGCGCTCGAGCCGGTACATGAACAAGGGCGGCACGACGCGTTCGCAGAGCCCGTGGATCCTGCCGCCGGCGAGCGTGTTCAGCGTGCCGGGGCTCGGTAATACGGCGTTCAGCGCCAAGCACCTGGCGGACCGGGTGCGGACCTTCGCGCACGTGCCGTTCGAGAAGGTCGGCCCCTCGGTGATCCCGACGCTCGACCCGCCGTTCCCGCTGCACCTCAACCCGCACCTGGAGGAGGCCCGGGCGCACAACATCGAGTGGGTCGGGGAAATGGGCATGCTCAGCGAGCAGCCGGGCGCGTCTCCGGACGGCCCGATCTGGAACGCGGAGAAGATCGCCGACTACGACTTCACGCTCTGCTCGGCGGGGATCGGCCCGGACACCACGGCCGAGGAGCTGTGCGTGAGCGCGGACTGGCTCGCCTGGGGCACGTACGGGGACGACTACTACCCCGTCGTCTTCAACGCCGCCCGCGACCGGGCCGGCGCGAAGCTGCAGACCGAGCGATTCAAGCTGTTCATGCCGACGCAGGACGGGGCCGCGCCCGCGCCGGAACCGCTCAACGCGCTCGAACGCGGGCTCGCGGACGTCTGGCTGCGCACGACGCGGGAGATGACCGAGAGCGCCCGCGGCTACCTGCGCCACGCGATCGTGGACATGACCGAGAGCTGGCTGTGGGAGCTGGACAATCAGGCCCTCAACAAGGTTCCCGACCCGGTGGACTACATCGAGATGCGCCGCAAGACCTTCGGCGCGGAACTGACCGCCTGCCTGGCCAGCATCGCGCAGGGCAGCGTCGTGCCACCCGAGCTCGAGCAGCACGAGGCCATCGCGTCGCTGGAGAACAGCGCTGCCGACTATGGCTTCATGGTCAATGATGTGTACTCGTACCAGAAGGAGATCGAGTTCGAAGGCGAGGTGCACAACCTGCTGCTGGTCGTGCAGACCTTCTTCGACTGCACGTACGAGGACGCGTTGCGCATCGTCGAGGACGTGATGGCGCAGCGCCTGGCGCAGTTCCAGCGCGCCGCCGAGATCGAACTGCCGCAGGTGTACGAGGACTACGACCTCAGCGAGGAGGCGCGAGCCGCGTTGGACGGACGTGCCGCGCAGTTGCGTGACTGGATCGCCGGGATTCTGCACTGGCATCGCAACACCCGTCGTTACCGGGAGAAAGACCTGCTGCGGCACCACCCGCGCCCGGAGCCCGCCAAGACTCCGAGCGCGGGTGACGCCGCGTTCGCGATGAGTGCGCTCAGTGTTCTGAGGTAGCCGTATCGAGCGTCACTGCGTGTAGAGACGTCCGGCGAACCGGCGGCCGAAGTTGTCGCCGGTGTTCGCCGTGACCGTGTAGTCGTAGCGCCCGGCCGAGGTGGCTGCGAGAGTCGCGGTGGCGGTGCCTCCCGCTGCCACGGTCACCGTCTGCGTCGAGCCGCCCGAGGCCAGGTAGGCGACGTTCACGCCGATGGTGAACGTGCACGAGACCGAACCCGTGTTCGTCATCGTCAGCGCCAGGGTCTTGCCGTCCTGGTTGTCCACGACGTACGCCTCGGGATGCGCGGTCGTGCTGCTCAGGATGGTCTTGACGTTGCCGGTGAAGCCGCGCAGGTAGCCGTCCGGGCCGTGCACGTCCACGTCGTACGGCCCGCCGCCGTAGGTCACCGCGGAGAAGTAGTCGGAGATCGTCCCGCCCGCGGGCAGCGTGTACTGCCAGCTGTCGAACGTCCGCGTGTTCTGCACGTAGGAGGCGAACCCGCCGCCGAGGCTTCCGGCGGACACCGTCTGGAACCAGAACTTCTCGGTGGAGGTGTTGACCCACGAGGTGGTGTTGAAGACGTAGCCGAGGCTGCTCGCCTCGGGGCGGTCGCCGGTCTCCTGCGCGGGCAGCGCGCCGGATGAGGGCACGGTCGGGGCGGGCAGCGACTCCTCGCTGTTCGCCTCCGTGACCAGCGTGGCCGTGTTCGGCAGGTTGGTCGGGAAGGCGACCTCGGTGGCGGAGAGGTTGAGCGCGCCGGTCAGGTTGCCGGCCACGGTGCGCCGCCAGGCCGAGATGTTGGCGCACTGCACGCCGGTGACCAGTTCGACGAACTGAAGCGGCGAGGTGTGGTCGAAGACCTGCGAGCAGACCGTGCCGCCGGCCGACCAGGGCGAGATCACGGTCATCGGCACGCGCGGGCCCATGCCGATCGGCGCGCTGTCCACCCACTCGTCGGCGGTGCCGGAGGGGGCGGTCGGCGGCACGACGTGGTCGAAGAAGCCGTCGTTCTCGTCGAAGTTGTAGAACACGACGGTCGAGTCCCAGGTCGCCTGGTTGCTCGCGATCGCGCTCAGCACCCCGGAGACGAAGTTCGCGCCGTCGGCCGGACGGTAGGAGGGGTGCTCGGACTGCGCGGTGGGAGCGACGATCCACGAGACCGTCGGGAAGACGCCGTTGGCGATGTCGGACTCGATGGCCGAGCTGATCGAGCTGACCCGGACCATGCCGTTGACGTAGAGCGGCGAGGAGGTCGCGGCCTTCTTGAACTGGGTGAACCAGGCCAGCGGGTTGTCGTCGAAGTTGTCCTGTTCCTGGTAGACGCGCCAGGACACGCCGGCGTTCTGCAGCATCTCCGGGTACGTGGTCCAGGAGTAGCCGTCTTCGCTGTTGTCGATGACGGGTCCGCCGCCGGTGCCGTTCGGGTCGATCATCCCGGTCCACTGGTAGAGCCGGTTCGGGTTGGTCGGGCCCTGCACCGAGCAGAAGTACTGGTCGCAGATGGTGAAGGCGTCGGCCAGCGCGTAGTGGAACGGGATGTCGGTGCGGTTGTAGTAGCCCATGGTGAACCCGGTCTTCTCCGGGATCCAGTCGTTCCACAGGCCGTTGTTCCACGCGCCGTGCGTGCCGGACCAGGAGTGGTCCAGGTCCTCCACCTGCTGCGCGTCGGTGGTCTGGGTGTTCAGGTGCCAGGGCTCGAGGATCTTGCCGCCCGAGGCGGAGCCCTTCGTGGACTGATTCCAGACGTTGGAGCCGCTCGGGAAGCGCAGCAGGCTGGTGTCGCCGAAGCCGCGCACGCCCTGCAGCGTGCCGTAGTAGTGGTCGAAGGAGCGGTTCTCCTGCATCAGGATGACGACGTGCTTGACCGAGGACAGCGAACTGCCCGCGGCGGAGGCGGCCATCGCGCGCTGCACGCTGAGCGGCAGCAGGCCGAGCGCGCTACCCGCGCCGACGGCGGCGGCCGAGCCGAGCAGGGCGCGGCGGGAGAGAGGAGCCATGGGTACCGGCAGTCCTTTGCGAATGTCGCCCCGGCGGGGGCGAGGGGGACGGGGGGCCGTGCTGAATCATGGCCCCGTCCACCAAGCCTGTACAGACAAGTTGCCCGTAACTCCCCATGAACCCCGGACTAAGAAAGGCTGGATACCGGACTGTCAGTGGTCGATGACCTCGGGTTTCCAGCGCAGCGCCAGGAAGCCAAGGCCGGCGAGCAGGCCCCAGAACGGGCTGCCGATCCCGGCCACGGACTGGCCGCTGGCGCTCACCAGGAAGGCCACGACCGCGGCCTCGCGGTGCCGCTCGTCGGACAGCGCGGCGCCGAGCGAGGAGCCGAGGGCGCTGAGCAACGCGAGTCCGGCGACGGTCTCGATCAGCATCGGCGAGGCGGCGGCGCTGAGCGCGGTGACGAAGGCCGCGGCGCAGCCGAGCACGAGGTAGCCGACGGCGTTGGCGACGGCGGCGATCCAGCGCCGGGCCGGATCGCGGTGCGCGGCCGGGCCGGCGATCATCGCGGCGGTGATCGCGGCGAGGTTGAGCGGCAGGCCGCCGGCCGGGGCGCCGAGCATGCTGGCCGCGCCGGTGCCGATCAGCACCGGCCGGACCGGCGGCTGGTAGCCGTTCGAGCTGAGCACGGCGATGCCGGGGATGTTCTGCGAGGCCATGGTGACCAGGTAAAGCGGGATGCCGATGCCGACCGCCGCGGCGAGCGTGAACCGCGGCTCGGTCAGGCTCAGGTGCGGGGCCAGGCCGGCCAGCCGCAGACCGCCGGCGGGCGGGTGCAGGACGATCGCGATGGCCGCGGTGGCGGTCGCGAGCGGTACCGCCCAGCGCGAGCAGAGGCGTGAGGCCGCGGCCCAGACGAGGACGACGGGCGCCGCGCTCCCCGGGATGTGTGCCAGAGCCCTGACGGGTACGGTGCAGATCGGCAGCAGGATCCCGGCGAGCATCCCGGCCGCGAGCTGGCGCGGCACCGCGTTGACCCACCCCGTCAGCCGACGGCTCAGTCCGGTGATCACGATCAACACCCCGGCGATCAGGAACGCGCCGACCGCGGCCCGGAAGCCGCCGCCGGGCATGCCCGACCCGATCAGCAGCGCGGCGCCGGGCGTGGAGAGCGTGATCCCGATCGGCATCCGGTACCGCAGGCTGAAGTAGAGCCCCAGCAGGCCCATCCCGAGGCAGAGCACGAACAGCCCCGAGGCCGCCTGGCCGCTGCTCGCGCCGACCGCGTGCAAACCGGACAGCACGAGCGGGAAGGCCGTGAAGAAGCCGACGACGGCCGCGATCACTCCGGCCAGGACAAGCTGCGGCAGATCGCCGGCGCGCATCGGTTCCCCCTTCAAGTCGTTCCGTTTACGGAACGATCCTGCCCGGAACCTTAGCAGGCCCGAAATTCCTGAGCCCGCCTCATTTCCTGAATACACCTCACAATCGGCAGCACTGTGCAATGCTGGATCCGGCGAAGGAGGGCTGATGGACGTGACCAAGGCACTGATGCTGACGACGGCCGGGGACGAGGCGGCGTTGGACGAGGCGGCCGAGCTCATCGCGGCGGCGGTGGCCCGGCAGGAGGCGCTCGGCCTGGCCGGACCGCTCAGCGCGGCCGAGTACCGCGAGCACCTGGCCGGGCTGACCCGCCAGGCCGCCGCGGGCGACGCCGGGCTCGGCGTGGTGCTGGACTCGCACGGCAGCGTGCTGGGCACCGCCCAGTGGACGCGCAGCAGCTACCGGACCCGCCGCGTGCTCGCCGAGATGGACCGGGTCTGCGTCGCCCCGCCCGCGCGCGGCCTCGGCGTCGGCCGGATGCTCGTCGACCTGATCACCGGCGACGCGGCGGACCACGGGATCGAACTGCTCGGCCTCGAGGTGCGCGGCAACAACCACGGCGCCATCGCGCTCTACGAGGCCTGCGGCTTCCATCGCACAGGCCTGATCCCGAACGCCGTCGCCGTGGACGCGGACCGCTACGACATAGTCTTGATGCACCGCGAACTCGGCCGCCCGGCCACCGCGCGCCTCAACGGCTCCAAGCCGTTCGGCGCCGGCTCGAGCGCGCTGCGCAGGATGTAAAAGGTATTATTCACCTACCACAAGGGCTTGAGCTTGCCGGCTCGCGCGACCCTGGACAGGTCGGCGACCAGTTCCCCGACCCGCTCCTCGCCGAGCACCTCGACCCAGTCCCGGCCCGCCTCGATCGACGCCTCGTCGGCCGCGCGGGTGACCGCCCTGCCCTGCTCGGTCAGCGTGATGAGCTTGGCCCGGGCGTCGCGCGGATGCGGGCCGCTCGCCACGTAGCCCCGGCGCAGCAGCTCGTCCACGAGCTGGCTCGCGGCCTGCTTCGTGATCCCGAGATAATCGCCGATCTCCGCGATGCTCGCCCCCTCGGCCGCGATGCGCACGAAGGTGAATCCGTGCGCCGGACGCACCCCGGTGAATCCGCGCGCCACCACGCCGGCGTTGATCGCGTCCACCAGGGTCGCGGCGGCGGAGAACATCAGCAGCGGCAGCGCGAGCAGGTCGGCGTTCTCGTCGGTCACGCCTCCATGGTGGCACAGGACTTGACAGGATGGACAAGCTAGTTGACTATTTAGTCAATCCACTTGTCTATCTCAAGCGCGCCCGCTCGCCCGGCGCGCGGAGGGGATCCCCCATGCCCGTCATCCGTTCAAACGAGGCCACCGCACACGACGTGCACGGCGCCACCTTCACCGCGTACGCCAACTCGCGGACCGGCACCGCCGAACTCTGCGCGTGGAGCACCCGCCTGCCCGCGGGCCAGCCGGGGCTCCCGCACCGAATCAGCCGGGAGGAGATCTTCCTCGTCACCGGGGGCGCGCCGCGCTTCACCATCGACGACGAGACCGTGGACGCGACCCTCGGCGACGTCGTGGTGGCCCCGGCAAGCAGCCTGCTGGGGATCGAAGCCCTCGGAGATCAGGACTCGACCATCTGGGTCACCACCAGCCTCGGCCTGACCGCCAAGCTCCCGGACGGCACCGAGTTCGCCCCGCCGTGGGCACAGTGACCGGGTAAGGGTTATTGACAGCCCGATGGTCTAGTCCAATCATGAGCCTCACACCGGCCGGTGCCAGACCCGTTCCAGCTCCAGCCACCCCGGGAGAAGCCCATGCTCCTACTCAGCCGTGTCAAAGCGGCAGCCACCACCGCGCTCGTCCTCGCCGCCAGCTCGGCCGGGCTGACCGTGGCCATGGCCGGCGGCGCGTCCGCCGCCACCGTGAACACGCCGCTGCCCGCGCACGTGTTCGCGCCCTACTGGGAGGCCTACAGCGGGGACGACCCGCTGGCCGAGTCCCAGGCGTCCGGCGACAAGTACCTGACAGCCGCGTTCATCCAGACCGCGTCGGCCGGCTCGTGCACCGCCTACTGGAACGGCTCCACGAGCCAGCCGATCGCCGCCTCGACCTGGGGCAGCGACTTCGCGACCATGCAGGCCGACGGCGGCAACGTCATCCCGTCCTTCGGCGGCTACACGGCCGACACCACGGGTACCGACATCGCGGACAGCTGCACGAACGTGAGCTCGATCGCCGCCGTGTACGAGAACGTCATCACGACGTACAACGTCTCGCGGATCGACCTGGACATCGAGGCCGACTCGGTGACCAACACCGCCGGCTACACCCGGCGCAACGAGGCGGTGGCGCAGGTCGAGTCCTGGGCCGCCGCCAACAACCGCTCAATTCAGTTCTCGTACACGATGCCCGTCACGACCACCGGTCTGACCTCGTCCGAGGTCTCCATCCTGCAGAACGCGAAGACCGAGGGCGCCACGGTCAGCGTCGTGAACATCATGACGTTCGACTACTACATCGGTACGCAGCAGGAGATGGCCACCGACACCGAGACGGCGGCCGAGGGCCTCTACAGCCAGCTCGAATCGCTCTACCCGAGCGACACGTCCACGCAGCTGTGGGCGATGATCGGCATCACCGAGATGGAAGGCATCGACGACTACGGCGCCGCCGAGACCTTCACCGAGGCCGACGCGTCCACCGTGCTCAGCTGGGCCGAGCAGCAGGGCATCAGCACCCTGTCGTTCTGGGCGGTGGAGCGGGACAACGGCGGCTGTGCCGGCACCGCCGGCGCCGGCTCATGCTCCGGCATCTCACAGCCGACGTGGTACTTCAGCAACACCTTCGCACCCTTCACCAGCGGCTCGACCACTCCCCCGACAAACGGCTTCTCGGTATCGGTCTCGCCGAGCTCGGCATCCGTAGCGGCGGGTTCGAGCACGACGTCGACGGTGAGCACAAAGGTCACCTCGGGTTCGGCCCAGTCGGTCGCGTTGACCGCGAGCGGCGTCCCCTCGGGCGTGACAGCATCCTTCAGCCCGAGCTCGGTCACGGCGGGCAGCTCGTCCACGGTCACGTTCGCGACCAGTTCGTCCACCGCGAACGGCACGTACCCGATCACGATCACCGGCGCAGGCTCAGCGGCCTCTGAGACGGCGACGTACACGCTCACCGTCACCGGCGGCACGACCAGCTCCGGCGGCTCGCTAGTCAACGGCAACTTCGAGACCGGCAGCTTGAGTCCGTGGACCTGCCAGTCCGGCGACACCGTGCAGACCGCGACCGTGCACTCCGGCAAGTACGCGCTCGAGGAGGTCCCGACCGGCAGCGCCACCGGCGAATGCGACCAGGCCGTCACGCTAGCGCCGAACACGACGTACAAGCTCAGCGGCTGGGTCGAGGGCGACTACGCCTTCATCGGCGTAACCGGCGGCGCGGCAACGGACACCTGGAGCTCATCAAGCTCGTGGAATCAGCTATCGCTGAACTTCACGACAGGCTCGTCCGGCGCGGTGACCGTCTACATCCACGGCTGGTACTCACAAGGCAACATCTACGCCGACGACTTCACCCTGACCGCAGGCTAAGCCCGACGCTGTACGGCTCAGCAACTCGCACACTCACAAGCTCAATCCGGGGCGCCCTCTGTCTCACACGCGGGGGGCGCCCCGTTCATGCCCGCCGTCACGGCCCTCACCTTTCCGCAGATCGCGCCTTCCGCCAGCCCGCGACGACCGCATCCTCATCGAGCGTAGGCAGCACGACCGCCGGCCCCTCCTGCGGCAACGTGCGCTGATGGTCGGCCCGCTCGTTGTAGTCCGTAACGGCCGCACGCACCTCCCGCTCCGCGCGGCACTCCACCGCCCCGCGCGTCAGCTCGTCGGCGATCTTGCGCAGCGCGAGCGCGGGCGGAATCGCATACGCCCCGACCCTCTCCCGCTCCACGACCTGGTTAAGCCACCAGTCGGGCCGGTACGGCATCGAATCGGAGGCCAAGGGCTTCCCCGCCCCCGGCAGATCGTCGAACTCCCCGCGTTCCTGCGCGGCCCGGATCTGTCGGTCCAGCAGGCTCTCATAGCGGCTGGCCCAGTCGGCGTTGTCGCTCATATACCGATTCTACGGAGGGGCGAAGAACTAGGTGGCGATGGGGTGGCGTGCCGTATAACATCCCGCGGCATGGGTGATCTAGTACCGGCGCCAGCCCCCGTCCCGCCGAAGAATCCATCAGTACAGCAGGCCCGCGAGCTGGTACGCACGCACTTCCCCCAGGCGGACGCCGCCTTCCTCGGCGGTTCCGTCGCGGCCGGGACCGCGACACCGACAAGCGACCTCGACATCGCCGTGCTGTGCCCGGTCGGCCACGAGACCTTCCGCAACACCACGCGCGAAGACGGTCGGCTCGTCGAATGGTTCGTGCACACACCGGAGACCGTGGACCGTTTCCTCGAAGAGCACGACCGCCGAGCCACGATGGCGAACATCTACGGCTGCGGCATCGTGCTTGTCAGCACAAACGGTGCGGCGGACGAGGTGGCGGCGAGAGCCCGTGCCATCCTGGCAGCCGGCCCGCCGCGACGGGACGCGCAGGAACTCGAAGCTCTGCGCTACAGCCTCACCGACGCATATGACGATCTGACAGATGCCAGAAACGAGTACGAACAGCTCGCCACCGCGAGCTGCGTCGCGGAAATCAGCGCGAACCTGCTGTGCGAACTACGCGGGGCGTGGACAGCCCGTGGCAAGTGGCTGCCGCGTCGCGTGCGCGAGGCCGACCCGGAGCTCGGACCCCGCCTCACAGACGCCTGGCTCACCGTCGCCCGCAGCGGCGAAGCCGCTCCGTTGCTCGGCGTCGTCAGCGCTCTGCTGGACGAGGCGGGCGGTCCGATCCGCGAAGGCTTCCGACGCACCGCCCCACCCGCAGAATCCTGACCCCTGCCCGCTGTTCAAGTTGTCATTCGCAAGGAGGACGGGGTACCGGGTCGACACCGACGCCGCGCCCCAACAATTACCCATGCCAGAACTTCAGTTGGTCCGCCTCGACCACGCCCCGGCTCTGCTCGCATTCGAGCGGGAGAATCGGGCCTACTTCGCGGCGTCGGTGCCGGACCGAGGCGAGGAGTTCTTCACCGAGTTCGACGCGCGGCATGCGCAGTTGCTCGCGCGGCAGGCCGCCGGGACGGATTACTTCCATGTGCTGGTGGCAGAGGACGGCGAGGTGGTGGGACGGGTGAACTTGTTCGAGGTCGCGGAAGAGTCAGCGGAGCTCGGATACCGGATCGCACAGAAGGCCGCAGGGCAGGGCCTGGCCACCGCAGCGGTAAGCGAGATGTGCGAACGCGCTGCCGCACATTACGGACTCACCAGGCTGCGCGCCAAGGTAAAGACGGACAATCCGGCCTCACGCAAGGTACTCGAACACAATGGTTTCGTCGCCGTCGGCGAGCTGACGCTCAACGGCAAGCCGGCCATCTCCTACGTCTGTGAACTCCCGTGACCGCAACGCCCTCGCCGCGCAACACCGTCCCGGAGCACGTACGACAACCGGAGTACTACCCGGCCCGCTTATGACCTGGGCATTTCACGTCCATCTCCGCCCACACAGTTCGCGCCGCTTGCCCGCTCGTCTGCCCACACAGTTCGCGCCACTTGCCCGCTTGCCCGCTCGCCGGCTTGCCCGCTAGCCCGCTAGCCCGCTGGCTTGCTCGCCTGCTCGCCTGCTCGCCTGCTCGCCTGCTCGCCTGCTCGCCCGCTGGCCTGCTCCATTCACACCCGTGGGCCTGTTATTTTTATGTCTTGTTTAGCGCTTTCGGATGACCGTCACGCCGTCGCGGAGCGGGAGCATGACGGCGTCGACCCGCTCGTCCGCCGCGATCTGCGCGTTGAGCTGACGCATCGTCGCGTGTTGGCCATCGGCGAACGCCGGGTCGAGGACGCGGCCGCCGCGCAGCACGTTGTCCAGCGCGATGACGCCGCCGGGGCGTAGCCGGGACACCAGGGCCTCGTAGTACGCGGGGTAGCTCTCCTTGTCCGCGTCGATGAAGGCGAAGTCGACGGCGAAGTCTTCGGGCAGCGCGCGCAGCGTCTCGATCGCCGGTGCGATCTTCAGATCGATCCGGTCCGCGACGCCCGCCTTCTCCCAGTAGCCGCGAGCGATCGACGTCCACTCCTCGCTGACGTCGCAGGCCAGCAGTCGGCCCCCTTCCGCGAGCCCGCGCGCGATGCAGATCGCGGAGTAGCCGGTGAACGTGCCGACCTCGACCGCCGTCCTCGCTCCGACCAGCCGGACGAGCATCGTGAGCAGCGCGCCCTCGTCGTGCGAGATCTGCATTCCGGCCCGGCCGCCCGTCGCCTCACGCGTCTCGGCGACCAGCTCGCGCAGCAGGTCGTCCGGCTGCGTGGAGTTGGCCAGCACGTAGTCCGCCACGGCCGGGTGCACCGGCTCCAGCTCGTCGCCTGCGATGCTCGGCGACCACTCGACGCGGACGCCCGCCTCCTCCCCCGCGAAACGCAGCAGATGGCGGGTGACCACGTCCTGCACGGAGGCGAGCCCCCCCAGCGTCCTGCGCGGCCGCGATCAGCTCCAAGTACCTGGCGCTCGGCGCGAGGACGCAGGTCCCGCCGCTGAGCGTGATCGTCGCACGGCCGTCGGCAGTGATCGGCGGCGCCTCGGCCTTGTGCCCGAGGTGGGCGGCGAGCTGCTTGGCGTATCGCGCGGGATGGTCGATCTCGACCAGGGCCGTGGCGAAGGGCATGCGGACTCCTCAGGTTCGGGGCGTCAGGATCATGGTTCAGCCATAGAACCCTACCGGCAGCGCCAGTCGGAGCCGCGGCCGGAAAAGAGCGGGATTCAGCCGAATGACGCAGTGCGCGGCCGATCGGGGAATCGGGCCGGGACCGGCGGCGTTTTGTTCAGCATGACCGATATCGACGATGCCCGCAGGTTCCTCGCCGACAACCACCGCGGCGTCCTGGCCACTTACCGCCGCGACGGCAAGGTTCAGCAATCCCCGGTAACCGCCGGCTTGGACGGGCAGGGCCGGGTGATCATCAGCATCACCGAGGAACGCGCCAAGGCCCGCAACGCCCGCCGGGACCCGCGAGTCTCGCTGTGCGTGTTCAACGACGCCTTCTTCGGCAGTTGGCTCCAGGTCGAGGGCACGGCAGAACTCGTGGACGGCCCCGACCGGATCGACGCCCTGGTCGACTACTACCGCAGGCTGAGCGGCGAGCACCCCGATTGGGACGACTACCGCGCCGTCATGGAACGGGACCACAGAGTACTGCTGCGCTTCGAGATCGAGCGCGCTTCAGGTCGCTGAGTCCTGAGTCGGTCGCTGAGTTCTGAGATGAGTTCTGAGTCGCGCGACGTCGAACCCTGAAGCTCAGCTCATCGACCTTGTTTCGGCGGACACACCCGAGCCGCGAGCAGTCTGCTGCTCGCGGTCGGGGCCGGGGTCGGGGTCGGGGCCGACTGACGCCACTCAGCCGATCGCGCCTTCTCCCAATACCTGACGCTGACCCGCACTCACCACGCCACCCTCGTCGCTATCTCACCTCCTCCGTCCGGTCTTGGCCCTCCTGGCCCTCTTGACCGGCGGACGTCGGGGCCGAGGCAGGAGGCTGTATCGGCGGTTGCATCGGCTGAACCTCGCCCGCCGACTGCCGGGCCTCGGGTTCCGCGGCGTACGCCGCGTACTGTGCCTGCGGCTGCTCAGCCTGCTGCCATTGCGGCTGCGGTGTCTCAGGCCGCGTACCTGAGGCCGGCCCCCGCTGCTGCACCCAGCCCGGCGCCGCCGCGCGCCTGAGCACCTCGAGCCGGCCCTGGTACTCGTCCTCGGATATCTCGCCGCGCGCGTAGCGTTCCGCGAGGATCCGCTCGGCGCCCTCGGCCTCGGGCGTGCGCCAACCGGACCCCGGCCCGGATCCTGAGGCCGGCCCGTACCACGGCGGCGCGCCGACCGGGCGCCCCGCGGCGCCGGCGCCGGACTGCCGTGGTCCGGAGAACACCCGCACCAGCAGCATGATCGCCGCCACGAAGAGGCCGATGAACAGTGCGGTGCTGAAGATCGACCATAGCCAATCGCCCGTACCGTAATAGTCGTGCACCGGGTGGAACCCCATCTCCCATCCTCCCGTCTATGCCCAAGCTCTGATATCCGGGCAACGAGCCGCCGATCTTCGCGGTTCCCCACATCACCGCCATGATCGCCGTTCTTCGGTGATTCTCAGAAATATCGGGCACCGGAGCGCGGAACGGGAATGAAATCGTCAGACGGTCGGTGTTGACTGGACCCATGGCAGCGAACGAGTTCTCCAAGCGGGGCCTGGATCGGGCCCATCGCGTTCTGTCCGGCTACGTCAGCCGCGGCGCCGTCCCCGGCCTTGTCGCGGTCCTCGCCAAGGGCGATTCGACGCACGTCGAGGTGCTCGGGCGGCGGGACGCGGACCGGGGCGAGGCGATGAGCCGCGACTCGATCTTCCGGATCGCCTCGATGAGCAAGCCGGTGACCGCGGCGGCCGCGCTGATGCTCGTGGAGGACTGCGTGCTGCGGCTCGACGACCCGGTGGACGAGTTTCTGCCGGAGCTCGCCGACCGCCGCGTGCTCAAGAGCCCGGACGGCCCGCTGGACGAGACGGTGCCCGCGAACCGCCCGATCACCCTGCGCGATCTGCTGAGCTTCCGGCCCGGCTTCGGCGGCGTATGGGACCCGACCTGGCCGATCACCGCCGCGATGCGGGAACGCGGGGTCGCGCCGATGCCGCCGCGGCTGACCCCGGAGCCCACGCCCGCCCCCGACCTGTTCCTGCGGCGGCTCGGCGAACTCCCCCTGGTGCATCAGCCGGGCGAGGCCTGGATGTACCACTCGGGCCTCGCCGTGGCCGGCGAGCTGATCGCGCGCGCCTCGGGACGTTCGTTCCCGGAGTTCCTGCGGCGGCGGATCTTCGAGCCGCTGGGCATGGACGACACCGGCTTCCACGTTCCGCCGGAGAAGCAGGAGCGCTTCGTCTCGGCGTACCGGGCGGATCCGGAGACCGGCGCGCTGACGCTGGCCGATCCCGGCGAGAACGGCATCTGGGCCGAGCCTCCGCTGTTCCCGGACGGCGGCGGGGACCTCGTCTCCACGATCGACGACTACCTCGTCTTCGCCCGGATGCTGCTGGGCGGCGGCAGCTACAGCGGGACGCGGCTGCTGTCCCGGCCGAGCGTCGAACTGATGACGACGGACCAGCTGACACCGGAGAACAGGCGGCATGGCGGCCTGACCGAGGGCGCGTGGGACGCGGCGGGCTGGGGCTTCGGCGTGCAGGTCACCACCGCGCGTACCGGGCTCGCCTCGGTCGGCCGGTACGGCTGGAACGGCGGCTTGGGGACCATGTGGTTCAACGATCCCCGGGAGCAGCTGATCGGGATCCTGCTGACGCAGCGGCTGTTCGACAGCCCTCAGCCGCCGAAGTTCTGCCTGGACTTCGAGACCACCGCGTACGCGGCCCTATCGGCCTAACGGCGAATGCGGGTGAATCGTCGAGATCCGATGCGGCGCGGCATGAACCGGCGTGATCCATCGCGATTCGATATGGCTCGCGGCGGCGTGATCCGGATCCACATCAGGGTCCTGGGACCGGTGGCGCCCTTCCGCGCCCCCGGACGCCGCCGCGCCACCCGCACGCGCCCCCGCGCTCCGCATCCGCTCTCCGGCACGCCGAATCGCCGCGCCGTCCCCCGTCCGGACCCATCGCCCGCATCGCCGACCCGATCGGCGCCTCACCCGCATTCCGGCCCCTCGCCTGGGAATCCGGCAGGTCAACGGCCGTACAGCAGCGAAATTCCAAGACCGCCCCGGCCGGCCGGGCCCGCCGACCGGGTGATCTTCGCCGCGGGCGCGGCGTGGCCGCGTGCGCGCCGAAGGTCCATGGACGAGCATCAAGACCTGTCCGGAACTGCGCCTCCTGCCTGGCCGCTACCCCGTGGACGGACCCGGCGGCCATCAGCCCAACGGCGCAAGCCCGCGGCGTATCCCGGCCACAGGGGTTTACCGACCACGCTGCGGTGGCATCTTTGCCACGTTCCGTGCGTAACCCCAACGCACTCCTACGGGAAAGGCCGGCCGCCATGAGCACCTCGGTGACCTGTGA
>Ga0185299_10002421_pt1 | contig 28822 bp, 28 predicted proteins | sample PaiPotPPA55metaG_FD_128002 | JGI IMG/M metagenome (GOLD analysis project Ga0185299, IMG submission 128002) | Iron sulfur acid spring bacterial and archeal communities from Banff, Canada, to study Microbial Dark Matter (Phase II) - Paint Pots PPA... ...
ATGGACTACGATCTCGGTTACATCGATCTTGAGGAAAAGACTCTGCAGCCCTTAGACAACCCTTTTGGCCCAAGGGTGTAAGCTATGTCTTCGGAACGTTCTGTAAAGGATCTCTCCGGACCGTACAGCCTCAAACGTGGCGGAGAGGGTGGGATTCGAACCCACGGTAGGATTTCTCCTACACTCGCTTTCGAGGCGAGCTCTTTCAACCGCTCAGACACCTCTCCGCGGCGACGACGATTCATCGTAGCAGAGGCCTTCCATTCACGGCAATTCGTTGCGCAACTTATAGAGACTTTCTGCTAGAAACTTACTGGCTCGCTTGCTGACGTCGAACGGCAAAAAAGGATTGGATCACGTCGCTGCAATCGGAAGCCAGAACACCAGACGTAACCTGCACGCGATGATTCAAGTCCGGATGGGAAAGAACGTCAAAACAGGATTGCACCGCCCCGCCCCGCGGCTCCGCGGCTCCGTAGACCAATCGAGGCACACGCGCTTGAATCATAGCTCCGGCGCACATGCTGCATGGTTCAATGGTTACGTACAGGGTGGTATCCGCGAGGCGGTAGTTGCCAATGATCCTTGCCGCCTCCCGCAACGCAACAATTTCCGCATGCGCCGTGGGATCACAATCGCGAATCGTGCGATTCCCGGCGCGCGCCAGTATTCTTCCTTCATGCACCAGCACCGCTCCGATAGGCACTTCACCGCTGGCGGCCGATTCGCGTGCCTCCGCCAGTGCCTGCTGCATAAATTCGATGTCCGCGTCCACGTTTTATCGAGAATAACACGGAGGTCTGCGTAACCTTGACAATTAGGTGCCAGCGAAACAAACTACCGCTCGAATCGCTCATACGTTATTTATCCGAAGGAATAATCGAAAATCGTTCGTTCGGCATCGCTTCAAAGAACGATATACTTCTGCCTGCCGTTAAAAATTTTTGCGAAAACGCAGAACGCAAAGCAAACCAACCAAAAAATGGAAATTCGACGAGACCCCATAACGCAAAGCTGGGTAGTCCAGGGCCAGAAAGAATCGCTCGAGGACTTGCCGCAAAACTGCCCATTCGACCGTCCCGAATCAGAGGGCAAGGCCATTTTGCTTTCGCCCGCTGAAGGCGTCGCGCAAGTGCGAGTCTTACCTCATCCGGATCCTTTGTATCGCATCGAAGGCCAGTTGGGGCGGCTTGCCGAGGGCATCTACGACAAAATGGGCCCCACCGGCGCGCATGAAGTCATCGTCGAGACCCCGCAGCACGACCGTCGATTCTCACAATTCAGCGATGACGAAATTGATCGCGTGCTGACCGTGTGGGCTTCCCGCATCGCCGATCTAAAAAAAGACGTGCGCTTCAAATACATCAGCGTCTTTAAAAATCAGGGCATGGAAGCTGGCGAAGAATGGTCTCACGCGCACTCTCAGGTGACCGCGACGATCTTCGTCCCGCGGCGCATCAAGTACGAGCTGAATGCCGCCCATGAATGGTATAAGGAGCGCGAGCGCTGCATTTTCTGCGACATGGTGCGTCAGGAAGAAAAAAAAGGCACCCGCATCGTGGACGTGCAAGGCGAATATTACGCGCTGTGCCCATACGCGTCGCGGGTTCCGTACGAAATTTGGCTCCTTCACCGCAAACACAATCATCTGTTCGAGCAGCCGCACTCCGGATCGAATCGCAAAAATTTTGCCGCTTTACTTGGGCGCGTGCTGCGCCGCCTTGAAAAGCTGTCCCCGGCATTTCACCTGGTAGTTCACACCGCGCCAAACACGCGCAGCAAAAAAGGGGAATTGGCCGGCTACTGGAAAACGCTATCGGAAGATTTTCACTGGCACATCGAAATATTGCCGATCGTCGAGAAGCGCAGCAAGTCTTACAGCATAAAAGAGGTGTACTTCAACGGTGTATTTCCGGAGCAAGCCGCCGAGCGTCTGCGTTTACTGGACCCCAATTCATGATCCGTCGTTTCAGACCGCCCGCTCATAGCGCGCAACATGGCGGTGTTCTAAGCAGTCTGATCAGCCTTCTGTTTCTGATCGTCTTTTGTTTCGTCCTTTACGCCGCGCGGCGCCCGCTACTTCGCTTGGCTGGCGAATCCTGGGTTGTCGAGGATCCCCTCGAACAGTCGGACGCGATCCTGCTCCTAAGCGACGATAATTTCTTTGCCGACCGGGCCACCCGCGCCTCCGAGTTGTATCGGCAGAAATTGGCGCCTGTCGTCGTCGCTAGCGGGCGACGCCTGCGGCCCACCGCAGGTATCGCCGAATTGATGGAACACGACCTGATCGAGCGCGGCGTCCCCAAGGAGCGCATCATCCGTTTTGCGCACGATGGGGACAACACCCGCGAAGAGGCCCTCGCCTTGCGCGCGCTAGTCATCGAAAAGAGCTGGCGCAACGTAATCGTGGTGACCTCCAACTACCATACCCGCCGTGCCCGCTACATTTTTCAACGGGTCTTTCCGGAGTCCGTTACCGTGCGCGTGGCGAGCGCCCGCGACGGAGAATTCGACCCCGAACATTGGTGGGAGAATCGCAAGTCATTGAAAGAGTTCATCCGGGAATTAGCAGCCATGGTGGTCGCGACATGGGAATTGCGCAGAGATACCGCCCATACGACGCACTCTTTACTGAGCTACCTGTCGCCGGCACGACTCCAGGCCTAGTGCTCCCCGGGCAACAGTCTAGTTTGCCCGTCATTGTTGTTTACTCAACCTAGGTCGTATACTATCTACGCTCTTCTGAGTCGCGACCTGCCCGGTCCTGCGAAGCGGCTTCGAACCCCAAATTTGACGGCGAGGTGTCCCATGTGGAAAAACGAAGAACGCAAGCCTCAAGGAATTCCGGAGCGGCCTGGCACTCCTGGCACGCACGTAAACCAGCCAGGATTTGGTAACGCTCCCAGTACCCCGGCTTTTACGCCTCAGTCCGCCCCGCTACCTTCACGCCCGACGCCATCAGCGCCGCGTGGAAACGCCAGCATCGGCCAAGGCATCCGGATCAAAGGCGAAGTCACGGGCAGCGAAGACCTTTATATGGACGGCGTGGTCGACGGGAAACTCAACCTGACCAATGGCAGTTTGACGATCGGACCAAACGGTACCGTAAAAGCAGACGTTAACGCGCGAGAAGTCATCGTACACGGCCGCATTGATGGCAAAGTTACTGGCCGGGATAAGGTTCAGCTCATGAGCACCTGCCATGTGACCGGCGAGGTCCAAACCGAACGCCTGGCTATTGAGGAAGGTGCGTTGCTCCGCGGCAAGGTCGAGGCAGGCAGGTTGGCTCCCAAGGCCGAAGCCAAGAGCGTTAGTGCTACCGGCAGTAGCAAGTCCGCGGAAGCTTTGCCGGCAACTTCGGGCTCATCCGCGGATTAAATCATGACTCTGCTGAATAAATTCGGCATTGGCGGGCACAGCGATATATCTCGAAACCCGCGACCCAGTGGATCTTCGAGCCCTAACTCAAAATCGCTGTCCGCTACCGCTCCCGGTACAAGCGCGGGGTCTCCAGGATCTTCTCGCGCCCCGGAACACACTGCCACGCGCGTATCGAATGGCCTGAAGGAATTTCTGTGGAATCTCGAGGGCCTGGGCCGCGGGACTCTTCTCGACCTGGGGGCCGCCTGGCAGACCACCCTGAATTTTTTCATTGAGCGCAACTTCCGCGTCTCTACCGAAGACATTCTGCGCGGATGGAAGATTTTCCTGGACGAAGACGAGGCCCGTCTGCGCGATGACCCGACCCTGCCTGAGAAACTCGACACCACCCCCGAGGGCCGCGCCTCACGGTTCCTGAAGTCGAACATGCAATACAAGCCCGCTTCGTTCGACGCCGTGCTGCTTTGGGATGCATTGGATTACCTTGACCCCGCCATGACCAGGCAAACGGTCACCTGCATCACGGAGTTGTTGCGTCCAGCCGGGATCGTTCTGGCTATGTTTCACAGCAAGAAGGCGGAAGGATTTCAGCGTTATCGCGTGGCGGATTCAAATACCCTGCAAGTCGTTCCCGCCAGAAGTCTCACGCCATTTTCCAAGGTGTATCAGAACCGCGAAATTCAGGACCTCTTTAGTCACTTCCGCACCACTAAATCCTTCGTCGGGCGCGACCAGCTTCGCGAAAATTTATTTATCAAATAATATCCCGATACGAATAAAATCCTGATACAAAGCTGTGAATTTTGCCATCTCTTCGCTTGCATTGAATTTTCTTCAGGAGTACAACCTCACCGTGAGCTCAAAATGCTCCGGAGGGGAACATGACTCCACCGGACTTGGAGCGAAACACAAGCTGATCACACCGCTTTTGCGGTGTGCGTCGCCCGAAACAGCTACGCTTTACAGCGAACTTTTTGAGACGACACAGCAAAACAAAAAGGGGAGCCATCGGCTCCCCTTTTTGCATTTTACGCATCGCGGAAGACTATAGCGTCACAAAAGATTGGCGGATTTACGGACGATTATTGTTGAGCTTGACGCGTACGATGATGCGAAACTTGGCGGTGGTGGTGCCGGCCCTTCGAATGCCGGTGATGGTGCCGGTCGTGTGACGAGGCGCGATTTGTCGTTTGTGGCTCCGCAGGGCGCGCTGTCGTCAGGACAGGGGTAATCGCCAACACGAGCAGTGCTAAGAAAAGTTTCATATAAAAATCCTCACTGGGGTAAATTCTGGGTAGCCCTATTCAATCACAGAGTGACCCGAAAGTCTTCAAATATTCCACAAAATGCCGCAAAAACTGACATAACTCAAACAATACCTAACGGCAAGCCGGGTCGGCCTGATGCGATTTTCTGGGCCGATTTCATCGCCCGCAGCCAACTAATCCCCCCGCTGATTGGCGACGATTTCCGGCTGCCAAACAAAAGTATGATCCTATCTGGGCCGTTTTACGCAAGCGAAGCCCGCAACGAACCTCTTGAGTGCCTTAGGGTTACGAAATACGTGAAGGTCCCCCTTGACCGCGTGGTTGGCGACTGCTTCCATGAGAATCGGACGGCTTTGCCAACGATACGCCATGAGCCAGCGCCAAAAGTCGGCACGCTCGGGCGATCGACGGATCGCTCGCCAAGCGCAGCGCATAAGCGAGAAATCCAAAAGAAGAATCGTGTCCGCCGCACGAAGCCGAATCTCGACAGCGTCATAGGGCCCCAGATCACCATCCATGATCCAGCTCTCTTTCGCGACAAGCCTCTCTTGGACGACCACCCACTCATCGCGAGGCGTTGCGACAAGACCTGGCCGCCAGAAGGCCTTGTCCAGCTCGATCACCGGGAGCCCCGTAATCTCGCCCAAACGCACCGCGAAAGTCGATTTGCCAGAGGCTCCCCGACCTATGATCGCAACGCGCTTCATATTCTCCAATGAACGCCACGTGGGTCATGCTCTAGATCACTTCCAGGGTTTGCTAACTTCCGGAGCGATTTGCTCCAGTATCAGTTGCCACACTTCAGGATCACGCAGCGAGTAGCGCTTGGTCCGGGCCCTTTGGGTGACTGGCGGGGAAGCTTCGGATGCGTCTTCGTTCTTTTCATCGATTAAGAGGATGCTTCGGTCACAAGCGGCGAACAGTTCCTTCCTTTCCTCGGACTTGGCAATCCCCATGATCGTGGGGTGATAACGTAGCGCTCGATCATAAAGTTTGGACAGGCTCTGGATGCCGCGCTTGAGACTGGCGCCAATCGCCAGCGACCACATCACGCCATGCTGCCGCAACTCATATTTCTTTTCGCGCCCAGCCTGAACAAAGCGCTGAATATCTTTTTCAGACGCCCCGGCAAAAAAGAAAAGCTCGTCGAAATCCCGCTGCCGTACTAATTCCGCTTCACGCTGCGGCAACCCGGTATTTTGCGCCAGCTCCCGCGGCGAAAGCGAACTCAGCGCCACCGTCGACACATTCGTTTCTTCCGAGAGCGCTTCCAACGCTTTCGCCGCTGCTGGCAACGTTTCTGCCATCGGCACGCACGTGAATCTTCCCAACCGAACAGTCTTCTCCGGCCGCAAATGGAAATAGCCTTCCGGCAAGTACACCCCGCTCCCGCCCTCAGCAATAAACGGATGCGTGTGCGCATGTTTGCGCCGCGCCGCATCGAATTCAAGCCGCGACCGGTTGGTGACCCACACCGCCGGAATCCCGGCATGGTCCAGCGCCGCCGTAAACTCATCCAACCCAGCGACGCTCCTGCCGCGCGGCGGAATCAACCCATCGACAGCAATGTAGAGAACGCACGGCGTTTGGCGCAAGCAAGACTCCAGTCTGGACGATCATTCTATGCGGAAACGCCCAGCTCAGCGAGGCCGTCCACGCTAATCCGGGCGCATAGCGCAACAGAAACCCGCTCTGTATCATCGCCACAGTGCGGATGGATGGCTGGTGAGTTCTTACCATTCGCGTCCGTTACTTCGCGGAAGAACACGCTCGTCATCGATGCCGCTTAATGTTCCATCGCAGCAACCAGTTGAGAAAGCACACAAAAGACATTGGCTGATTCATGAATTCGCGTGCGCAGTTACATCGGTCGATGTCCACGCCAGAGCAGTTACGTCCGAGCGCGCGGTCACTTAGGAAGAATCAGCCCTTCGCTTCTCCGCCGCCATATTTACTTGCATTAATAGATTATCTTAAGTAAGGTTAATCATCCTGCGACGCTCCCGCTGAATGGAATTGGGCCCACGACTATGCTGCGTTCGACGCTTTCGATATTTATACTGCTTGGGTCATTTCATTTTCTCTTCCCTGAGGTAACCTTCTCCCAGGGTGAAACTACCAGCGCGATCGTCGGCCAGGTCAGCGATGCCAGTGGCGCGCCGGTGCCCAGGGCCACGGTAACGGTCACGAACAAGGAGACTGGACTTAAACGAGGGGCAAGTACCGATGACTCGGGCCGGTTCAACTTTCCACAACTGAAGCCCGGTGCCTATTCGGTCAAGGTCGAGGCAGAAGGCTTCGAATCACGGCAGAATGACGCCGTATCTGCCGGCCTTGGCCAGAAGCAAACTGTCGATTTCATCGTCAGGGTCGCCCAAGCTAAGGAAAGCATCGAGGTCGTGAGTGAAGCCGCGATTCTCAACCCCGAGAATGCCAATACCTCGACGACTCTTAACGGCCGTGCGCTGGAGAATCTTCCAAATCCAGGCGGTGATTTAACCTACCCTCTTCAGTTTGCCGCGGGCGCTCTTGTCAACACCGCCGGCAGCGGCAATGATTTCGTTGGCGGTACGAATGGGTATGGGAATGTTGAGTTCAATGGTCTACCCGCCCTGTCAAACGGGTATATCGTCGATGGCCTGGAAACCAACGACCCGTTGACGAATCTGAATAGCGGACTCTCGACAAATCTGGTCCTGGGATTGAATTCTGTATCGGAAGTGACGGTCAACACTCTTTCCTATTCTGTCGATCAGGGCCGGTACGGCGCGTCGCAGGTCAACTATGTTACAAAGTCCGGTTCAAACCAGCTTCACGGGAATCTCTATGAGTTGTGGAATAGTTCAACGTTCAACGCGACCAACTATTTCACGAATGCCACGCCAGGAAATCACAAGCCGCGCTCCGTCCTGAACCACTTTGGAGGCAGTGTGGGCGGCCCGATTCTCCACGACAAGTTGTTTTTTTTCTTCGATAGCGAGTGGGTTCGGATTGCGCTGCCCATTGTCACCGCTGCTACCGTCCCAACTGCGATGTTCCAGAATTATGTTTTGAAACAACTCCCTCTAGGCGGAACCGATTCCGTTACGGGCTCAGTCTACCAACCATCCCCGGAGTCGCTGCCGTTCTATCAGAAGATGTTTTCGCTCTACGGAAATACCAGCGGAACACCTCTCACCGTACTGGGCTGTCCATTCGATGTTGGCGGAGTTGTGCCCGCAATAGTGAATGATGGAAACGGCTGCGCCAATCGACAGAGCATTTCTCATTCGAGCGACGATCACGAACAAGTTCAGACACTCCGCATCGATTACAACCTCGATGAGAAAAACACCACTTGGTTTCGCTTTCAGACCGACAACGGACTCCAGGCGGCCTACACCGATCCCATCAACCCTCTGTTCAACGCGATTTCTCCGCAACCGTTGTACTCGTTTGCAGCGGGATATACGCACGTCTTTTCGCAGAATCTTGTGAATTATTTCAACCCGGCGTTTTCCTGGTATGGAAGCCTGTTTGGTCCCAGTGATTTTCAGAAAACGCTCTCTGGATTCCCGATTGTTTTACAAGGAAGCGGCGCGAATGCGCCTTTTACTACGCTCGGTGGATTAGACAACACCTGGGTCCAGGGAAGACGCGCCTCGCGGTTCTTTATCAATGACAATCTCGCCTGGAGCATTGGGGCACACGAGTTGCGTTTTGGCACCAATACTCGGATTCTTCGGCTGAATGACTATGACTTCGGGCAGGGAACTGTCCCGACCGTGACGTACACCACCCTGCCGCAATATATTTATGGCGTAGCATCCACGGCAAAAGAGACTTTCCCGACATCCGCAAACGAACCTTTTAACTTCCTGAATCTCGACCTGTACGCGCAGGACACCTGGAAAGTGACCAAAAAGCTGACTTGGACTTTCGGAATTCGCAACACTCTAAACTCCAATCCACTAAATCCGCATCAACATATCGCTCGCCTGAGCGGTTCTTTCGATTCCATCTCGCACAACGCGAATCAGCCTTTGAACGCCACCATTCGAACTGGTCTCGATAACGTGTTTTCCTCGACGCCCCTCGCGATCCTGCAACCCAGAACCGCGATTGCCTGGCAATTTGAGTCCAAGTCGGTGCTGCGTGTTGGCTTCGGCGTGTTCAGTGACATTTTGCCCGGCAGCATCGCTGACGTCATCGGTTTCAATCCGCCCTACGTCAAAACTTTCCAGGGCGGGCTTCTCGGTACGGTTGGTGGCACGGGCATTGCTCCCGGAGTTCCTAACAGTGCGATTGACGCAACCCTGGCCGCCAATCAGACGTTTAGTTCAGGATTTGCACAGGGCCAGCTTTCCTGCACGTCTGCACAGGCGAATCCCGCAACTTGTCTTCCTCCAGTCGCCATCACGGCGGTCCCCAATGGCGAGCTTCATGCGCCGTACTTCATGGAGTGGAGTCTTGGTTTAGAACATCAATTGGGAGTCACGGGAAGCATCCACGCACAATATGTTGGCACCCGCGCTGTAAACCAGCCGTACGTGACGCAAGTGAACGGCTACCAAACAGTCTGCCAAAGGTGCTTCGCGCCGTTTCCCTACGCAAACTCTACTGATCCCAGATTCGGGGCTGTAACGCAATTGTCGACCGGTGCGAACAGTCACTACAACGGCTTGCAGATGTCCGCCATGAAACGTATTGGCCACGGCTTAATGGGACAAATCAACTACACCTGGAGCCGTTGCATGGACACTGTTTCAAACGGCGGATTCCTGCAGTTCTCGGCAGGCGGAATCCTGTCTCCGCTCCCCGGAGACTTGGCACGGGACTACGGTCCCTGCGACTACGACATCCGGAACAATCTCAACGCGCAATATGTCTATCAATTGCCCGTCAAGGTCAAAAACCGCCTTCTTGCTCCCATACTGAACGACTGGCAGGTTTCGGGAACGGTGTTCTGGCATAGCGGAATTCCTTTTTCCGTTCTGAGCACGCCCTATTCGGCAAATGCAAATGGCATCGTGAACGGCAGCGGTCCTCAATTCGCAAGCGTTGTTCCCGGAGTACCGCTCTATGAACACCATCCCATCGCAGGTGTCACTCAGCCGGGCACTGTTCAGTGGCTCAATCCAGATGCGTTTGTCTCCACCGTGGACCCGAGTACTGGGGCATGCTTGGGTAGCGACAATCCCAAGAATTGTCAATTCGGGAACCTCGGCCGTAATGCGCTGCGCGGTCCAAACTTTGCGTGGAGCGATTTCTATCTTACGAAATCCTTTTCCTTGACCGAACGTATGAAACTGCGCTTTGACACACAGTTTTTTAATGTATTCAATCATCCGAATTTCGCGCTTCCGAGCATGGTGCTGGCCGGCATTCCTGGGAAGCCTGCTACCCAGACGGGGTTTGGAGCGATTACGTACGCAACTTCTCCCCCGACTGGTTTACTCGGCGTTGGTTTGGGCGGTGATAGCACGCCACGCATGATCGCGTTCCGATTGGGCCTGGACTTTTAGACTTGCCATCATCTAGCCACGCATGATCGCGTTCCGATTAGGCCTGGACTTTTAGACTTGCCATCATCTAGACAAATCATCTGAAATTGCGTGTCAGGTTGACGCGTTATCGCCCGGAGATTTATCGCTCCAAAAGTTTCTTAAGGCCTTCCAGCATCATCGTCCAATTCTTCTCTGAATGTTCCCGACACTTCTCGGTCGGATTATTGGCTTGGGACAACGTCAGATCGTATTCGTCAACTGAATTAAATGAATTTAATGCCAAACCCTGCGCTATACTCGACGATGTTCCGAAGGACAACGCTGGAGGAAAAAGTATGTTTCACTTAGTCTGGTATATCCTCATAGGGCTAATCTCGGGCGTTATCGCGAAATCGGTGATGCACGTGCACATAGCGATCTTCTGGACAATCGTGCTCGGCATCATCGGATCGATCATCGGTGGCGGCGTTAGCCACATGTTTTCGCGCCCGGCAAACGAGCGATATCATCCCGCCGGCCTCATTCTTTCCACACTAGGCGCGATTTTGGTTCTCTTCATCTGCTATAAGCTCAAGATTCATTTTCCTCAGGTCTAACCTCGTATCCCGACAGGACGATCACTCCGGCTCTTTGATCAAGAAAATACAGGCTAGTCCGCACGGTTCACTCGGGCTTGCGGAACACTTATTGGGGGAAGAAACACGCTCGTCACGCTAATCTGAGTTACCCAGAAATTTTGTGTGTGGATCCTCTGCGATTCTCTCGTCCAGTACGGCCTGTACGCACACCAACGGCGTTCGCGGGCACTTCTACGGATTAATGGTGTCCAATGCAGCGTATGTCACTTGTCTGCCAATAAAAGACGGGCCCATGCATTAACCAAAAAAGCTGCAAGAAACGGCGAACGGAACGTTCTAGTTAGGAGCCTAAGTAAGTCGCAGGGACGCAAACAAAGTCAAATTTGAAGGAGAGGGACCATGACCGCTCCAAACGGAAACGTATGCCCCGGCAAATTCTGGTTGGCTTTCCTCTCAATCCTGCTGCTAGCGGGCGTAGCAGCGGTGCTCATGGAACCTTCCCAAGCAGCTAGAGCTAATACCGCCCTTGTGACTTACACACGCGGGATATTAAACGTGACCATTCCTTATCATTCCGCCCATTCCGGCGACGGAAAATTGACTGTGGAAGTCCTGGACCCGGAAGACAAAGTTCTGGGGCGCGCGGAAACGCAAGTTTCGATGGCCGAAGGAGATGGCCACTGGCAGGAGAAGATCCGACTAGACAAATCGCTAGCTGTCGATGACCTGGTGTGGCATCGCCTGCGATACCGGTATGAATATGATGATCAAGGGGTCGCAGCGCTCGGAGGCACGGAATCCATTTCGCAGATTCTGCGCACGCCGGTGGTACACATCCTGGGACAGCAATCGTATTTAAGCGGCGCATTGGCGGCCGTCCGCCTGATCGTCACGGATTCCAAAAACGAAGTGATTGCCGGGACCGGGACAGTGCGCATCGAACTTACCGTTGGCGATCAGAAGCCTCGGGTCCTTTTCCTGGGGCGGCTGAATCGCCGGGGAACGACTGAAGCGCAATTCCGTTTTCCTTCCGGTCTAACAGGCAGCCACCAATTACGGTACCTGGTGGATACGCCGATCGGCTCGACAGAATTCTCGCAAGCGGTGCGGTTGGAAGAGAAAGTTTCCATCCTGCTCACCACCGAAAAGCCCATCTACCAGCCAGGCCAGACTTTTCATGTGCGCGCGCTGGCACTGGACCGCTCCAATCATGAAGCGGCTGCCAATCGAAAGTTGACGTTTGAGGTGGAAGACTCGCGCGGCAACAAAGTGTTCAAGAAAGCGACGGAGACCGACAAATTCGGAGTCGCATCTGCGGAATTTGAGCTGGCAGACGAAGTTAACTTGGGCACCTATCACCTGCGTGCGCTGCTGGGCGACCCAGAAACGGCACCCACCAACACCACGGAGATCGCGCTGAACGTAGAGCGATACGTTTTGCCGAAATTTAAGGTGGCAGTCGAGTTCGTGGGGAAGGACAAGAAAACAAAACGCGGCTACCGGCCAGGCGATCATGTGAAGGGAACGGTGCGAGCCAATTACTTTTTTGGGAAGCCGGTGGACGAAGCGGAGATCAGCGTGAAAGCTTCCAGCGCCGACGTTGCCGAGTTTGAAGTTGGATCCGTGCACGGGGAGACCAGTCGCGACGGGACTTACGAATTCGACCTCATGCTACCCGGCTACTTTGCCGGGCGTCCGCTCACCCAGGGAGCCAGTCGAGTATTAATTGAGGCCACGGTCAAGGACTCCGCGGGGCATGCAGAAAGCCGCGGAGAACCGATTACCGTCAGTGATACGCCACTCCTCATCACCGCGGTTCCAGAAGGGGGCACGCTGATCCCTGGCCTGGAAAACCAGGTCTTTCTTCTCACTTCTTATCCAGATGGTACGCCAGCGCGAACGGACTTGATGATCCATGCCCCAAACAACTCCGACCAACGCGCCGCCACCGACGACGGCGGGGTGGCGGTGATTCGAATCGAGGCCACCGCGGGAACGCAAACCCTTACAGTGGAAGCAACCGACAAGGAAGGAAACCACGTGTCGAGCGCGGTTCCCCTACAAACCCGCGGGGGGCTAGAGCAGATCCTGTTACGCACGCGACGCGCCGTTTATCGGGCCGGAGATGTCATTGAACTGAAAGTCTTCTCCACCCTCAAGCGTGGCACCGCTTACGTGGACATCGTCAAGGAAGGGCAGACCATTTTGACGCGCGACCTCGACATTGAAAACGGCCAGGCGGAATTGACGCTGGCGGCCTCGCCGGACTTGGCGGGAACTGTGGACTTCAACGCCTACCTGTTTGGGCGTGATGCGCGTCCGGTGGCGGATCATCGGCGGGTGTTTGTGCAGCCGGCGGATGAATTGAAAATCGTGGCTACCACGAATGCCCAAGTATACAAACCGGGCGATGAGGCCCGCGTCCACTTCCGAGTGACGAACGCGAAAGGGCAGGGCGTGAGCGCCGCACTGGGTTTGCAGGTCGTTGACGAAGCCGTGTTCGCCCTCGCCGAAAAGCAGCCTGGCTTCGCGAAGGTATTTTTTTACCTCGAGCAGGAAGTGTTGAAGCCACGCTATGAAATTCACTCGATTGGCCTGCCGGATGTCGTTGAACCAGTTGCAGAACCCCAGGTAGAGCAACATGACCGCGCGGCGCGCGCTTTGTTTTCGGCTACGGAACTGGTGAGTGCCAACAAATTCGAGACTGAATTCGGACGCACCGTGCCTCAAACGAAATACGCCGAGTACGCGCAACGATACCAGTCGCGCTTCCTGGAGCAGGTGCGCGGGTTGTCTGAACGTCTTGGCCATGTCTATGCCGAAAGTCCTGAGCGTGGCGACCTTATCAAAGCTGTTGAGAGCATGACGCACGACGGAGCGACGACCCTCCGCGACGCGTGGGACACAAATTTGCGATTCGAACCAGCGGCGTGGGATCCGAACAAGGCTCGTTACCTGGTCCGCAGCGCGGGCCCGGACAAGCAGTTCGGGACCTCAGACGATTTGTGGACTTATGTGGAAGTGCGCCGCCGAAAAATCGTTGGGCATGCGAATTCAGGCCGCAGCACGATTGCGGTGAACATCGAGCACGATCGTGGTTCGTTCAACGGCCGCGCGGAGATTAGTGGAACTGCTATGGACCAGTGGGGCGGAGCGCTGCAAGGGGCTACCGTAGAGGTGCGCTCTCTTCTAAGTGGAAAGATTCGCAGGGCGACCATAGGTGCTGATGGACAATTCCAGCTGGGAGCTTTGCCGCCGGGAGATTACCAGGTTGGCATTTCCACGGACTCCGGAAGCGTTTCGAGAAAGGTGGAACTTGACCCGCGCGATCGCGCCATTCTTTCCGTTTTGCTCCGGCAGGAAAACTCCGGAACGGTCGTGGCGGTCGGCGATTCAGGGCGGATGCTGGCAGATTTCAAAGTCGGATTCGCGAGTGGCGCTGCGGGCGGTGTTGCGGGCGGGATGATGGGTGGGGTGGTCGGCGGGGTAGTGGGTGGCATTGGCGCTGCACCATTGAACGGGCGCAATTTTCAAAATTTGGCCCTGGCTCCGGCTGCAAAACCAATGGCGGCCATGAGCGAAACGGTCGAGGTGACCAGCGCGGACGTTGCAGTGGTAAACACTGCGACGCTGGTGACGGGGAACGCCACACCGGCACCACCGCGGGTGCGCTCGTACTTTCCCGAGGCGTTGTACATCAATCCGGAAATCATTACCGACAAAGACGGCGTCGCCAGCATCACAATTCCGATTGCGGATTCCATCACGACCTGGCGCATGGCGATGATGGCATCGACACCGCGTGGCGCGCTGGGCAGCGGCACGTCAAGCCTGAAGGTGTTCCAGGATTTCTTCGTAGATCTGGATCTCCCCGTTACGCTTACGCAAGGTGATCGCGTCTCCATTCCCGTCGCGGTATACAACTATTCCGGCGCGGCGGGCGACGTGAATCTGCAACTTAAAGACGACAGTTGGTTTTCACTCGTGGATGACGTCGCGGAAAAGAACCTCAACGTGGAATCCGCGCGAGTGGGCGGGTCGCAATTTACGTTGGAGGCGAAGCGCATTGGGAAATTTAAGCTGACCCTGGCCGCGCGCATGAAAGGCTCGGCGGATCGCGCGGACATCGTGGTGCGGGAAATCGAAGTGATTCCCAACGGGCGCGAGCAGAGCGTAGTGTTTAACGGACGGCTGGAAACCACAGCGCACCATGAACTAGCTTTCCCGGCGGAGTCCATCCCGGAAGCCACTAAGATTTTCGTCAGGCTGTACCCAGGCCCTCTGAGCCAGGTTATCGAAGGAATGGATAGCCTCTTGCGCATGCCGTTCGGTTGCTTCGAACAGAGTTCGTCGGTCACCTACCCGAATGTGCTGGCGCTCGACTACATGAAGCGGACTAAGAAGCTGACTCCCGAAGTGCATGCCAAAGCGGAAGGATTCATCGCCAACGGGTATCAGCGGCTGCTCACGTTTGAAGTTCCAGGAGGCGGCTTTTCGTGGTTCGGTACTGCGCCGGCAAACAAAATCCTTACGGCCTACGGCTTGATGGAGTTTAGCGACATGTCTAAGGTCCATGACGTGGACCCCAATCTGATTGTCAGAACCCAGCAATGGCTTGCAGCGCAGCAGCAGCCGGATGGGAGCTGGAAGCCGGACGCGTCGTTTGTTAATGAAGGCGCGACGAACCGCTATAACACCGACGTATTACGCATCACCGCGTATCTCGCATGGTCGCTGGAGAATTCCGGCTACCAGGGACCGGCGGTCGAGAAAGCCCGCCAATTCATCGAGAGCCACACGAGCGCGAAAGCCGACACTTACACGCTGGCGGTCTTGGCCAACTTCGCAGCGGACTATGGAAAAGACCGCGACTTCATCAGGCAGGCCATGCAATTGCTCCTCGATGCCCGCACTGAAAAAGACGAGCTAGCGTGGTGGAGCGCGGAAGAAACGGGAGTCTACGCCACGGGCACGAGCGCGAGCGTCGAGACCACCGGTCTCGCGGCCCAAGCGCTGCTGAAATGGGGTGGAGCTTCCGGCACCGCACGCAAGGCCATGACTTACATTGCCGCGAAGAAAGACGCTTCCGGCACGTGGGGAACCACACAAGCGACAATCATGGCGTTGCGGGCGCTCCTACTCGCGACGGAGAAAGGCGCGGCGGACGTCCGCGGCACGCTGGAAGTAGTGCTCAATGGCAAGACGGCGGAGAAACTTGTATTGACCCCAGAAAATAACGATCTGCTTCACCAATTTGTATTCAAGGATGTCGATGCCAAGGGCGCCAACACCGTGGAGATCAGATTTGCTGGCAAGGGCGGACTGGCCTACCAGGTGGTCGGGCAGTATTTTCTACCTTGGGACAAGAAACCGGAAGACGAGCCGCTTTCCATCGATGTGGCCTACGATCGCACGCAGCTGGCGCAGGACGACATTGCTACGGCGACAGCCAGCATAAAAAACAATTTGCCGAAGCCCGCCAACATGGTGATGGTCGACCTCGGAATTCCGCCGGGGTTTGATCTGCTGAGCGAGGACTTGCAGGCCTACCGCGAGAAGAGCGCTGCGCAGAAAAGCGGACGGCTGGAGAAGTTCAGCCTGACCGCCACCCAAGCCATTCTGTACTTCGATTCGTTTGCCCCGGGCGATACCGTGACGCTGAAGTTTCGTTTGCGGGCGAAATATCCTATTCGGGCCCGAACATTCCGGTCCCGGGTGTATGAATATTACGACCCGGAAATAAGTTCAGTGGCGCGCCCGGCGCAATTGGAAGTTCGCCAACGTTAGCGCCGGATATTCAGTGAGTGCTATTTCATTGAGTCTGTCGCACACGACCGACTTGAGACTTGGGCCCTAAGGACCCGTTGAGACCGCCCGTGATTCCGGGTATATTTTGGACCACCGATTAAAAACCTAACTTCAACAATCTCAGGATTTTTGACGACCACGTCCTCGTGCACCGTGGTAGCGTATCCTCATTTACCTCAACCCTTGGAGGCTCCTCCACATGCAGCAATGGAATTTGGTCAGCAAAATATTTTTGTCCGCCTTACTTTTCCAGGCCACGCCCGCGCAAGCGCCCAAAACCCTCCTCGACAATGACCGCGTCGTCGTCCGCGACTTCACCGGACCCGCCACCGCCTTGCCGCTCGATTCCGTAGTTGTGTTTTTATCTGGCTCTACGACTGGTACCGCCGTGTTCCTCTCCAAAGGCGCGACACCGGACATCAGTGGCCGCTATATCGTGGTCGGTCTGAAAGATCATGCGAGCGTTCCAATAGCAAACACGAGCGGATACCCGCTCGCATTTCCCCGGCCCGGTGCGAAAAAGATTCTTGAGAACGAAAAGGTAATCGTATGGGACAACACCTGGGCTAACGGGGTCGCCTCCCCCATGCATTTTCACGATAAAGACACCGTAGCCGTTTTCCTTGAAGATGGTGACGTGAAATCCACCTCCCTCGACGGTACCGTCACCGTCAGTCCCCATACCGCCGGCAGCGCAAGCTATAATCGCGGTAATCGCACCCACACCGAAGTGCTGGCCAGCGGTAAACAACGCGCCATTATCACCGAACTGAAGTAAAAAACTGCACAGGGTAAAATTCAGCGCATCTACAGATGTAAATTATTGTGGCGCCGGATTTCTGCCGATGCAGTTCACTCCCTGCACTAATTGTCGGGTCCGGTATTCTTACGACAACTCCTATCGGGCTATCGCTGTTACTCGGATGTCGGTCAAAATTATAGTTGGTGATAGGGTAGCTGCAGCCGTCACCCTCCGTTATCGAAAACTCTATTTCTTATTTGTAAGGAAATTTAATGCCGACAAACGTTTATCAATGGGCCGAACTCGCCGCGTGCCTCGTCATCGTCTATATTGTCTTTCGCCCCCTCGTGAACTTTCTGGATAAAATCTTCGACGGCAACTAGTCCTGGCCACTTAACTCGCACAGCGTCGCCCGCCGTGCGGGTTGCGACCCGCTGGAGAAATTCCGAATCTACAGTTGATTGGGAGCATGCGAGCAGCACTAACGCCACACAACTTCGCCCCGGCAGTGTTGACGCTATTCACTGTGGATCAACCAGCGCCTTCGCGCGGTAGTTGGGAAGCGTTAGCGCCGTCGCGGTTAGTTTTGCCGCAGCAGCGGCATTGCGACTTACGAAACTTTCACTGTCCAACGAAGTAGATGGCAAGGCTCTGCTTCTGTGCCAGCCGAGTTATGCGAATCAGATTGTCTAATCCCCGAATTGATGCAGGCTCCTTTGCGACGCGCTGTGCGTGGAGCAGCTCTGACTGGAAAGAGGGAATCTCGCTCGGTTCATAGACCGCGCTGTTTGTAATATCAGGGAATCGTGAAAGGAACGGAAAATCCCGGAGACTGTCATCCTCTGAGCTTGCTTTTAACTCGTTAAAAATCTGCCCGATTTGATGCATCGTGACTCCCATGCTGAGTCTTTGGCAGCCTGCAGAGGAGCGAAGCGTTTTGGGGTCACTCACGAGGAAAACGGGTTGGTCGCCAGGCTCGTAAAAGTCGGCATATTCGTCCCTCGATTGGGCCAATCCCTCGCGAGTTAGCAAAGCCGGGTCAAAATCCTGGGGCACGACATCAGTCAGGCTGAGCCATTTCTCCAGATAGGTACAGAAACCGGGTACGGCGCGTGTCAACGAGTTTGAGACCAGTGTTCATGGAATTTAGTGAGTATTTTCATTTGAGTTGAGCGGTTTGTTGATCCAGACCTGGGTTGGCACCGCTGGTGGTTTTGGAGCTTGGTGGACGAAGCGTTCCGGATGGACGAGGTAGGCGGCATCGAGAACGGTTTGGCGCTGTTCGAGGATGAGCGCGGTTTGGTGGTGGTGGACCATTGCAGGTGTGAGCAAGCCCAGCCCGGAGTGACGATGTTCCGTCATAGAGGGTGTTCCTTTCCTGTAGGATTGAGCCAAGCACTCAAAACCTACTCTAAAAAAGGGGCGCCCTTTTATAATGTGTGGATTTCAAGTCTCCGAGTACGCGATTTACCAGGCAAGTGGAATTGAATCGTAAACCTAGGGCGTTCGTCGGTTCTAATCCTACGCACGAACCGATAACTTCCGATGCGCGTAATCCAGGACGAACAAGGACGTGTCGGCGTGTTCATGTCAGCCTCGCCGCGCTGCCTCGATGGCGGCGATGTCGATCTTCTTCATCGTCATCATCGCCTCGAAGGCACGCTTTGCCTCACCGCCACCAGCCGCAAGCGCATCGGTTAGTGCGCGCGGGGTGATCTGCCAGGAGAGGCCCCAGCGGTCCTTGCACCAACCGCACTGACTTTCCGTTCCGCCATTGCCGACGATCGCGTTCCAGTAACGGTCCGTCTCTTCCTGATTCTCCGTCGCGATCTGGAAGGAAAAGGCCTCGGTGTGCCTAAACGTCGGGCCGCCGTTGAGACCGAGACAGGGAATGCCCAGAACGGTGAACTCCACCGTCAGCACATCGCCCTTCTTGCCGCCCGGATAGTCACCAGGGGCCTCGTGAACCGCGGTTACTTTACTATCCGGGAAAGTGGCGGCGTAGAAGCGCGCCGCCTTCTGCGCGTCGTTGTCGAACCAGAGGCAGATCGTGTTCTTTGGCTTCATGTGTTCGTGTGCTCCTTCCGTTCGATATTTGGCCGTGACCAGATAACAGTAGCTCCTCTAACGCTCAAAAAGCGCTGATGTTTGCCTGGCCGCCTTACCGTAACTGCCGCAGACTCTCGACGGAAGGCACAAAATAATAGGAACCGGTCAACGGCTGGGTAAAGCGAGTGAGCGCATCGCGCGCGCCGGTGATTAGGCCCGCCATGCTATCAAGCATTTTGGAAAGCCGCTTCTGGTCTGCGCTGAATCCAATGAACATCGTGCCATGGTCGTCGACGCTTCCGTACGGCATGTTGCGACGAAAGATTTTTCCAAACTCGTCCTGATCCGTGCGAGCGATATGCGAATCCGATGGTTTGTTCTGAAGTTCAATACTATCGAGCTTGGTACGTCCCATGATGCGTTCCTGCTGTTCGATGGGCATAGCCTCCCACTCGGCTACCTTGTGTTTCCACTTTTGCAGCAACAACACTGTGCCGGCAGCCCCGGGAACTCCCTCGGGCAAAAGTGCCGCGACAGGAGCGTCGAGTAGTGTCGGATTCTCTGAACCATCGACGAAGCCGGTAAGATCCCGATCATGCCGGTATGGCCAACTCGACGTTTCTTCTACTAGCGACCCTTGGCCCGCGAGGTCACGCACCACCGAGCGAGCCATATCGAAGATAACGTCATAAGCACTGCCGGACAGCCATACCAGCGCATCGTGTTGGGTGCTTGGCATAACGAATCCTTCTATCCCCTGGATCACATTGTTGAAGCCCTCCACGTCGGGAGGTGCGTCTTGTGGAATAATCTCGCGCTACAGCTCAGGTCGAAAGCCGATGACGAAGTTCACTCCTCCGGTGGTGGTTCGTGGTTCACGGATCGCGGAGATGGTAGAGGCGAACTCCTTGGATTTCTTCGCATCCAGAACGTCAAACTCCAGGTACGCATGAGAGGAGGTTCCAAGAGCGAAAATTCCCGCCTGAGGCGTGTACATGCACGCATTATCGGGCACCCTTTTAGCCAAATACAAGTAAGCTTGCTCTCGTCGCAACAGCGGAAGTTCGCAGAATTGCGAACGGCAAGATTAATTAGAAATATACGGCACCACAAATAATATGCAGCGAATATCGTCAAAAACGCCTGAAAAGTAAGGCCGCTGTAAGTTGAGAACCACTAACCAGTCAAACGCTAAGGCGCTCAAACAAAAAAGGGCGAGCAAATTATTTGCTCGCCCTAGCAGTACGCAGCGGCTAAACCGCCACCGGTGTTGGGTTGTTATCGGCCTGAATTCGTCGCGCTTCCGGTTGACTGCCCGTTGGTTTTGGGAATGCTCACGTAGCCGCTCACCTGATCTTTTCCTACTTTGTTGATCACCACTTCTTCAGGCTGATGCGTCCCTGAAGTGTAGAAAAGGATCGGCTCGTTCAAGGAGCGATTCTTCTTTTCAAAGCGCTTGTCCTCGACGGTCATGGCTACAGTATATTGATTGCGCTTCTGGTTGACGCCCTTCAATTCCACAGTGACGTTGCCCACTTTTTGCGGCTTGTTTTTACCGGTGATACTGAACTCTAGGTAATCGCGTTCACCGAGCCGGCGCAGTTGGTCGATTTCATCATGATTGCGCGCGATGAGTGTGCCCATTTCGCTGCGCGCCATCTTCAGATCGTCACGCGTGGCGTCGAGGTCGGACTTGACCGAGACCACTTTGGTGTCCACGGTCTTCACATCGTCGGCGGTAGCTTTGGTCGCCAGTTCGCCTTTGACGGAAGTATCCAGGGCGGTCAACTTTTCTGAAGTCTCATCGTTCAACTTCGAGGACTCTTCGCGAGCCTTCTTTAGTTGGCCTTGCGTCAATTTCAACTTGTCGGTTACCACTTTTAAATTGCCTTGCAAATCAGCGTTGGCTTTCTCATCCTGAGCGAGCCGGTCACGCAGCGCCGACACATCCTGCTGCACGGTCTGTTGCTCTGTCTTGAGTTGACCAGCTAGGGACTGCTGCGTGCTGTCCAGTTTCGATGAAGCGTTCCAACCAAAACCCAAGCCAGCCAATGCGATCAGACCCAGCACGATCAGCGCTGGGAGTTGCCAGTTCGACTCCCTCGTTTCCACAATTCTTTCTTCGGTCATATTACGGTTTCTCCTCACCCAAAATTGGGTTTCCGTGCCTGTGAACTTCTTTAAATGTGCAGGCTGGTGCCCAAGCAAGTCATTCTTTAATACTTTGATGCTTCAGCTACTTATATAACATTCCTGCGGGTAAGGGTACTACTAGTCCTGGCAATCTTTACCCGCTTGGTGGCTTCGCACGGAGTTTTTGCTCGATTTACCCCTTTTGCTTTAATGTCGCCCCGAACTGTTCTAAATCAGCGATGAGCTGTTCTGGCGACTGGAAAACAATGCCAGTCATACCGAGTTGCCCTGCAGCTACCACATAAGCTGGGATGTCATCAATATATATAGCGTTGTCTGCCGTAGTTTTGCATGCTTGCAGCGCGGCACGAAAAACCAGCGGCGAAGGTTTGCTCGCACCTACCACGCAGGAATAAATGCGGTGCTTAAAGAATCGGAAAAAATCAAAGCGTTTTTCTAGCTCGGCCACGTGAATGGGATCGGTGTTGGAAAGTACCGCGAGGCGATAGCGCTTCGATAAGTTCTCAAGAAATGCCCCGTCCAAAAGTGGCGTTGGGTCGAGCACTCGATTCCAGATTTCGCTGAATTGTTCAAACGTAAGATTCACGCCCAGTCGCCGGCAGATGTGCAGATGCCAGTCGCGCGGGGACATGCGCCCTTCCTGCCAATCGCGCCATCGCGGATCATGTTCGATGGCAGCCCAGGTTTCTTGTGGCGTGAGCGAGATCATTCCAGCGAGCCCGCCCATCGCACCAGCGACGTCGAGCCGTACCAGCACACGGCCGATATCAAAAATGATGGCGCGCATTTTCTTGGGTTCCAGCTTGTTAGTTTCCGATTTCTTAGGTTCCAATGGATTAGGCTTTTTCGATCACCGGAGGTTTCACGGTGGCGTCACTCTTCGCTTCGCGGCGTTCACGAAGAATGCTGATCACCGCGGGAAGCAGCGAAACCACTACTACCACCACGATTACATAATGGATTTTCTTTCCAACATCGGGGATCGACCGTCCCAACAAATAGCCGCCCAAAATCATGCTGCCGACCCACAAGATCCCGCCAAAAATATCGTACGTAACATATCGCGAATAAGGCATTCCTGCGGCGCCTGCTACGGGAGGACAGAATGTTCGGACGATGGGAACGAAGCGCGCGAGGATTACCGTCTTGCCGCCATATTTCTCATAAAACGCGCGTGCGCGATGTAAATGACTGGGGCGAAAGAAAAACGATTGTTCACGTTTGTAGAGGGAAGCACCTGCGCCGCGGCCAATCCAGTAGCCAAGCTGATCGCCGACAATGGCGCAGAGCATCACCGGCAGCAGCAGCCATCGCAGCGGAATCGTTCCAGCGGCGGCAAAAACTCCAGCGGTAACCAGCAGGGAATCGCCAGGCAGGAAAAAACCGACGAAGAGTCCAGTTTCAACGAAGACGATTATGCAAACAAGAAGAGGTGCGTACGGTCCGACGGAGCGGATTAGTTCTTGAACATCGTAGATTCGGTGGAGTAGATGCCGGATGGATTCAAACACCTGGAATTATTCCTCGCAGCGGGATTGATTACCGGCGCCAGAATTTGCGCGCGTGAACAAAAGCTCGCAAAAGCGCCCATCCCAATACGGTAACAGAAGAGCGCGGGATTCTCCGCGCATTCGTGCCAGATCAATACGCAAATACTAATGGACGCCATCCACGCGCTTAATCGCATCATGAATTTATAGCCTCCGTGATGAAATGCAAGCCGTTCTTTTGCGGGGTGTTGTTGTTGGAGCTGTTGCCGCGGAACTCTGCCGGATTTGCAACGCGCGGTTCATGCGCGTCATTTTCGGCAAGAAGTTTCAGGATGCGGGGCACTGCGATCTTCGCGGCGATTTTGCCGGCTTCGATGGCCTCATCGGCGCGGTGAAAATCGTCCCACGCGAGTGAATTCACGTCGGGCCTGATGATCAGGTCGGCGTGGCGTTCCCACATTTCCAATTGATGTTTTTGCGCGGCGCACACCGCGCGGCTCACTACCTGGAAAATATTTGTAGGTTTGCCGCGATCGCCTTCGGGCATTCCGACGGATACGCCTACCACATATTTCGCGCCCATATTGCGCGCGGCCTGCGTGGGAACAGGGGCGATCAATCCGCCATCCACCAGCCAGCGGGTGCCAATTTCCACCGGCTCAAAAATTCCGGGGAAGGCGCAGCTGGCGCGAATCGGATCGATCAGATTGCCTTCGGTGAAAACCACGGCCTCACCACTATTTAAGTTGGTGGCCACCACGGCCGTTGGAATTTTCAACTTTTCAAAAGTCTGCGACACAAAAACGCGTTCAATCAAATCAGCAAGGCGATGATTGCTGGCCAGGCCGAGACGCGAAACATGCCAGCGGGCGATATCGCGAAATTTAAGCGTGCGGCAAGTGGCCATGATCTGCGCCAGCGGCGCGCCACTCGCATAGGCTGCACCGAGGATGCTGCCCACACTGGTGCCGGCAATGTGCGAAATGGCGATGTGATTTTCTTCAAAGACCTGGAGCACGCCGAGATGCGCGAAGCCGCGAGCAAATCCTCCACCAAGGGCAAGGGCCACACCGGGTCGCGAAGAGTAGTTGGGGAGCACTGCGTCGCTCTCGAGCGGTGCACGGCCGCGGAGGACGGCGCTGACGAGGCGATCGTGCTGAATATTTTCTGGCACTGAGTGGTCCGGCTCTGGCACTGAGTGGTCCTGCTGGGCTCGGTTAGTTGAGTTGTTGGGCTGCACTTTTTGCTGGGCGTTTCGTTGCTGCGAGTGGCGCGGGAAATCGTGCGCCGGCACTGGACGATCGGACAGGACGGCGGTATCGACCGTTTGGCCGGGCAGTCGGCGGGACGCCGCGCGAGGCGCTGGGGTGCTGTAGAAATATTCGAGCGGTGCCATGGGTTGCAGAATGCCAGCGCGGCACTCATGGACCTATGGTCTAAGGGTCCCGCAAGAACAGTACGGAGGTACTCTGCGCGGAAATAATTAGAAAAATGAAATGTTTCCGCGAACAGTACCTTCTTACTAGTCGCAGGTCCCATCTGTACCATTGTTGGTTTTTGTGTGGTACGCGATTCTCTGTTGGTCGGACGGCACTGAGGGAGAGGCATGGAGAACGCATACAAAGCATGGGTGGGCCAATCGGTGCTTTTGCAAGTGGCACTGGGGGATATCAAAGTTCCGCTACGAGGAACGTTGCTGAAAGACGGAAGTGAAACGATACGGATGCGCATCGGTGAAGGTTGGGATGTGGACATATATAAATCGATGATCATGACGGTGGAACGCGATTCAATGGTTTTACTTTCTGCATAAAGGGGACCTTATGAAACGCACCGCGATCAACACAGAACATCAGCAGTTGCAGCAAGCCCTGAAGTTTGTGACCACGCGGCGGGCGGCAGTGCTGCTGGGGATTTCCGAAGAAGAATTGCGGCGCATTTCGCACGAGTCCGGCTTCGGCCGGACGGAAATGGCCGGCGGCGAAGAAGACACCTATTTTACTTACGAAGAGCTGCGGCAGATCTGCGTGCTCTCCGTGAACACGATTCACTAAAGTTTGCGGCTGCGTTGCCATGCCGTTGCCCTCCCTCCGGCGCGGGCAGCGCAGCCGGCGAGTAGGTGGCGAAGTTATAGAGGACGCCACTGAAAGCTTTAACGAGTTCCTCAAGGCCCAGTCCTCGATGTCACCCCCCAAGCCCCGGATCGCCTCCCCCCAGGCGGTCCGGGGCTTTTCCCTTTTTGGGCCGCGTCGTCTTGGGACTGAAAAAAATTGTCATGCCACTTGGGTTGATATAGATTGGTCATGCCACCCCCTATACCCCCCTGTTTTGCAAAAAAGAGTCTGTAAGTGGATGAAAACAAAGAAAGTCGGTTGCAAATTGTTGCAAAGAGTCTGTATGTCATTGACAAAATTAGAGATATGCCAAAATGAGGCACGTGAAGTAGTGGTATAGGGGCGAACGGCAAATCGCGGGAAGGGAAGCGGCGGGGGCGTTGCGGCGATCATGGAGCATTATACTAGTTAGATATAATAACTTCTAGTTAAATCCAGAGTAGAGTGAAAATTTCAGTTAAGAAGTGGCGGAGCGCGGGTTGCGGAGTTGTGTGGCGCGGTGCGCGTGTGAGGCGCTGGGACGGTGTGGTAATATTTACGAAACTGTGCGCCCGTAGCTCAGCTGGATCAGAGCGTCTGGCTACGAACCAGAAGGTCGGGAGTTCGAATCTCTCCGGGCGCACTTGTAGTATCCATACGAACAGGCTAAGCCCCGAAGAAGGGTTCCTTCCGTCTTGGAAGGTATTTGGATCCGAGTCTCGTTTTGGCTTACAGCAGCTGCAAGCCCTCTGCCTGTGCTGCCTTGCGCAAATCGCCATCCAAGGTTCCCAGCGGGAGTTGGTAGCGTCGAGCGAGCTCTAAGTATGCTGCGTCGTACACGGTTAGGTTGTGCTTTTCGGCTACTGCAAGAACCTCTTTGCCTCGAACGGTTGTAAGCGCTGGTTCAATGTCGATCGGTAGACGCCCGAGTTCATCCCAGAGCGATTGAGGATGTTCCGGTTTGATTCGCTTCCTACGTGCCGCTATCAAAAGAGCATTTGCAAAGCGTTCGAGAAACGCTTCGGTCCAATTCGTCGCTTCGTCTTCGAAACACCAGGCCAAAGTTACCGAGGCGTCCAGAACGAAAACGGCCATTAATACTTGCGACCTTCGTGAATGAGATCCTTGGTTCTCAGACCACCGAGAGTGTTTTGCTTCCGGAGTTCGCGGATTCGGTCGATGGCCTCGCTAACGGAATCCTTGGGAAGTTCCTCTTCGGCGCTAGTTAGCCGTTGGTCGAGGATCCCTTCGATATAGATTTCGAGCGATATGCCTCGGGCTTGGGCCTCAGCGGCCAACCGGTCGGGCACATTTATTTTGACTTGCATAATTCAATTTTAGCATGCGTTTCGAGAAGCCAGGGGTAGGTTTTGTAGATTGCCAGTCGAATGAGAAATAGGAGGACAAGAAGAAACGATACGAGCAAAACGGACACCCGGTTTAAACTAGAAGACGTGCAGTCTGTGTCCCTGTCGCTTCCGGATAAAATAGGAAACGTCCCGTCTGTCCCTCCGCCCCCGGGCGCACTTGTGGTATCCAGATAAGAAAACGTCCCGTCTGTCCCCCTCGTCCCCCTCGTCCAGGAAATCGAATTTCAAGGTGGGAACGGTGAATAAATGGCGCGAATCGCGCCGGATCTTAGGACGCAACTTCCCGATTTCGGCGGTCCAGATAGCAAGGGTCGAAGTAGCACCGCGCAACCGTATATTCTTGCGAAAAAAGAATCAGAACCCAAAATAAAGCCGGTCCTAAGGACCACCAATGTCGAACTGCGGGCACCACAAACGCGCTAAGAACAACATAAACCGCCGCAGTTTCTAAGTTGTAGGCGAGACCATGCGCGACGTACCACTGAAAATCGCGTTCAGGATCGCTCAATACAATTCTGTGGTAGTGGTCGTACCACTGTTGCCAATCGCCGTCGTCGATCTGGGTCAAAAGCCTCTCTTGGCTCAACGTGTGAAGTGCTGCCGCACGTTGTGGCTCAGGCTGTAAATTTATCATTTCGCGGCGTTGGTTGAAAAAGTCTTCATTAATGAGCCTGGTATCGTTCGGGACTTGGGCTCCGAGCTGTTTTTTCAGAACCGTCCTCCATCGTGGGTCTCGCCATGGGGCAATCGTCTGAGTTTGAGGCGGCACATACGGTCTCCTCATGACGACTGCTGCTATAACACCGCCGATCATGCCCAAAGTTCCTCGCAAGAAGCTGGTCGTGCTGTTTCCAATCACAAAAGCGACTAGCAAAATGAGAGCGAGTTTTGTCTTATACCCTATAAATCCCAAAGTAAAAAACCACGTGAACGCTTCTGGCACGGCCAATTGAAAAATCAGTAATGCGGTAAACCCAGGAATGATGCCAGCTACAAAATAGAACACTTTTTCCAACGGGTATTTCGATAGGTCCATGGTCGGTAGGGTAGAGACGTTGCAAATGAAGAACAAGCAGAATTTACGACGTGGACCGGGATTCAAATGTTCGATGGATGGCGTGGGTTCAGATATATAAAATGGTAAACTACTGACCATGCCATTTCCACCTCGATGGCCCTGGTTAACGGGGGCGTGGATTGGGTTTTTGCGCTTCTGTGCTCTTCTCTGCTTGCTGCTATTTCTCTATCTCTCCGTAGGGTCCTTGATGTTTCCCCCATGGTTCTACGCGCTTATATGGCAGCGGGGCTACCTCGATTCTGATATGTGGAATGCTGGACTAAATTACTGGCCGCAAAAGGTGTTTGGTACCGTGGTCCGGCCGCTTGTAGGAAATGCCCCTATCGAACTGCGCCCGATAGCTGTTTTCTAAAATACTACGGCTTTTCCGAAACAAAGTTCGGGCGGGTGGCCAGGTGCCAATTGGATTTTCGCCGACCGAATCAGAGTGAGAGTATACCCGTAAGATTACAGATGGAATGAGGTGCGAGGACTCTGCGTAGTTGGGTGCCCCACGTATCGGGTTCATACGTGGGCTCCGGAGCAGTTTCTCGTTCTACGAAAAAGGGGAGCTTGGTTGGGTGAAGATTGACGCGCTTTAGATTGCCGGCAAAAGCGAAGTCAAACACCCCGCGTGCAAAATTGGAACGTGGGGCACCCAAATTCGTTTCAATGACCAGTATGTGGGCACCCGTCCCTCAATCTAATTTGCGTATGATCTTGGACTATTTCTTTTCTCGCATCAATGGAGTGACGGTGACACCGATCAGCAATCCTTCTGGCGAGATGAAACGAGTGACCGTTTGGCCCCACGGTTCTTTCCTATTCCTGATGAGCATTCGATATCCTCGTGATTCAAGCTCCGCCGTCGCCTTTTCGACACTGTCAACATCAAACTCAAGCCACGCCTGTGGGACGGGATTGCCGTCAGGCCATGTATCTTTGCCGAAACAAGACTGCGCCGCCTGAGAAAGCGGCCACAGGGCAAAAGTCTTTGCGCCTTGAAGCGCTTCGGTATGAAGATAGCTGTCACTTTCTTCTTTGAACGGGATACCGAGCACTTCTCCGTAGAGCTTGCGGCTTTCGCCTGTGTCGCGAACGATTGGACCAAACCCTGCGACAAACAGAATCTTGACGTTACCGGTGCCTTCCATGGCATCTCCTCTGGCTGAAATCAAAGCAGCAATGCCCTCTGCCCTGACTGCGGCCAACAGATCTCCGGCGCGTGTCAACGAGTTTGAGACCAGTGTTCATGGAATTTAGTGAGTATTTTCATTTGAGTTGAGCGGTTTGTTGATCCAGACCTGGGTTGGCACCGCTGGTGGTTTTGGAGCTTGGTGGACGAA
>Ga0185299_10002422_pt1 | contig 28748 bp, 27 predicted proteins | sample PaiPotPPA55metaG_FD_128002 | JGI IMG/M metagenome (GOLD analysis project Ga0185299, IMG submission 128002) | Iron sulfur acid spring bacterial and archeal communities from Banff, Canada, to study Microbial Dark Matter (Phase II) - Paint Pots PPA... ...
TGTCGATCAAACACCAAAGAGCCAGTCGTAGGTGTCTTGTCGCCTGATCGCGGTCCAAACGGGCAAAACTTTAAGAAAATACTTTTTTGCAGCGCGGCCTTGACAAGTTCGGCTTCATAGAAACCCCAGGCTCAGTCCTTGAGTCCCTTCGGGACAAAGTCGGCCACACGAAGACGTCGAATCGCATCCCAGCCCGCACCAATCGCCGACCACCGACCACCGACCACCGACCGCCAAACGCCAAACGCTAACCCTTGCCATCTGTCATTTGTCATCGGTCATTTGTCATAGCTCCCGCCATGACCACCGCCAATAAGATCACTATTGCTCGGATCTGTCTGATTCCGGCCTTTGTCGGACTGGCCTGGGCCTATGGCCGCTCTTTCGACGGCAGCCAGCCGATGGAATCTTATCGGTTCGGCGCTATCACGGTCTTTTTGGTCGCCGCTTGCACCGATGGTCTGGACGGGTTCGTTGCTCGCCATTTTCATCAGCAGAGCCGGCTCGGTTCTGTTCTGGATCCAATCGCCGATAAAGGCTTGGTCTCAGCTGCGCTAGTCGTGTTAGCAACCTCGGGCTGGCCGCGCAGTTTTCCGTTCTGGTTCCCCTGCGTTGTCATCGGGCGCGATCTATTCCTCGGCACGGGATTCGGGTTGCTTACCAGACTCATCGAGCGCGTCGAAGTCCGCCCGAGTCTCGCTGGGAAACTTGCTACTTTGTTTCAATTGATCTCCATCACCTGGGTCCTTTTCCGCGTTCCTCGGTTTCTATTCACTTTTGTCATCATCGCCACCTCGCTGACGATCATTTCCGGAGCCGGCTACGCCTTGGACGGTATCCGCCAATTCAGAGTTAGAGGTTTTAAGTGATAGGTTGTAGGTTACAGGTCCTCCGACCTTGGAAAAGTCTCTCGGTAACCCAAAGCCTGAGGCGCCAAACGCCAACCTAAAACTTAAAACCTAAAACTTAGAACCTAAAACCTCTAACCCATCCCGGGTATAACGCTTGCTGCATAATGGCTAAGGTGCCAACGGTTGCCATAGTCGGACGTCCTAACGTCGGCAAATCAGCTTTGTTCAATCGCCTCTTACGGCGCCGCATTGCAATTGTTCACGACCAGCCCGGCGTTACTCGAGACCGGCTGGCTGCTGATTTTCTGCTAGATGACCGCCGGGTAACCTTGATTGACACGGGCGGGATCGGAGCCGCCATGGGCGATTCTCTCGACGATCAAGTACAAGCTGAAGCCGAACTCGCCATGCAGCTGGCGGACTCGATCATCTTCGTTACCGACGGTGCTGCCGGAATAACGCCGATCGACGCAATGGTCGCTAAAGAACTGCGTAAGACTAGAAAACCGATCCTGGTCGCAGTTAATAAAATCGATCACTATAAACATGAACTTTTTGATACAGAGTTCTCGCAACTCGGTTTCGAGCATGTGTTCCCGGTGAGCGCCGAGCACAATAGAGGGATTGGCGAGCTTACGGATGCTTTAAAAGAAGGATTGTGGAGCCAATTCCCGCTTGAGAACGGCGAAGAACCCGTCCAGGAACCGCTAAAACTAGCTATCATCGGGCGGCCCAATGTCGGGAAATCATCGTTAGTGAACGCTATCTTACAAGATCAGCGAACCATCGTCAGCGAAATCGCCGGGACCACTCGTGATGCTATCGATATACCCTATCGCCGCGACGGCAGAGACTTCGTGCTGATCGACACCGCTGGTATCCGGGCCCGAAGCAGACACAACTCTTCCGTCGAAGTTTTCAGCGTGATGCGCTCCGAAAAAAGCGTCGAACGAGCCGATATTTGCGCCTTGGTGGTTGATGCGGTTGATGGGGTCACCTCTCAGGACAAGAAAATCGCCGGGTTGATCCAGGAGAACGAGAAACCTTGCTTAGTAGTAGTCAACAAGTTGGATCTAGTAAAACCATCGAATCGCGTCCGAGACTTTGTCGAGGCAGTGCTGGGTCAAGTCCGTTCCAACCTTTTCTTTCTGACTTACGCACCGATCGATGTCCTTTCTGCTCACACGAGAGAAAATCTCGACCGCCTGTTCAAAAGCATCGATCAGATCGAAAAACATTCCCAACGTTTTCTTGGCACCGGAGCGCTCAATCGCTTACTGCAAGGCGCGATGGAGGCGCATCCTCCCCCATTAAGAAGTAACCGTCGCTTAAAGCTGTTTTACGCGACGCAAATCGACCCAACCAACACGCCCGGCATCAAACCCCCAGCGTTCATCTTGTTCGTCAACGATCCCGCCGCACTAACGGATGATTATCGCCGGTACCTCGAGGCCAAAATCCGGGAACATCTGGGCTTCTACGGCCTCCCGATTCTGTTCCGGCTAAAATCGAGACGGCAGCGCGGCCATAATGGCAAATGACAAATTCGCGGCTCGGCGCGCACATCGGCCTTGCCTGCGATTCGCCGAAACACGCCAGGAGCGTTTTGAGACGCGAGGCGCTGGAGAGATTTTAGTCCGGCGGCCGCCTGGCAGCTGCCGGACCCAGCGCTGGGAGGGATCGCGTCCCCGCGATCCGTTGTTCCCGAAGCCGAGCGTGTTTGTCGATCGAGTGATCGGAATACGTCTGTAAGCTTGGCACGTCTTCGCGGCGCGCGAGGACGCGCGCCCTCCCGGTCAGGGGCCGGCCAACGCCTCCGCCCTTAGGTTGACGCCTATAGGCTGCCGCCGGATGAGCTTGCGAGCAGTAGGTGCGCCGTAAATAAAACCGTCAGCGCTGAAGGCGCGCAAAAAATGGGATAGCACTTTATACCGACCGGCGCCTTTTTTAACGCCCGCGTACTCCCCTCGACTCCTTCTTACGCGCCTTCAGCGCTAACCGTTTTTGGATGACATACCTAGGGCTCGCAGACTCACCCTAGGCTAAAATCTTTCCAGCGCTTCGCGCCTCAGAACACGTTCGCCCCCTTCGCCGACACGCCCCCTCCGCCGACACGCCCCCTTCGCCGACACGCCCCTTCGCCCACACGCCCCTTCGCCCACACGCCGACACGCTCCCCTTGTCATCTGTCATTTGTCATTTCATGGTTCAGGGCGCGCGCGTTGTCGCGCGCCCTGAACCATGAAAAGCCTTTGGAACGATCAAGACGCCTCCCAGTTCAAAACCGACCTCGAACAACGGGTCTATACCTCCCGCCTTTTGGGGCGCGATTCTTCCTTGGTTTTACATGGTGGCGGGAATACCTCGGTAAAACTGAACGAACCCAATCTTTTCCACGAACCAGTCGACCTGCTCTACGTGAAAGGCAGCGGCTGGGATTTAGCTTCGATCGAAGCCCCCGGATTCGCTCCGGTGCGCATGGATCATTTGCTGAAACTCGCCCGTCTGCCCGAACTGAGCGATTCCCAAATGGCGAACGAACTACGCGTGGCTACCGTCCGAGCCGATGCTCCCGCACCGAGCGTTGAAGCCATCCTGCACGCCATTCTTCCTTACAAATTCGTTGATCACACCCACTCCGATGCTCTGGCGTCGATTGTTAATCTTCCGTCTGCTCGCGAACGCTTATCTGATATCTACGGCGATCGTGTCGTAATCATCCCCTATGTGATGCCGGGATTCGCTTTATCGAGGATCTGCACAGAAATCTTTCCGAAAACAGCCAACCAAAACACCATCGGGATGGTGCTGCTTAACCACGGTATTTTCTCTTTTGGTGCAACCGCCAAAGAATCGTATGAGCGGATGATCGAACTGGTTGACCTAGCCGAACGTTACCTCCAGAAACACAACTGCTGGCAGACCGCTTACGAGACCGCTACCCCAGCTCCGGCACAAGTGCGGTCCGAGCTTGCTGCGCTCCGAAACGAGATTGCGTCTGCTGCCGGTAAACCGATGATCTTGTCGCTCCATGACCAAGCTAAGTTTTCGACTTTCGCTCGGCGAAAAGATCTCGACGTGATCGCAACGAAGGGACCAGCCACACCGGATCATGTAATCCGTACAAAAAGAGTTCCGTTGCTTGGCCGAAACGTCCAGCAATACATCCAAGCTTATACCGAGTACTTCAACACCAACGCAGCGCGATCAAACCGATCTTTGCAGATGCTCGACCCCGCGCCTCGCATCGTTTTGGATCCCGAGCTCGGAATGATCAGCATCGGCAAGAACGCCGAAGAAGCTGCCATTGCCGCTGAGTTATACGACCATACCATCGACGTCATCTCACGCGCCGTGGTCCTAGACGCTTGGGAACCCGTCACTCCGGAAGAAGCTTTTGCTGTCGAATACTGGGAGCTCGAACAAGCTAAACTGGGTAAACCCGGTTCTCCTAAACCGTTGCTCGGTGAGGTCGCCCTGGTAACCGGCGCCGGCTCCGGGATCGGGAAAGCGTGTGCGGAAGAACTAATGCAGCGCGGCGCCGCCGTCGTCGCTCTCGATATTAATCCGGCGATAGAAAACCAATCTGACAAGAAATCGTTCCTCGGCATTCGGTGCGACATTGCCGATGAAGACGCTTTAGCGGTAGCCCTGGAAAGTGCGGTCCGACGGTTTGGCGGCCTGGATATGTTGATCTTAAACGCCGGCATTTTCCTATCCAGTAAGCGGATCGAAGAGCTTGATCTCGCCACCTGGCATCGCACGATGCGCGTGAATCTGGACGCCAATTTGTCGTTGCTTCGTTTGTGCTATCCATTACTGCAGCTAGCGCCAAATGGCGGCCGCGTTGTGATCAACGCTTCCAAAAATGTGCCGGCTCCGGGCCCGGGCCAAGGCGCTTATTCGACTTCTAAAAGCGCGCTCACTCAACTAGCTCGGGTCGCCGCTCTCGAATGGGGCAAAGACAAGATTCGCGTCAACGTTGTCCACCCCAACGCCGTATTCGATACCGGTCTCTGGACCAACGAAGTCCTTCAGCAGCGAGCTGCGAGCTACGGTTTATCGGTCGACGCCTATAAACGAAACAACGTTCTCGGCACCGAGATAACCAGCCGGATCGTAGCCGGTGTCATCGTCGAACTCTGCGGCTCCACCTTCTGCGCAACCACCGGCGCTCAAATCCCCATCGACGGCGGCAACGACCGGGTCATTTAAGGGTTTGCGGTTGACCGTTAGCAGTTTGCCGTTTGCGGTTGAGCGCATGGCGCGCCGCCCCAACTGCAAACCCACAAACGGCTAACCGGTAACCTACAACCTCCTAAGCTCCCGCCTCAATCGTTCCACTTCTTGCATCAGATCCAGAACAGTGCGTAGGACCGGGCCTTCCAATTGCATTTCGGTTCGCAAATTTTGGATCCGGCGAAGCCAATAGATCGCGCTTTCATCGAGTAACGGTTCGCCGTCTTCTTTATACTCGATCGCTCTTACCAAGCCTTCCCGGCAGTATGTACGTATACCGTCGGGATCAACCGCTGTGTATTCTGCTGCGGTTCGAACATCGTACAGTTTGCCGGCTTCGGGATTAATCACCGTCACCCGCACGTACTCGGTCGTTTCTCGGCTGCTTTCGCCGCTCATAATTGTTAGTAATCAGTGAGTCAGTAATCAGTGATTTTGGTACCTCTTCTCTTTGCGCCTTTGCGTCCTTGCGTGAGATTTGGTCTTCTTTGGTTTCGGCTAAACCGTCTTGCGTCTCTCTAGCGAATTTCATCAAGCTCGCGGATCAAACTTAGAACCCTTGGCCAATTCTTCCCATAACCGGCGTTCGTCCGGCTCGACTCTGTCTGGGACCTCAATCCGTACCACGGCATACAGGTTCCCTCGTTTCCCATCCGAACGAGTCAAACCGAGATTGGCAAGCCTGAAAGTCGCTCCGTTAACTGTCCCTTCCGGTATCTTCAATTTCGCGTGCCCGTCCAGGGTCGGGATGTTGACGCTGCACCCCAGCACCGGTTCCCACGGCGCTAGCTCCAGGTCGTAATAAAGATCTGCGTCTTGCCAACGGAAATCCGGATGCTTCTGGTACGAGATCCGCAAGAACAAGTCACCCCCATTTTCTCCCTGACCGGCCAATCGGATGCGTTGGCCCTCCCGAATCCCAGCCGGGATTTTTACTTTATAGGTGTCAGTCTTCGCCGGTTGCCCAGAGTGATACCCGCGCTGCAATGTGATGGTCCGCGCCGAACCATGTAGCGCTTCGGAAAGGCTCACCAACATGTCTGCTTCAACGTCGCGTTTTCGCGGGCGCCGGGCCGTTTCCCCTTCGACATCAAACTCAGGCGCGCCCGTATAAGATCGCCGGGTACCGAAGAATTGTTCGAAAAAGTCGCTGAATCCGGTCCCACCGAAATGAAACTCGGCGCCATCCTCGGACGGTCCTTGTTGAAACGTCCAACCTTCCGGCGCAGATCCTCGCGCCCCGGGAGCGCCAGTAAACTCGCCCCGTTGCCAAGCCGGCCCCAGCCGATCGTATTTGTTGCGCTTCTCCGGATCACTTAAAACCTCGTAAGCCTCATTGATTTCCTTAATCTTTTCTTCGCCTTCCTTTTTGTCCTTTGCGACATCAGGATGATATTTTCGCGCCAACTTCCGGTAAGCAGAGCGGATCTCATCCGCGGTCGCAGTTTTGCTGACGCCGAGCGTCTCATAGTAGTCCCTGAATTGCGTAGCCATATTCCTGAAGGAGCTAGGAGCTAGAATCTAGAATCTAGGAGGTCTCCTCCTTCTCTCAATGTAACAATCAGCCACGATTTTCAAGGTATCGATCGCCCTCCCCGGATCATCCTCCCTAAGGAACACGGGCTGATCGTAAGCCTACCAGCCTGGAGGGGAGCCGCCTGCTAGCAACCCATAGAGCTTGCCAGGCTATCCCGCGGCCGCGTGGCGGCTGCCGGACCCAGCGCTGGGAGGGATCGCGTCCTCGCGATCCGCCGTTCCCGAAGCCCATAGCCTTCCCTGATCAAGGACGAAAATGCACCGTTGGCTTCGGGAACGCTTTCTCGGCGCGCGGGGACGCGCGCCCTCCCGGCAGGGGCTCCTCGAACCGCTTAGGTTGACGCGCATGCGCGGCCGCGGGACGGCTCCCCTCCAGGCGTTTGGTCCGCTTAACGTCGAAAGCCCACTTCGCGCTCCAGTTGTTTCCCATTTTCCCAAACCTGTTAATGCTTCCCTATGCCGGAAGATCGCTTGTGGCCCGTCTCCATCAAAGGTGTCGTCTTCGTCGACGAAAAAGTCGTCCTCCTCCTTAATGACCGCGCGGAATGGGAGCTTCCGGGAGGGCGTCTGGAAAGAGGTGAGAGCCCCGAAGCATGTGTAAGCCGGGAGCTAAACGAGGAACTCGGTTGCGCTGTCGCTGTCGACAAGCTTCTCCTGGCTGAAGTTCTCGAAGTACTCCCCCAAAAATTCGTGCTGATCGTCGCCTATCATTGTTTGCTTCCCGCACAGACCACCGAGTTCAAGCTCAGCGAAGAACACAAAGAAGTGCACCTATTTTCAATCTCCGAGCTTAGCCAAATCCCGATTCCTGAGGTTTATGTAAAGGCAGTGAAACTGACCCAAACCGCTGTTACCTGATGAGTAAATCAATGGCTGAACAACGTGCTCGCGGCTCAGACGAAGAGATCAGGCGCTATGTCATGGTCAAGACCCCTCTTGAGCCTGCTGACCTCGCCTTTGTGTTCGGTACCCGCCATGGGATTCCCAATTTTGCAGATGAAATCGCCGATTATTGGCAGAGACATTTTTTTCCGTGGATTCTCATTGCCGGAGGCCCGACGAAAGGTGAGACCTTGCCTGAGAGCGATGCGTTAAAAGATGCGCTAACATGTCGAGGTATACCGCCCGATCGGATTATTTGTGAACGGTGTTCAACCAACACAGGTGAAAACGTCGAGTTTTCGCTTCCGATCCTCCACCAACACCTGGACATTCAGAAGATTGGTTCGTTGATTGCCGTCGGCAAAATATCTTCTTCGCGGCGCTACCTGATGACCCTTGAACGACACTGGCCCGGACCGAAGAAAATGCTTCTCCCCATCAATTATTTTTCGGTCCCTGAAGATGAATGGACTAAAGATCCGGAATTTAAGTCGCGAGTTCTAGCCGAGTGGGAAAAGATTCCTCTCTACGAACAAATGGGCTTTCTCAAGAATATTGACGGGCTACCTCCACGCCCCGCGGTGTAAAAACGCCCTAGCGCATTCGCTCTCCACGCCTTCCCCAAGGTTTGGTTTAGGTCCACCACACGCTTCCTGGCACATCTCTCTTGAGCACAGCCTGCCGCGCCATCTTGTCCGCCGTAGCCTTGGCGAACTCTGACGTCGTTCCGGAGCCGTAAGCACGAAGATGGACCCTGCACAAATTCCCCGGGACCACCAATCACCTTTCACTTTTCACCTTTCACCTCTCACGTTCCGCGATCTCACGCATACCCATTAGCCTTGAACCACCCTATCGCGTCCCTCAGCGTCTCCTGTACTTCTCTAAACCGGATCCCTAACTCGCGTTCGCTCTTTCGATGATCGAAATGTTGGCGACCGGCTTCCTTAACTAGAAGCTGAACCGTCGCCCAACTGATCAATGCAGGTTGGCTGGTGATCCTTGCCCGGAGCTCGCTGATTGCTCCAATGACATACAATGCTGCCATGGGCACCTTGTTACGCGGTGCTCGGATACCAGAGACTTGCTCCAGCTCAGTAAACAGGTCTTCCATGGTGACAGCTCTGCCCGCAGCCAAGTAGCGTTCGCCACGGTTTCCGTTTGCCGCAACCCGGATCGCTGCCTCGGCTACATCCCGCACATCCACTACGGAGAATGACCCGGGCGGAATACCAGGTAATTTTCTTTTCAAGAAATCGAGCACGGTCTGACCGGCAGAAGTAGGTCCGCTATCACCGGGACCATGCATCCAACCAGGTAAAACGAATGCTGCCCAGAAATCCGGATGTGACGCCAAAAACTTAAACACTTCCTGATCAGAAAGAATTTTACTTCGTTGATAGTCATCGGCCTCACTCTCCAGCCGTAGCGTCGTCTCATCCGCCACTTCTCCGGGCCGACCGCGCAACGTCGCCGTTGAACTAATATGCACAAACCGGCGAATCCCGGCCCCATAACAGGCTTGGAGAAGGTTCGCGGTTCCTACGACATTAGTGCTATAGAGTTGGGCCCAATGTTTGCCCCCTTTATAATTATCTCGAAAATAAGCCGCGGTGTGAAAGACCATGTCGACACCCGGTAACCGATCTACAAATGTTTTCGGCTCGTGGATGTCGCCGACTACGATTTCCAACCCTAAGGAGCCGAATTGTTTTTCCGCTTTCTCTTTCGACCGAGCCAAAGCTCTGACCGTGACTCCTTTTTCTGCCAACTCGCGAACGAGATTACTACCGAGCAGCCCGGTAGCTCCGGTTACCAGCGCGGTCTGCCCGGAAACCGGCTGCCAACCCGCTGATTCGGGCTCAGCCGAGGACGAAATCGGCGCGACGGTGATATCTTGGTTCCCATCAGTCATATATACGAGTATATATTCGTAAATTAAGCGAATGCGAGCTTTTATTCGTGAATAAGCCTAAAACCGCCCACCCCCGCCTAGGCCGACCCGCCGACCCGCCTATGGCTACTCCCCGACGCCAAGCCCGCGGCCAACGCCGGATCGATCAGCTGCTCGACGCCGCCGATACGGTCTTCGCTCAGGTCGGTTATGAACGCGCTACCACCAACGCCATCTGTGATCATGCCGGGGTTTCACCAGGTACCCTCTACCAATTCTTCCCTAACAAACAGGCCATCGCTGAAGCCTTAGCTACCCGCTATCTCCAGCGTTTACCCGATACCCATCGGGCAGCCTTCGATGTCGCCTCAGCCCATGGCCCACTCGCTGAACTGATCTCGCATGTCGTGGATCCCTTTATTTCTCTTCATCGTCAGGGACCCGGACTCGAAGCTCTCTTAACTGGATCTGCCATTTCAGATGAATTGACCGCCAGCATCGACGGCTTAAAACAGCACGTAGAGCAGAGCTTGGCCGCATTGTTCCGAGCCCGCTGCCCTAACACCAATCGCGCCGAAATTAACCGAGCTGCCGCCACCTCGGTTCAGCTGGTCAAAGCGTTCCTGCATTCCGCCGTTACCGGCGCCCCCAAACAGCAGAAAGAAGGAATCCAGGAGCTGAAGACGGTCCTGTTCCGGTATCTGGAGCCGATACTGAAGAAATGACAGATGACAAATGACAGGTGACAGATTGTCCGGGGCCGACATAAAGGCGATCAAAGTCCCGGCCGCCCGTGAGCGACTTCCAGCTGTGTTCGGTCCAGACCGCTAATTTGTCATCTGTCATTTGTCATTTGTCATTCGCGGCGGCCCTTGAAGCCGCCGCAGCGGCCGCAGCACCGCCACCGCCATCGCCGCGGCGACCAAATCGAGCACGATCATGACCGAGAACACCACGATCCAGCTCTTCGTTGCTTCATGGAGCCACGCCGCTAGCGGTCCCCCGAATACCGACCCTACCCCTTGCGCCATATAGAGAAAACCGTAGTTCGTCGTGGCGTGCCGCTCACCAAAGGTGTCGGTTAAGGTCGACGGGAATAAAGAAAAAATTTCGCCCCAACCGAAAAAAACGACGCCTGATAACAGCACAAATAACAACGGATTTTCCCGAGTCGACAACCAAACGAACATGGCCACACCTTCTAACCCGAAGGCCAGGGCCATCGTCTGTTCCCGGCCGATGCGGTCGGAAAGCCATCCAAAAAACGGGCGAGTTAAGCCATTCGTAAACCGATCAATGGTCAGCGCCAACGGCAGAGCCGCGGTTCCAAATACCATCGCGTTGGCCACACCAAAATCTTTCGCAAAAGCGGCCATCTGCGAGATCACCATAAGCCCTGAAGTCGACATCATGGTCATCATGAGAAACATCACCCAGAAAATGGGTGAAAGCAGCATCGTGCTTGGACCAACTCCCATACCCGGTAGCGACGGCGGCCCGCTCGTCCGTGACGGCGTTTCCGGTGGCCGTCTCATTCCCTGAGCTGCCAGCAGTCCGACCACACCGAAGATCACGCCAAAGCTGATCAACGTTTGCTGGTAACCAACCCCGCTAATCGCGGAAGCGATTGGATAAGTCGTAATAATTGCTCCCATGCCATAGCCGGCAGCAACGATTCCACAAGCCAACCCTCGCCGATCCGGGAACCAGCGAGCCATGAGTCCCACCACCCCCACATAAATGATGCCGGTGCCGATCCCGCCAAAGAGTCCGTAAGTGAGGTAAAGCTCGAAGATGCTTCTCGCGCCGGCCGCAAACACCCAGCTTAGACCTGTAAGAATTGCACCAAATGGGAGGAGGAGGCGCGGGCCAAAAACGTCCACCAGATAACCTTGAAAAGGCGATAAAAACGTCTGCAAAACAATCAGAACCGAGAAGGTCACCTGGACCTCTGCCAACGTCGCATTTAAATGCGCGGTTAAAGGCGTCGTGAACAAAGTCCATACATATTGCGAGCTCGAGATCGCCATCATACAAACCAACCCCCACCCGAGCTGCCACCAACGATTAACGCGCACAATCGCCGGGCTCTCAGCGAGAATCATTTCCGCCATACCGCTCCGGGTATGAGCACAGATCATGCCCAGGCGTGATTCGCCTGAGGCTCATCCCAATGATCCGGCGGCTGCCGGAACACATTACAGATGACAAATTCGCGTCACGCCCGCTCCGCATTTGTGATCTGTCATTTGTCATGCGGACGAGCCTCAGGCGAGTCCGCTTTTGGCGAGTCCGCTTTTGATTTGCTATCCGCGCAGCGCTCCTGGCATTATTGATGCTGCCAACGAGCTCAATTGGAACAACTCGATCTTACCTGGAACCACGAAGCGCACGGATCTTTCATCCGAGGGGAATGCGCTGACGTCTCACTTCTTTTCGATTCCTGTTCTCGCCGCTGGACACTAAGAATCTACAAACGGCAAACGTCATTCGGCCATCCTGTGACTTACGAAATCGCGTTCAAGGAACACTACGGTCCAACCGTTGAGCAAGCGATCGCTCTCGCCAACGACATCCTGCTGGTGGAGCTCGGAAATTGAGGAGCTAGGAGCTAGAATCTAGGAGGGCTGACCACACGGCGCCGTCCACGGATAAGACCCATATGATTTGCGGGCAGTGAGCATCCCATTAGTCCCATAAGTCGCATAGGTCCCATCCGAAACACCTCATATCGGCTGCCCCTACTAGCTCCTAGATTCTAGCTCCTCAATTTCCGGGCCCAAGCCCTGGAGCGCTGCCTCGCTTCCGCGTTTGACGGCGTTCAAAAGGAGCCTTAGCGTCGCTGTAACAGAGCGGCGCCGAAGTAGGCGTTCTCTGTCAGGGCAAGCCGAACACTGACGTATAAATCGAGGCTTGGCGAATCGGTCCCCCAAGGATTTCGGCTCGGGGCTTGGGTCGTTGGCTCACCGGGTTCACGAAGCCTCTTCATCTAAACAGGAGGTATCTATCGTTATGGCTACAAATCGTGGCGTCGTCTATATGAGACCGGGAAAGGTCGAAGTACAAAGCATTGACTATCCGAAGTTTGTCGCACCCGACAATAAAGAGATCGACCACGGCGTTATCCTCCGCATTGTCTCTACGAACATCTGCGGAAGCGATCAGCACATGGTACGGGGACGTACAACCGCTCCGGCCGGCTTGGTTTTGGGGCACGAAATTACCGGCGAAGTCATCGAGAAAGGGCATGATGTCGAGACGCTTAAAATCGGCGACTTGGTTTCGGTTCCTTTCAACGTCGCTTGTGGACGCTGCCGGAATTGTCAGGAACAAAAGACCGGAATTTGTCTCAATGTTAATCCGGCGCGCGCCGGCGGCGCATACGGGTACGTCGACATGGGCGGATGGATCGGCGGTCAAGCCGAGTTCGTGATGATTCCGTATGCTGACTTCAATCTGCTCAAGTTTCCCGACAAAGCCCAGGCGATGGCAAAAATTCGGGACCTGACTTGTCTCTCGGACATTTTCCCGACCGGCTACCATGGCGCCGTGTCTGCGGGTGTCGGGCCGGGAACTACCGTGCTGGTCGCGGGTGCTGGTCCGGTCGGATTAGCCTGCGCTGCATCCTGCCATTTGCTCGGAGCGGCAGCCGTGCTCGTTTCTGATCTCAATCCTGACCGGCTCAAACAAGCCCGATCGTTCGGCTGTGAGACGGTCGATGTCTCGTCCTCCGCTTCAATGGCCGACCAGATCGAACAGATCCTCGGTGTGCCCGAGGTCGATTGCGCCGTTGATTGCGTCGGTTTCGAAGCTCGCGGTCATGGCGCCGACTCAGCCAAGGAAGCGCCCGCTACCGTCCTCAATTCGTTGATGCAGCTCACTAGAGCCGGTGGTTCAATTGGTATCCCCGGCTTGTACGTAACCGATGACCCCGGCGGCGTTGACACGGCGGCAAAGACCGGTTCGCTCTCGATCCGGCTAGGCCTAGGCTGGGCGAAAAGCCATGCCTTCCAGACCGGTCAGACCCCGGTCCTGAAATATAATCGTCAACTCATGCAGGCAATCCTTCATGACAAGATCCAGATCGCCAAAGCGGTGAACGTAACCGTTATATCGCTCGATGAAGCGCCCAAAGGTTACGTTGATTTCGATAAAGGAGCCGCGAAAAAGTTCGTGCTCGATCCGCACAAACTGGTAGCGGCGTAAAGGCATTTCCGCTGTCTAAGCGACAATTGATGACCGGGCGGCAACGCCCGGTCACTTGGTGGGGCGAGGCTCGCTTGCGGGGTTCGTTCAAATTGGTGGGGCGAGGCTCCGGATTAGCCAAAGAACCATCGCAGCGCGAATTGACTTTTCGCCGGTATTTCACGTGCAACGCCTAGTAACTGCCGAGCCGCGGGTCACGGCTCGGCAGCTCTTTGACGTTGCACCGCATATACCAACGAAATGTTATTTTCTCCCTGTTGTCCCGCCTCGGCTATTCCGGAGCCTCGCCCCACCAAATTAGAGGAAACCTCACCCTCTCAAATACTTCACCAACACTTCCCGGCACTGATCGAGCCGTTTATATCGCGCCACTACCTCCGGCATCGTCTCCAGGTTCCTCGCTAGTCGCATAGCCAACTCCGGAGACCCTTTCACCTCCTCGACCGGCACATGAAACACTCTGATACCAAACAACAATGCTGCCGCCGAAATCGCGGTTAACACTTGCCACTCAATCCGTAAGTAAACTCTCACCGGATCCACGGAAACCGTGATAGCCGGGATCTCGTGCCGGGGATGCTGATCGAGCTCCGCCGACCCGGTCATCCCCCAGTTCGTCCGTTGAAAGAATTGTCCCCGATCAATCCTGGACAATAACTTCGAGATATTCGCGCCCAGATCGTCGTTAAGACCGGGCACCGGTGCATGGGTCAGAAACAGACTTTTCCCGATCTTATCCCGCAAACTCCATCCGGAAGGAAAGCAGACACACCCTCCCCGCACCTGATGCGGCGCTGCCCGGTCCAGTATCACAAAATCGGCTTCCCAGCTCCGTCCCAAAGTATCGATGGAAGTGGCATCGGCGCCGGGCTCTAATCCTTGAACAAAATCCTGTACCGCCATCCAAATCGCTTCATCCCGGATCGACCCCAGATAATCGTTACGGTTCGAGTCCAGCGCTTGCCGTCTTAACGCGAGCAGCTGCTCCCCTTCAACGTTCCGAAAAAAATCCGCCGGTTCCACTGAACCAATCCCCAGCGAGAACCTAAACTCCTCAGCAGAAAACAGCTTCTCAGTTAGCACTCGCGAAATCATCACAACAAAGCTTAAACCGCAGATAAACAACGCCGGACAGAGACTGAGAATTATCCGCAGATTACACAGATTACGCAGATTACGTTTTGAGGTCGGTCACCACTCACGAGCTAGACACTTTGTTCCTGGCTCAATGGTTTTCGATTGGTAACCAGCGCGACCCAAGTCCAGAGCGAAATCTGCGTAATCTGTGTAATCTGCGGATCATTTTGGTTTTAGTGGTCTTACGTCTACGCTGGTGGAGTTAGATCCTTTCCTGTACCTGCTAATAAGCTGACTAACGTTTCGTATTTACCGTCTGGGATCAAGGTGACTTCTGCTCCGCCCTTGGTTATCCGGTCAACCTCCAAAGTTTCGAAAACGGCGTTTAAGACATCCTGATCCTCACCGATTTCGCGGAGGGCTTCGCCCACTAACTGAGGCCGGACCGAACGGGCTTTAGCAAATTCCGTAGCGGCCTGCCGATCCGCCGCACTGGTAATGATATCGACTTGGTTATTACCCGCTTGCCGAATCGCGGAAGTCACTTGCCGTAACCGGTTAACCACCTTTTGCTCGATCTGCCGGATCATTTCCGCATCCCGAAAATGAACTTTCCGGATATAAATCGAGCCGAGCTCGTACCCCCATTCTTGGGATTTCGGTGACACCTCGATCCGCACCAACCGACTCATTTCGTGCCGATCTTCAAGCAACTTTTCTAAAGGCATATTGCTAAGCGAACGAACCGTCGCATTAGCCACATTCGCTTTTAGTGAACCGCGCGGGTCCACGTTCTTAAACAAATAATCAACCGGGTTTTTGATCCGCATCTCGTACCAGACTCCAACCCCCATGGGCGTCCCTTCTTCGGAATTAACCGGGTTACTGCGCAGATACTCCTGCTCCAGGCGCAGATCGATCTCAAAGACCCGACCGAAACCGAAAAGATTCACGAGGGCTGCTTGCGGGCCCAGGCTTACCCAGAGGAAATGTAACCCGGGTTGATCAATCACCCCGAGCACCTTCCCGAATAAAACATAAACCTTACAGCGACCCTCATTTACCGTGGTGTAAAAATTGAAAATCTTTAGCCAGCCTAAAACAAAAACGCGGCCCAACAGGCAAAGAAAGAACGTCACAATAAAAACGATGATGAAGGTCATTTCTCCTCCTTCCGGGTGAGCACAATCCGTTTCGCTTTAGAGAACAGATCCAGCCGCACATTACGCAGGTAAGCCGGTAATGTATGTTCCCCGTTAGTCTTCAGCTCCGCGATCTGCTGAGCCAGCCAACGCAACGGTTGTACCTCAGCTTGAGCCCGGTTGGTTTCAATTTCGACCGCGCGTTTCGATTGTTCGATCTTCTGATCTGCGCTTGCCTGCGCCACGCTTATTTTAGACGAGACTTCGTTGTGAGCCGTATTGATAGCCGCTAAGGCCGATTCAATCTCAGGTGGTGGATCGATCCCGGTGATCAACGATGCATCTAACACCATGCCGTAGCGCGCCGCTGACGACAGACATTGTCGATCCATCTGATCATTCAGATCATTCAGGTTCTTACGCAGATCATTGATCGAGACCCCGACTTTCGCCAGGCTCTCGGTCGTCGGTTCCGTCGCGGTGATGGTTTGATCCTTAATTACCGGAGCTTCAAAGGTCGCAATTCGTTCCCTCAGGATCGAGACGAAATAGCCCAAAACATGGCTGATCGGTCGCTTAACCCCGAACAGATAGGCGTAAATGTTTAGTTCGCTGACCCGGTAGCGGATCTGACCCGTCAAACCAATGTTCAATTGATCTTTAGTGACCGCCTCGAGGATGGTCCCGTTGGTGTTCGCATCGGGCGAATCCGGGTCAAAAGCAATATTGATGGTTTGGATCGCAGTCGATACCTTATACACCCGTTGCCACGGCATCCGGAGGTAGGGGCCCCCAGGCGGAACTACCCGGACCTGTGGATACACATATCGTTCCCGATGCTCGTCGCCCAAATTCTGAGCGATCGGCAGGTCGAGCGATGTGCGTTCGCCCAGCCGCTCGGCTCGACCAAAATTCGTGATCACCGCACGCTCGTTTTGGTTCACTGTATAAACACCGCCCAAGAGACAGTAGATTAAAAGATACGCTATAACCCCTGCTCCAACCCCAAGGAAGGCTTGGATAACTGCAAAATCCATAGGCTGAGCGTTATATTGAAGCCGCGGCGGATGAGCAAGCATCATCGGGGTTATCGGACCGGTAGGGCGAAAAACTTGGCGGTCCGGCCTAATTTGGTGGGGCGAGGCTCCCGAACGTCCGATCACTATTCGCAAGGTGAATGGGTGCTTGATACCGCTGTTCTACCGAGGCCGAAAAACTGGCCGAGCCGTTGACCGTGGATACACCCATCTGCCGGCACGACCCATAATCTTGATCACGTAACGGACCGGCGAACCCTTTGGTAACAAATGAGCGTTGGGCCCATCGCGGCTCGGCGCGCACACCGGCGTTGCCCGCGATTCGCTGAGACACGCCAGGAGCGTTGCGAAAGGGTCGCGGTCGCTCGGGAGCCGCGCCCCACCAAATATTGTCGGCGCGCCGAGTTTTTCGCCCTACCGGTCCCTTCGGGACAACAAATCGCAGAACTCCCAAAAAACAGCTACACTGACGTACCCCCACCCACGAACTACCAATATGAGTAATTCAGGAGAACAAACTTTCGACGAATTTCTTAGTACCACCGATCTGCGCTCCTGGGACCGTAACTACATGAAATGGTACGGTTCCATTGTTCTCAAACCTGCCGGCTCGCCGGATCTCTTTTCATTCACCCTTGTCGTCTATCTGACCGACGCCCATGAAAAACGGTCCGGAATTTGTCACGTTTTTGAGTGGCGCCAAGAACGGCAAACGCTCTGTGTCATCAAGAGTGTCCACTGCGCCGAGCCGTTTCATGAAGACAACCGTTTAAGGGGCGTAGATAAAGCCCGAAACGATCTTCTATCGATGCAAGAGCCGACTGACTCGGTTCCATCTCTGCTAGTTGAAACTTTACTCGATGATCGCTTTCGATCAGAGATCTGCCGGAACCTGCAAGACCCTGAACAACACCTCGGCATCCTGCACTGGCTTCAAGACCAACAATTCTCCGTCTACCGTCTCCTGTCGGGTCCGGAAAGCTCCCGTAACATGTTCCAGAAAGCCCTGTTTCCGCTAAAACCCGATTTCCAGAAATATAATCAGCGCGGTGAACATCCCAGCGCCGCACCGCAAGAGTCCAGGTCCTACGAAGATCGATTCGGGCGCAAGCATTGACGAGGCTTTCTGCTCGCTGCCTCACCAGGCGCATCGTTCTCGTCCTCGTCCTCGTGCTCGAATCCGGCCGCGCGGAGTGATGGAGTGATGGAGTGATGGAGTGATGGAGTGTTGGAGTACTGCGCCAGGTCTGAATTGCACCCGCGTAGCGGGTTGAAGATGCTCAGTCGAGTCGCTGTCCTCGTGCTCGAAAAGTGAGGTTGAGGTGGCGAGGTGTTGGAGTACATGAGTTCTGCGCTTTTAACTCCGGTCGGTTTGACCGCTGCCTCCGCGTCAGACGTTCTAGTCGAACGGTAAGCGGAATTTCTTTGATACGTAGTTTTGCGTATTGCACTAAGTGCTTCGTCTTCAGTAATGTACCCCCCACCAAACCTGCAGTCGCCCTCCCGCGGCAAGAATCCAGAGTTCTAAAACTGTATGTTATTGAAAACTATCAGCTATCATCTCGCAGCAGGTATCGCCCTGCTGTCATTGTCATCGGCACTGAAGGCGCAAGACGCGGCTTCAAGCTCTAAACAAGTCCTGACTCCCTGGGGATATCGGGATACCGCGAACTTCCACGAAATTCCAGACGGCTATGACTTGGCCATTATGCCGGATGGTCATGTGCAGTTGGAAAACCCTACGACCGGCGACCACATTGATTTCGAAAAACCGGCCACTGCAGCCGTCAAACCGCTTCCCGACAACGGTTGGCAGACCTACGCCAGCTGGTACAATTCAGGGAAAACTGTTACGTCCTTCACTACAACCTGGAAAATCCCACCTGCACCGTCGAACGACGATGGACAGACACTTTTCCAATTTAACTCGATCGAGCCGGCTACTTACGACTCCATTCTCCAGCCAGTATTACAGTATGGGCCAAGCGCTGACGGCGGCGGCTCGTTCTGGGCGGTGGCAAGCTGGTACGTCACAAGCACCCAAGCCTTTGCCACGCCGTTAAAGGAGGTCACAACCGGCAAATCGCTAACCGGAGTAATTAAGCTGATTTCTGAAAAGAATTCGTTAGCCAAGTATTCGTGCGAATTCACCGGGATCGCTAAAAGCAAGTTTACTATCAAGAACATTCCTCCACTGGTTTGGCTGACTGAAACCCTGGAAGTGTACAGCGTGGATGTGTGCTCGGACTATCCCAACACGGCGTTTTCCGAGATGTCGAAGATCGGTGTTAAGATCAAGAGTAAGACCCCTTCAGTGACTTGGTCCCCCACGGACGCCGAAACCGGCTGCGGTGTGCAGACCACGATTGTGACCCAGGGCGGCAAAGATGGTGCGGTCGATATCTACTATTAATTAATTAGTACTGCCGATCATGGAACGGAGCGGCCAACGTCGGGCGCTCCGTTTTAGCTCGGTAGGGACGAGCTCCTGCTCGTCCGCGACGTCTTGTCCGCCATAGTCCGGCGACTGCCGGACGAAGGCTGAAGGCCTTGCGTAATCGGGAGGTGGATCCATCTGCGGTTGAATTTTTAGTCCCACGACGCGCTATGGTATTAGGTTCACCTTCGCGTCTATTCGCGGCCTGCCGCGCCGTAGGCTTGGCGGAGGCGGGTCCATTCGCGGTTGGTCAGATAATCACTCTCGCTATTCATACCGTTAGCAACAGCATAAATGCTCCAGCAGACGATCTTACCATCGACCTAGTTCCAACCACTATCGAGCGTTTACATACTGCCTTTGCTATTAATCTGTCACACTGATATAAACGACCGCATGAAAACCCAACTCACAAAACTCCTGCTCCTCGCACCAATGTTACCCCTATTCGCCATCAGCGGGTTCGCTATAAACATCGGGTCACTCCCATACACCGTCAAGAAAGCCGGCACCTATAACCTAGACCGGAACTTGACCTTTTCAGGCGCCAAAGCGATCACGGTGACGGCGTCTAACGTGGTGCTCGATCTCAACGGCTACACCTTAACCGGAACTAACGGCGGCTACGCGATCTTCGGCTCTAACGCCAACAGCGTCACCGTCCAGAATGGTACGATCAACGGGTTCTTTGCGGGTATCGAATTCGAAGACAGTTTCCAGGTATTGCTGCAAAACCTCACAGTGTCTAACGCTTCGTCGGCTTGCATCGAACTCATTACCTGCATTACTGGCACCATCCAGAACTGTTTTATTCTGGGCACATCAGGCACCAGCGCCGACGGAATCTATTTGGGCGCTTGTCAGGGAATCGTGGTTAAGAATAACCAAATCGCAAACCAAGCCGTTGGTTGCGATTCAGGTAGTTCCTCTGGAAACATTTTTATCGCAGACCAGCTCACGAATTGCTCCTATGGCCTGTTCTTAGGTGCCCCGGACAAGTACCAAGGCAATGTAACTATAGCATGCGCAAATCCCTTTACCGGTGGAACCCCGGTTGGGTTCGAGAATAACTAGCCGACTTTTCGAAGGCACTACTTGTCTCTTCACGAAATCATAAACACCCATGCTGGCGCGTTAACGGCGTGGAAAGTGAATCCGACAATCTATCGAAAAAGCCTGACTGTGGGACGACGGACGCGATCGGTACGGCATATTCAGCCCGGTGATGAAGCTAGCGTTGATCACCTCTCCCGCCGTTTCCGCTAAGCGGTTTTACGCATTGCGGTAAGTCAATCTTTTTCGGTAACCTCCCGGGCTAACGAAATCCCTATGCTATTGAAAACTGTCGAATATCATTTCGTAGCAGCAGGAATGCTGCTGTTTTCTCTTTCAACACACCTGGCAGCACAAGATGACACTAAAAGCTCCCAGGTCTTGACCCCATTCGGATACCGTGACAGTGCCCACGTCCATCGCGTTTTAGCAGGCTATGACTTAATCGCCATGTCCGATGGACATATTCGCATGGAAAACCCAACAACCGGCGATTACATCGATTTTCCGAAATCGACCGGTGAGCGGAAGCCGCTGCCCGACAACGGTTGGCAGACCTACGCCGGTTGGGTCAATGAAGGAAAAACACCGGTTACCTCTTTTACCACCACCTGGGCAGTGCCGCCCGCGCCGTCAAATGACGACGGACAGACGCTTTTCCAATTTAACTCCATGATGCCGGTTGCCGGCACTTCCATTCTTCAGCCGGTACTACAATACGGACCAAGCTCTGCCGGGGGCGGATCCCACTGGGCGGTTGCCAGCTGGTACGTGACCGAGACAGACGCCTTTTGGTCATCGTTGGTAGAGGTCGCCGCGCGCCAGTCGCTCACTGGTGTGATTACGCTCAAGTCCCACACTAAGTCCGAGTACGATTATGCCTGCGAATTCAAGGGAATCGCCGGGACCAAGTACGCGATCAGGAACATCTCGCAGCTTTATTGGTTAACCGAAACCCTGGAAGTGTATAACGTTGATCTTTGCTCAGACTATCCGAATACCGCATTTTCGCAGATGTCCAAGATAGCCGTAAAGACCGGCGCTAAGACACCGGCAGTCACCTGGACAATCACAAATGACTCAACCGATTGCGGTGTCCAGACCACGATTGTAACCCAGGGCGGCAAAGACGGCGTAGTCGATATTCACTATTAATCGTTTTGGCTATCCTAGAATGGCGCGCCCACGCGGGCGCGCCGTTTGTGTCTCTCTCTTCATGAGAGAGTGACCTCCAGCCGTTGGTAACGACGGACAGGGCATTTTCCCTGACTATTCGCCCCTGTACCGCCGGACAGACCTCTGACGTGAAGGACGTAAGGATTTGAGCGAGCTATTCGTTGATTTTGCTTAGATAACGAAATCTAGGCGGAGTCGTTTGCTAGTTAAGTGTCTCTGCCCTAACCACTTAACCCTTTGCTATTAACGTATTCCGCTGATATAAAAGACTGCATGAAAACCCACCTCACAAAACTCCTGATCCTCGCCCCAATGTTACTCCTATCCGCCATTGGCGGGTACGCTACAACCATTGAGTCCCTCCCATACACCATCAAGAAACCCGGCACATATACCCTAGACGGGAACTTGAGCTATTCAGGCGCCGCTGGTACTAATGCGATCACGGTGACGGCGTCTAACGTGGTGCTCGATCTCACCGGTTATACCTTGTCAGGAACTAACACCAACGCGATCTCCGGCGCTGGCGTCAGCAACGTCACCATCCAGAATGGTACTATCAACGGGTTTTTAGTGGGTGTCCTATTCGAAAACGGTTCACAGGAGTTGTTCCAGAATCTCAGAGTTTCTAACCCTGTGGTCGCTGGCATAGAACTGATTAACTCCACTTCTGGCACGATCCAGAACTGTTTTATTACGAACACAACCCCCGCAACCGACGGAATCTATTTGGGCGGTTGCCAAGGTATCGTGGTTAAGAATAATCAAATAGCAAACGAAGGCGTTGGTTGCGATTCCAATAGTACCTCTGGAAACATTTTTATCGCAGACCAGCTCACGAATTGCTCGTATGGCCTGTACTTAGGTACACCGGACAAGTACCAAGGCAATGTAACCATAGCATGGCAACTCCCTTTACCGGTGGAACCCCGGTCGGGTTCGAGAATAACTAGCTGACTTTTCGAAGGGCAGAAGTTAGCAAAGTGGACGTGTCAGCGACCGGAGGCGCGAAGCGCTGGAGAGACTTTAGCCTAGGCTGAGTCCGCGAGGCCTAGGTAGCTTCCATCAGTTCAATCCGGTTGCCAAAGGGGTCGTAAACATAGGTTCGACGGAAGCCTTCAAGCGGCTGGTCATCTTCGCAGGGGAATCCTGCCTGACGCAACCGGGCCGTAAGCGTTTGCAGATCGTCCACCACCAAGGCCGGATGTGCCTTCGTGGCGGGACGAAAATCCTTCTGAACACCGAGATGCACCCGCACATCCCCATCCTCAAACCAACAGCCACCCCGTTTAGCGAGCTCCTCGGGTTTCGGCACCTCGGTCATACCCAGCGTTTGGGCATAAAACCGCCGAGCGGCAGCTTCTTCTCCCGCTGGCATCGCCAGCTGTACATGTTCAATCCGTAGCATTGCCATACGAACTAAGCCTCTCGCAGTAAACTTGCGATATCTGACCGATACCCGCAAGAGAACGCAAAGAGCGCGAGAGAAAAGACGTACTAAACAGAAGTTAATTTCCTGCTATCTAGTGTCCTGCTGGTTATTCTGGTATTCAGCGAATGAACTCCGCAATTGGGGTCCTGCGTCCTGTCTAAATAAAGACGGAACGAGAGGAATGATCTATGCCTTTGATGCGGATTCTCGGCCTGATCCATTACGTTTTGACAGCTCCGGCCTTGCTCGGAGTCGTGGCAGCTATCGTGGAAGCGGTCTCGATCGCGAACCTGAGGTCTTCTGATCCTGACGTATTGGGACTCGTCATCGCCATCGGTGTTTTTCGTAGCGGTCGGTATTTCTTTTGCTTTCCTAGCTGCTTTGTCATTTCTGCTTGGGAACCGGTTGCTGTGTCGCCGCTCCCGCGGCCTCTGTATTGCGCTTGCCGTTGGCGAATTTCTCTGGGGACTTTTGCCAGGCGTCTTAATTGCCCTATTTTGTTTGATCGAGTTAACTCCAGTTTCCTGGGTAAGCACGATCGAGCATATCGTCGACGTCATTCTGTGCGTCTCGCCGGTAGGTATCCCTATTGCGCTTGCGATTACCACGGTTGTCCTTGTAAGCCGGCGATCGGTGCCCGCCATCGAACAGATAATTTAATTTTTTTCGCAAGTAGAGGGATCAAACACGTCGTTTTGATGACTTCGAATACCAATGAGCTCCAGCAAGATCTTTCTTAATGACGGCGGCCAGGTTTCCGGCCCGTTTGATCCCCAAGAAATCAAGCAGCGATTAGATAGCGGTTCACTGGACCCTAAGATACTAGGTAAACCAGAAGGATCGACCGCTTGGGTTCTCCTATCAGAAATGTTAGGATCGCAAACTCCGGGGCCAGCGCAGGGTCCCCCGATGGTCGCGATAGCGCCACCGACGGTTTTGCCGGCGAGAGACGCGCAAGGACGGCCCTATGCCGGATTTTGGATAAGGCTTTGCGCCTACCTTATCGATGGTCTGATCCTCTACATCCCGAACCAACTCATTCTCGTGTCTGGCTTCGCCGCATTTTTCGCGATCTTCGGGACTAACCATTCCCCTACCTATTTGCGCATCGTCGAAGACGTCCTGAAAATCATTTTGGCACTCCCATTAGTGATCTATTTCGCCGCGATGGAGAGTTCCAAACTCCAAGCTACGCTCGGCAAACTGATACTCGGCTTAAAGGTCACCGATCTGTCCGGCAACCGCATTTCTTTTTCCAGAGCCTTAGGCCGCGAACTGGCAAAGCTCGTCTCCGCTTTCATTCTTTGTATTGGATTCATCGTAATCGCCTTCACTTCCCGCAAACAGGCACTTCACGATTTCTGGGCCCGTACCCTCGTAGTCTCGGTAAGGAAACGCTGAGCTGAAGGCCCAATTATCTTTCACACACAAGGCCACAGCGCGGCATGGCCGCAACCAAATCGTCCTCGTGCTTCCGCCTTCGCCCGAGCCCCTGTTGTGGGCGCGCCTCGCTTCCTCCTTCGCCAAGCGTGTCACCCGTGGAGCGCGCCTCGCTTGCGAGGCCGACATTGAGGCTGTGGCTACGGAGGACAAGTCGCGAGGCCGACCTTGAGCGGCGTGCATCATAGGGCGGTGGCTACGGCGGACAAGCCGTCCTCGTGCTCGATTTCGAAACGCATTTCTCAGTCGAAAGCGTGTACGTCCGGAAAGTTTGAAATCGAGACCGGCTCCCACTTCGGGCAACCGCCTCAACCTTTCGAGCACGAGCACGAGGACGAAAAAATCCTAGCAAAGTGCGTCGATTTTTCACGACTGGCACCTGGGTCGCCCTGGCAGCGCTAACCACGGCCGTTGTCAGCATCGAGCAGTAACACCCAATCCGTGTAAATGCCGTCACTATTAACACCTGGAGAAGTAAAGTCTTGCCTACCGGCGTTAGCAAACGGGCTGCCGGGTATCTCGGTAAGAACACCCGAGACGGGGTCCATCCATTGAGCGGTTATTTTTCCGCGTAAGGCCCTCAAATCAATGGTGACAGTTGAAGTCTGCGGAATATAAACTATACCAAAGGAGCCATCGGAGGCTACGGAAGCGGTACAATAGGTATCCGCTAAAACCGAACCGTAGGCCAGCGGAGCTACATCACCGACAATTACGCCGGGATAGGCAAAAGCCGTTCCATAACCTGCGGTGCAAAAGGTATGGGAAGTATCGGCAGACAACCGCCACCACTTTCTAGCCCGCAATAAACCTACCAGCATGCAACCTGAATCTTGCGCCGGGGCACTTAAGTGAGATTCCCAACCACTAGTAATCGACGTATTGTCAGCCGTCCACCACAGGCCATTATTAAACCCCGCCATCGCGCCACAGGTCAAGCCCCAGAATATTTGATGTCTAATGACAGCACTGCCGTCAGTACCTTGGGTACCGCTAGGAGACGGTCCGCCGTTATCTACATAGTTAGTGCTGCCGTAATATTCCTCTTCGTAGTTGCATTCGATTAGGTAGGCAGGTTTCCTCGATTGCCGGTAGGCGTGGAAGGCGGCGCCGTACGTAGGGAAATAGGTATAAACACAGTTCCCGTTCAGCTTGGTCCAGTTACTATCATCGAAGGTAGTCGAGTTAGTAAAATTCATCTCGCAACCTAAGTTTAGGCGCCTGGGATCGACAGATTTTACCCCGGCAATTAACGCGGCCATCGCCGATTCAGAGGCAGAATTCTTTCTCCAATCCTGGTAGTCATTCCCGTAATTCCAGATGATATTGGAACAACTCCTAAACTGCTTAGCAATGTATTCTCCTAGGGCCCGAACTTTAGCGGTATCAGCATGAGAAAAATTATATTCCCAACCGGCGTTTTCGTAGAGGTTTAATATGACCGCCAGGTGGTAGGTGGCGGCTAAGTTAACCATATCCACGATGCGGGCAAAATAGGCGGAATTAGGTTGGGTAATATCGTAGTTGTTAGCAGCGCCGTCGCCGGTTGTCGAACCGTTGCCGGAGATGTACCCGTTAAAGGGTAAGATGCCATCATAGGTTGAAAAATTCTGATTAGCCGTGGCGGTAGCACCAAGTCCAGAAAACAGAGGGCAGTATACCGCATTAAACCCTCGGCTAGATCTATCCGCAAAATAAGTAGTAGCCGAAACCGCCCCGGTTAAGGGCACCGAGGTAAAAAGATTCCAGGTCGTATCACACCAGAGTAGAAAGGGAAGCCCGTTTTTGTCCGTTAGGTGGCGACCGCCGCTAGCGACTTTGATGGGAAAGGCAACCGTGCTGTCAGGTTGAAGATTTTCCGCGGACAACTTGCCGGGCATAGGGGCAACGGTTAACACCGTCAGAGATAAGCAAAGCGAGAACAGCAAGGGCTTCATCAAGATAGTTTTGCGTGTTGCTTGGGGATCGGAAATAGCCACGAAGATCGACTCGGTTTTGCGGAAGTCAAACCCAAAGGCTGACCTGTCATCGTAGCTCCTAACGCTCAAATTTCTTTCCTGCTAGATTCCACCTGTTACGAGGGGACCGCCCAGCGCTCACCAGGCGCTTCGCGTTCGGCGTTCGGCGTTCGGCGTGGGGCGTTTCGGCGTTTGGCGTTCGGCGTTCGGCGTTCGTGCTCGTGCTCGTGCTCGTGCTCGAACGTTGTTGCTTGCAGAAAAGGCGTGTCAACCCTATTAGAAGCTCGGGCTCGAAAAGTGGGATTGGGGCAGCGGAGTGTGGGAGTATTGCGCCTGCTGCGAATTGCACCCCGCGACCGCCGGGTTGGAGGTAGTGAAAGCCCGCCAGAACGGGCTCGTCTGGACCCTGCGTGTATTGAAACCCATGAAAATGGGCAACCACTCTAATTAATACCACCCCTCTTGAGCGCCTCTCGCAAGCTTATTGATTGGAATAGGACCAATCAATGTGATGCCCAATTCCTTCCTCGAACCGCAAAGAAGCAAAGACAGTTCCCTTTTTAACAAAAGGCTTCGCCGGCTCGACTGAGCTCAGCCGAATGGTTAGCAAAGGTAGCGAGTGGGCGGGTCAGCAACTAGGGGCGCGATGGCGCTGAAAAGACTTTAGCCCAGCGGCCGCCGGTTAGTTTGACCGATTAACAGTTTGATAGGTTAGATATGGAAATCATAGATTCCACAAGCTGCGACCAAGCATCGGTCTTTCGCAAATTACCGGAAGCAAATTTGTTATTTTAGCCGCCTATTTTGTCTGTACCTCGCTGTCGATCTAGATAGTTTTATGATATAATCCCCGATTCCAACCGCTCGGACCCGTTTTTTCCATGAATGCCTCGCCTGATGCCACCCTGCATCTCGATCATTGGCGCATCAACCGGGGTCGCATTGGGCTGGTAGTCTTTGTGTTTCTTCTCACTCTCGGTGGAGGCGCCATCTTCACCTATTTCGGTCTCAAAAACTATATAGCGTCTGCGACCATCGAGGTCCAAACGGACAATCCTCGCCAGCCTGTCGTCGAAGGTCCGAGCGCAGACTCGACGAAAGATTCGAATTTCGAGGAAAGCCAACTCCAAGCCATTTTCAGCCATGAAGTGCTAGATCCGGTCATTCGGCAGTTAGATCTGCAGACGAAATGGTCCCAAAACGGCGCGGAACTCTCGTTAGAGAGCGCATACGTCAAATTGCGGCGCATGGTCCTTCTGGAGGTACTAGCCCGAAACTTCATCCGGGTCAGCGTCCAAGGCATCAGTCCACAAGAGTCAACGCTCCTCGCTAACAGCATCGCTCAAGAGTACGTCAATCAGCAAATCTTACAGCACGGAGCAACGGTCCAGAAGGAATTGGAGCAATTACAGAATGAGGTGCAGATCAGGGAGAATGCTGTCAGTACCGCGTTCGCCAGAGCGTCCCGCCTAAGAACGGAGGCAGGCTACGCAGACCCAAACCCGGAGAGTAGCGATCTTTCGTTACTGCCAGAGAAATCAACAACTCCGGGCAATACAGAAAACGTGAATGAAATCCAGACGAGCATTGCCGACCTCAAAACTCAGCTGGACGTGGTTGACGGCTTGATGAAGTCCGAAAATTTGGCGGAGGAAACAGATCTGTTGAATTTGAGCGACCCGGTGCTTGAACAGAAGTTACCGTTCTATCAAAAAGCAGTAGCAGAAAAAGCTCGCTTGCTGAGCTCTGGCCTCGGGCCCAACCATCCGGACGTGCGGACTATTCAAGGGCAAATTGACGCGATTGAAGGACAATTACGTCAGGAGATCGCCAATCTTCGAAAAAGATTGTCTGCCCAACTGACTGCCGCTCAGAACAGTTTAGTCAGCATTGAAACGAACGTTGGCATCAAGGAGACTGATCAGAAGAGAAAAGATGCCAACGCTCAATATCTTGAGGCAAAAGACCGGTACGATTCGGCGCGATGGGAGCTGACAACCGCGCAAGCCAAGCTGAGCTCCGAAACAACCGAGAGCGCAAATGCGCCTGAACCCGCGAGCATCCGCGAGGTAGCAACAAAGGCTTGGAGAACAGAGCGCTTCAGCATTTCTCTTAATCTTCTGGTGGGCGCAGCGTTGGGTCTACTGCTTGGAGCCGTAGGCGCTTTGCTGGCCGGATCTTTGGATAGGAGCATCAAAACCCCAGAGGAGGTCGAAAAACGCCTTGGGCTTCCTCTGCTCGCAGTGGTCCCGAAACATAATCACCGGCTGGCGCGGATTGATTCGGAGGATTCGAACGAGGAACCGTACCAAATACTAAGACAGAACGTCCACGCAGCTCGCCAGAAAGTGGCTGCTTCGGTCCTGGCGGTGGTAAGCGGCGGTTCGG
>Ga0185299_10002424_pt1 | contig 28709 bp, 26 predicted proteins | sample PaiPotPPA55metaG_FD_128002 | JGI IMG/M metagenome (GOLD analysis project Ga0185299, IMG submission 128002) | Iron sulfur acid spring bacterial and archeal communities from Banff, Canada, to study Microbial Dark Matter (Phase II) - Paint Pots PPA... ...
TTTTGTCCTTAGAATCCGCGCCTTGATCAGCTGCCGATCCCTCCGAGTCATCTCTGCTACCGGCCATGTACCCGAGCGCTCCTAATTTCTCCTGTGCCGCTGGGTCCAGAGCTGCCCTGGGAGCCTTCCGCTGAGTGCCCGTCCTTTGCCGGAAAGCCGCCAATTGAGTTGCCAGGGCGGCTGCCACCGCCGGGGATAACGATGCCCTGTTCTGATCGGCTTTCGGATCCGCCACTTGGTCATACAGTTCCTGGCGCGGTGCCTGTATATACAGATACTTGCCTGTTCGCAACGACCGCTCCGCGCTCCAGCCGAATTCGCTCCGCGGATACTCCGACTCGGCATACGCCGGACGGTCGCGCCATGCCTCCACTGTCGGATTGTCTTCTGACGCTCCCGCCTTCATCAGCCCCAGCAGCGTCTCCCCCTGCACTTCCTTCGGAATCTCAATTCGAGCTGCTTGCAACAGCGTCGGCAATATGTCTGCCAGCTCTACCCGATTTTCGATCCGTTTTCCGCCGGCACTGACGTGCGGCGGCTTAATCGGCAGCTTAATTAACAACGGCACCTGGATGGTCTCATCGTAGAGAAAAATCCCGTGCGTATCTTCCCCGTGAGCTCCCAGCGACTCTCCGTGGTCGGCCGTCATCGCCATTACCGCACCGTCGTACAGCCCACGCAATTTCAGCTGCCGAAGCAGTTTTCCAACCGCCTCATCCTCGAACGCAACCGCCCCGTCATACGGCGCTGCAGCATACCGGCTCTTGTAGGGTTCCGGCGGATCGTACGGATCGTGTGCATCATACAGATGCACCCACAAAAAAAATGGACCCTTAGGGTGCTGATTCAACCATGCTAGCGCATGCGCCACCACTTCATCTCCGCGGCGTTGGACGGTGCGGTAGCGATCTTGTCCCGGGCCTTCGTTGTGGAAACCGGCATCGTAGGTCTCAAACCCGCGGTCGAAGCCCGGGGCGTAGGGTTCATTCGGGTTAAGGATGATCGAGCCAACAAACGCCGCCGTCCGGTATCCGTGCGCTCGCAGGATTTCCGGAGCGTAGGGCAGATCCGCCGCCAGCGGCGTCCCAAATGTGTTCACCAGGTGGTACTGCGGGTACGTTCCCGTCAGTATGGTGGCGTGTGAGGTTGTAGTCAGCGGAGCCTGAGCGTAGGCGCGTGCGAACACCGCAGAATCGCGGGCCAGCGCGTCCAGGTTCGGCGTCAATCCCAATTTCGAGCCCAAAAACCCCATGCGGTCGGCTCGTGTGGTGTCGAGCGTGATCAGGATGACATTGGGAGGTGCGGGCACAGGCGCCGCCATGGCGTTCGACGTCAAGCAAACCGTCAACCAAACTACGCCAGCCAACCGACCAATCACGGTCATGAAAAAATTCATCATCGGGAATTTCGCCTTGAACCTGTTTCTACGCGATGATTGGTCGGCGCTCACAAAGGACCGCGGATTACTCCGGCCCGCCCGGTACTGGACCGTTCTCAGCCAAGCGCTTGCCCACACTCCGCTCCCTTTCGGCGTCGGCATTCCGTCCTAACTTTGTATAAGCATCGGCCAGAGACATGTGCGGGTCGGCCGCCCCCGGCCGGAGCGAAGCCGCCTTCATCAGCTTGGCCAGCGCGGCCTCGGCATCTCCTGAGCGCAACAGCACCCGCCCGAGCAGCAGGTTGGTTCCGTATTGTTCGGGCATAATTGCGAGCACTTTTTCACACTCGCCGATGGCTTGCGGCAAACGGTTCGTCCGATTATAGGCAATGGCCAAGAGGATGTGGGTTTTCCACGACTCCGGCATTTTCGCCACGACGAACTCGAACTCAGGCAGCGCCGCCTCGTAATCCTGCGCTTGCATTAATACCTTGCCGAGTTCGTAATGCAAATTGATCGAGTTCGGCATCAAATCCACCGCCTTGCGCCTCGCTTTTAAGGTCTCGGGAATGTTCCCCAAGTTGGCTTCGGCGGCGCCCAGTTTCGCATAGGCAATCCACATGTTGGGTTCTTTGGCGATGACTTTCTGCAGGAGGAGAACGGCTTCGTCGAGGCGTGTAACTTCCAACAGGTAGTTCGCTTCTCCCATCATGTTGCCAACCTCGATCTTATCCTTGGGATCGGCGCCCATGCCCATGGCCGCAGTCGCTGCCGACTCGGTACTCGCGGCCGTGTAACCGAGGGCAGCCAGTTTCTCTTGCGCTTCAGGATCGATGATCGAGCTGGCCGCTTCTCCCGCATTGGTCGTCTTTCGCCGGAATGCATCCAGTTGGCTCTGCAACGTGTCGGCTACGGCTTTGGATGTAGCCGACACGTCGTGCTCGGCCTTCGGGTCCGAAGCCAGATCATAGAGTTCCCGGCGCGGCGCTTCAATAAATAGATATTTGTCGGTGCGCAACGAGCGAACGCCACTCCATCCATAGGCGCGAACTCCGTACTCTGTCTCCGAATACTGCGGCCGGCTTGGGGATGAAGCCGGTGCGGCTTCCCCACTTGCAGCAGGCGTGGGCTTCGGTTTCGTCATCATGCCCAGCAGCGATTCCCCCTGCACTTCCAGCGGAACCGCGATTCCCATCAACTCCAAAATCGTGGGCAGCACATCCACCAGTCCGACCTGGTTCTCGATTCGTTTTCCGGCAAAACGATCCCCCGGCAGCTTCACCAAGAGAGGGACGTGGATGGTTGCATCGTAGAGAAAAAATCCGTGGAATTCTTCCCCATGATCGCCCAGCGATTCCCCGTGATCGGACATCACGGCAATCACCGAGTTTTCGAAAAGCCCGTGCGCTCGCAAATAGTTCAGCAATTTCCCAAGGGCAGAATCCGAGTAGGCAATCTCGCCATCATAGGGCGCAGATTCGTATCGGCTCTTGAAAGGTTCCAGCGGCTCATAGGGAAAGTGCGGGTCGTAAAGATGCACCCAGATAAAGAAGGGACCAGGTGGGCGTTTGATAAGCCAGGCGAGAGCGTGCGCCACGACCACACCCCCGCGGCGATCGGTGGAAGAGTAATGGTCCTCTCCGGGAAGCGCCAAGTGGAAACCGGCGTCGTAGGTGTCGAATCCGCGGTCAAGGCCGATGGCAAGCCCTTGAGTCGGGTCGAGAACAATCGAACCAACAAAGGCCGCAGTGTGATATCCGTGGGCTTTTAGAATCGCAGGTGCATAAGGCAGATCGTTTGCCAGAGGCACCTGAAAATCCTCCACCTGGTGGAACTGCGGATATGTACCGGTGAGGATGGTAGCATGCGACGGCGCAGTAAACGGGGCTTGCGAATAGGCGCGCGTGAATACCACGGAGTGGCGGGCCAGTGCATCCAGGTTCGGCGTCAGCCCGCGCTGTGAGCCCAGAAACCCCATACGGTCGGCGCGCGTCGTATCGACCGTGATCAGGACGATATTGGGAGGCACAGCCGTCCCCGCCACCGCTCCCGCAGTCAAGCAGACAACACACACTAACTGACGAATCAAGGACATTGTTAAGAGTTTATCATCCGACATTCTTGGGACCGATATCTTCATTGGATCAGTTTTGCGGAGTACTGGCTGGCGCAGCGGCTCGCTTCTTGGCTCCTGGGGCAGCCTTAGGTTCTTTCATATTGAAACCTAGGGATCGTTCGCAAGAATTTGGATAGATGAAGAGCGTAGGGTCCTGCGGCCCCAAAACTACATTTTGGTAGCGAATCACCGAGTTGTGTCCGGCGGAAAGTAGAACTTCCACTTTGACCGGGAAACCTTGCAGATCTTCCGCCTCCCAGAATCTCAGCTTGGTGGGCTTCTGAAATTTTGGGGAAGAGAGGGTAACGTCCTCGATCTTGCAGGAATGGCCGTCGACCGTCTCTTGCCCGGAGGCGACACGCTCCACCGTGGTGCCGGGCCTCATGAACGAGAACGGAATCGAGCGGAAGTAGGCGTGGCGGTCATGCATGCATCCCGTGGCTGCGACCCCATAAGTTTCTTGGGTGGTCAGATCTGTAATGACGAAGTTGTGTCCTTCCGGGCCGGAGTTTCTCAGCAGCTTGCCGGATCGATAAATATACGATTCACGGTCATCGCCAGGTATCACGCCCCCGACCATCACAGCGGAGAATTCTGGGAATGCGTCCAGCGGCCACTGGGTTTTTGCAGGCGGCGGGGCAGCCGTCTGCCTAGCCGCTCCCTCATCTTTTTTCCCAGCCTGATCTTGCGAGGCTGGATCTTGCAAGGCTTGCGCGCTCAGTTGCGCTGTGAGACAGCAGGTAAAAAGGATAGCCGTCAGCAACCGTACCATTTTTCATTCCCTCCCTTATCTCAAGTCCCGCAAATTCACAGCATAGACCCCCGACTGTCATCCTGAGTAAACTGCTTGGACCTGTGTACTTTAACGCGCGATGCACAGGTCCTCGCTTCGCTCAGGATGAGAAGTCGACGTGCCCTGACCAACAGTCCGTTTACTGTAGCGGCGAACCATCCGGCCAGTCCACAAAAATGTGCGCAGGGTTGAGCCCGGCGCTACGCTAACCAACATCACGCGCGACATCAACTTTTCCCGCAGACATAGCAAAGTTCAACTACGTCGTAGTATTTGTAGCATACAAAAAAAGGCCACGCTGTGAATCGGCGTGGCCTGAACCAACAAAAGCAAAGCTAGTTACTAATGGATCGTCCTAGTCAGTGTGGCGTGTGACTCTTTAGCAGCGCCCGCGTTGCTTATGCTCTTGACGGGCATCTTTGCTTGGTTGTCAGCCGGGGTCGACTTCGACAGGTAGCCGTAGTTCCCGAGGAACTCGAGGCCGCCCAAACCAACGTAGCCAACCCAACCATAATGTTTGGTGCAGGGGAGGATGCAAATAGGTCCGCTGGGTTTGGTTTGCGTGATGACATACCACTGCAAGCCAGTGAAGGCGTTACTGAAGGCGTCGTAAATGTTGTCGGCGTAGGCGTAAGCAGGGCCTTCGAGAACCGGTGCGCCGTCAATAGGAAAAATGTGAGACTTGGTGCCTAATACCGTAGGCTCGTTAGAGTTTGGAGGGAAGCAGGCAGCCTGGATGTTGTCTATACCCTGAAAGTAGAAGTTATTGGATCCGCCCCATTGGATCTGTTCGAAGTTGCAATAGAGTTGTAGGTCGCCAGCGGAAGTGAAGCCGAGAGTTGCTGAACCCTGGGCAGATGCTAAGCTGCATCCGAGAACGAGGAGACTGGTTACCGCCAAGCATTTCAGTTTCAAAGGATTTTTCCTCCTTAGAGCTTTTTTCTTTTGGAATCGTGGAACTAACGCCGGGGAAGCATAGCGCATTCCCAAGCAAAGTCAAGTGAATTATAATGTATTTCTCGTCAGTAGATAGGAGTGCGCAAGAATCTGCACTGCCGTGGTGGAAGGATCTAAGGGCAGTAAAGATGTAAGGATCACCGTCCGCTAGCCCATGGGGTCTCTCTAAGGACTCTAGCCGACAAGCAAATCAAATAAGGAACAGAGCATCAGGTCGTCGTTTCTGCCAAGTTGCAAATTTATTCATATTGACAAGGGATGTCAAACCCATCAAAATATTTCCGCCTCGAAGGTCCACTGTTGTCGAAACAAGCTAAAACAGATTGAGTAATCGAAAATCAACCCACGAGAAGAATGAAAGGAAAAACTATGAGGAAACTAATTGTAAGCGTGGCCGCACTCGCCTGCTGTTTTGCCGCCTCTGCAGTCGCTCAGGATGAGATCCGAATTGAAGGGGGTCCGGTGCCCAGATTCGTTACTATCCCGCCGAAGCCCAGTACCCAAACAGCGAAAGTTACACTGCCCACTTGGAATGTCTCGTTCACGTGTACTGTCTCAGCCTGTGGCGTGGGCACTGTTTATAAATACTATATGGTGGGTACTGCTCCGAGCTCGGGCACATCCACAACGGTCAAGGCTTTCATTATCCCGGTGAAGATTGTCATCGGTGCCCACACATTTGATCCCAATACGACAAACGACGGTGGCGAGAGCGTTGTCCAGCAAACCGTGGAGTCGCCGATTTTCCAAAAACAGACCTATAAGCTGGAGGGAGTCAACATCGGCAATACACAGTTCGAGGACGCCTTCCAGCGCGCCAATTTCTGGGGGACCGTCCAGAGCCATATGGGTTACCATGTTCTGTTGGGCGGCCCAACTATTTTGCCCGAACTGACCTACAACCCAGGGGCGAATGGCGCCGTTCTGTCGTCCAATCCTTTCGGTGGTGGGGGTCCAACGGCCTTGGTGAACATCAACACGTTTGACCCCCAGCTCAGAGCGTACATCACAGCCCACACCCAGATCACGCCGGATTCAATCCCGATCTTCATGACCGTTAACACTTACCTGACGGGCGGCGCACCGATCCTCAACAACTGCTGCATCGGCGGCTACCATAGCGCGAACGGCGCGCAGGGCTATTCGCACTTCACCTTCATCCCCGTCCCGGGCGATTTCTCGCAGGATGTCTCGGCTCTGTCCCATGAAATTGGTGAGTGGATGGACGATCCCGGCACCAAGGGAGCGTTCAACTCGGCTTGCCAAACCGGAATTCTTGAAGTCGGCGATCCCGAAGAGGGCTTCACCAACTACGGTGATTTCTCGTATCCGCTGGGCGGATTTACCTATAATCTGCAGGACTTGGTATTCCTCGAATACTTCGGCGCTCCAAGCGGCACTTCATTTAAAGGGGACTTGTCCTTCCACGACAACCCATTTGGTCTCAGCGTCTGTAGCAACGGCGGCTAACCTCCAGCAGCCTCTTGTTTAGGTTCTTGTGAGGATGTGATTACGATGCCCGCCCACTTTGCGTGGACGGGCATCATGCCGTTTTAGGGATGAGAGACTGCGGCACCTGTGAAATTTCTCCGACGATTGGAATTACGGGAACACCGGTTATCGATGGAACCAGCAACACTCTGTACGTCGTCGCTTTCACCTTAGAGAGCGGCACCTATTATCAACGCCTCCATGCCTTGGATATTACCTCCGGAGCGGAAAGGTTCGGAGGGCCGATTATGATTCAAGCTTCTGTTCCGGGCACCGGAGCTGGAAGCGTGGGCGGGACGGTGGACTTTACTCCCTTGCTCCAGAACCAACGAGCCGCCCTCCTGTTATCTAACGGAGTGGTTTACATAGCTTGGGCGTCGTTCGGCGATCTTAGCGAGTACCACGGGTGGGTAATGGGCTACAACGCCAAAACACTGGCGCAAGTGAGCGTATTCAATGACACGCCCAATGGCTCACAGGGGGGGGCATTTGGCAGAGCGCAGGTGGGCTTTCGGCCGATAACAGCGGCAACATCTACCTAATAACCGGTAACGGCACCTTCGATGTGAATACGGGTGGCGTGGATTACGGTGACAGTTTCCTGACGATGACGAGCACCCTGTCTGTGACTGACTACTTCACACCCGACAATCGGTCAACGCTTGACGACGAGGATCTGGACTTGGGCTCCAGTGCGGGGCTGATTCTTCCCAAGCAAAGTGGGTCATACCCGGATGAAATCACAGGAGCTGATAAGCAGGGAACCATCTATCTGGTTGACCGCGACAACATGGGGAAGTTCCACTCTGGCAGCAACAATGTGATTCAGACGATAACGGGTGCGGCGGAAGGGTACTTCAGCAGTCCGGCTTACTCCGACAATGCGGTCTACTACTCCGGTCGAGGGGATTATCTCGACCGGTACACCTTGACCAAAGGGGCGCTGTCCAAGACCCCGGCCTCAAAGTCGCCCGCGACCCTCGCGGCCGGAGGCACACCATCAATTTCGGCAAATGGTTCGGCGAACGGCATTGTGTGGGTCGTTGACGCCAAGTCCACCAAGGGAACTACTGCCGTGCTTCACGCCTACAAAGCCTCCAAGGTTTCGAACTTGTTGTACAACAGCCAGCAGAACGCGACGCGAGACACTCTGGGAAGGGGCATAAGGTTCTCAGTCCCCACTGTTGCTAATGGAAAGGTATACGTCGGCAGCAAAAGCGGATCAACGGACAGTCTGTACATTTAGGGCCTCTTGCCGTGATGCTGTAGATGGGCGCACGGGTGGTTCATGCAGAGTAAGTTGCCCAGCGCCAGCGATTTGCTTCCCTATGCGGCAGCAGAATTGGCGACGTGATTGCAATCTCGTTGCTACGCTTTCCGCCGAGAGCGAAGCCTTTGAGTTGCAAGTGTTGGGTCGTCTGCCCTTTCCACCAACAGACTGCGATCTCCAAGATACCTCGAGGCTTGAGATCCTCTTCCAACGCAGCGGCGAGTTCCCGTAAATCGGCTTTTTCCTCGTCACTCCGGAACGACAACGCCTTCGTCAACAATCCATGTTTCACCGGATGGTTCGTGAACAACACACCAGGAACGGCTTCGGGATCGATTTTTGTTTTTCTTATAGTCAAGCTGCGTTCATTTTCCGCCTACACGATTGCACCATTGCGCAGAGGTAGTTAGCGGGGTCTTTCATCTCCACACAGAAGTACTCCTCGCTTGCATAGGCCGACCCTTGACACAAAGGGCAACTCCCGTCTATGATAGCGCCGAGATCAAAATGTCTGGTTGAGGAAGTTCTTGGCGTCGAGAGCCGTACTGGGAGTCTGTCGTTCGTCCCTCCTCGCCTGCTTCACCGCTTCCATTTCTTTCCCGGCGCTTGCCTAGACGGTGACTGTAGCTCCGACCAGCGTATCATTCGGGTGTTGGCATTAAGTCCGAGCTCTTTGTCGCGCAGTGGGTTTGTTACAATCAAAACCACAGATCATCAAGAGGGTGATGTGCCTCGGAAGCGACCAAGACTCTTGTGTTTGGCGACCGTTTTCCTGTGTCTGCTGTTGGCTCGATGCGGGTCGTCGGGTCCGCAGCAGCTTTCAGTTAGTATTCCTGCTGGTGTTCCTGCGAGTTTGTTTTGGGCAGATTGGAACAAGAGTATTTCCCCTTGGTGTGGATTAGATGGAAACCTAGCTCCAGCGCAAGTCCATGGGATTAGAATATGGAATACTACTGGGTTTTCTGGTATAGGAACAGCCTGGAATGATATATATGGAGATGCCACTCAAACGTCTCCAAATTGGGCAACCTTAGATGGTTGGCTACGACAGCGTGCACAAGGTAGTTCAGCTGCTAATGGTGGCAGAACACCCCCATGTCCAGGACAGCTTGGTACCCCGAAGACAATGTTGATTGATTATACGATTGGATCGATACCAGCATGGGCCACGAATAACTCTTTAGCTGCTCCCGGAAATTGTGCGGGAACGGGAACAGGTTACGGATGTGCTCCGCCTAATGATGTGCATGCAGATGGGAGCGGAACAGATGCGCAGTACAGTACATTTGTCGCAGCAGTCGTCAGTCGTATCATTTCCGATGTTGGCCTTGGAAAGCTTACGTATCTTGAGTTATGGAATGAAGCGGATAGCGCTATTTTCTGGTGTTGGAATGCGGTCATCTGTAACGATGGAGTCAATGCACCAACGTCAGCACAGAATCCAAGTCTGCATCCAAACGTTCCTTCGCTGAATCGATTGGTTCGTATGGATATGGATACCTACCACATAGCCAAATGTCTAGACCCGACCATCACTGTTATTTTTCATGGTGTACATACACTGACTGTACTTTGGAACTCATGGACGGGAAATTATCTCCAGACAAGTATCGCTTATCCAGGAATGACGCCGGGAGTAAACGGTTATCCAAGTGGTTGCCCTACGATCGCTGCAGGTACGCTGCATGGTAATCAGACGTTCGATCAGATCAATATGCATATGCGGGATAATCCGACGAACCAGATACCAGAAGGACTTACCGTAAATTATGCCAATTTACAGTCATTATTGACATCGGCAGCGGAAGCTGGTTTGCCCGTCCCAAATTCTACGAGAGTCAATAATTCAGAGTTTGGATATACGATTGGGGAAGCATCTACGGTAGATATTCAAGCTGCCTACGTTGCTCGTCAGTATATCCTATGTGCTACGTATAGTATTTCGATGTGCTCATGGTTTTTCTGGGACTCTAATGTTGATCCACTTGATTCTGAATTAGGTGGTACAGCTTATGATTGGATAGAATCCATTCTAGTAGGAGCCACAAACTTGCGGCTTACTATCAATGGTACGATCTATATCGTGACGTATACCAATGCAAGTTCAGTGAACGAGCAATTGATGTGGGATAGTGCAATGACAGGATCACCACCAGAGATAGCTCAAACACTAGCAACATGCGGCACTTCATGTACCACGTATCCTGTACCGACTAATTTCGGACATTGGGTAGATATCACAGGTACAGTCCACACGATTAGTGGCAATGTCGTACCCATAGGTGCCAAACCAGTTAATGTGACTCCGTAGGGAGGGGACCTGCCCCCCGCTTTCGTTCACGTAAGACGACGACTTTCTGCTGCTCCATCTCCGGTTGAGCCGGGATTGGGGGAGCGCGAGAGGAAAGGGATGGCGTCTGAATCCCTCGCCTCTCGCCTAGATGTGGAGAAGCCGGCTGCCTGCACCGCCGCGAACTCTTTCGGCGTGCGGTAACCCAAGCTGCTGTGGGGACGCTCCTCGTTTTGCCAAAAGAACCTGGGCCGAAATCGGAGAGGGGGACGATGCCCCATAAGCGCTAACTTAAGACAGGATTCTTCTGGGTTGCCCCCAGCCCTCAGCGATCACCCAAAACCGGCCAGTGATTATCACCTGAAAACCGGCCAACGAGAATAGCGTCCGGGACATTGATTCCCGCGGAGGTTTGTAGTCTCCGTGGGCATGGCCAATGTCTTGAACGAAGAGAAGAAACAACAGGTCTTAGCGCTTCCAGCAAGCGACCGGAATCCGTCGGGAAACCGCAGGCGCGTATCTGAAAGCGGCGGGGATTGCGGTGCGTTCGCCCAGTGGCTGGGGGCGGTGCAAACCAAAACCGGCCAAAGAAGTGATCACCGACTCTGGTGCGGCAAAACCGCACATTCCGGTGATTCCCGATCCCCTCGATCCCAACCGCAACCCCAACCCCGAAAACCTTTCTAATAAGGGAAAGGCAAAAGCAACTTCAAAACCGGCCAACGAGAACGAGGTGATCACCGACTCTGCCGTGGTCACCAGCGCCTGCGAGCCGTACCGGGAAGCCATCGACTTGGGGCTCAGCCGCGGCCGCAATGCCATGGCCATCTGGCAGGATCTGGTCTCCGAGTACGGCTTTGCCAGCAGCTACCAGAGCGTGCAGCGTTTCGTGCGCAAGCGGCGCGGCGTCCAAACCCCCGAAGCGCGCGTCGTGATCGTCACCGCCGCCGGCCAGGAGGCGCAAGTCGATTACGGCACCGGCCCGATGGTGCGCGATTCCGAGAGCCGCAAGTACCGGCGCACCCGGCTGTTCGTGATGACGCTGGGCTGCAGCCGCAAATCGGTTCGTCTGCTGACCTTCCGCTCCAGTTCACGCATCTGGGCCGAACTGCACGAAAGAGCTTTTCGCCGGCTGGGCGGCGCCACCCGCATTGTCGTGCTCGACAATCTGCGCGAAGGCGTGCTCGTCCCCGACATGTACGATCCCGCCCTCAATCCCCTCTATCGCGACGTGCTCGCGCACTACGGGGCGGTGGCCATGCCTTGCCGCATTCAAGATCCCGCCCGCAAAGGCAAAGTCGAATCCGGTGTCGGTCATGCGCAGAAAACACCGCTGAAAGGCTTGCGCTTCGAGACTCTGGAAGAAGCCCAAGCTCACCTTGATCGCTGGGAGCAGCGCTGGGCCGACACGCGCATCCACGGCACCACCAAACGGCAGGTGGCCGCCATGTTTGCCGAAGAAAAACCCACCTTGTTACCGCTGCCGCTGGAGCCGTTCCGCTATTACCAGTACGGCGAGCGCATCGTGCATCTCGACGGCTGCGTCGAAGTGGAGGCCGCTTACTACGGCGCGCCGCCGGGCTGGATCGGCCGTGTGCTGCGCGTGCAATGGGATGAGTTATATGTTCGTCTGCTCGATCCCAAGACCGGGCAACTGCTCCGCGAACACGTGCGCCAGAAGCGTGGATGGTATCGCATCAAAGAAGAGGATCATCCCAAGCGCACGCCGCTGCGTACCTCCCAACTGCTGGGGCGAGCGGGCCGTGCCGGATCGCACATCGGCGCACTCTGCGATGCCATCTACCGCACACAAGGCGAGGTCGGTGTGCGCCGCATCCTGGGCGTTCTTTCCCTGGCCAAGAAGTACGGCAACGCGGCGGTCGATGAAGCCTGCGCCGCCGCAATGGACATGGGAGTGCAGGAATACCGCTTTGTCCGCCGCTATCTGGAACGCTGCCCGCAAGCCCCACTAAGTTTGCAGCAAGTCGATCCCCTGACTCGCGAACTGGTGCAGTACCGCGACTTCATCAACTACAAAACCAAGGAGATAGAAGAATGAATCTGATCGGACTCGATCGTGCGCTCAAACAACTACGCCTGGGCGGAATGGCCGCTGTGCTGGAAACCCGCCTGCGTCAGGCCCAAGCCGAACTGCTCGCCCCCATCGACCTGCTCTCCTGCCTGGTCTCCGACGAACTCGCCCGGCGGGGCGAGCGCCTGCTGGAGCGGAGGACCAAGCAAGCCCAGTTCCGCGATTCCCAGAAGACTCTCGACAACTTCGACTTCGCTTTCAACAAGAAGATGAATCGCAGCCTGGTCTTCGATCTGGCCACTGGCGCGTTCATTGCGCGCCACGAAGATGCTCTGTTTCTCGGCCCACCCGGCACCGGCAAGAGCCACTTGGCTCAAGCCATCGGCCAAGCCGCCATCCAACAGGGATACCGCGTGCTCTATCGCGAGACCCACGCCTTGCTCGATGATCTGGCCGAAGCCACGCTCGACGGCACCCGCAAAGAACACATGGAGTTCTTGGTGACCGTCCCCCTGCTTATCCTTGACGATCTGGGGATGCGCAAACTACCCCTCACCGCTGCTGAAGAACTGCTGGAGATCATCATGCGCCGCTACGAGCGGGTCAGCACCATGCTGACCTCGAATCGCCCGGTGGAAGACTGGGGGAAACTACTGGGCGATGCGGCCGCCGTGAGCGCGATGCTCGACCGCTTACTGCACCACGGACATGTGCTCAAGTGCGGCCCGCGGAGCTGGCGCACCAAAACCGACTTGCCAGAACAATAGGCACATAGCTGTTTTGACTGAACTTGATCTGGTGCAAGGTGCAAGCTGCATTCTTGGCCGGAGTTCTTGCCGACCACTCGTCAAGTAACCGGAACGGATTGGTAAACAGTAGGCCGCTGCTCAGATCTATTTGCAAAAGCCAGGAGTATTCCAAACATGAGGCTTCACTGTACCGCTCCGCGGTGCTATACAATCCGTCCGATGGTCACCTGTTCCAGCTGCGGGGCCGTATCTTCCGAGAACGTCCGTTTCTGTTCTTCATCCGGGCGTGACATTGCCAGTCTCGATACGCCGACGCTGGAGCCGGATAGAAACACTGTCGTACCCGCGCCAGCTCCCCTAAGTTCGCACCCGCCACGAAACGGGGGATTTTCGCCGGGCACTGTTCTCGTCGAGCGGTATCGGATCGTCGCTCTGCTAGGACGCGGCGGCATGGGGGAAGTCTACCGCGCCGAGGATCTTAAGCTTGGCATTGTCGTAGCGCTCAAGTTTCTTCCCGCGTCACTCCAGAACGATGCCGCGTCTCTCGCGGGGTTTCATGCTGAGGTGCGGAACGCCCGCCAAGTCTCGCACCCGAATGTCTGCCGTGTCTACGACATCGGCGAGGTGGACGGCCAGCACTTTCTCACCATGGAGTACATCGACGGCGAGGACCTTGCGTCATTGCTGCGCCGCATCGGGCGTTTGCCACCGGACAAGGCTTTGGAAACCGCGCACCAAATCTGCGCCGGTCTGGCAGCGGCGCATGATTGCGGATTACTGCACCGTGATCTGAAGCCCGCCAACATCATGCTCGATGGACGAGGGCGGGTGCGCATCACGGACTTCGGGCTGGCGCTAAGCCACGACGATGCCACCGGCCGGAACGAAACCGCCGGTATGCCTGCCTACATGGCTCCAGAGCAGATTGGAAAAGGCCAAGCCAGCGTTCGCAGTGATATCTACTCGTTGGGGCTGGTGTTTTATGAGCTGTTCACCGGACGCCTTCCTTATCAGGCAACCACACCGATCGAGTGGCGACGGGCGCATATGGAGTCCTCTCCCAGGACGCCGTCGTCGGTGGTCAAGGACATTGATCCGGTCGTGGAAAAAGCGATCCTGCGCTGCCTGCAAAAAGATCCTGCGCTCCGGCCGTCTTCGGTGCGGCAGGTGGCCGCCGCGTTTCCGGGAGGCGACCCTCTGGCCGCTGCGCTTGCGGCAGGGGAAACGCCGTCGCCCGGGATGGTGGCTGCTTCGGGAGAAACCGAAGGTCTGCGTCCCTTGGTGGCTTGGGCCGTGCTCGCAGGGGTCATTGTGTCAGTCACCGCGACGATTCTGTTGAGTGCGCAAACCAAACTCTACCGGCGCGTGCCGCTCGAAAAACCACCGGAGGAGCTGGCCGTACACGCGCGGGAAATTCTGCAGAGTGTCGGCTATTCCGAGCCGCGGCTGGACACGGCGATGGGGTTCTATGAGGGGCACGAGTTCCTGCGCTATATCGCGGGACACGACCAGTCGAAGACGCGCTGGGACCACCTCGAGACCGGAGCGTTCGAGTTTTGGTATCGCGGCAGCCCGCGGCCGCTCGAGGCTCATAACTCCTCCCCGGACGCACCCATATTGGGATCCGTATGGACGGAAGACCCGCCGCTCGATGTGTCCGGGATGACGCTGCTCAAGCTCAATCCGCTCGGTCGCCTCGTGCAGTTCGTCGCAGTTCCTCCGCAGGTTGAGAAGCCGGCAGGTGTGGCAACTTCACCTGACTGGGCACCACTGTTCTCTGCCGCGGGGCTCGATCTGTCCAACTGGCCGCCAGCACAGCCGGCGTGGACGCCTCCTGTTTATAGCGACGCACGCGCTGCGTGGACAGGATCGCTGGCCGAGCGCCCCGATATCCCGATGCGAAGCGAAGCTGCGGCATACCGGGGTAAGCCCGTTTACTTCGAGTTGATTGGCCCCTGGACCCGTCCCGAACGCATGCAGCCATATCAACCGACCTCCGGCGAACGGGCAGGTTGGCGGTCGCGTGGCTCTTTGGCGCACATCACGTTCCGAACTTCGACGAACTCAGGCTCTTCATGGAGTTTTTGTTCTGGGGGCTTGGTTTTTCCTGTCTCTCCTGGGTTCTCTACATTGCCTTGGAGCCCTATGTGCGCCGCCGCTGGCCTGTCACGCTGGTCTCCTGGAGTCGCTTGCTGGCGGGAGGTTTTCGAGATCCACTGGTGGGACGCGATGTGCTTTTCGGTTGTCTTTTTGGGGCGTTTTATATCGCTCTCGTAAGACTGGGATGGTTTGTTCCCTCCTGGTTCGGCTATGCTCCGGTACAGCCATATGAGGGTCCGCAGTGGCAGTTTTTGGGCGCGCGCACGATCATTGCTGCTATATCGGGCGGCTTGTTCGGTGCGCTTTTTGTCTCGCTTGCGTTCCTGTTTGTCCTGTTCCTACTCCGGGCCTTGCTGCGCAAGGAGTGGGCGGCAGCGGTCGTATGGGTTCTTCTCTACACGATCTTCGAGGCAGCGGGGAACCTCTCATCTCCTCCCGTTGTGTTGGTGACCTGGCTGATTGGTAATAGTCTGGCGGTATTTCTGCTGATCCGCTTTGGCTTGCTGGCTTTCGTGGCTTCACTGTTCTTCAACGATCTCCTGTCGAACTTTCCCCTGACAACCCAAATTTCCTCCTGGTATGCGGGCCTCAGTCTGGCCGGCATTCTACTCATGGCCGCGATGGCGTTCTATGGCTTCTACACCTCTCTGGGGGGCCGGCCAGTTTTCGGTGGCGTCGTGCTTGAGGAGTGAGCTTGCCGTGGGAGTCTCCTCAGTTGTCGCGAAGTGTAGAGCTTACGTTGTAAGGATTTCCCACTTGGCGAGTCATGGGCAAAGTGGTAGTTGTGAACCTGGATTAGCACATCTGACACACTTGGCCCGAATCCGACGGCTGGCCGTGCAAGGGCAGGTCTGGTCTGGTCTCTAATATTTTAATTATTTAATTAGACTTGCCTGAGCAGATGCTGGCAAGGTAGAACAGTTAAGTCCCTGGCGTCTTCAGTTGGCCGGTTTTGAAGTGATAACCGTTGGCCGCTTTTGACGTGATCACTGAGGCCAGCAGGCCATTCCTATCGAGCGCGTGCCCGCTTATCTGTTCCTGCCGAAGAATGCCTCGCCGCCCTACCAGACGGGTACGAACGCAAGCGGAGAGCAAGGAAAATGGCCCCCGAAGTGCTGGTGGCAAGCGACTGCACGCTAAGAACAGGATTTTATTAGTACTTCGAGAGGGAGCCATTGCTAGCGGAACTAGCGGTTGCCGGAGAGGCGGCTGTGTGGCTAGTTAAGCAGAATAGGCTTAATCCCTACCGGAACAACGTGTCCCGAGATAGCGATGGGAGTACTCGCGGTAGTCATGTCCTGGTACTGCGTCCATTGCGACGCCACCGTCTGGTTCCCTGTAGTGCACACCCCATTCGCGCAGCTTTGTGAGGTGTCCCACATAATCAAGTACTGCGTCCCGGATTCCGATATCATACAAGACCACACCGTGCCGATGGCCGCGCAAGGACTAACCAGAGACGCGTTCACCAGCCAGTTGTAAGTTTGCTGATACGAGGTATGCGCCTGCGCGGGCTCAGGGTCAGAATCGGGGTTGTACCAAGCCACTCCAGTGATACCCAGCGACCAGTCGAGCAGATAGAAGCGCGGCATAAACGAAGCCGCCATATCGGGATCGGCGTACGCGTTGATGAAGCCGGTGATCGAGTATTGCGCCTCTCCATCCCACAGCGGCTTCGCTGCTTCTGCCGGTTGCAGAATGCTCTGAATGTTCGAGGTGTACCACTGCATTGCCGATTCCGGTGTGCATGGACTCGGCGCCGGGCAATTGTTCCCAGTTTCATTCCCTGGCTTCATGTGGAAGTTGATAATATCCACCGCCGTCGCGATCGCGTTCGGCGGATTGGGACAAGGCAGTTCATTTGACGGTATCCCGGAAGTATTGTTGCAGTACAGTTCGTTCTGTCCGTACACGAGAGCTGCGTGCTTGGCATGCGCCGAAGCCATCACAATCTGTGCCGTGGGATCGATTGCGGTTGCGGTGCAGGCAGTAGCCGTTCCGTTGCCACTCTCGTGGATCACGCCCCGCCCTGTGATAATGCAGTTCGCATCTTCCGTAAGCCGCGCCAGTTGGGCAAAGCTGCCAGTCCAAAAGAGCTTGTTGTCGGGCTCGTTCCAGATTTCCCAATATTTAATGTGAGCATGGGTAGCCGTATAACCTGGCCTGTTGACGTGGGTGGCAATGGCGATTATCCACGCCTTCCAGATGGCGTTGGTTCCGGTGCCATCGCTGTTCAGATCGTTGGGCGGGTCGCACTCCCCGTTGCCTCCGCCTAACTCTGTGCCCGGGTAGCTGCAGGAAGTATCTGTGGGATCGGAAGTCGCCCAGGGCGGGGTGCGAGCGAGTGTGTACATGCCTTCCATCGCCCCGTGGGAGTAAGCCAGGGCTAAACCCACGTCTAGATTTGAGAAATCAAACACCCCGGAAGCCGTGTTGAGAAAGGGCCATTGCAGTGGAGGTGAATCCCAGAAGCGCCGCATTTCATATCTCACCAAAGGCCAGCTCTCGGCATCCGTATTAGACTCCGAGAATCCCCAGTAAGTTGGGGACGGGGAAGAAGAACCCGCCGTCACCGTCACGGACGCCGTTCCGGACTTGGTTGAGTCCGCCACGCTGGTCGCTGTCACGACCGCGTTCGTACTGGCGGTGACCGTGGGTGCCTGGTAAAATCCTGCACTGGAAATCGTGCCGGGCGAAGCCGACCAGGTTACTGACGTGTTCGAGGTGTTAGTTACTAGAGCAGTGAATTGTTGGGTTCCGGCCGACGCCACTGTAGCCGTTCCTGGGGAAACGGTTAACGCCACGGGAGTGGACGACGACGAATTCGCGGGGACAGAAACTCCTGAGCAGGCCGCCAGGAAAAGGAGAGCGGACACCAAAGTAACCAGAATCGCACATTGGGACAAATTGGCTCGATGCCAGCGGCGGCGATTCCTAGCCGGGGGTATTGCGTGGTGCAACATCCAGCTACCTCTTTAACGGGGTCTCGGGGGACGCTCAATATCTGAGAGTCCTCAGATGAGACACTACAGAGGTTCTACCGACGGTCACAGGTACCAAAAGTTCTAGCCTGGAATTGAGCGAAAGTGCATGAACTGGATTAACCCAGCTTTCTCTCCTTTATCCTTGCTGCCTGGCTTTTTCCTAACGTTTGCTCATGTGTTTGAGGGTCATCAGTAGTCTTTTGGGTTAGACTAATGCCCTTCTTCCCGCAATATCCAATCCACGCTCTTGTGAAATCGATCGGACAGCAGAATCAACATCTCTGGACTGGGAGCAGGCTTCCCTCATTCAATCTTTGAGAGGTGCCTCTAGCTAAACGTGGCGGTTAAGCTCACATCCCCTCCTGCAAATCCTTCCGTATCGCTGCCATTGAAAACAAAGTACTTCTTGGCTTTGTTTGGCAAAAACCTATCTTCCGCTTCCCAAATTGATGTAGAGAGGAGGCGGCACTGCTTCGCCCCTGCAGTGAGCTTCGTAGCGCAGGGGTTTGTCGGTCCAATCAGGGCGTATGAGCGTCAGTTGGACACCAGGCCTGCTCTGCCGCTGGCGGCACAGCACTTTCGATGGCAGCCACGATTTCATTCGTCGGTGACTCGATCGGGTCAACTTCCGGCGGAACTCCGCCTTCTTCCTGCGCGACTTGCTCTTCCGGCGTGGCCATGCGAGCACTTGCCTCTGTTACCTGTGGTTCCCCCGAACCAGTTGGCTTCGTTTCGCAAAATTGGATGTCCTGATGGCTCCCAGGATCGCTGTCCCCTCCGGAATTTGCCTTTGTGTTTCCCCTTCGCCACGCTTGTAGTTTTTCGAGCCTTGCCTCCACGTTATAGCGGTGACGTACGTTACTGGTCTCGTACCGATGAATTCTGTCAAGCGCATCCTTCAATGGAATCGCTGAACATTCGCGTTGGTCGTTTCTCCATCGAGACTCGTTTTCTTCGACCTGGCCTTTTTTTTCTTTTAGTTCTTCGGTTTCCTTCTCCAACGCAGAGAGGACGTCCTTTTTGCCCAAGAGAGAGATCCTTTCCCAGTTTTTTGCGGGAGCAAGCCACCGACGCCACTCCGTTGACAAAGAGCCAGAGACCTGTACTTCGTCCCGCGCTTCTTCGATTTTGCGAAGCAGGAATTTAATGCCACGAGAACTCCGAAGCTGCGAATGATAAGCGTCGGTAGCGGTCTGTAGCGCTAAAATCATGATTTCCACTTCGCTCAGTTCTGATTCATTCGGCGCCGCATCCTCACATGTTACGTGTCCTCTTTCACAGCGGAGCGCCCGCGCACTCCGCCAGTAGGCGATTGTCATTTCCCGCACTAACAGGTCCTCCGCAATACCGACTGGGCTGTAGTAATCCCGCATCTCAGCAAGCAGGTCGTCAAATTCAGCTTGATCCTCCTTGTTATCGGGAGTCGTGATGACAACGTCCTTCACTAGAAGCCCATGTTTCGAAGCATTGAGCGAACTGGTCCTTTTGCCTTCCGCCGAAGTCGGTCCGGTGGATAGTTGAGCATTCCGCCGGTTTGCTTCAACCTTTTTCTGTGAGGTTGTTTCCGTGTCTTCATCCAGCGGGACTTTGTTTACTACCGAAGATTCCGATGCCATTTGTACCCCCATACGTTAGATATTTTTAAGAGAGTTCCTTATCTGCAATTGTTCACAAAGAACAGAATGGTGCAACAGCAAATCTGAGCTCGGGGAAGTCAGAAGGGCTAAACCCCTCGCGATGACGCCACGCAGCGCACAAAGCTATATATTAGTGTGTTATGTTGCGTATCTTACTCAATAGTCAGCAGACAAGGAGCAAGGTTATGGACCCGAATTGTCTGCACGAACTGCAGGGACTGGCCGTGATTCAGAAAGATCGCCTGCGTCGGTTATTGAAAAAAACCGGAAGTCGAATGCGCCGTCCTCGACTGTAAATAACGCAATCAACGGCTACCGACGCACGCTTCTCAGCATTCAGAAGCTCAAGTTCGATTTGGGCCGGGACGAATTCAAAGGCGTAACTCGTGGCGCGAGAGTCACGTCACCGAATGTGACGCGCCCTGAAGACTCGGAAACTCGCCAGCAAGTGCTTGACGCTATAAACGTCGCGAACGAAATCTTCGAGCGGTGCGGCATTTCCCGTGATTCCTGGCGTGGCTCTTCCTGATGTGCTCTTCCTGATATGTAATGCTCCGGCACCCCGGCCTCTCTACCATACCCAACACAGCTGACGTTACGGCGCGCTCGCATCGCTCGGCCAGCTTGTAGCCTGAGTGCTCTTGGTATCAGTCGCTCCAGGATGTTCACCTCGCTCCGGAATGCCGTTCGGCTTCCTCCGGAATTAGCGTTTACTTTCGCTGGAATAGCGCCAAGCGACCAGCAGGGTCAATATCTCTAGGCTCGGAGCAATTTTCCCGCGCTCAATCTTCGAGAGATGTCCGTGGGTGACATGGAGGTCCGGCTTGGATGCAGTTGCCACCTGTGTATCAGAACACGGAGCGCGAGGAATCAGCCCTCTGGAGGGACGAGGGCGCGTCGGCAACAAGAGCCTTGGATTGCAGAGACAGCACTGTATGTAGACAGCTGCTGTGCGGCGAAACTGAAAAATCGCTGACAATGCCCTCACAAATGCCAGTTAAGAACCCCTGAGCACCGGACAAGAGTTAGAAGAATTGAGTGTAGAATCGGGAGTATCTCGAAACTCCCTTTGCGGTTCAATGGGCCCCCCACCATCGTGAATCAACAAGCTCATAAGGCGTTCCCAGCGCAACAACGACGACCTTACCGCTCCTTTAAACGACGCAGGTTCCCACAGACGGCATTAGGTCACGCGTAATTCTCCAGCCTATGAGACGCGCACGCTTTGTTTCGCATTTTATTTGCCCTAGGCGCAACTCTCCAGAACCCTCCAGAGTCTAAGTAAATAGGGCCTTCTCACATGCATCAACCAACCCTTTTCCCGATGACCACCGAAACAACGCTGAATAACATCATCCGGCTGAGGTCCTTTACCGGAGATCAGTGGTAACAAAATCGATCTCGACAATAGAACCTGTACCTGCGCCAAGTTCATCGAGGCGCACGAACTTTGCAAGCATCTCAATGCCCTCGGCATCTACAGCATACAGAGGCCATTCGTTGCAAGAAGTCTCCCCACGTTCTCACAAGCACTCTCCGGGATGGTGAAATCGATTCGACTGAGGCGGCCTGAGGAAGCCATCTATTGGTTGGTGTATCTGGACACGTTCAAAGAACCTCAGCATCGGTTTAGAACTGCGCGACGAATTTTGATCGGGTCGGCAGAAGATGGTCATTCGATTTCTGTAATGGAACAGGTTGTCGAGTCTTTCAGGAGGATCAGTAAAACCCAAGCTGACCTTGAAGAACTCGCCACTGAAGTTCTGAGGATTTGCAAAGTGCCGAATTGGTGGCATCCGAGCACCGGAGGTCACGACTATATCTATTCGGGAATGCTGGGTCACCGCACGCTCGCCTATCTCTCGCGGACTAATAAGGCGGAATCCGTTCAAAGACTGATTGAGCAAAGCATCGAGGAAAAAGCCAAGCCAACAGCATTAGCCGGAGTGATGGGGCTTTCGGAAATACGAATGGGTGCAAGCAAGCAGGCAGAGTTTGTGTCAGATCTAGCAAAGAGGAACAAACATGATTTGGCGGAACGTCTCACTCAGGTTCATTTGCGCGCCCGCTCTGCCCTATCAAGCGACAACAATTTTCTGTGTCAGGCGGCTTGGAGGCTAGCTGGCGGCAACAGCCCAGTGGCAGACGTGCACCATCCCGTCACAGGTGCCGAAGTCTCAGAATTAATCGAAAAGGCCAGAGCCGGATGGGGAGACCCGCAGCCCATCCCCGGCTGGTGCTGCGACGGCGTCCATTCCGCAGGAAACGATGTCAGGTTCATGGGGACGTGGGAACACATGAATGCAGTTTGTAGAGCCTTTTCACACTACGGAAGGGTTGATCCGGAGGACAAATGGCTGCCGGAATTTCAGAGTTACGACGGTCTGATCATCCAGACGACGAGCGAAGAAAATTGCACTCAGTTGTACGGCGAGCGGCAGGATTGAGGATCATTAGCGACGGGGACCTGTGGTCGCTGTTCCTTGATCGCCGTGGGGAATGTTCTCGCGAATTCTGGGAAGAATTGGAGAAGCGAAAGCTGCTGGTACCTTACTGAACTTCTCCGTGAATCACATCTGCTTGGCATCGAAGCCGCTGAGTAGGGCCGCATCCCGCAACTTTTGATCGGCGGTCGGAAACACGCGGCCCTGAGGAGCGTATTCGCACCACTCCTGGGCCGCCGCCAACTGAAACGAGTCCGCAGCCCGCAAGTCGTAGCGATCTACAAGGTTTATCGACGTCGCCCGCAAAACGTCCGACGGCTGAATCACCGACCACGAATCCGCAAGGCTTTGGGCGAGCTTACTGCCATGGCCCGAGTGCGGGAGTCGAGGTGCTTCGTCCGCATAAGTTTGGCTAGCGCACTGGCAATCTCGACCGGCGTCGCCCTACCAGACGACGGCGCCATAGCTCTTATACAGGGCAATCGCCGGAGGCGTCATGCTCTGCCACACGCATAGAGGAACGAGAGCACTGGCGTCCCAGAAAGCTGGACGCCGCGTTACCGGCTTTCCCGTTCTTCCCGCCATACCTGCTCCATGACCTTATCGGAAACGTTCCCTGGAGGCTCCGGCCAGGAAACAGACGCAGGCCGTTTGTGCAAGGGTGGCGTGAGAACGCCACGGGCAATCAGTCGCTGCTCCTGCTCGGAGTGGCCTTCCAGACGGCCGGGAACGATCCGCGCCACGGGCTTGTTGCGCTCGCACACCAGCACCTCTTCGCCATCTCGGACGAGCTGAATATGGGCGCTGAGCTGCGCTTTCAGATCGCTGATATTGACCGTTCTCATGTCGCCATTATAGCGGATGTGACTATGTTGGTCATCTGCCTATTTTGCTGTCTGGAATGCCAGGGCCAAGGAGCCAGCGGCGGCGCGCCGATGCGCAAAGGGCCGAAGGACGAATCGATAATCTCCCACGCTTCTGTTTCCCGCCCAGTCAGTTCCTTCTCGACCCTCGCGCTTAAACTTCTCCTTCGGCATCTCGCGGGTCTTGTGCAACCGGGTTGCACAATCGAAGTGCTGCCGGTCCTCATTGCCCCGTCCGAAGCGCTCAAGCCGCAAAGCAATCCCATGTGGTTTGTGCAGTCAGGCTGCACAAATTCGGCCGCCAACGCACCAGGAAACTTCCCGAAAGGGTTCGTGTACCCGAGAGAGTCTCTGTATTGTAGGGCCTTGCCCATCGTCGATTATATTCGTCTTTTGTTCGCTACTTGTCAAGCTCTTTCTTGCTCTCTTTGTCCGGTCCACATAGACGGGGTAGTGATGCAGGTTGAAATCACAGGCAGCTTTTCGCCACAGAAAAACACCCCGGCACTTCCGACAGTTGTCGTGACGCCGGAGGAAGGACAACCCTCTTACGCAAGCTTTTCCCGCAGGCCCCGTCAGACGGCTTAGTATGGCTCCGGCCGTCAATGTCGTCGCGGCGACGAAGAGCATCGCCCGGTCCGCGCGAATTGCGGCGAGCGTCTGCTGCGCGGCCTGCGGCAGTTTCATATCATCGCGCCAGTTACGCGCCAAGGTGACGGTCAAGTTTCGACATTTGTACAATCGCCCGAACCGCTGGGCGATTTCGAGGTTCCTAAAGAGGACACCCAGGGATGGCGAAAAGGAGGCATCATGGAGTTTGTAATGTTTGAAGATGTGGACGGCCTGGAAGTCTTTGTGAATCCCGAACGGGTGATCTGGGTGAGAGAATATTCCAACCAAACTACAGTAATTAGCTGTGGACATGAGGACAAGTTTGCGGTGCGCCTCGCTCCAGCTCATGCCGTTGCCGCGTTGGGCAAGACGGCTCGCTAAACCAGAGGATCTGCATTTTCGACGAGGTTTTAGTTGAGGAGGGAGTTCAGATCAGATCAGCGATACGGCGCATCGTTGATGACAGAGACGATTGCCCGATCAATGAGTAATTTGGCGAGTTACGCCAACAGAGAATTTGCCGTTACTCCCGCGTGCACACACGGGCGATGTTACAACAACAACCCCCGGTGGGCGCCTTCGACGAGCGACCAATCGCTCACAAGAAAGTGCCTAGGTAAGGATGGCGCCAGAGGCGATCCCCTCAGGCAGCAAGGACTGCAAAGGGAAATCCGTTCCTGATACGTACCGGCTTCTCATTGCAGGCCATTGCGCTCACCGCAATCGCAGCGGCGAAGTAAAGGTTCAGAAGAGGGGGCATCCATGCCCCCTCACCGATCGAAGGAGTTCCAACTAGTGTTTCTTGTCTTTGTCCTCCATCTTGCCCGTATCCGCAGCATTCGCCATGGGTGCTTTCGCGGCGGTCTTGGCATTCGCCGCTACCATGGACTTCGGTCTCCAGAAATCGGGCGCGGTCGAAGCAACTTGCTCGGGTGCGTTGCTTAGTTCTGGCAAGAAGCGATTGATTACTGTTTCCGTGCCCGAAACTGCTTCAGCGTTCGCTTTGAGGAACTTTGCATAGCCCTCATCCCCTAGCGTCTGCTGCATAGGTGGAATCGCGTCAAATCCCGCAAGCGAGCTCTGCAGGGTGGTGACGTAAAAAACCGTTCCTTCCTGGCCAGCAACCGCCTGGGAGACCAGCACGGTCAACGGCGGCGAAGCTTTTTCACGCGCGACCTTCATGTCTTTCAGCAGTGCCTCGAAAGTGGCGATCTCTCCCGGCCGCACATGGACGACCGTGGTGCGCAGCCAGCGCGACTCCCCGAGCAGATGGGCAAATGCCGCCGGATCGGAGGGGGCATTGCTACTCAGTTCCCAACGCCGGCGGCGGATTTCGGAACGCGAACTCACCGTGCACTGGCTCAGATCCTGGAACATCTTGTCAGTGGCAGCTTTTCCGTAAGTCTTCTGCAGAGCCCCCATGAACGATCCCATGGCCGACTCTACTTCTCCGTAGCTGTTGCGAGTGCTGACAAAGCTGACCCGGTCGCCTGGACCATACACGGTCTCCATGGCCGTCCAGGTGTCGCCCTTGTTCTGGCGATTGGCCATGGCAATCTTTCTCCCGATGGCATCGAACTCTGCTCGTTTATCTGGTTTCACTTGCACGGTAAATACGTCGAGGTAGCTTTCTTGCGCTTGCTGAGCCTGGCCGACAGCCAGCGCCCCAAGCAACACGAACGCAATCACGGACCCGAAAGCTTTCCGCTGCATAGCAGCCTCCTTAGTTTGTAGGGATTTCCCAGCCGAGGCGAACGGTACACCCGCTCGAACGCTTCGTCAGGGGACACGGGCAGGTACAAGTTGTAGGGGCGGTTTGGGGTTCTTTCTACCACGCAACTGTTATTAACAGGGCGTTAACGCTCATTTAGCCCCGTTGTGAGTGAAACGGCGATCTTGACGCTAAAAACGATCGGTTCGCCGAGACTAGATCATTCCTCAAGCGCTTTCCTCCCCTCTTCAATTCTTGCTGTGATAAAACGTGATAGTTCCATGTTCAGAACGGGTCCAAGCTAATCAAAACGCGTCAGAACTCAGTTCTGGTGAACGGTTGACGAATCATGTAGAGTAGAGAATTTTCCAATCCGATCAGAACACACTAGGTGATCTTCAAAACCGGGGGGAGGCACAGCCTCTTCGGTTCGGCATATCCCCCGGAGCTTCCCAATGAGGCGTCGTCCATTGTCTCGTGAGAGAGACTATGTAAGGTGACCCAGACTGTCGTATGGGGCGGCAGTCTGTTTACACCTAGCTAACTTTCTTCTTCTTTCTTTGCCTTCGACCAACGGGCACGAATTGCCTTCTTGGCGATAGCTCACCGCTGTTCCGAGGTCAGTTTCTTGATCTTGGTTCTTGGGGCCCCGTTCGCCTTGTTACAAATCTCGGAAGCCACCCGGGTGTTGCGCTACTTGCTCTTCTCTTTTGGCCGTTCTACAAAACGATGGAGGTATTTGGACCCTTCTTTCGCGTACTCGTGAATCCCGCCCCGGAGAAGCAGTTCGCAAACCTGGGCCAAGCTTCGACCTTCTTTCTTAGCAATCTGCGAAAGGGCAGCTTTGATCTCGCTGGAGACTCTGAACCCAATCCTTTCGTCTTTGGCTGTCATATCCTGCGGGGATTCTAGAACTTTCATCCACACCTCGCAAACTTTTTCCGCTTGACACAGTGTATATTATGGTACACTATGTTCAACATAGGTTAACATAGGAGGACATGATGAAATTCCGAGGCTCTAAGGGTTGGCAAATTCTAATCAGCGAAAATATGCGTTTCGTGAAACGATTCGTATCCCAAAAAGTACCGCCTCTTCTGCTCGAACAGTTGCGAGAGCTGACCTGTAATTTTTCGCTTTCGTTAAAGTGCGGCGACCTTCTTCTCCTTAGTGGTGGTTGGTACGTGACCCACACCGGTCTGATCCGTCTGGCTAAGCGTTGCCATTGCTCTGGAATGCAGGTCCAGCCAGTTCGTCAACTGTGCGATCAGGCAAATAGACGCTATGTGTTCCGAGCTACTGTCTACAGATCTGCTCGCTGTCGCGGGTTCGTTGGTTACGGTGATGCCGATCCCTCCAACGTTTCATTCCTCGTTCATGGCGCCGAAATGCGGGTCGCAGAGACGCGTGCCGTCAACCGCGCCCTCCGCAAAGCCTACGGGATCGGCATCTGCTCGGTTGAGGAGATCGGTTCGTTCGCTGAGCCGCCGCAATCCTCCCGAGAGGCGAAAAAGCTCCCGCCTCAACCGTCGAATGGCAACGGCAACCACGGCAGCCCGAAGGTTCGCGACCGTCTTTGCCAATTGATTCGCCAGCATCAGCTCGACCCCAACCTGGTCAAGGCCTACGCTACCGACTTCTGCGGCGTCAAGGCGCTGCGCGATGCTACTCGCGAGCAGGTGGAGACCTTCATACAACAACTGGCGGATTGGGCCGAAAAGGACCGCTCTGCCCTCGTATGCCAACTCAACAGCTATCTCGGCCAGAAAGCAGGTGCCGCATGAAGCGCCAAATCACGGGCCTGCACGCCGCCGATCGCTGTGCAGCCGACCAGATCCCCGACGGAGTCTTCCTGGTTCGGGTGCAACGAGCCCAGTTTCGTCGGCAGGCACAGAAGCCCTACTACACGCTGGTTCTGGCCATTCTTGAACCTATCCGGTTCGCCGGCCACATCCCTTCCAGCCGGCTCTATTGCAGCCCGAAAGCCCTGTGGAAGCTGAACTGGTTCCTGCGCGACTTTGGCTACGACACCGAGCTGCTCGGGCGGGATGAGGTGGACGAGACCCAGCTCGTAGGTCTGACAGGTGTGGTCAAGATCAGCCACATCGTTTGCAACGGCGCTTCCCTGCTCCGATTCGACGGTTTTGCTCCTGTTGGCCGTTGGGAAGAACTTTCACCGACAAATCTAGACACCCTGCAGGTGGCTAAAAATGACATACAGCTACACTCAGATTAGCCAATACCTCACCTGCCCGCGGCGCTATCGGCATCGCTACCTCGATGGGTGGAAGGAGAAGGACACCCGGGCGGCGATGCTCTTCGGTCGCGCCTTCGAACAAGCCCTGGGCGCCTATTTTCGGCGGGAAGATCCCGGAGCAGTCCTGTTCTCCGAATGGTCCGCCTGTGAGAGCCAAGGCCTGCACTACTCGAACAGAGACTCCTGGGATCGGATGCTCCGGCAGGGCATCATGCTATTAACCCGGTTTTGCCAGGACAATCGCATCCAAGTCCCCCAGCCTCGACGCAATTTGCAAATCAAGTTTAACCGGCCGGTCACCGGAACGAACGACTTCGTTGCATACATTGATGCCATCGGCAAACTCGACGGAAAACGCTGCCTGCTGGAGTGGAAGACCTCGTCTAGCCGGTACCCGGAAGAGCCTGACGGTCTGCTATCTCTGGATCCCCAACTCGTCTGCTACTCCTGGATGACGGGAATTTCCGAGGTCGCTCAAGTGGTTTTCGTCCGCAAACGGCTAGTCGAGGTTCAATACCTGCGAACCACAATCGCCGACGAACAGCGCGAGGAATTCGGTCGCCTGGTAGGGGACACAATCCAACGAATCGAATCCGCACAGTTCCTACCCCATAGTGGCATCCGCTTCCCCCAGAATCCCTGCAGCAGCTGTCCCTATGTGGGCCTTTGCCTTGGCAAACAGGAGATGGCTGACGCCCGCCTAGTGCGGCGTCCAGGAGCAGACAGTTTTGATTGGCTTGACGAGCTTGCATACTGAGAATCCGCCCATGCCGCCGAAGTTCAATCGTCGCCGCGCCCTGTTCGTATTGGGCAAGATTGACGAGATTCTGGCCTGGGAACAGAGCAAGGAGACCGAGAGGGACACCAAGTTCGTGGAACTGGGGCGCTATCTATGCGAGGTTCGGGCGGGACAATACTGGCGGCTGGAGGATCTGAAGTGCTTCGATGAGTTTCTGGAGAGGCGATTTCCGGGGTCGCGGCGGAAGGCTTACTACCTGATGTCAATTCACGAACACCTGCCGCCG
>Ga0185299_10002425_pt1 | contig 28704 bp, 28 predicted proteins | sample PaiPotPPA55metaG_FD_128002 | JGI IMG/M metagenome (GOLD analysis project Ga0185299, IMG submission 128002) | Iron sulfur acid spring bacterial and archeal communities from Banff, Canada, to study Microbial Dark Matter (Phase II) - Paint Pots PPA... ...
TTTCATTGCCCGCTCCATCGCGGCCCTCGGATAAGTCTCCATGCTCCGCATGGTCTCCTATCCTCACCGCCCGCAAAGCGGACATATCATGTGCTATCTCAACCGGACATATCATGTGCTACCGACACGTGTCCTGCGGTACATTGACGATTTGGAACTCTGCCCTTACCCTGTAGCGTGCACCAGAAAAATTTTGAAGTATCCCATCTCGGGGTTGCCGACGACATTACCGATTTGGTCGGTGGAACTCCTATGCTGCGGCTGAGGCGGCTGGTTCCGGCCGGGTCGGCTGACATCTTCGCCAAACTTGAATATTTGAATCCGGGCGGAAGCGTTAAGGATCGCGCGGCCATCGGAATTATCCGGCGAGCGGAGCAGGAAGGCAAGCTTGCGCCTGGGGGGACGATTGTGGAAGCGACCGCGGGCAACACCGGGATCGGCTTGGCGTTGATCGGAGTGAATCGCGGGTACAAAGTGAAGTTGTTTGTGCCGGAAAATTTCTCGCAGGAAAAAGTGATCATCATGCAAGCGCTGGGAGCGGTGGTGGAGCGCACTCCGGATGAGGAAGGGATGCAGGGCGCGATCCGGCGGGCCAAAGAGCTGGTGGCGAGCGATAAGAATGCGTTTATGGCAGGACAGTTCGAGAATCCGGCGAATCCCGATTATCACTACGAAACTACGGCAGTGGAAATCTTCGAGCAGATGGGCGGGAGAGTGGATGCAGTGGTTCTGGGGTGCGGCACCTGCGGAACATTCACCGGGGTTGCGCGATATATGAAGGAGCATGCGCCGGGGGTGCGGGCGGTGGCGGTCACAACTCAAGGCTCGGTTCTTGGCGGAGGAGCGCCCGGCCCGCACAAAGTGGAAGGGATCGGGAACAACTTCGTCCCAGAGACGTTTGATCACGCCGTATGCGATGAAGTGATCGCGGTGACCGACGACGATGCATTCGAGATGGTGAAGCGACTGGCAGCACAGGAAGGCGCACTGGCAGGATCGAGTGGCGGAGCGGCGGTGTTCGCGGCTCTGCAGGTGGCAAAGAAATTGGGCCCGGGGAAACGGGTGGCGACAATAATCCCGGATTCAGCCGAGAGGTATTTGTCAAAGAAAATTTTTGAGGGCGGAATTTAGGGTTGAAAGCGTGGCACAGATACCCTGCTCGTAACCGTTGGTGTACCGGCCGCAAGAGGTCCTTCGCTCCGCTCGGGCGGACAGTCTTAAGGTGGGAATGAAAAAAAATAGACAAGCTGGATTTGCAACTCGCGCGATTCACGATGGGCAGGAGCCAGATCCTTTGACCGGCGCGGTCAACGTGCCCATTTATCTGAGCTCTACTTACGTGCAGCAGGGGATCGGTGAGCACAAGGGGTATGAGTATTCGCGGGTGTCGAACCCTACGCGCGATCGGCTTGAGGAGAATTTAGCTTCGCTTGAAGGGGGAGTTGCAGCGCGGGTTTTTGCCAGCGGAATGGCCGCGATCAACGCGATCACGAGCATGTTGAAGTCGGGCGACCATGTGGTGTGCGGGAATGATTTGTATGGCGGGACGCCGCGGTTGTTTAACCAGGTGCTGACCGGGTTCGGACTCGAATTTTCCTACGTGGATACATCGGATGCGGAAAATGTGGAACGCTCGATCCGCAAAAATACGCGCATGGTCTATGTGGAGACCCCGACCAATCCGCTGATGGCGTTGAGCGATCTGGCTGAGATCAGCAGGATTTGCGGTCGCAAAAAGGTTGAGCTGGTAGTGGATAACACGTTTATGTCTCCCTACTTTCAGCAACCGCTGGCGCTGGGCGCGGATATGGTGGTGCACTCGACTACAAAATTTCTGAATGGCCACAGCGATGGGTTGGGCGGAGTGGTGGTGTGCAGTCGGCCGGAGCAAGCGGAGAAGTTGGCATTTTTGCAGAAGGCAGCTGGGGCGATACTTTCTCCGTTTGAGTGCTGGATGGTGCTTCGTGGGGTGAAGACGTTGGCGGCGCGGATGGAGATCCATGACCGCAACGGACGTCTTGTTGCGGATTTTCTGGCGAAGCATAAGAAGGTGAAAAAAGTTTTCTATCCGGGGCTGGAGGATCATCCACAGCATGAGTTGGCAAAGCGGCAGATGAGCGGGTTTGGGTCGATGATCACGTTTGAGACCGGGTCGTTGAAGAATGCCAACAGGATGCTGAAGAAACTGCGGGTGTGCTCCCTGGGAGAATCGCTGGGAGGAGTGGAGACACTGATCTCGCATCCGGCGACGATGACGCATGCGGCGCTGGGTGTGAAGGGACGCAAGGCGATCGGGATCACGGATGGCTTGGTGCGGATATCAGTGGGGATCGAGGACGTGCAGGATATTGTGGATGATCTGCAGGTGGGGCTGGCTGCGATATAGATAGTCCGCCCCCTCAGGGCTGAAGCCCAGTCACACCCCAGTACAGATCGCAGCGCTGAAGCGTTGCGCCACCCAAAATCAAGCAACGCCCTAGCTACGTAGTGATCGAATCTTGTGACTACCCATAACCGAAAAGATTTTTCCAGCAGACTCGAGGTAGAGTCACTCGCCGGATTTTTCAGCGGAGACGGATTCTGCGATCCACCTCAGATATCTGGGAGATCCATCGTCGATTATCAGACAGATACATTCCGGCAGTTCGTAGGAATGGAGTTCGGCTATCGCTAGGCAGACTTTTTCGAATGCCGCGGCCGTTGTTTTAACTATCAAAAGCCACTCGCGAGCCGCTTCGACCTTGCCCAGCCAAAGATAGATGGATGCGACGTGAGGGATGATGTTAACGCATGCGGCCATTCCGCTTTCGACCAGATGGCGCGCGATCTTGTGGGCCTCTTCTTCCGAGCCCGCGGTAGTGAGGACGATTCGTTTGTCGGTCATCTAAAATCGCCTTCCGCGGTCAGCCGTCAGCCAACCGACGTGGAGAGGTTAGCACCTTACGCTAGGGAGCAGAAAGATAAGGATCAAAGATGAAGACGCAGATCAACTTTGGCACATCGGGTTGGAGGGCGGTGACAGCGGAGGAGTTTACGCTTTGCCAGCGTGCGGCGCGCAGTGGGCGGGATTGCGCGCTATGTGGCAACCCAGAAGCCACGGAGTGCTGGCGGGGCTTCTGTGCTGCGAGATGGTGGCGAAGAGGGGGAAGCCGCTGAGCGAGCAATTGAAGGTGCTATGTAACCAAGTTGGTTCCTATGATCCTCAGCCTGAAAACTTCCGCTTGACGCCGGAGTGAAGGAGAAGTCCACTGAGAAGTTGAGGTCCGAGCAGCGGTAGTGCTGCGGATACAAGGTCAGCGAAATTGTCCGCAAGGACGGGCTGAAGCTGGTTTTCGATGATGGCTCGTGGGTATGCTATCGGCTTTCCGGGACCGAGCCAGTGGTCGGGGTGTATTCCGAGGCGCGGACCGAGCACAGTCTGGAGAAGTTGAGCGCGGCGGCCAAGCAATGGATTTTCGAGTAAGAAATCTGGCAAAAATGCGGCGGTTTCCCACTCCGCAGGATGGGTTGCGCGCAATGGCGGAGAGAGCGCCGCAGGCCGAGGCCATGGCTGCATTGTGGTTGGGGAGCGTGCAGCCACTCTGGACCACGGTCTACGCCTGGCGGCGAAAAGCTGCCACCATTACGGTTGCGTTGCTCGCGGGCCTCCTGTTTGTGCATGTCCTGCTGGGTGCGAATGGAATGGTGGTGTACAAGCAGAAGCGGGCAGAATATGAATCACTGCAGAAAAGGATCGTCCTTGAGCAGAAGGAAAACGATCTCTACACACAACAGATTCAGGGATTGAAGACAGACGAAAAAGCGATTGAGAAAGAAGCAAGGGAGCAGTTGCACTATGCGCGTCCGGGAGAGTATGTCTATGTCCCGCCCGCACCGGCGAATCCGGTTCCGCCGCCGGCAAATCACTCCGCAAAAAAATAAGAAAGAATAAAGAATAAAGAATAAAGAATAGAGAATTCTTCGGCTAAGGGTATGACAATTGGAGAGGTACCGTATGGTATAGTTCTGGCGATCGACGAGTCGGTGCAGCGTTCCGATGCTGCCGGGCGCGCGATTGGAATCCCCTGCCATTACCCAGCGGCTTGGGGCCGCGACAAAAAAGGAGAATAACCGGCCATGAGAAAAGTTTTCGTGCTGTGTCTTGCGATCTGTTTCGTTTTCGCGCTGACAGCGATGGCGTTTGACGATATGGGGAAGAGCGCCACCGTCAACGGGTGGGTGAGCGATGACAAGTGCGGCGCAAAGGGTGCCAACGACAAGGCGGAGGCGTGCACCAAGAAGTGCCTGGATAAGGGAGCGAAGATGGTGATTGTCACCGACAAGGATCAGAAGGTCCTGATGGTGGACAATCCTGATGCGCTCAAAGACCATGTGGGACACCACATTGCCGTGACCGGACACGTGATGGGGGATTCTATTCACGTGGATAGCGCGAAGATGCTCTGAGGGTTTTACCTTGTGAGGAAGGGGCGGCTACGGCCGCCCTTTTATTATTTTGCCGGATGGAAGCTAAGAGGTCTCTGCGACAGGCTTTCCAATTTCCCAATGATGTCCGAAGGGATCTGCGATCCGCCCTAGGCGCCAACCGTACTGGTTATCAACCGGTACAACGATTGTGGCGCCCGCCGCGACAGCCCGTGCAAAGGCAGCGTCTGGATCTTCGACGATCATCACCATCCGCACCGAGCTACCACCCAGAGTCTCCGGACTGAAGTTGAAGTGCTCGGGAGACTCGTCAGCGACCCAGAACTCGGCGGTCTCGACGGACAGCCGAGCGACCACTGCGCCGGTGTCGCTATCCAGGCGGAACAACTCAGCGGCACCGAATGCCGTCCTATAAAACTCGACCGCTTTCACTCCGTTCCGAACCGAAAGCATGGGAGCGATGGAAGTATTTGTCGGCGTGGCGGGTTGAGAGGAAGAGTTCATAGTTAAGAAATGCTGACTCCAGCTCGGCTACCGTGGTTCCAGCGGCGAGACGCCGCCGGCGCTACCCATACCTAACGGAGCACGCCTTCGAGAGGCGAACTCGCCGTGGCGTATAACTTCTTCGGCATGCGTCCCGCGAGATAGGCCTGGCGCCCGGCTAGTACGCCGTGGTGCATGGCTTCGGCCATCAGCACGGGATCTTGCGCATTGGCGATGCCGGTGTTCATGAGGACGGCATCTGCGCCGAGTTCCATTGCGATGGCGGCATCAGACGCCGTGCCTACTCCGGCGTCTACGATCAGGGGTACGGCGGTGATCATTTCGCGCAGGATGCGAATGTGAGCCTGATTCTGAATGCCCATGCCGCTGCCGATAGGGGCGCCGAGGGGCATAACGGCGGCTGCACCGGCGTCGATCAACCGCTTGGCGAAGACAATATCGTCAGAAGTATAGGGCAGAACGGTGAAGCCTTCACTGACGAGAACGCGCGTGGCTTCGAGAGTCGCTTGCACGTCAGGGTAAAGAGTGGCCTGATCGCCGATCACTTCGAGTTTGACCCACTCGGAAAGTCCGACTTCGCGGCCAAGGCGAGCCGCGCGAATGGCTTCGTCGGCGGTGCAGCAGCCAGCAGTGTTAGGGAGCAGAAAATATTTCTTGGGATCGATGTAATCGAGCAGCGATTCCTTGCCGCGGTCGAGGTTGACACGGCGGACAGCGACCGTCACCATGTCGGCTCCGCTGGCCTCGAGAGCTCGCGCAGTTTCTTGGAAGGATTTGTATTTTCCCGTTCCGACGATCAGGCGGGAGCGGAACGAGCGGCCAGCAATGAGGAGAGGATCGGTCATGATTTTCTATTGTAAATCGAGGGACGCAAATGTCGAACTGCGCTCGACGGACCCTTCGACTTCGGTCAGGGCAGGCAGCCGGGCCGGCTGTCCCCCCATAGATTCTATCCGCACCGAAACTATGGAGCGATGGTTGCCTCCGCATGGGCGTAGAGGTCGTCGATCTGGCGGCGGTAGCGGTCTTCGACTACGCGGCGGCGGAGTTTCATGGTGGGGGTGAGAGCGCCGTTGTCGGCGGTGAATTCGTCGGGTACGAGGAGAACACGTTTCAGCTTTTCGAAACGGGCGAGATGCTTATTGGTCTCTTCCACGATGCCTTCGTAGAGCGCTTGGACTTTGGGATGGGCTACGAGTTCTGCGCGCGAGCGAAAAGCCATGTGGTTGTCGCGGGCCCAGGGTTCGAGCAAGGCGAAGTTCGGAGAGAGGATGACACAAGCAAATTTTCGTTTGTCGCCAACGATGGCCGCGGTTCCAACCAGCGGGCTGAGCTTCAGGGAGTTCTCGATGGGTTGGGGAGCGATGAACTTTCCCCCTGAGGTTTTGATGAGTTCTTTTTTTCTGTCAGTGACGGAGAGATATCCATCGGCGTCGATATGGCCGATGTCTCCGGTTTTGAACCAGCCGTCGAGAAAAGCGTTCTGAGTTTCTTCCGGACGGTTCCAATATCCTTTGAAGACGGAAGGGCCGCGCACCAGAATCTCGCCATCTTCGGCGATACGCACTTCGAGGTTCGGCAAAATCTTGCCCACCGTCCCAATGCGGTGATGGATGGGCGTGTTGACGGCGATCACCGGGGAAGTTTCGGTGAGGCCGTAGCCTTCGTGAATCCGAATGCCGACGGTGGCGAACCATTCGGCAAGTTCGCGGCCCAGGGGCGCGCCTCCAGAAATGAAAGTTTCGACTCTGCCGCCCATACCCGCGCGGATTTTCGAGAAGACGAGTTTGTTGGCGAGCTTCCAGCCGGGAGAGGAGGGAATTTTCCCTGCGAGAATCTCGGGCTTGTGGGTGTGGCCGACTGACAGGGCCCAGCGGTAGATAGGGCGCTTGGGAAAGCCGCGGGTGGTCATCTCCGTCTTGGCATAGATTTTTTCGTAGACCCTGGGAACGGAAACGCAGACCGTGGGACGAACTTCCAGCAGAGTTTCCGGAAGCTGTTCGATTAACGGGCAGTAGGCGAGAGTGACGCCGTGGTACAACATGGCGAGATCCACGTGGCGCGCCGTGACGTGCGAGAGGGGAAGAAACGAAACGCTGATCTGGCCGGGGCGCATCTCGAAACCGAGCAGCGAACAGTTGATGTTGGACGCCATGTTGCCGTGAGTCAGCATCGCGCCCTTGGAGGTTCCCGTGGTCCCGGACGTGTAGATAATGGTGGCGAGATCGTCAGGCTGAGTGCATCGGGCTGACGACTCGGTTTTAGCATCGAGCGTGAGCGGCCCTTGGGTCATGAATTGATCCATGAGCACGCAGCTTGCGGCCAGATCGCCGGGGATCTCGACATGATCCATGACCACGATTTTCTGGACCTGAGTTTGGGAGAGGATCGCCTGGACCTTGCGCAGTTGCTGTTCGGTGGAAACGAAAACCCCGGTGCTGCCGGAATCACGCAGAGTGTACGCGGTTTGTTCCGGAGTCAGCGTCGCGTAGACCGGGACGGTGACGGCGCCGAGCAGCAGAATGCCGAAATCCGCGATGGACCACTCGGGGCGATTCTCACTGAGAATGGCGACGCGGTCCCCTTGGTGGATTCCCCATTCCTGCAACGCGTGGGCGGTTCGGGCCACATGACGACGGAAATCTGAGGAAGAGATGGGCAGCCACTTTCCCTGTTGGCGGTGCAGCATGGCGCGATCGAGATTGCGCTCGGCGGCGGCGAAGAAGACGTCGTTCAGCGTGGCTAGGCTCATTGCTGTATTTGGTCTGAGACTGAATTTACTGGTTTAGGGTTTGATTCGGCAAATGTGAAGGTGGTGAAGGTAGCTACTGCTTAGCGTCCTGTGCAAGTGCTGCCTCAATCAAATTACAATGTCTCCGCCAGCCGGTGGGCTATTATTTGGCTAGGAGGATCGTAATGCACAGAAAGAAGCACGTACTATCGGGCTTGCTCGCGGGGTTGCTGGCGATGGGTAGCGTGGGATCGATTGCCGCGCAGACCAAGCAGCAGTCTGGTCAGACGCCGGCGCTACGCATGCCCAAGGTGGGGGAAACCGCGCCGGATTTCACGCTAAAATATTTTGACGGGAATGACTTGAAGGAGGTCTCCCTGAGCCAGTACCGCGGGAAAAAGAATGTGGTGGTGGCCTTCTTCATTTTTGCTTTCACCGGGGGTTGAACAGCGCAGATGAAAGCTCTCCAGCAGGATTTGAAACGACTGGAAGCTACCGACACTCAGGTCCTGGGTGTGAGCATGGATAGTGCCTTCGCCGACAAAGCCTTCGCCGACCAAATTGGAGTTACATTTCCCTTGCTGAGTGATTGGGGTGGGGACGTAACGCGGCAATATGGAATCTACGTAGATAAATATAAAGCGGCGCGCAGGGTGAACTTCTTGATTGCAAAAGATGGGAAGATTCTGGAAGAGCAGGTGGATAAGGATGCGATTGATCCGACAAAGATTGTGGACACTTGCGAGCGACCGAAGCTGAAGAACTGAGCAACCGCGGGGGCTATAACCCTCATTCCGTGGGGCATTCTTCTCGCAGTGCAGCACTCGGTCACCCAAAGCACGCGGGCAAAAGCGTGGGCGCGGGCGAAACCAAGGATCCCTCACTTGGTTCGGAATGACCGCCGTTTCGGATGACCATCCAGGCTCAGGTGGTTGGTAGTTCGAACGAGAAGACTGAGCCGCGGCCCAGTTGGCTAGTGACGCTGACTACGCCGTTGTGGGCTTCGACGATGGCTTTGGCGATGGCGAGTCCCATGCCCGTGCCTTGCACGCGGTAGCGCTGGTCGCGTCCACGGTAGAACTTATCGAACACGAGCGACTGCTCGAAGTCATCAATGCCGCTTCCGTGATCGGTGACGCTGGTAATGAGGCGGTCCCCGCGATGTTCGGCGGTGACGGTGATGGGCGAGGCAGGGGGAGAATATTTTGCCGCGTTCTCGATTAACTGTTTGAGGACTTCGGCGATCCGGTCGGAATCCACACGAACCTTGGGCAGTTCTGCGGGGACGTGCACTTCCACAGGATGGTCTCCGAGAACTGTTCTTGATTCTTCCACAGCCGATTCGATCACGCTGGCCATATCCACGGAAGCGATGTGGAGCTCCACCTTGTGAGCGTCGAGTTGGGCCATTTCCGTGGCTTCGCCCACCAGGCGGTCGAGGCGATCCGTTTCCTCATTGATGACCGTCAGCAACTCCTTCCGCTGCGCCTCGTCCAGGTGGTAATCGGAGAGCAGGCCCGTGACCGCGGCCTTGATGCCGGTGAGGGGAGTACGGAGTTCATGGGTGACGGAATCGAGTAAGACCGCGCGCAGGGTTTCGCTTTGATGCGCGGCTTCGGTTTGGGAAAGTTTTTCCATGGCCCCGGCGCGCTCGATGGCGATGCCGATCATGCTGCCCAAAGCCTCAAGAGTGGAGCGCGAGAGTACCGGTCCGGCGATGCCGACAGCCCCCGTGGTGCGCGTACCCAGATGCAACGGCGTGAGAGAGATTCCCCGCTGCGAATCGATCACCGGCTCGCCACGCGAACTGACCATTTGAAGATCCTGCAGTAGAAACGATGTCGCTTTGGGGTCGGTGCGATAGACCTGCTGGGAACTGAGCAAATACATTGCGGCGGATTTTGCGCTGAATCCAGCACAGACATAGGCGGGAATCGCGTTCAGTAATTCGGCTACGTTATCGGTGGCAAGAAGACGCTGGCTGAAGGCGTAAAGGCGTTCCACATCGCGGCGGCGTTGAATGGCGTCGGCGGTTTGGCGGCGGGCGCGGTCCGCGAGTTGACTGGCGATTCCGGCGGTTATGAGAAAGGCGAAGAGCGCAACCCAGTTTTGGGGGTCCGCGACGGTGAAGGTTCCGACGGGAGGAAGAAAATAATAATTGAAGGCGAGCGTCGCGAGTATGGCGAGAAAAACGGAGAAGCGGAATCCCCAGTACGCCGCCACCCACAGCACCATCAGCAGGAACGTCAGTGCTACGGTCGTTGGATTTACGTGAACGAGACGCCGGTAAATCTGGGCCACGAGTTCGGGGGCTACAAGGCAAGCGATGTAGCGGAATGTGTGCTCGGGCCAGTGTTCTTTCACGGGCACGATTGTAACCGCAAGAAAAGCTTTTCACCACAGAGACACAGAGAAGGCAAGCGAAAGAGAGAAAAAGACAACAGAGGTTTTTCTCTGTGACTCCGTGGTGAAGGGTTCCGTTTTGCATGTTCGCGCTGACAATCAGATTCGACAATTTCTTTCCCGGCGTGGACAATAGCGGCGATGCCTAAGAGTCCTGAAGAGTGGCTGAAGGAATGTGATCCTGCCCAGAGGCCGGCGGTTTTCAAACTGTTTCTGGGCTATGCTCCCGGCGTCGGAAAAACCTATGCCATGCTCAGCGAGGGCGTGCGGCGGGCCAGCCGCGGCGAAGAAGTTGTGATCGGAGTGGTGGAAACGCACGGTCGCAAACCGATCGTGGAACTTTCTTCGCTACTGGAGACGGTTCCGCGCAAGAAACTGGAATACAAATCGACCATTTTCGAGGAGATGGATGTGGACGCCATTCTGGCCAGCAAGCCGCACGTGGTGCTGGTGGATGAACTGGCGCATACCAACATTGAAGGCAGCAAGCATGCGAAGCGTTATGAAGATGTGTTTGAGTTGCTGGATGCGGGGATTGATGTTGTCTCCACGCTGAACGTGCAGCACATCGAGAGCCTCGCACCGACGATTCGCGGTCTCACCGGCGTGCAGGTGCGCGAGACGGTGCCGGATTGGGTGATACGGCGAGCGGGCGAGATAGTGATGGCGGACTTGACGCCGCAAGCGCTGCAGACACGAATGCGGCGTGGAGACATTTATCCACTGGAGCGGGTGGAGAGGGCGCTGGCGAATTTTTTTCGGAATGCGAATCTGGTTGCATTGCGAGAATTGGCATTGCGGCAGGTCACGCAGGCGGTCGACCGCACACTTTCAGAATTGAAGACCGAGGACGGTCGGCTGCTGCAGGTGCGGGAGCGGATCGCGGTATGCATCAGTTCGAATCCGGCGGCGCAGTATTTGATTGCCCGTGGGGCGCGTATGGCGCAGGCCATGGATGGCGATTTGTTTGTGCTATATGTGGATACCGGAGCGGACGAGAGCGACGAGAACCAGCGGACACTGGCTGACAACGTACGCTTCGCGGAGAGCGTGGGCGCGAAGGTTGTGAAAGCGGAGGGCAAGGTGGTCGCGGAAAAAGTGGCGGAGTTCGTGCGCGAGAATCACGTCACGCAGGTGGTTTTCGGGCGGTCGGCGACGAAAGGATGGAAGAGATATTTCTATCTTTCTGCGATTCATAAGTTTCTTCGCGACACGCCGGCGGTGGACGTGCACATCGTGACCCAGGAAATGCGGTGAGCGGAATGGCCAGCGAGCACCGGCGAATCCTGGTGGTGGATGACGAGCCACAAATCACGCGTGTGCTGCGGACGACTCTTTCCGCGCAGGGTTACGACATCCGCATTGCCAACGATGGGGAGATGGCGCTGGAGCTGATGAAGAACTGGACGCCGCATGTACTAATCACTGATCTGGCCATGCCGAATCTGGATGGAGTGGAGCTGTGCCGGCAGGTGCGGCAGTTGTCACAGGTGCCGATCATCGTGCTCTCTGTGCGCGGCCAAGATCGCTCGAAGGTGGAGGCGTTGGATGCGGGTGCCGATGACTATGTAACCAAGCCGTTCAGCATGAACGAATTGCTGGCCCGGATTCGGGCGCAGTTGCGCAGGACGCCGGCGGCCGAGGAACAAGTGAGCGCCATTAGCGCGGGGGATTTTTCCATCGATCTGGATGCGCGCTCAGTCAAAGTGGGAGGACAGGAAATTCACCTGACACCGAAAGAATTCGAGTTGCTGGTTTACTTGGCCCGGCGTCCGGGCAAAGTGGTAACGCATCGAACACTACTGGCTGCTGTCTGGGGGCCAAATAGCACCGAGCAGCCGGAGTACCTGCGCGTCTTCATCGGCCAGTTGCGGAAGAAAATCGAGATTGATTCTTCCTCGCCGAAATACTTGCTTACCGAACCTTGGGTGGGATACCGGTTCGAACCCGGCTCATAAGCCCTGCCGTCCTATTAAACTTTCCCGTCCTTACAAACATTTTATGGACCCCTTATTCGGATCTTCTGAGACTCCGTATCCAATAGTCGTGGTCAGAAAAGCGGCCCCGAAGAGTAAAGATACGATCACGGAGATCAAAGATCATGTGGATTAATGAAGTCGCACCGGAGCGGTTAGCAGAGCTTTTCCATCACTACCAGCAGGCGTTGACACCGCAAAGTTCGGGTAAGGGCAGCGAAGGGCGGGGCTCATGGAAGGAAGTTCCCCAACAGGAAAAAAGCCGCATGGTTTCAGCGGCTCGCCTCACGCTGCTCGAACTGGAATCGATGACGAGTGACAACATAAAGTCGAGGCAGTATTTCGCGCAGCCGGGCGAGGCGGAATGGGGTTGCTGAGCGGACCCATCGGTTGAGCCCACATTGGATTACTGGCCGAAATAAGAGCCATCGCTTCGTCTTTACGAATTCTTTAGGAATTCCTTAAACCACTCTTACGCATGAAATGGTCGACTGAAATGTTTGCGCGGCAGTGTCGCGCACCGCTGCGGGAGGCCATGTTATGGGCGCAGCTTCGGTAGTTGCAGCCATCGGTTTTGGCGCGGCGGCGTTCATGCTCCGCTTTCTGATGGCGTTGCTGGGCGAGGGGGCGCCGTCGGTCTGTTACCGGATGGTGCCAATCCGCCGGAAACTGGAAAAAAGGCAGGACCTCGAGGCTTTGGGCCGCATCTATGTCGACGAAAGCTGCCGCGCGACAGAAGCCAATCGCAGCGCGCCCTACCGGGGAGTATGGGAGAAAGAAAATCATGATGAGGGAAGGTACGGTCAAGGTCTTATTGCTATCGACGTTCGTGACGTCTCTGGCCGGGCGGGCTGGCGCGCAATCAGCGCCAAGCACAACGCCGTCCTCGGACAACGCAGGTTCTGGTTCGAGTGAGCGGATGGAACAACAGGAAATGCGAGATGAATTGAAGGCGTTGCGAGCCGAAGTTGAGCGCTTGCGCGCGGAAGTGGAACACAGGGGCCCGGCCTCCACCGACGATCGCGGCGTGCTGGTGCCGGCGACTACCGGGGGACCCAGCATTCCTTCCCTGACCGCCGCAAGTCTTGCCAATCCTGCTGCTCCCGCTACCTCAGGGCAGCCTGCCGTAGCGACGGCGACCGGCACATCCGATTCCCCTCCGGCAAAGAAGCCAAAGATCGATCCTTTTTCCGACTGGGATTGGACCTGGCTGAACGGCAACCCGCGCACCAAGAATCTAGCTTTCGACTCGAAGTTTTTTACCCCGGAAATCCGTGCCGATCTCAATTATGTCTACGATTTCAACAAACCAAAAGACAACTCGATGGGCGGTTCGAGCGAACTGTTTCGGTCCAACGAAATCCAGCTGGAGCAACTTGGCGTGGGAGGCGATTTCCACTTTGACAACGTTCGGGCGCGGTTGATGACGCAGTTCGGCTTGTATTCTACGGCGACGCCACGCAACGACCCGAGTCCGGCGAAGGGCCAATGGGATCTGAGCAATGCCTACCGCTACGTCTCCGAAGCTTACGGCGGTTACCACATCAATGTGTTGAACGGGATCAATATCGACGCCGGAATTTTCATGTCGTACATCGGGCTGTTCAGCTATTACAACTTTGATAACTGGGCCTACCAGCCATCGTATGTTTCCTCGAACACGCCATGGTTTTTCAATGGTTTGAGAGTTCAGATTTTCCCAACAGCTCATTTGAAGATCGAGCCGTGGCTCATCAATGGATGGCAATCCTACGGCTCCGCCAATTCGCGGAAGGGGCTGGGCGGACAGATCAAGTGGACGCCGAAACCATGGATGAACATAATCTCCAACAATTACGGATTGGGTCACGATGACCTCTATATCCCGAATCGAAGCCGCATCCACACCGATGACAGTATCGAGATCAAATATTACGACAAACCCGAGAAGACGCTCGACAAGATGGCTTTTACCTTCACGGGCGATATGGGATGTGAATTCGGCGGCGGAGTAAGTTGCCATGGGAATACCGCAGGCGGTCCGAAGCAGAGCTTCATCGGCTACATGCTGTACAACCGTGCGTGGTTCAAGAAAGACAAGTATGCAATTACGATTGGCGGCGGGCAGATCAACAATCCCGGACGCTATCTGGTCCTGATCCCCCCGATCAACGGAGAATCGGCGTCGTCGGCGGCGCTGAATTCCCCCTACTTTACGGGAAATCCGGGAGACCCGTTTAGGGCCTGGGACACATCCGCTACCTTTGACTACATGCCGAGGCAGTACATCACTTTTCGCTGGGAATACGATTATCGCCATGCCAGCGTGCCCTACTGGACGGGCGCAGGTGGAATCACGCCGCCCCCGGGTAGTAACAACGGATTTCCGCAGTTCTATGCCTGCAATAGTGGGGCGTCGTCTGGGCAAACCAGCCTTGGCGCAGCGGAAACGGCTTGCGGCGGCGGAGCAAGCAGCGTGTGGTTTCCCGACTTGCGGCGAGACGAGCAGTTCATCGACATTTCCGTCATGGTCAAGTTTTAGAGGAGCCGAGTTAGGCAGGAATGCTTTCCTGGAAATTTAAACTCGGACAGCGGACAGAAGGGAAAGTTGTGATGCAGGACGCGATCTTTCTTGGGGTTACGATTCTATTTTTTGTGGTCTCGCTCGCTTACCTTCATTTCTGCGAGCGCGTGCGCTGAGGGAATATATGGGACCGATCATCATGCTGATCATTTGCGCGGGGTTGCTGGCGTATCTGGTGTACGCCATGTTGCGTCCGGAGAAATTCTGATGACAGCAAATGGATGGCTGCAAATCTTTCTTCTGCTGTTGGTGGTGTTGCTGATCACCAAGCCGCTGGGTGGGTTTCTGACTCGGGTTTTTAGCCGTGAGCGAACCTGGCTGGACCCGGTGATGCGGCCCGCGGAGCGGATCCTCTACCGGCTTACCGGGGTCGACGAGAGCCAGGAGATGGATTGGAAAGAATACGCTCTCGCGCTGATTTTGTTCAGCGGCGTTTCCATGATCCTGCTTTACCTGCTGCAGCGGGTTCAGCAGTGGGCGTGGCTGCCGTGGAATCCACAAAAACTGGCGGGGGTGGCTCCGGCGCTGGCGTTCAATACGGCGGCTTCTTTCACAACCAATACGAACTGGCAGAATTACGTGCCTGAAACCACCATGAGCTATCTGACGCAAATGGTGGGTCTGGCCTATCACAACTGGGTGTCGGCTGCGGCGGGAATGGCGCTGGCGATTGCGTTCATTCGCGGTATTTCGCGGCGTGAGCAAAAGACCATCGGAAATTTCTGGGTGGACCTGGTTCGGGGAACGTTGTGGATTTTGGCGCCGCTGTGCCTGCTGGGTGCGCTGCTGCTGGTATCGCAGGGCGTGGTGCAGAACCTGAAGCCGTATGACACGGTGCAACTGGTTGATCCGTATCAGACGCCGCAACTTGGCTCCGATGGCAAGCCGGTGAATGGGCCGGATGGCAAACCGGTGATGCAGACGGTAAGTCAGCAGACGATCGCGCAGGGGCCAACCGCTTCGCAGGAGATCATCAAAGAACTGGGAACCAATGGCGGCGGGTTCTTCAATGCCAACAGCGCCCATCCGTTTGAGAATCCCACGCCGTTCACGAACTTCCTGGAGATGCTCTGCATCCTGGCGATTCCGTCCGCGTTTACTTACACCTTGGGCAAGATGACCGGATCTCCGCGACACGGGTGGGCCGTGTGGGCGGCGATGGCTTTGCTGTTCCTGGCGGGAGTGACGACGGCGTATTGGGCGGAGGCGCGGGGGAACCCCCTGCTGACTTCTGCGACGCTGCATAGTCCGCAGCATTCCTCTGCGACTGTGCGAACCACGGGCAATCTCGAAGGGAAAGAAGTGCGGTTTGGCTTGGCGAACTCGGCGCTGTTCGCCACCGTGACCACGGACACGAGTTGCGGTGCGGTCAACTCAATGCACGACTCATTTACGCCGCTGGGCGGAATGGTACCGCTGATCAACCTCATGCTCAGCGAAGTGATCTTCGGCGGAGTTGGTGCGGGGATGTACGGCATGCTGGTCTTCGTCATCCTGTCCGTTTTTATTGCCGGATTGATGGTGGGGCGCACGCCGGAGTATCTGGGGAAGAAGATCGAAGCCTACGACGTGAAGATGGCGATGCTGGTGATTCTGATTTTTCCCCTGGTGATTTTAGTGTTTACGGCGATTTCGGTTCTGTTCAGCTTCGGCACTTCTTCCATTACTAACCCGGGGCCGCACGGATTCAGTCAAGTGCTTTATGCCTTCACCTCGGCCGTGGCCAATAACGGCTCGGGCTTTGCGGGAATTAACGGAAACACGCCTTGGTACAACACGTCGCTGGGCATCGCGATGCTGCTGGGGCGCTTCATGATGATCCTGCCGATGCTGGCAATTGCGGGAAATCTGGCCGGCAAGAAGCAGACGCCGGCAACGCTGGGCACTTTCCCGGTAACCGGACCGTTGTTTACGGTGCTGTTGATCGGCGTTGTGGTGATTGTGGGAGCGCTGACATTCTTCCCGGCGCTGAGTCTGGGACCAATTCTGGAACACTTGTTGATGCAGGCGGGCAAAACGTTTTAGGCAGGATTCTCAGGTAAATATGGCGAGCAAGAAATCAAAACGCAGCTTGTGGGATGTGAAGATTGTGCGCCGTGCGGCGTGGGATTCACTAGTCAAGCTGCATCCCGTGACCATGATGCGCAATCCGGTGATGTTCGTGGTGGAAGTGGGCAGCGTGGTGACCACAGTGCTTCTCATTCTCGAGCGAATGCACGGGCAGCCCGGGTTTGGCTTCAATCTGCAGATCACGCTCTGGCTGTGGTTCACGGTGTTGTTTGCCAACTTTGCCGAAGCCATGGCAGAGGGCCGCGGCAAGGCGCAGGCTGATGCTCTCCGGCGCGCGAAGGCGGAAACAATGGCGAACCGCCTGCTGCCCGACGGGAAGACAGAAACGGTGCCAGGATCGAAATTGCGTTCGGGAGACATGGTGTTGGTCGAGGCGGGCGAGTTTGTTCCGGGCGATGGCGAAATTGTGGAGGGCGTGGCGTCGGTGGACGAGTCGGCGATTACGGGGGAATCGGCGCCGGTGATTCGCGAAGCGGGTGGCGACCGCTCGGCCGTGACCGGCGGAACGCGCGTGCTGTCGGATTGGGTGAAGGTGAAGATCACTTCGAATCCGGGCGAGACGTTTCTCGACCGCATGATCGCGCTGGTAGAGGGCGCGGAGCGGCAGAAAACTCCGAATGAGATTGCTCTGAACATCCTGCTCGCTGGCCTGACGATTGTTTTTCTTCTGGCTGTGGTCACGCTGCAACCCTTCGCGATTTATGCGGGCGCTCCGCAGACGGTGTTCGTCCTCGTATCGTTATTGGTGTGCCTGATTCCGACCACAATTGGCGGATTACTCTCGGCGATTGGCATTGCGGGCATGGACCGGTTGGTGCAGCACAACGTGCTGGCGATGTCGGGAAGGGCGGTGGAAGCCGCGGGCGACGTGAATACTTTGCTGCTCGATAAGACAGGAACCATCACCCTGGGCAATCGCGAGGCCACGGAGTTCGTAACCGCGCCGGGTGTGACCGAGGCGATGCTGGCGGATTCGGCTCAGCTTTCCTCATTGGCCGACGAAACTCCCGAGGGACGATCGATTGTGGTGTTGGCCAAGGAAAAGTATGGATTGCGGGGACGTGAAATGAGTTCCCACGACGCCGAATTTATTCCCTTCAGTGCGATGACTCGCATGTCGGGGGTGAATCTGGATGGGCGCGCGGTGCGAAAGGGTGCGACGGATGCAGTTGCCAAATATCTGGAAGAGCAAGGCAGTGTGCTTCCCGCAGAAGTACGTGCGGCGGTGGAAGCGATTTCGCGCTCTGGGGGAACGCCGTTGGTGGTGGCGGAGAATGGGCGCGCGTTAGGAGTGATCCACCTGAAAGACATCGTGAAGGGAGGGATGCGGCAGCGCTTTGATCAGCTGCGCGCGATGGGAATCAAGACCGTGATGATCACCGGGGATAATCCGCTGACGGCGGCGGCGATCGCGAATGAGGCGGGCGTGGACGACTTTCTGGCGCAGGCTACACCGAAGGATAAGTTGGATCTGATTCGGCGGGAACAGGCACAAGGAAAGCTTGTTGCCATGACGGGCGACGGGACCAATGATGCTCCGGCGCTGGCACAGGCCGATGTGGGCGTCGCCATGAACACCGGCACGCAGGCGGCGAAGGAAGCCGGCAACATGGTGGATCTGGATTCGAATCCGACGAAGCTGATTGAGATCGTGGAGATCGGAAAGCAGTTGCTGATGACGCGCGGGGCGCTGACCACGTTTTCGATCGCCAATGACGTGGCGAAGTATTTTGCCATCATCCCCGCAATGTTTGCCGGGACGTTTCCGGTTCTGCAGGCGCTGAACGTGATGCGGCTGGCGACGCCGCAGTCGGCGATCTTGTCGGCGGTTATCTTTAATGCGCTGATTATTGTGGCGCTGATTCCACTGGCGCTGCGCGGGGTGAAATATGTTCCGCAAGGGGCGGCTGTGCTGTTGCGGCGAAATCTGCTGGTGTATGGGTTGGGCGGAGTGATCGTGCCGTTTATTGGCATCAAGCTTATCGACTTGCTGATCGTGCGGGCAGGGCTGGCGTAGGAGCGATATGAAGAAGAATCTGATTACTGCAGTACTGATGACCCTGGTGACATCTGTATTGTTCGGTCTGCTGTTTCCTCTTGTGATCACAGGCCTGGCGCAGGTTTTGTTTCCCAGCAAGGCGAATGGGCAATTGTTGATCCGGAATGGCAAAATTGTAGGATCGCGATTGATTGGGCAATCATTTACTTCTCCAGGATATTTTCACTCGCGTCCGTCCAACGCGGGAACGGGTTATGATGCGGGCAATTCCAGCGGCTCGAACCTGGGACCTACCAATCAAGCTCTCATCGCGCGGGTGCAGGGGGATGCCGATCGCTTGCAGGGGGAGAATCCGGGCGCGGCAATTCCGGTAGATTTGCTGACCACTTCGGGCTCCGGGCTAGATCCCCATATCTCGCCCGAGGCGGCGGAATTTCAGGTACCGCGCATCGCGAAGGAACGTGGACTGAGCGAGGATGTAGTTCGGGATGCAGTCCGCCAGCATATGGAATCGCGGCAGTTCGGGTTTCTGGGAGAGCCGCGGGTGAACGTGCTGGAATTGAATCTTACGCTGGACCAAATCTCGCCCAAGGCTGCCAACCGTTAGCGGGTGGACAAATCGCGCCAGCGGACAGAGTGCAATCGCCACGGCCTCCGCATAAATTCCCTAAACCTTACGCGGCGCAGAACCGCTGCTGCTCTCGATCCCTGCCGATATTGCCGAGTTCTCCACATCCCCAGTAGATTGGTTCACGAAACAGATTCTCGACCTGCCCTCGATTGGCCCTCCCTGGCCGAAAACCACCAACTCGAAGGAGGAAACTAAAAGGTCTCTATTGGGTTTATACGGATGAATATAGGATTGTAGGCGCGCCTTTCTCGGATCCGGAATCTTCGATTGGTCAGGGAGAAATCAATGAGGACACGTAAGTGTCGGTGGAGCAGGGCAGGGATAGCGACGTGTTTGGCATTCATGCTGCACGCGCCGGTTGGAGTAAAGGCGCAGGATACGCAAGCAGTGCAGTATCCACAGAGCGCGTCCGACGGGCAAAATGCGCAGAGCCCGCAAAATCCGCAGGATGCGAACACGCCGGATCCGCCGAGCCGCGTGGCCCGGCTGAACTTCATGGATGGATCGGTGTCGTTCCAGCCCGGCGGAGAAAACGACTGGGTGACGGCGGTGCTGAATCGTCCCCTGGTGACCGGCGACAATCTATGGGCGGATGAAGATTCGCGGGCTGAAGTGCACATTGGATCGACAGCCCTCCAGCTCGGCGCAAAGACTGGAATTACATTGCTCGAGGTAAGTGACCGGGCAGCGCAGATTCGTTTGGCGCAGGGATCGCTGATTGTGAAGGTCCGGCACGTGGATGACGAAGATTCCTATGAGATCGATACGCCGAACGTGGCGTTCGTTGTTATGCAGCCGGGAGACTACCGCATTGATGTAGATGCGGACGGGAATCGAACCGAAGTGACGGTGTGGCGCGGGCGGGGCGAGGTTACCGGCGGCGGTTCTTCCTACACCGTCGTCGCCAACCAGTACGCCACCTTCACTGGCGCCGATCACCTGGATTACGATCTTGGCCAGATTCCCGGAAGAGATGGATTCGACACTTGGGCGCTGGATCGCGATCAGCGAGAGGATCAGTCTGATTCGGCGAACTACGTTTCACGGGAGATGACGGGATACGAAGACCTCGACGAGTATGGCGACTGGAGCTATGTGGCCGACTACGGTACATGCTGGCGGCCCAGAGTCCTGGTGGCGGGTTGGGCGCCATATCGCTTTGGCCATTGGTCCTGGGTAGGACCGTGGGGCTGGACGTGGGTAGAAGATGAGCCTTGGGGTTTTGCTCCATTTCACTATGGCCGATGGGCGTTCGCAGGGACCGGATGGCTGTGGGTTCCGGGGCCGAGCGTAGTCCGGCCGGTGTATGCCCCGGCGCTGGTGGCGTGGGTTGGTGGTGGGCCGGGATTCAACTTCTCGTTTTCGTTTGGAGCGGGAGTGGGATGGTTCCCGCTGGCTCCGGGAGAAGTATTTATTCCGGGATATCGCGTGAGCCGCGTCTATGTGAACAACGTGAACTTTACCAATACGCGAGTAAATATCACGCGAGTGACGAATGTATACAACACGGTTGTTCTGAACCGGAGCACTACGGTGAACAACATCACGTATGCGAACCGGAATGTGAACGGAGGAGTGACGGTAGTTTCACGGGATACTTTCGTGAACGCTCGGCCGGTGGCGAGGAGCGTGGTATCGGTTCCTGCGAGAGAACTCGCGGCGGCACCGGTGTCGGAAAGGGTTGGCGTCGAGCCGGGGAGAACCAGCGTGTTGGGAGCGGGGAGGCCCGTGACCAACAAACCGCCGGCCGCGGTGACGAGCCGTCCGGTAGTGGCGCTGAGGACGCCGGCCCCGATGCCGCATTCGCTCGATCAGAGGCAAGCGCAGGCGAACGGGCACTTGAACCAGCAATCATCACCGTTGGTGCGGCCGGAGGCAGCCGGTCGGCCAATGCCGATGAACCCGCAAACACGGCCAACACAATCCCCGACACAATCTTCGACGAAATCCGACGACGGATTCCGATCGTTTGCGCCGCCTAGCGGGGGAAGCAGTCAGGCGAAACCACAGCCTCGCGTGTGGGAGGCGCAGGGGACTCCGGAGCCGGAGAAGAACACGAATGCTCAACCCCAGACCAGGAGTACTCAGGCTGCGCAGCAGTGGTCGCATCCGCTGGCCAAGCCAGTAGCTCCGGTGCAGCTGGGAAACGAACGGCAGCAGCGGGAGCAGGAGCAGAAATTCAGCACCTGGCAACAGCAGAGGCCCGCGGCGTCGGCGCCAGCCCCGCGGCAGCAGAATTCACATCCGCCGGCGGAGAGTCATGCGAGTTCTCCCAAGAAGGGCCATTGACGACCAAGAGTTGCTTGCGGTCTGATAGGGGTCCATGCCATGTGATCGGCGGCCAACGAGAGCAGACGGGAAAATGGCGCTGGGAGCGGGAACGCACTCCACTCCCGGCGCTGCTTTTTTGCCTTTTGAATTATGAACGAACCGAAGCGACCGGCAATTAATTGGATGGATGTTCTCTGGCTGCTTTTTCTGGCCGGCCTTGCGGCACTGCCGCCGGTGTTTGAAATCCATAAGCAATTGGTGCTGCTGGCGTTTGGCGTCGTGCAATTGAGCGAAGGCTGGGTGTTGAGCAAGACGCCGCAGCGGGGCGCGGCTTACATCGTCTTGCTGAAGATCGCCTTGGCCACACTGCTGCTCGATCACACGGGCGAAGTTGGAATCAACAGCAGTTACTCTCCGATCTTCTATTTGCCGGTGGTGACGGCGGCGGAATATTTCAGCCCGTGGGCAACACTGCTGTGGACAGCTCTCGCCTCCGCCGCCTACTGCTCCTATCTTTATCCCGCGCTGCAGGATTACGAAATTACAAGAGAAGGCTACGGGATCCTTGCCATTCGTATTCTCTTCTTTTTTCTTGCGGCGATGGTGGTGAACCGGTTCACGGTGGAGAATCGGCGGCAGATCAAACGCCACCAGGAATTGGCGGAGACGCTGGCGGAAACGAACCGCAGGCTGGAGCAGGCGCAGGCCGAGGCGCGGCGTTCGGAGCGATTGGCGGCGCTGGGGCAAATGTCCGCCGGTCTGGCGCATGAGATTCGCAATCCGCTGGGGGTGATCAAGGGGTCGGCGGAAATGCTTCACCAGAAGCTGGGAGAATCGAATCCGCTGGCCAGTGAATTGGCGGGCTATATATCGAGTGAGACCAATCGTCTGAGCGCGCTGGTGACGCGGTTTCTGGATTTTGCCCGGCCGCTGCATGCAGAGCTAACTCCACAAGATATTACCAGTGTGCTGGACCGGGCGGTGCACGATGTGGCAGTGACGCATCAAGAAGAAGGTGCTTCGGTGCGAGTGGAGCGGCAATATCAGCAGAATCTGCCGCTGGTGCCGCTCGACGAGAGTCTTTCTGAGCAGGCGTTCGTGAATCTGATTCAGAATGCTTACGATGCGATGGGTGGTGGCGGAGGAACGTTACGGGTAGTGGCGGCGAGAGCAAAGAGTTCGAACCAGGCCGGAGTGGAAGTGCGGATCGAAGACACCGGCCCGGGAATCCCGGATGAACTGCGGGAGCAGATTTTCAATCCGTTTGTGACTACCAAGAAAACGGGAGTGGGGCTGGGGCTGTCGATTGTGTCGCGCATCATTGACGGCCATCACGGCAGCATTCGACTGGAGAGCGGCGGGGACGGCAGCGGCCTTAAAGGAGCTGGCTTCGTAATGTTTTTTCCGGCGAATGCTGAGGTTGCAGGAAATAATGCATCCTAGAAAACCTCAACAACGAGTTGTTTCCATACATGCCAACCATTTTGATTGTCGAGGATGAAGCGAAAATGCGGCGTCTGCTCGAGTTGAATCTCGGGGAGGATGGCTTCAGCACGCTAACCGCAGGAGACGCAGAGTCCGGGTTGAAAGTTTTGCGGGAAAACAGCGTTGATCTTGTGGTGACAGATCTGAAACTGCCGGGAATGAATGGACTTGAGTTCTTGCAGACGATCAAGCGGCAGAATGCGGCGATTCCTGTGGTGGTGATGACCGCCTTTGGCACCGTTGAGACTGCAGTAGAAGCCATGAAGGCCGGAGCCAGCGATTATGTGCTGAAACCTTTCTCGTTGAACGAGATGAGGATGGTAATCCACAAGGAACTGGACGTACACCAACTGCGCGAGGAGAACCGGTCGCTGCGGGAAGCGTTAGGCAAGCGGTATGCGCATCCGAATGTGGTGGCGCGCAGCGCGAAGATGCAGGAGGCGCTGGCCACGGTGGATCGCGTGGCGCCTACGAATTCTACGGTGCTGTTGGGTGGAGAGAGTGGTGTGGGAAAGGACTTGATTGCGCGAGCGATCCATGAGAAGTCGCGGCGCGCTGCCGGGCCTTTCATCAAGATCAACAGCACGGCGATTCCGGAAAATTTGCTGGAGAGCGAACTGTTTGGATACGAGAAGGGCGCATTTACAGGCGCGACGGCAAGCAAGCCAGGAAAGTTCGAGTTGGCAGATAAGGGGACGCTGTTCCTCGATGAGATCGGTGACGTACCACCGGTGACGCAGGTGAAGTTGCTGCGCGTCCTGCAGGAGCGCGAGTTTGAGCGCTTGGGGGGGACGCGAACCGTGAAAGTGGATGTGCGCCTAATTGCAGCCACCAACCGCGATCTGCGGGAAGCGCTGGAGCAGGGCACGTTTCGCGAGGATCTGTACTATCGTTTGAACGTTGTTCCCATTGACATTGCGCCGCTGCGCCAGCGGAAAGAAGACATCCCGGATCTGGTAAATCTTTTTATTTCGAGCTTTGCGGGGGATTCCGGCAAGCCGGTGGAGAGTATTACCCCGGAGGCGATGCAGATTCTCGTGAATTATCACTGGCCGGGGAATGTGCGCGAATTGCAAAACATTATCGAACGGGCGTGCGCGCTGGCGAAGGGCACAGTGCTTAAGGTGGAGGATATTCATCTGGATGTGCGACCCGCTCGGGCGGCGAATGGGACTGGGAATTTTCTTCCCGAGGGTATGACGCTCGAGCAGTGGGAAGATGAAATGATTCGGGAATCGTTGCGGCGGGCAAATGGGAATAAGAGTCAGGCTGCGCGCTTGCTGGGGCTGTCACGGAATGCGCTCCGATATCGGCTGTCGAAGATTGGGATTGCGGATGAGGGGGAGAAGGAAAGTTAGACGCAGGATTCCTGAAGGTGGACAAGTCTCGATGGAAACGAGAAATACTGTGAGGTCGGATCAATCGATGGCTCCAATCATTTTGGCAGACAGCCGTCTGGTGGGTATAGCCAGTCAGGGCTTTCGTGTTTTTGGGCGCTCCTGATTTGTAACCATCGGTGCCTCGGTTGCCAGCGCGCCCGCGGCGGGACGCTTGCTGCTGTTGGCTGAAAACCACCACGTTGGTTTAGGGCGGCCACCGGCTTCTATATTTTCGCCGATTTTAGGGTTGCAGACTCCATCTTCCTGCCTGAAAACAAACGGGTTACACCGCTTCCTGTCGGGCGCGTTTTGGCATGGTAGTTGCTTTGCAGTATATGGAGCCAACCTTACATTTCTCGCTTCTAGTACAGGGACGGGTTCGGAAGAGGTAAGCCATGAAAAATAGATTCATAGGAAGTTTAGCAATCTTAACTCTGGCGCTGGCTGGAGTTTTCACGGCGAGCGTACAGGCGCAGACTACGGACGAAGGCAGCGGTCCCTCGGAGCAGCCGAGCGCGCCTATGGAGATGGGCCAGCCTCAACCGCCACCTCCTCCCGCTCAGGACGCCCAACCCGGCCGACCTTCCGCGCCCGGACAAGGGCCTGATGCTGGACAATCCCCGCAGATCGAACCCGAAGCGCAACCGGGCGGACCATCTGGTGAAGGTCCGGCTAAGGTCGATCAGGGCGTGGGACGCGTCAGCATGATTCACGGGGAAGTCTCGACGCAACGAGGAGATTCGGGCGACTGGTCGGCCGCGGTGTTGAATCAGCCGGTGGTGAATGGCGACAAGGTTTCAACCGGTGCGGGCGGGCGCGCTGAGGTGCAACTCGATTTTGCCAACATTCTTCGCTTGGGTTCGAACGCGCAGGCCACCCTCGCGAATTTTACCAAGAGAAACATTCAGGTGCAGATTGGGCAGGGGTTGGTCAATTACTCGGTGTTTGGCGAAAGTGAGACAGAGCCGGAGATCGACACTCCGAACGTTGCTTTGCATCCGGCGCACCAGGATGGAGTGTTCCGGATTGAAGTGCGGCCCGATGGCGACAGCATCATCATCGTCCGCAAAGGTGAAGCGCAGTTAGCCACCCCGCAAGGCATCGCTACCATCAAGCAGGGTGACATGGCAACGGTGCGCGGAGCCGGCGCCGATGCGCGTTACAAAATTACTGCGGCTCCGGATCGCGACGATTGGGACCGCTGGAATACCGACCGCGACCGCATGATCCACAATGCGGATGCCTGGCATCACACGAATAAGTATTACGTAGGGTCGGAAGATCTGGACGCGCACGGACGTTGGGAGGACGCGCCGGATTATGGTCAGGTGTGGGTGCCGAATGAGCCGGATGACTGGGCTCCTTACCGCGACGGCAACTGGGTGTATGAGCCTTACTACGGCTGGACGTGGGTCGGCTACGAGCCGTGGGGCTGGGCTCCGTATCACTACGGACGCTGGATGTGGTACGGCGGTGCCTGGGCATGGTGGCCGGGACCGGTGTGGGGCGCTGGCTTCTACCGTCCGTTCTGGGCGCCGGCTTATGTTTCATTTTTTGGATTCGGAGGTGGCTTCGGATTCGGAGTTGGATTTGGCTGGGGAGGATGGGGTGGCTTTGGCTGGCTGCCGATTGGTCCCTGCGACCGCTTCTTCCCATGGTGGGGCGGTTATGGCGGAAGATTCGGCGTGGTAGGGTTCAACCGATTTGGCGGGCTACACCGCTTTGGTGGATTCGAACCCCTGCATGGGGGCACTCGATTCTCGAACTTGGCGCACATCAGTGATCCGCATATCGGACGCGGGCTTTCGACAGTTGGGGCGGGGAGATTCGGAGCGGGACGAACCACTGCTGTGGCGGCGACTCATGCTCAGTTAAGCAACGCTCGCATGATGACGGGGAACATGCCGGTGGTGCCCACGCACGCCAGTTTGTCGGCCAGCGGCCGGGCGGCAGCGCCTTCGACAATTCACAACAATGGGTCGCAACATTTCTTCGGTACGCAGAGTGCGTCGCGGCCGTCGTCGTTCCAGCAGCAGACGGCGCATCTGCAGCAGTCCATGCAGCAGAATCACGTCAGTGCGGTGACCGCTGGCGGCCGCAGCAGTGGAACGATGGAGTCGCGCGGCACATCTGAGACTCGGGGGGCCGCGGCTACGGCGGGAGGGAAGCCGAGTGCGGGCACACCGTCCTCCGCACGGGACATGAACAATTCTGCGAGCCGGAGCGCGGGCAATCAGGGAGGGCGGGATCTCTCCGCTCCCGGCAATACGCGTTCTGAAAGCGCTCAGGCAGATCGACCGCCGAGTGCGGCGTCTTCGACGATTAGGGGAGAGCAGTCTTCTGCCAGTCGGGGCGAACCGAACCGCGGCGAGTGGAAGACATTTACCCCACCGTCGCACGGGAGCAGCGAGTCCGCGAGTCGTGGCGGAAATGGTGCCGAGGCTTCCAGCCGCGGGACGAGTGGCAGCTACTGGAACCGTACGGCGCCGAGCTCAAGCTACTCGCGGGGACCCAGTTCCAGTAATGGTTCCAGCAGCTACGGGCGCGGGGGAAGTTCGCGTCCGCAGCTGAACATGAGGCAGCCGATCGTGCAGCCTAGATCCTCTGGAGGCTACGGAGGAAGTTACGGAGGCTATCACGGTGCGCCCGGTTACGGCGGAAGTCGCGGTGGCTACGGTGGCAGCGGGGGTGGATCGCATAGCGCACCGAGCTATGGCGGCGGGCATTCCTCTGGTGGAGGGGGAGGAGGCCATCCCAGCGGGGGCGGACACTCAGGAGGCGGAGGTCATCGTTAGTCCAAATGCCGCACTATTGTTTGTTTTGAACACTGCGAGTTGATGTAAAAGAAGTGACGAGGCAGAGGCGAGGAGGGCGTGCTAACCGGCACGCCCTTTTCACTGTATAAGTAAGGGCCCGCGTCGTCAGCTCGACTTAGCACGCTCAATTGTCTGGAGCATCAGGCGCTCAAAGCTCGGAGCAAGCTCCGCAACTACCTTAACGCGATGGTTGCAGAGGATTTCTTCGTGATCGATTTTGACAATTCTGCAGTCCTTGCTTTTTGTTCGTGATCGGATATCGAAGCACACGGGGTCGTAATCTATGTCTGGCCCTCTTCCAAATTGGATGTAGCCTGCCGAAGGCAAACTTTCCCAGAATGCTGGGTCCCTCGTCATTTCCGTCAGTCGTCCACTCAGGTCCGGTCCCGGAGGATTCGGCAGTAATCGGAACAATCCTAAATCGACTTCAGCCCACCGGTAAGAGAGAATGAGGTCTTGGAATAGGGGAATCGAGCGGGAAGCTTGGCGAGCAACGGTTCGAGCTGAGACGAATCGGTGGGGACTTTCAGAGCGGGGAACTCCGCCATTTCATCAAGCTTGTTGAAGCTCGCAATGAATCGTTCGATCAAGTTATCTTCGCTCATCTACCGAAACGCTGCCAGCGGGGGAGTCGAAGCGCAAGCGCTGCTACGGTCTCGCGTACGCCGGGCTATCAGGATCGGGAGGGTCATAGTCGCGGCCGTATTTATTTTTATGCGCGAGTTCGAGGTCGGATTCGGCAAGCCGGAAGGTTCCGAGGAACCTATTGCCGAAACTGACCGTGATCTCCCGCTCCGCAGCCTGCAGTACATCCGGAGAGACGGACGGATGGAAGACGTGTATCTGATAACGTCCGGGGGCGACATCCTTGATACTGATGTCTCCATTTCCATCCGATATCGCGTAGTAGGGAGTATCCAGGGAAATCACAACGGCGCTCATCTGAGGGTGAATGTTGCAAAAGATAAAAGAAATACCTGGCTTGTCGAATTGCACAAAACGAGTGGTACCACTCTCGTATAGCCCAAGATCGAAGCGCTTTCCGTCGAACAATGAAAAGACATTGTGAAAAAAAGGGTCTTGGTTGGGAAACTCAACTTTTCCGCCTGCCGGTATCACCAGCAGGGAAGGGTGAAAACTTTTATCTCTTTGGATGAGCTGGGGGATTTTCGAATTTTTCTGAAGCGGGGCTGCGACGGGAGGTGTATTTCCGACTGGAGTAAGCCAAACCACAAGTTTGGAAGCGTCCTTTACCTGGCGTCCGCTGGTCGTGAGTTGCACCTTGCCTTTGAGTTCGACGTCTTGCGCCGAGGCGGGAAAATAGGGCAACGACAGAAAACACAAAACGGCGAGGTGTTGAGCGAAGCGGCTCATCAGAACAAGATCCCCATCGCGAGATTAATTTGGTTCGTCACACCACTGCTGCTGTAGACGGGGAAAGTGTGCAGGCG
>Ga0185299_10002427_pt1 | contig 28676 bp, 21 predicted proteins | sample PaiPotPPA55metaG_FD_128002 | JGI IMG/M metagenome (GOLD analysis project Ga0185299, IMG submission 128002) | Iron sulfur acid spring bacterial and archeal communities from Banff, Canada, to study Microbial Dark Matter (Phase II) - Paint Pots PPA... ...
TCGCCGCGTCCGCCGGGGTGGCCAGGCCGCCCGCGGTGAACAGCACCACCGGGAGCTTGCCGGTGCGCGCCACCTCGGCCACGATCTCGTACGGGGCCTGCAGGTTCTTGGCGGCGAGGAAGAGCTCGGACTCGTCGAGCGTGCCGAGCTGGCGGATCTGCGCGCGGATCTGCCGCATGTGCCGGGTGGCCTCGACCACGTTGCCGGTGCCGGCCTCGCCCTTGGAGCGGATCATCGCCGCGCCCTCGGCGATCCGGCGCAACGCCTCGCCCAGGTTGGTGGCGCCGCAGACGAAGGGGACGGTGAAGGCCCACTTGTCGATGTGGTGGGTCTCGTCGGCCGGGGTGAGCACCTCGGACTCGTCGACGTAGTCCACGCCCAGCGACTGCAGCACCTGCGCCTCGACGAAGTGGCCGATCCGGGCCTTGGCCATGACCGGGATGGACACGGCGCTGACGATGCCGTCGATCATGTCGGGGTCGGACATCCGGGCCACGCCGCCGTCCTTGCGGATGTCGGCCGGGACCCGCTCGAGGGCCATCACGGCCACGGCGCCGGCGTCCTCGGCGATCTTCGCCTGCTCGGGGGTGACCACGTCCATGATCACGCCGCCCTTGAGCATCTCGGCCATGCCGCGCTTGACCCGGGCGGTGCCGAGCTGCGGTGCCTGAGCCGATTCGGTGGGGTTGCTGGACACGTCGGTACCTCGCTCGAAGCGTCGGGGCGTAAGGGGTTACCGCACTATCTTACGATGACACGATCGGGTGATCGGCTCTCAGCCTGTCGCCGACGCCCCGGGGCGGCTTACAGACTGCCCCCGCACCGCCCCCGCGGCGCTGCGGGCTCAGCGCGCGAGGCTCGCCGGGAGCTCGTCGTCGATCTCGAAACTGGGCTTGTTCGGGGCGCGGCCGGCCAGCCGGAACGCGCGGACCAGGCGGTGGCCGCGCAGCTGGCGCACGGCCCGGACGGACTCGTTGTGGAAGCGCCGGGCCAGCTGCACCCGGCGCATCCCCTTGCCGAGTTCGTCGAGCAGTTCGGGGCCGTCGGGGTGGGCGCGCACGTGCTCGGCCTGGGCCGGATCCTCGAAGGCGGCGCGCACGTCCCTGGTCAACGCGGACTCGGCGGCCTCGCGCTCCTCCTCGGGGGCGATCTCGGCCGCGCGCGCCCCGGAGGCGAGGATCAGCGCGGTGGCCGGGTCGAGCAGGCCGCTGCGGGCGAGTTCGAGCACCGCGGTGGAGCGGCGCAGCAACTGGGCGTCGAGGGCGACGCGGGCGGCGTCGAGGCGCACGTGCAGCCGGTCGAGCCGGGTGGCCGTCCAGCTGAGGTAGAGGCCGAACAGGATGATCAGCACGACCAGCAGCACGACCGCGGCCGAATACTGCGTCAGTACGAGCCTCATCGGGTGCCGCCGTTCTCGGCCGTGACGACCATGCCGGAGTACCGCGTCAGTACGAGCCTCACTGCGTACATCACCGTGAACCGCCGTTCTCGGCCGTAACCCGAGCGGTGACCCGAGCTGTGGACTCGGTGACCATCTCGTAGACCGAGAGGATGTCGCTCGCCACCACCGACCAGTCGTACTTGCGCACGGCCTCAGACTCGGCCGCCCGCAGCGCCCGGCGCCGGGCCGGGTCGCCGAGCAGCGCGAGGGCCTCGCGGGCCAGCGCGGCGGCGTCGCCGTTCGGGAACATCGCCCCGGCGGCCCCGCCTTCGAGCACCAGCGAGAACGCGTCCAGGTCGCTGGCCAGCACCGGAGCGCCGCCGCTCATGGCCTCGACCAGGATGATGCCGAAGGACTCGCCGCCGGTGTTCGGCGCGCAGTACACGTCGACGGACTGGAAAAGACGTCCCTTGTCCTCGTCGCTGACCATGCCGAGGAACTCGATGTTGCCGCGCACCCGCGCCGGAACGGTGCGCAGCACCTCGTCCAGCTCGCCGCGCCCGGCGACCAGCAGCCTGGTCCGCGGCCGCGCCTCGACGATCGCGGGCAGCGCCTCGAGCAGCACGGACAGGCCCTTGCGCGGCTCGCCGAAGCGGCCGACGAAGCCGAGGGTGCCGCCGTCCTCCTGCTGCCCGCGCGGGGTCTGCCACTCGGCCCTGGGCCGCAGCGCGGAGAAGTAGCCGACGTCCACGCCGTTCGGGATGACGACGGCGTCCCCGCCCAGGTGCTCGACGAGCGTGCGCCGCGCGTACTCGCTGACCGCGATCCGCGCGTTGATCTTCTCCATGGCGGACGCGACGATCGGCGCGCCGGCCAGCATCGCCCGGGAACGCGGGTTGGCGGTGTGGAAGGTCGCCACGATCGGCCCGGCGGCGGCCCAGCAGGCGAGCAGCGAGAGGGACGGCGTGCCCGGCTCGTGGACGTGCAGCACCTCGAAGTCGCCGTCGTGGATCCAGCGGCGGACCCGCGCGGCGGACAGGAAGCCGAAGCTGAGCCGGGCAACGGAGCCGTTGTAGGGCACCGGGATCGCCCGCCCGGCTGACTGCACGTAGGGCGCCAGCACGGTGTCCTCGTCCGCGGGCGCGAGCACGGAGACGTCGTGCCCGAGCTTGAGCAGGTACTCGGCGAGGTCGCGGATGTGGAACTGGACGCCCCCCGGCACGTCCCAGGAATAGGGGCAGACGATCCCGATCCTCACCGCGCGCCGTCCGCCTCGACGACGTCCGCCGGCGCGGTCACGGCCTCCGGTGGCTCCGGTGGCTCCGGTGGTGCCGACCCGCCGACCGGTTTGGGCACGCGGTCCGGGTCGAGGTCGACGAGCCAGAGCCGCTGGAGCATGTGCCAGTCGGCCGGGTGCGCTGCGATGCCCTCGGCGAACGTGTCGGCGACCCGCTGGCACATGTAGGCGATCTTCTCCGGCCGGGTGCCCTCGGCGGGCACCTCGATCTCCGGCCAGACCTTCGCGTACTGACGGTCCTCGCCGTACCAGAGGGTGACCGGGCAGAGCGCGGCTCCGGTGGCCACGGCCAGGGCGGCAGGTCCGGCGGGCAGCTTCGTCGTCTCGCCGAAGAACTGGACCGGCACTCCCTTGTCGGTCAGGTCGCGCTCGGCCACCAGGCAGACCAGGCCGCCCGATTTCAGCCGCCGCAGCAGCCCGGCGAACGTGCCGCTGCCGCCGGTCAGCGGGAGCACCTCCATGCCGATGGACTCGCGGTAGCGCACGAACCGCTCGAAGAGCTTCTCCGGCTTGAGGCGTTCCGCCACGGTGGTGAAGCCGTCGGCGACGGTGACGGCCCAGGCGCCCGCGTGGTCCCAGTTGCCCATGTGCGGCAGCGCGAGGACGGCGCCGCGGCCGGAGGCCAGCAGGTCCCGCAGCATCTGCTCGTTCTCGCACTCGAAGGTCGCGGTCACGCGCTCGCGCGACCAGGTTTCGAGCCGGAACGTGTCGCAGTAGTAGCGCATGTAGTTGCGCATGCCCTGCTTCGAGACTTCGCGGATCCGCTCCTCGGTGGCGCCGGGGCCGAGCACCCGCGCGAGGTTGGCCTCGAGGCGCTGCACGCTCTTGCCGCGCTTGCGCCAGGAGCGGTCGGCGACCACCCGGAAAAGGCCGTAGGCCGTCTTCTCGGGCAGCAGCCGCACAACGGCCCAACCGGCGGCGTACGCGCGGTACGTCAGCTCATCCTTCAGGTTGCTCACGAAGACTCCTGCTCAGTCGCCGCGGCCGCGGCCAGCTCCAGCGCCTGCTTGCGTACGAACAGCATGCGCTGCACGACGGTGCAGGTCGAGCCCGCCGCGAGCGCCCAGAAGGCGACGGCCTGGATGTACGGCACGCCGAGGCCGTCGAGGCCGGTGGAGACCAGCGAGCCGACCAGCCGCTCGCCGCGCTCGACGTAGCCGACGTCGCAGCGGAAGCCCAGCGACTCGGCCTTGGCCCGCGCGTACGAGGTGACCGACCCGGAGATCAGGCAGATCATGCAGGCCAGGAACATCCCGGTCTTGCCGTGCTCGCCGAAGTAGTAGGCGAGCGAGCCGAAGATGGCCGCGTCGCCGAAGCGGTCCAGCGTCGCGTCGAGGAAACCGCCCCACTTCGAGACGCGGTCCGCCATCCGAGCCATCGTGCCGTCGAGCAGGTCGGAGAAGATGAACGCGGTGACCGCGAGCGTGCCGCCGAGCATCCAGCCGCGCGGGAAGCAGTAGATCGCGCTGAGGCATACGCCGAGCGTGCCGACCAGGGTGACCGTGTCCGGGCCGACGCCGAGCCGCAGCAGTAGCCGCGCGGTGGGCGTGAGGACGCGGGTGAAGAACGCCCGCGCGTAGCGATTGAGCATAGGTATCCCAGCATCGGCTTCGGTCACTGAATCGGCCCACTCGGGCGGACCGGCGCCCATGCTATTGGAATGCGGGGGTCGCGTGGATTTCGCATCCCTCGCGTCCGGGTGAAACGCTGGTGTCAGAGGTTGTGCCACTCCGCAAAGAGGAGTTGTCTACCTGTCATACAAATCGTTACGAATCGATCACTCTCGGAGGTGCGGCCATGGGCGAGAAGGGCGGCGGTCACGGAGGCCAAGCGGGGGCCGGGGGCGCGTTCTGCCCGACGCGCGGCGCGGCCATTCGAAACGTCGTACTCGTGGGGCACACCGGAGCGGGCAAGACCACGCTGGTCGAGGCGCTGCTGGCGGCGGTCGGCACGATCAGCCGGCCCGGAAGGGTGGAGGACGGGAGCACCGTCTGCGACTTCGAGGACATCGAACACCGGCTCGGCCGCTCGGTCAGCCTGGCCGCCGCGCCGATCGTGGTCGACGGGGTGAAGGTCAACCTCCTCGACGCCCCCGGTTACGCGGACTTCGCCGGGGACCTGCGCGCCGGGCTGCGGGCGGCGGACGCGGCCCTTTTCGTGGTCTCGGCGGCGGACGGGGTGGACGGCTCGACCCAGCTGCTGTGGGAGGAGTGCGCGGCGGTGGGCCTGCCGCGCGCGGTCGTGGTGACCAAGCTGGACGCGGCGCGGGCCGACTTCGACGAAATGGTGCTGATCTGCCAGCGCGTGTTCGGCGACGGGGTGGCCCCGCTTTACCTGCCATTGCTCGATGACCACGAGCAGGTAGCCGGCTTGATCGGCCTGCTCAGCCAGCAGATCTTCGACTACAGCGACGGCGGCCGCGAGGTCGTGACGGCCGACCCCGAGCACCTGGAGCTGATCGAGCCCTCCCGCAACGCGCTGATCGAGGGGATCATCGCGGAGAGCGAGGACGAGACGCTGATGGACCGGTACCTCGGCGGCGAGGACATCGACGTCAAGGTGCTGATCGACGACCTGGAGACGGCCGTGGCGCGCGGGCACTTCTACCCGGTGATCCCGGTCTCCGCGCTCACCGGCGTCGGCACCCGCGAACTGCTCGAGCTGATCACCGAGGGCTTCCCGGCTCCCGGCGAGCACCTGATCCCCGCCGTGACCACGCCGGACGGGGAGCCGAAGGCGCCGCTCGGCTGCGACCCGGAGGGCCCGCTGGTGGCCGAGGTGGTCAAGACGACCTCGGATCCGTACGTCGGCCGGATCTCGCTGGTCCGCGTCTTCTCCGGCACGCTGCGCCCGGACCAGCCGGTGCACGTCTCCGGCCACGGCATGGCCCAGCGCGGCCACCCGGACCACGACGTGGACGAGAAGGTCGGCGCGCTGTTCAGCCCGCTCGGCAAGACGCAGCGGCCGGTGGACTTCGCGGTGGCGGGCGACCTGGTGGCGGTCGCGAAGCTGGCGCACGCGGAGACCGGCGACACGCTCTCCTCGAAGGACGACCCGGCGCTGATGGAGCCGTGGCTGATGCCCGATCCGCTGCTGCCGGTGGCCGTCACGGCGCGGGCCAAGTCGGACGAGGACAAGCTCGCGCACGCCCTGTCCCGGCTGGTCGCGGAGGACCCGACGCTCAAACTGGAGATCAACCCGGAGACGCACCAGCTCGTGCTGTGGTGCCTCGGCGAGGCGCACCGGGACGTGCTGCTCGACCGGCTGTCCACGCGCTACGGAGTGGCGGTGGAGACGATTCCGCACCGGGTCTCGCTGCGGGAGACCCTCGCCTCGCCGGCCAAGGGCCGGGGGCGGCACGTGAAGCAGTCCGGCGGCCACGGCCAGTACGCGATCTGCGAGATCGAGGTCGAACCGCTGCCGAGCGGCTCCGGCTTCGAGTTCGTGGACAAGGTCGTCGGCGGCTCGGTGCCGCGGCAGTTCATCCCCTCGGTCGAGAAGGGCGTGCGCGCGCAGATGGAGCGCGGCGTGCTGGCCGGATACCCGGTCGTGGACCTGCGGGTGACGCTCGTGGACGGCAAGGCGCACTCCGTGGACTCCTCGGACATGGCCTTCCAGACCGCGGGCGCGCTGGCCCTGAAGGACGCGGCGGCGCAGGCGAAGCCGACGCTGCTTGAGCCGGTCGAGGCGGTGGAGATCACCCTCGCGGACGAGTTCGTCGGCGCGGTGCTCGGCGACCTGAGCGGGCGGCGCGGCCGGGTGCTCGGCACGGAGCCGGACGGCAACGGCAGGACCCTGGTACGCGCCGAGGTGCCGGCCACCGGGCTCGCGCGCTACCCGGTCGAACTGCGTTCGCTCTCGCACGGGACCGGCCAGTTCACCCGGGAGTACCTCAAGCACGAGGCGATGCCGGCGAACCTGGCCGCGAGGGTGATCGAGACCGAGGCCGCCTAGAGACTCAGAACCGCAGGGCAATGCGACACGTCGCGCCGGCTGAGTCTCTACCGAGGCTCAGCCGGGCCTTCCCCGTCCGGCCGCGCACGGCCAGCACGCCCTGGAACAACACCGCGTCCCCGCCCTCGAAACGCTCGGACAGCAGCTCGAACTCGTCCACCGGCTCGTCGCCCAGATCCGTGTACTCGGCCAGCGCGGCGGCATCGAGCAGCGCGGCGTACCCGCTCGGCGTGGAGAGCTCGGCCAGTTCGGTCCACGCGACCGGCTCCGAGCCCGTCAGCCGCACTTCGAGGCCGCCGCTCACCGGCGTGGCCGGGAAGCAGCCGGTCGGCAGGCCCTCCAGGAGCGGTCGGGCATCAGCGAACAGGGCGGCGGCGTCCCCCGCGATCAGCGCCCCGGTCGGCAGTTCGAGCTGAAGATCATCCACGGGGCAAGTCTAGGTCCCCGCGCCGCAGTGTCCGAGGCCTCGCATACGATGCGCAGCATCGGACATGTCGGGCTTGTTGGAACGCGAGGGAGCGTGCGATGCGGTACTCGCTGCTTGGTCCATTGCAGGTCATGGACGAAGACGGCGCGGAAGTGGAGGTCCCCGGCACGCTGCGGCGCACGCTCCTGGCGGTGCTGCTGCTGAACGCGGGCTCGACCGTGTCCGCGGACCGGCTGGCCGAACTGCTCTGGAGCTCCGACGCGGACAGCGCTCGCGGCGCCCGGCTGCACAACCAGATCCTCCGGCTGCGCAGATCCCTCGACGACCACTCAGGTTCCGGACCGATCAGGGCGGCCGCGACCGGATATCTGATCGAGGTCGCGGATGGCGAGCTCGACCTGCATCGGTTCGCAGCGCACAGCGCCGAAGCCCGACGCGCGGCCGCGTCCGGCGACTGGACGAAGGCGTCGGCCGAGTACGCCGCCGGTCTCGCGCAGTGGCGCGGCGCCCCGCTGGAGGACCTGCCCGCGCTCGCCGAGGAACCCGTCATCCAACGCCTCGATGAGGAACGCTGGGCCGCGCTCCAAGGCCGAATAGAGGCCGACCTCAACCTCGGCCGACACACCGAAGTCGTTGCGGAACTTCGGACCCTGACTCAGGAGCAGCCGCTGCGCGAGGGTCTGCACGCTCAGTTGATGCTCGCGCTCTACCAAGACGGCCAGCAGACCGAGGCCCTCGACGTCTTCGACGCGCTCAGCCGGAAACTCGGCGACGACGCGGGGCTTGAGCCCGGCTCAGCCATGAGCGAGCTGCGCGAACGTATCCTGCGCCAGGACCCGGCTCTCGCACCACGCGCCGGTGCTCCACTCAGCTCGGCCCCCGCCGCGAGCCGGCCTTCCCGCAACCAGCTGCCCGCCGACACCCGGCTGTTCACCGGACGAGCATCCGAGGTGGAGCGCCTGCTCGCGCTGGCCCGCGAAGCCTCTGCCGGCGGCCAAGCCGGCACCGTGACGATCTCGGCGCTGGACGGCCTCGGCGGCATCGGCAAGAGCGCGCTCGCCGTCCGCATCGCGCACCGGGTCAGCGGCCTGTTCCCGGACGGGCAGCTGTTCGTGGACCTGCGCGGCAACGCGAAGGACCGCGAGCCGCTGCCATCCCTCGCCGCGCTCGGCCAGTTGCTGAGGTCGCTGGACGTGCCGCAGCAGCAGATCCCCGCCGACCTCGCCGAGGGTTCGGCGCTACTCCGGGAGCGGCTGGACGGAACCAAGACCCTGATCCTGCTGGACAACGCCGCGGACGGCGCCCAGGTGCGGCCGTTGCTGCCCGACGCCCCGGGCTGCCTCGTGTTCGTGACCAGCCGCGGGCGGCTCGCCGGGGTCGAGGGAGCGCACCAACTGCGGCTCGACCTGCTGAGCGAGGCCGAATCCGTGGCCCTGCTGCGCGCCGGCGCCGGTCCCGGCCGTATCCCGCCGGACGAACCGGCCCTCGCCGAACTGGCCGAACTGTGCGGCCGAATACCGCTCGCCCTCCGGATCGTCGCGGCCCGGCTGCGCTACCGAAGCACGCTCACCGTCCTCGACCTCGTCGCCGAGCTGCGCGACGAACGCGGACGCCTCAACGCGCTGCATGACGAGGACCGCGACGTGGCCGACGTCCTCGGCACCTCGTACGCGGACCTGGCCGAGCCCGAACAGCGCGCGTTCCGGCTGCTCGGCCTGGTGCCGGGCACGGACGTGGACGCGCACGCCGCCGCCGCGCTGCTCGACCGCGACCTGCACGGCACAGAGCGGCTGTTCGGCCTGCTGGTCGACCGCAACCTGCTGATGGAGGCCACCCCCGGCCGTTTCCGCATGCACGACCTCGTCCGGCTCTACGCCGCCGGACGCACGGGGGCGAAGGAATACCACGCGGAGCGCGAAGAGGCCCTCGACCGGCTGGTGCTGTGGTACGCGTACACCGCGAAGCAGGCGAGCCGGACCGTTGACATGACTCCGCGACGAGGTCAGGTCAACGTCGGCGACGAATCGATCACGCCGCTCGGGTTCGAGTCGCCGCAGGACGCGATCACCTGGTACGACCGCGAGTCGGCCAACCTCCGCGCGGCGTCCGCGGTCTGCCGCGCCACCGGGCGCCCCGAACTCGGACTGCAGCTGACCGACGGCGTGTCCGGCCTCTTACAGCATCGCGGCGACGTGCGCCGCTGGCTGGAGGAGACCGAGTCGGGCATCGGGTTCGCCCGGGAGCTGGCGGACCGGCTGGCGGAGTGCCATCTGAGCCGGAGCAGGGCCGCGGCATTGCTGCACCTGGGCCGCCGGGAGGAGTCTCTGGCCGCGATCAAGCTGTCCCTCTCGTTGGCCCAAGAGGTCGGCGACGAGTCCGCCGAGGCGAACGCGCTGGTCGGCCTCAGCGCGACGTACGGCATCGGCGGGCAGGTGGACGAGTCCGTCGCCGCGGGTGCGCGGGCCGTGGCCCTCTTCGAGCGCCTGGGCTCCCCCGAGCGTGCGGTCGGCGGACTGATCAACATGGCCGCCGGGCTGAGCCAGGTCGGGCGGGACGGCGAGGCGCTCCCCCTCATCGAGAAGGCCGTGCGCCTGTGCCGCGGAACGAACAGCCCCCACCACCTGTCGGCGTGCCTGGCCAACTACGCCGCGATCATGCATTCCCACGGCGATTACGACCCGGCGGTCCTGGACGCGACGTACCGCGAGGCGACAGAGGCCAACCGCTCGATCGGCAACTCGCGATACGAACTGAAGGTGCTGCTGGGATACGGGGTCTTCCTCGAGGAGACGGGGCGCGACGCGGACGCCGTCCGGGTGCTGGAGGAGGCCGAGCGGCTGGGGATCGAACTGGCCGAACCGATCCACGACAAGGCGCGCGACACGCTGACCCGCGCCCGGGCAGCCGTATCCGCCGCGACCGCGACCGCGACGGCGACCGCAACCTCAGACTCCTGAGACTCCCGACGAGTTAGGCCAGGCCTCGGCCAGCAGCCGCCGGGTGTCGCCGAGCAGCACCGGCAGCGAGCGGGTGCGGCCGACCACCGGCATGAAGTTCGCGTCCCCGCTCCAGCGCGGCACGATGTGCTGGTGCAGGTGCGCGGCGATCCCGGCGCCCGCGACCTCGCCCTGGTTGATCCCGAGGTTGAAACCCTGCGGATTCGAGGCCTTGCGCGCCGCCCGCATAGCGTCCTGGGTGAACGCGGTGAACTCCGCGGCCTCGTCATCGGTCAGCTCGGTGTAGTCCGCGATATGCCGGTAGGGGCACACGAGCAGGTGGCCCGGGTTGTACGGGTACAGATTCAGCACCGCGTAGACCAGCCGGCCGCGAGCGACGATCAGCGCGGCCTCGTCGTCGCCGAGGCCGGGGATGCGGCAGAACGGACAGCCGTCCTCCGCCTTGGGCCCGGTCGGCTTGTTCTCGCCGAGGATGTACGCCATCCGATGCGGATTCCACAGCCGCTGCAGCGCGTCGGGCTCGCCGACCCCGTCGACGGGACGCAGCTCGACCGACTCGGTGATGATCTCCTCCGCTTCCATGCGGATAAGCGTAGCCATCCACTGCTTACCCCGACAGCGCCGCCTACACCCCCGCGCCCGTGTCCCTCACCCACCCCAGCAAATTCCCCCGCCCCGCTCCCGCCGACCGCCCGCCCACCCACCACCCCGCCCGACATCCGCGGGGACCCTTGCGGGGGCGCTGGGCCTGTTATCCGCCAGCCACGGGACGAGCGGACCCTCCCGCACGTCCGCAGCACCCTCGCAGGGGCGTTGGGCCTGTTATTCCGAACCACGCGTCCCACTGCCGCCCTGCGCACGCCCATGGATCCTCGCGGGGGCGCTGGGCCTGTTATCCGCGCCGCACCGTCAGCAGGAACGCCTCGACCTCGTCGCGCGTCGGCAGCGAGGGCTGCGCGCCCGGCCGGGTCGTGCTGAGCGCGGCGGCGGCAGCGGCCAGCCGCGCCGCCTTCTCCAGCGGCTCGCCGTCGGCCAGCGCGCAGGCCAGCGCGCCGCAGAAGCAGTCGCCGGCCGCCGTGGTGTCCACCGCGTCCACCCGGAACGGCGGAATCAGCGTGCCGACGCCGCCCTCGACGAGCAGCGCGCCGTCGCCGCCGAGCGTGACCAGCACGGCCCCGGCGCCGGTGAGCGAGCGCGCGGCGCGGGTGACGTCGTCCAGGTCGGTCAGCGCGTCCGGCGCCAGGCCCAGCAGCGCGGCGAGCTCGGAGCGGTTGGGCAGCAGCACGTCGGCCCTGGACGGCAGCGGATTCTCCCCGGTGCGCACCGGCGCCGGGTTGACCAGCACGAGCCCGCCGGCCAGCCGGGCCGCCGCGTCGTTCGCCTCGTGCGGGACCTCCTGCTGAAGCACCGTCACCCGCGCCCGCGCCAGCACGTCCTTCGCGGCCTCGCAGTCGGCCGGGCTCAGCCGGGCGTTGGCGCCGGGGCTGACGATGATCGTGTTCTCCGCGGCCGGATCCACCGCGATCAGCGCCCGCCCGCTGGGCACGTCGGGGGTGCGCAGCACATGCGCGGTGTCCACGCCCTCGGCCGTCAGCGCGTCGATCAGCACAGTGCCGGCCTCGTCCGCGCCGACCCGGCCGACCATGGCGACGGAGCGGCCGAGCCGGGCCGCGGCCACCGCCTGGTTGCCGCCTTTGCCGCCGCAGTGCTGGGCCAGATCGCCGCCGAGCACGGTCTGCCCGGGCACCGGGTGGCGCGGGACCGGGACGACCAGATCCAGATTGAGGCTTCCGACTACCGCGATCACAGCTTCGATCCTTGCGAGGTTTCCAAGGCCACGGTCGAGCCGCGGGCCACGAGGGTCGGGGCCAGGCGCACGGCCCGGGCCGAGGCGTCGGGCTGGTGGATCCGGGCCGCGAGCATCCGCGCCGCCTCCGCCGCGAGCTCCCGGTTGGGCTGGCGCACAGTGGTCAGGCAGGGGGACGTGAGCGAGGCCAGGTCGATGTCGTCGAAGCCGGTGACCGCGAGCTCGCCGGGCACTGAGACGCCGAGCTCGCGCAGCCGCTGCAGAGCTCCGGCGGCTATCAGGTCATTGGCGCAGACCAGGGCGTCCGGGCGCTGTGCGGCGGCAGCGGTCACGGCGCGGCCCGCGGCGTACTGGCCGAACTCGACGGAGAAGGCGCCGAGCTCGACCTTCCAGAACTCGGCGTAACGCACGGCCCAGTCCTGGAAGGCGGCGCGGCGTTCCACGGCGGCCGAGGCGTCCCCGGCCGCGCCGATGAACCAGAAACGACGATGGCCGAGCGCACGGAGGTGTTCGAGCAGCAGCCGCATGCCTGCGGTGTTGTCCACGGTGACGGCGTCGGCGTGGATCGGGGCGACGCTGCGGTCGAGCAGCACCACCGGGACCCGCTCGGCCGCCTTGGCGAGCGTGGCCATCGATCGCTCCTGGTCCACCGGGGCGACGATCAGGCCGTCCACCTGACGGGCGATCAGCAGTTCGACGCGCTCGGCCTCGAGAGCCGGGTCGTCCGCGCTGTCGGCGAGCAGCAGCGCGCGGCCCTGTTCGTGCAGGGCGCGCTCGACCTCGCGCATCAGCGAGGGGAAGAAGGGGTTGGTGATCTGCGGCAGGACCAGGCCGACGGTGGCGGTGCTGCGGCTGCGCAGCGCGCGGGCCACCTGGTTGGGCAGGTAGCCGAGCTCGCGCGCGGCCTCCTGCACCCGCCGGGCCAGCTCGGGCCCGACCGGACGGTCCCCGGCCAGCACCCGGGAGACGGTGGCCACCGAACAGCCCACCGCCTCCGCCACCTCGCGCAGGGTGGCGGGCTTGGCATCCTTGCCCATGCTCACGTGTGCGGTCCGTTCTCCTCGGCGCGGCCTCGTACCGTCCCGGCCGCCCATCTTCGCATCAAACTCGGCAATCGTTCTCTCCCCGTCCCTTCGAGTATGAACCGATTGTCGCGGTTTGGTGCGTGACCTGGCTCACCGTCCAGGGCATTTGACGGAGGGCGGACGAGGTGGCACCGTCGGATAACGATTTCCACACAACAGGGCGGCGTGCGGAGCGTGCGCCGCCGTGCCCCGAGGAGGTGGACCGTGACCGGTCCGATTGTGCTCGACTGCGACCCCGGTATCGACGATGCGGTGGCGCTGCAGTACGCGCTCGGCACCGGACGCTACGACCTCAAGGCGATCACCGCCGTCGGCGGCAACGCCCCGGTCGAGCACACCTATCGCAATGCGCGGGCCCTGGTCAAGACCTTCGGCGTGGCCGGGCAGATCCCGGTCTACCGCGGCGTGGGCGGGCGGCTGACCCGCCGGATCGAGGCCCCGGCCGCCTTCGACTTCCACGGAAGGACGGGCCTCGGCGAGGAGTCCGCGGACGACGCGGGCGTGCCTGAGCAGCGGGAAAGCGCGGTCGAGGCGCTGCTCGGCCTCTCGAGGACGTACCCGGGCGAACTGACGGTCGTCGCCACCGGACCGCTCACGAACATCGCGGCGGCCCTGCTCGCGGACCCCTCGTTCGCCGAGCGGATCCGCCTGGTGTTCATGGGCGGCGCGGTGCGCGAGCCGGGCAACGTGACCCCGACCGCGGAATTCAACATCTGGCACGATCCGGAAGCCGCGGATCTCGTCGTGGCCAGCGGCGTCGACTTCACCATGGTCGGCCTCGACGCGACGCACCGGGCCCGCTTCACCCGCGAGCACCTGGCCAGGCTGGAGGCCGCGGGCGAGCCGCTGGAGTTCACCGTCAGGCTGCTGAAGTTCTACTTCGGCTCCTACAACCACTTCCACCGCGCCGACTCGGTTCCCCTGCACGACCCGCTCGCCGTCGGCGCGGCGCTCGACGCGGCGTACCTCGAGACCACCGAGGGCACCGTCTTCGTCGAGTGCGGCAGCCCTCTGACGACCGGACAGACGGTCTTCCTGCGCGCCGAGGACACCGCCGGCACCAGCCTTCCGCCCCAGCTCACCGAGCGCGCACGGGCCAGCCGGGGCAAGGTCGCCCTCGATCTGGGCCCGCGCGACTTCGTCGAGGAGTTCACCTCGGTGCTTGAGCGCTGGGGGCGTTAGGCGATCCGGGGCCCCTTGCCCGGATTCACTAGGTCTATGCCCTGGTGTCTTAGCGGCTGGAATCAGTCCTGCCTCTGCTGAACATTCGGTCTGTCCACGATGATCGCGGCACGGCCGAGGATGCCTGTGACAGAACAGTCACAACCAATGCCCCTCGCCGCCGTCTCCTGAATCGGGGTGCGCAGACACCCCGTTACCTCAGGGGAAGGGGACAAGCAAATCATGAAGGTCAAGCAGACGACTGCAAGCAAGTCCGTCGCGGGGGCGGCCCTGGCGGCGGTGGCCGCATTCGCGCTCGGCGGCTGCACGAGCAACCCGGCGAGCGCGGCCGGTGCGGGCGGTAGCACACCGCCCGCTGCCACGGCGACGGCGACGGCGACGGCGACGGCGACGGGCACCGCGGGCACGGGCGCGTCGTCCACGCCAGGCGCATCGCGGTCCGCCTCCACGCCGTCCGCCTCAGCAGGGTCCACTGAGTTGCAGAACACCGCGAGCGCGGCCGACGCCGGCACGCCCGCGTGCGCCAACGGCCAACTGCAGGTCGGCGTGAAGTCGGCGGGGGTCGCCGGCGGTAACGAGGGCTACGTCCTCGTCTTCACCAACACGAGCTCCGCGGCGTGCACGGTGGACGGCTTCCCGGGCGCGGCCGTGACCGACAAGCCCGGACAGGTGGTACTCAACGCCACGCGGGCGCTCTCCGGCTTCATGTCCGAAGGCCGGTACCCCGCCCCGCACCCGATCACGCTGGCCCCTGGCGCCGTGGCCGCCACGCTGCTCGAATGGATCGACACGCCGCTCCACGGCGGGACCCCCGTCGGCGCGAACTGCCCCGGAATGGACGGCGGCAAGCTGCTGATCACCCCGCCGAACACGACGCGGTCCACCGCCTTCCCGGCCCCGCTCGTCTGCACCGGATACTTCGTGGTGTACCCGCTGATCCCCGGATCCTCCGGACGTCTGCTCCCCGGCTCCTGACCGGCTCCGCGACCGCACGATAGTCGCTCGGCCCAACTCCGAGAGTCGATCGCGAGCTCTCCGCCAGACTCGCCAGGCCGTCGCCAACCACACTGCGCCTTCGCCAGATTCAGTGAGCCGGACACCCGTGGTCCGCCTGATGGCGCATTAGTCATCACGGAAGGCTAATGCGATTAGGAGGCCTACCAGGTGAAATCCGCCGATTCGCTGGAATAGCAGCGGAATCGCGGTGACGCTGGATTCATGGCGAACGGAATCGGGCTCGAAGACCCTGAACTCAGCGCACTGGTCACCATTCAGCTAGGCGTGGTGTCGGCGACGCAGGCGGTCTCCTGCGGGCTCTCGCGGGAGACGATGCGAAGACGCGTGCTGCGCGGGCTGTGGCAGCGGATGACGCCTGGCGTCTATGCGCTGCAAAGCGGTCCGCCTAGTCGAATGCAGTGGCTGATCGCGGCGCAGTTGTACGCCGGTGAGGATTCGGTGCTGACGGGGCGATCCGCGCTTCGCGTCTATGGCGTCGAAATCCGTGGGCTCGAAGTCGCCGGGCGTCGGGTCGGCGCGCCGGATCTGCACGCGCTTGTTCCGCACCGCACGCGGCGGCGGAATCTGGAGCGGCTGCGCATCACGCGGACAACCAGAGTGCCGCAGCCGGCGCGGATCGGGGTGCTCCGCGTGGCGCCGCTGGCTAGGAGTGTGCTCGATTGCTGCCTGGCCGCTGTCGAGGACGGCGACGTGGCGACCGTCGACGAGATCGTGACGGCGGCTTTCGCCGATGGCCGGGTGCAGTTGGCAGAGCTCGAATATGAGCTCGGCCTGGCTCCGCGTCGGCACTCTGCTCGGTTGCGCACCGAGCTGGCCAGGTCGAAGGCGCACGCACGGGCCGTGGCGACGCGGGCGCTGCTCGAGCGGCTCCGCGTATCCGGGCCGCGCGGCGCGCAGTACGAGGTGTCCGTCTTCCTGAACCGCACTCTGCTGGCTCAGGCCGCGGCGGTCTGGCCTCGGCGCGCCGTCGTGGTCGTCGTGGACGCGGCGGAGAGCGAGATCAGGTCCCTGAGTTTGCTGGGCTTCGCCGTCGTGCACGTCACGGCGCGGCGGGTCGAGCAGGACCTCGCGGGCGTGCTGCGGGACGTCGGCGGGGTGCTGGCGGACCGGCCCGAAGCCACGTTGCCCGCCGGGGTCTCGCTGTTCCCGAGCGCACGCGCGCATTCGGCGGGGGCGGCCTCCGAGCCGGCGGGGCGGGCTCAGCGAGTTTTGACGGCGAGTTCTCCGGCGCGGACCGGTATCTCCAGTCTGTTGCCCTTGGGCGGGACGGGGCAGACGTAATGATCCGTGAACGCGCAGGGCGCCAGGTAAGCCCGGTTGAAGTCGAGCGTCAGCGATCCGGTGTCCTCGGCCGGAGCCGGGGCGGACAGAAAGCGGAAGAAGGGCTTGGCGGCGGCCGTCGTCGGGTCGGCGAAGACGATCCACAGGCCTCCGCCCGCCGTGAGCGCCGCCGCGAAGGAATGCGTGCCGTCTTCGAGCTCGAACTCGACCGTCCCGTCGAGACCGAGGCCACGCACGACGCCGTCCGCGTTGAGTACCTTCTCCACGTGCGGACCGTCGAACGGCGTGAACTTGGCCGGGACGGCCCAGCTCGGGTCATAGTCGAAGGTCTCGATGCCGTCGAAGGCGAGCAGCGTGGCCGCGTTGGGATCGTAGACGCGCAGTGCCGCGCTACCCTCGCGCTCGATCGGGACCAGCAGGAAGTCGTAGTCCGGCGCGGTGACCGTGTCGGGGTGCTCGTCGGTGTCCGAGCGGAGGATGACCGTGCCGTCGATCGGCTTCCCGTCGAAGACGAGACCGTGCTCGGCCTTCGCGGTCACGACGACCGTCTTGCCGTCCGGACCGGCGCTCCAGAGCACCGGCTCGCCTTCCACGATCGGCGCGGGCTCGTCATCCAGCCAGTGCGTACCGACCAGCGCGAGCGTGCCGTGCGGTGCGCGCAGCCGCGTCTCCCGCCGGGTCCGCCACCGCTGCCAGCTCTCGACGTCGCTCAACTCAGTGCTCCTCGTGAATCGCGCGGTTCCGGTCTCCCCCGGACACGGCTTACAACCCGCTCCGCGCCGATCCTGTTCCGGGAGAACACCGTGGCCCCCGACGCCCTTGCGGGAGCCGGGAGCCACGAACGCTCCGACCGGTCGGTATCAGTCGTTGCGGCGCGAGCGCACCGCCTCGACGATCTCGGCGACGGCCTCGTCCACCGCGACGCCGTTCTTCTGCGAGCCGTCCCGGTAGCGGAAGGAGACCGCGCCCTTGGCCACGTCCTCGTCGCCGGCCAGGAGCATGAACGGCACCTTGGCCTTCTGCGCGTTGCGGATCTTCTTCTGCATCCGGTCGTCCGAGGCGTCCACCTCGACCCGGATGCCCTGGGCGCGCAGCTTCGCGGCCACCTCCCGCAGGTACGGCACGTGCGCGTCGGTGATCGGGATCGCCGTGGCCTGCACCGGGGCCAGCCAGGCCGGGAAGGCGCCGGCGTAGTGCTCAAGCAGCACCGCGAAGAAGCGCTCGATCGAGCCGAACAGCGCGCGGTGGATCATCACCGGGCGGTGGTCGGCGCCGTCCGGGCCCTTGTACTCAAGGCCGAAGCGCTCCGGCAGGTTGAAGTCGAGCTGGATCGTGGACATCTGCCAGCTGCGGCCGAGCGCGTCCTTCGCCTGGACCGAGATCTTCGGGCCGTAGAACGCGGCGCCGCCCGGGTCGTCCACCAGCTCCAGGTTGCGCTTGAGCGCGACCTGCCGCAGGGTCTCGGTGGCCTCCTCCCACGCGTCGTCGGTGCCGACCGACTTCTCCGGGTCCCGGGTCGAGAGCTCGAGGTCGAAGTCGTTCAGGCCGTAGTCGCGCAGCAGGTCGAGCACGAAGGTCAGCAGGCTGTCGAGTTCGTCGGCCATCTGCTCGCGGGTGCAGTAGATGTGCGCGTCGTCCTGGGTGAAGCCGCGGGCCCGGGTCAGGCCGTGCACCACGCCCGACTTCTCGTAGCGGTAGACCGTGCCGAACTCGAACAGCCGCAGCGGCAGCTCCCGGTACGACCGCCCTCGCGAGCGGAAGATCAGGTTGTGCATCGGGCAGTTCATCGGCTTGAGGTAGTAGTCCGTGCCCTCGTCGAGCTGCATGGGCGGGTACATGCCGTCCTTGTACCAGTCCAGGTGGCCCGAGAGCTCGAACAGCGTGCCCTTGCTCGCGTGCGGGGTGTAGGCGAACTCGTACCCGGCCTCGATGTGCCGCTGCCGCGAGTACTGCTCCATCTCGTTGCGGATGACCGCGCCCCTGGGGTGGAACACCGCGAGGCCGGAGCCGATCTCGGTCGGGAAGGAGAACAGGTCGAGCTCGGTGCCGAGCTTGCGGTGGTCGCGCTTCTCCGCCTCGGCCAGGAACTCCAGGTGCGCCTTGAGCGCATCCCTGGACTCCCAGGCGGTGCCGTAGATCCGCTGCAGCTGCGGGTTCTTCTCGCTGCCGCGCCAGTACGCGGCGGCCGAGCGCATCAGCTTGAACGCCGGGATGTTCCGGGTGGTCGGCAGGTGCGGCCCGCGGCACAGGTCCTTCCAGCACAGCTCGCCGGACTTCGGGTCGACGTTGTCGTAGATGGTCAGCTCGCCGCCGCCCACCTCGACGTTCGCCCCGTCGTCCGAGCTCACCTCGCCGCCCGCGCCCTTGAGCCCGATCAGCTCGAGCTTGAACGGCTCCCCGGCCAGCTCCTGGCGCGCGGCCTCGTCGGAGACCGGGCGGCGGGAGAAGCGCTGGCCCTGCTTGACGATCACCTGCATGCGCTGCTCGATCGCCTTGAGGTCCTCCGGGGTGAAGGGGCGCTCGACCTGGAAGTCGTAGTAGAAGCCGTCCTTGATGGGAGGGCCGATGCCTAGCTTGGCCTCCGGGAAGACCTCCTGCACGGCCTGGGCCATCACGTGCGCGGTGGAGTGGCGCAGGATCGCGCGGCCGTCCGCCGAGTCGATCGCGACCGGCTCGACGAGGTCGCCGTCCGCGAGCGGGCGGTCGAGGTCGACGAGCACTCCGGCGCCCGCGGTGTCGCGCAGCCGTCCGGCGATGTTGGACCGGTCGCCTGCGAAGACCTCGGCGAACAGCTGGCCCACGGTCGTGCCCGTGCCGACCGTCCGCTCTTCCCGCTGGTCGGGTAGGCGGTCGATGGTCACACGGATCTCGGACACCGTGGTTCTCCTGTTCGCTCGGTCACGTGGGCGCCGTCCTGGCGACGGCGGCCTACGAAGATGGTACCGAGGTCAGGAGGCCGACCCCGCATTTTTTCCGGTCACGTCACCCGACGTTCACGGCCTGGCACTACTGTGGCGGCGTGGCCATGACAGTCGTGCAGTCAGTCCCGGTCGGCCTCCTCCCCCCGGACTCCGGGAGCAATCCGGGTCGGCCGGGTCGGCCGACCCCCGCCCGGCTGTGGCTGATCACGGCGGGCCTCACGGCCGTCGTGCTGGCTCTGCTCGCGGTGACGGCGGCCTCGTTCCTGCAGGCCCGGGCCAGGGCGGACACGGTCACCGCGCGGGCGCGGACGGCGGCGCAGGCGGGCGACCTGTACTTCGCGCTCGCGGACCTGGACGCGGAGGCGGCGCGGCTGGTGCTGCTCGGCGACGGGGACGGCCAGCCGGGCGACGAGGCGTACGACGGGAACCAGCTCAGTGCCCTGATCTCCTACAACCAGCGCACCGCGCAGGTGGACTCCGACCTGCAGGCTCTGTCGGCGGACGGGGCGAACGAGTCGGCGATCGCGTCCGGGATCACCGAATACCGGTCCGCCGCGGACGCGGCGATCGGCCTGGACGAGTTCCCCGGCGCCCTGGCCGGACAGCCCACGCAGACGGCGATCGGCTTCTACGGCCGGGCCGCGACGATGATGCAGGACACGGTGCTGCCCGAGGCGGCCCAGCTGCGGAACCAGACGGCGGCCGAGGCGACGCAGGCGGCGAACGACGCGCACACCTGGGTGATCATCGGTCTGATCGGCACGCTCGTGCTGGGCGTGCTGGCGGCGCTGGCCTTGATCGCGGCGCAGCGCAGGTTCAGCGACCTGTTCCGTCGGCGGCTCAACCCGGCACTGATCGCGGCCACGGTGCTGACCGTCGGCCTGTTCGGCGGCGCGGCCCTCGGCCTCGGCGCGACCGCGCGGGACGCCGACGCGGCCGGATCCCGTCTCGCGACATACCTGCAGGTGGTGGGCACCCGCGCGGACAGCTACGACGCGGACGGCACGGCTGTTCGCAGCGTATTGATGCCGGATGCCTTCGGACAGGCGCAGTTGGCGCCCGAGGAGTCGGCCGTCGACAAGGACCTGTCCACCCTCGGCCCGATCGCCGACGGGGCCGGGAAGCTGTGGGACAACGGCCCGGTCAAGGACTACACGACGATCCTCGGCGCGATGGCCCAGGGCAAGACCGCGAAGGCGCTCACGACGGAGACCGGTACGGCACGCGGCGATGACGCGTTCGACTTCTACGACTACGACCAGACGCTGCAGACCGTGGACTCCCAGCGGCTCGCCGACTTCCAGGCGGCGGCGGACGGCCTGTCGGCGGACGTGAGCCCGTGGCTGCTGTGGCCGTGGATCCTGGCGGGCGCCACCCTGCTGCTGATCGCCCTCGCCGTCCGCCCCCGCCTCGCCGAGTACCAATAGCCCGCGCGACGGCGGTCCACGAGAAACCGCTGGTAGCGGCCGGGCGGGCGAGGGCGGGCCGGAGCGGTCCGCACGCGCGCCAACATGCACCTCACCCTCCCCAAAGGCTCATCCGGCGAGTTACCCTGGAAGGGATACCTCGGGTATCCGGCGCAGCGGGTGCACCGGTACACCGATCGGTGCAAGGCTCTCTCGCGAAGGAGCGAGTGCCATGCTTGGTGTGTATATCGCGATCGCCGTGGTCGTCCTCGGCGGTCTGATCGGCCGGCCGCGGTTCCGGATCGTGCGGCAGTTCGAGCGCGGCGTCGTGTTCCGGTGGGGGAAGGTGCTCGGACGGCCCCGGGAGGCGGGGATCGCCGTGCTCCGACCGTTCTCGGACAAGCTGGTGCGCGTCAACACGCAGATCATCACGGCCCCGGTGCCGGCGCAGGAGGGCATCACCAAGGACAATGTGACGGTGCGGGTGGACGCCGTCCTCTACTACCGGGTCATCGACCCGGTCAAGGCCCTGATCGAGGTGCAGGATTTCTCCTTCGCGATGATCCAGGTGGCGCAGACCTCACTGCGTTCGATCATCGGAAAGTCAGAGCTCGATGATCTGCTGTCCAACCGGGAGCAGCTGAACCAGGGGCTCGAGCTACTGCTTGAGTCCCCGGCCGTGGGCTGGGGCATCCACATCGACCGGGTGGAGATCAAGGACGTAGCGCTGCCCGAGTCGATGAAGCGGACGATGGCCCGGCAGGCCGAGGCCGACCGGGAGCGCCGCGCCCGCATCATCACCGCGGACGGCGAACTGCAGGCCTCGAAGAAGCTCGCGCAGGCCGCCGACGTCATGTCCGACAGCCCGGCGGCGCTGCAACTACGGCTGCTGCAGACGATGGTCGAGGTGGCTTCGGAGAAGTCCTCGACGGTCATCCTGCCGTTCCCGGTCGAGCTGCTGCGCTTCCTGGAGCACAACTCGCAGCCGCACGGGGAGAGGGCCGCCGAGGCCCAGGCCGCCCGCGAGCGCGTCGCGGCTCGGGCGGCGCTGAACGCCGAGGAGCAGGCGCGGCAGCTCGCCGCGGAGGACGCTCCGGCGGCGATCGAGCCGCTGCCCGAGATCCCGGACGTGGCCCACACCGATCTGGAGTCGGACGGCGTGGCCGGACCGGACGCCATGGCAGCGGGTGGCGCGGCCGGACAGGACGTGGTGGACGCGATGGCGGCAGGTGGCGTCGCCGACCTGATCGCGGCGGCGACCGACAGCGCGGCCGACGCGGCGGCCCGGGCTTACGCGGCGGGACGCGCGGATGCCGAGGCGGCGCGCACGGATGCCACGGAGATGACCGAGGAGCAGTTGGAGTCCGAGCTCGGCTCCAAGGGCAAGTAAGGGCACGTAAGAGCGATTAAGCAGGTAAGCGACAAGCGAGTAGGAGAACCGCGGAGGTTAGAACCCTGGCGGTACGCGGCCGGGAGGGTTGAACGCTGCCGCACCACGTCCTCGGGGTGGCAGCGATGCGCCCGGGACCGGGCTAGGGAACTCGGACCCGGCCCGGAGGCTACGACGCGATGTTGTTGAGGCTGCGGAGGTGGTCTAGGACTACCGGGTCGAGCTTGCCGGGGACCAGCCGCTCTTCGAGGTTCTCGACTCCGGCCCAGGCGGCGAGGACACGGTCCAGTTCGGCCGTTGTCACGTCGCCGGCTATGTAGCCCTGGGCTCCGAGCAGCGACCTGACCTCCTCGGCGAGTGCGCCGGTGAGCGGCATCAGGTCCTTGGGGTCGGGCCTGCCGAAGAGCATTTCGTGGATCGTCAGCAGCCTGGCCAGCTCCGGGATCGGGGCCTCGTGGTCGTCCACGCGCAGGTCCACGATGACGTCGTCGCCGCCTCCGTAGCCGCCCTCGTCGCCGGCCACGTAGAGCGCGGCGCTCTGCCGTCCCCGCCTGTCGCCGCCCACCGCGTCGCCCGCGGCCAGGGCCGCGAGCAGCCTGCGGGCGAGCGGCTCGCGGGGGTCGGAACCCAGCCAGGCCTCTTCCATCAGGGCTATGACCCGGGAGCCCTCGAGGATGTTGCCCTGGATCGCGTACCCGTCACCGGCAACTCCCCCGGCCCAGTCCATGCACTCGCTGCCGGTGTACGTCGCCGCGGCGCCGTGCGCGTCGACCACGCCGAGTTGGCGCTCCTCGCGCTTCGCGTCGAGCTTGGTGAGCGTGGCCACCGTCTCCTGCGCGTTGGCGCCGTTGGTGAGCAGCGCTAGGCCGTCCGCCTTGTACGCCGTGTTGGCCCAGGCCTGGGTGGCCAGGGCGCCGACGTGCGACCGGGCCGCGGGGACGGCGGAGCCCACGGCGAGGAACTTGCTGGCGACGGCTACGCCGAACTGGGAGCGGTCCGCGTTGGTGGCGACGATGGAGAAGGTCATGGGCTCAGCTTTCCAGTACCGGCCGCGCTTCGGGTAGGTGTCCGGGCAATTCTCTAACCGCCGTCACGCGTCAGCCTTCCGGCACAGGCGGACTGAGGCGACGGTTCGGGTGGGTGTGTGCCGAATGCCTGCCGGCCGCTGCCCGCCGAACGCGCCGCCTCGTGCCCAGCCTTCTCGTGCTCAGCCCTCCAGCACCGGCAGCAGCTCCGGGAGGTGTCCGTCGAACTCGCGGCCTACCGCCAAGCGCTCGGCGGAGACCGGGCCGTAGGTCGTGCCGCGCTGCCGTGACGGACGGCCCGCGGCGGCGGCGATCTCCTCTAGGCCGCGGATCGACTCGTAGCTGCCGTATGACGAACCGGCCATCCGGCTGATGGTCTCCTCCATCAGAGTGCCGCCCAGGTCGTTGGCGCCGCTGCGCAGCATCTCGGCCGAGCCTTCCGGGCCTAGCTTGACCCAGCTGGTCTGGATGTTCGGGATCACCGGGTGCAGCAGCAGCCTGGCCATCGCGGTCACGGCGCGGTTGTCGCGCATTGTGGGGCCGGGACGGGAGATTCCGGCCAGGTAGACGGGGGCGTTGGTGTGGATGAAGGGGAGGGTCACGAACTCGGTGAAGCCTTCGTGGCCGTTCTCCAGGTTCTTGCGCTGGAGGTCGGCCAGCAGGCGCAGGTGGCCCAGCCAGTGGCGGGGCTCGTCTACGTGGCCGTACATCATCGTGGACGAGCTGCGGATGCCTAGGGAGTGGGCGGTCGTGACTACCTCGACCCAGGTGGCTGCCGGGAGCTTGCCCTTGGTCAGGATCCAGCGCACCTCGTCGTCTAGGATCTCGGCCGCGGTGCCGGGGATGGTGTCCAGGCCCGCTTCCTTGGCCGCGGCCAGCCAGTCGCGGATCGACATGCCGGTGCGGGTCGCGCCGTTGACCACCTCCATCGGGGAGAAGGCGTGGACGTGCATGCCGGGGACGCGCTCCTTCACCGCCCTCGCGATGTCGAAGTACGCGGTGCCGGGCAGGTCCGGGTGGATGCCGCCCTGCATGCAGACCTCGGTGGCGCCGACGTTCCAGGCCTGCTCGGCGCGGTCGGCGACCTGCTCCAGCGAGAGCGTGTACGCGTCGGCGTCGGTGCGGCGCTGGGCGAAGGCGCAGAAGCGGCAGCCGGTGTAGCAGACGTTGGTGAAGTTGATGTTCCGGGTGACGAGGTACGTCACGTCCTCGCCGACCGTGTCGCGGCGCAGGGCGTCGGCGATGCGGGTCAGGTCGTCGATGGCCGGGCCGTCGGCGGTGAACAGGGCCAGGGCCTGGGCGTCGGTGAGCTTGGTGGGGTCGGCGGCGGCGACTGACAGGGCGTCGCGGACCTCGCCGTCGAGCCGTTCCGGGGCGGCCGAGTACGAGACCTGGGAACGCAGCTCGTTCCAGTCGCCGTAGACCTCGTCGAAGTCGGCCCGGCGGTCGCCGGTCCGGCCGGTCGTGTCAATGCTCGAATGCAGGTCGGTGCGGCCACTGGCGACGAGCGCGTCAGCCTCCTGCCAGGGCAGGCCTTCGGGGATCGCCGACTCGTCGGCAAGACCGGTCTCCGGGTCCGCCAGTGCTCTGACATGCGGCAGCAGCCGCGGGTCCAGCCAGGGCTCGCCGCGCTTGAGGTACTCGGGGTAGACCGTCAGCCGCTCGCGCAGCGTGAAGCCGCTCTCCGCGGTGCGCGCGGCCAGCTCCTCGATCTGCGGCCAGGGGCGCTCCGGGTTCACGTGATCGGGCGTGAGCGGGGAGACGCCGCCCCAGTCGTCGATGCCCGCGCCGATCAGCAGCGCGTATTCGTGGTCCACCAGGTTCGGCGGGGCCTGGATCCGGGCGGACGGGCCGAGGATCAGCCGGGCGACGGCGACGGCCGCGGCCAGTTCGTGCAGTTCGGCGTCCGGCATGCCGCGCATCGCCGTGTCCGGCTTGGCGCGGAAGTTCTGGACGATGACCTCCTGGACGCCCTGGTACCGCCGGGCCACGCGGCGGATCGCGAACAGGCCCTCGGCCCGCTCGGCGTAGTTCTCGCCGATGCCGATGAGCAGCCCCGTCGTGAACGGAACGCTGCTGCGACCCGCGTCCTCGAGCACCCGCAGCCGGACCGCGGGCTCCTTGTCCGGCGAGCCGTAGTGCGGGGCGCCGGGCTCGGACCACAGCCGGGTCGCGACCGTCTCCAGCATCATGCCCATCGACGGGGCGACCGGCTTGAGCCGCTGCAGGTCCGTCCAGCTGAGCACGCCCGGGTTCAGGTGCGGCAGCAGGCCGGTCTCCTCGAGGACCCGGATCGACATGGCCCGCACGTACGCGAGGGTGTCGTCGTACCCGTGCGCGTCGAGCCACTCGCGCGCCTCGGGCCAGCGCTCCTCCGGCTTGTCGCCGAGAGTGAACAGGGCTTCCTTGCAGCCCAAGGCCGCGCCCTTGCGCGCGATGTCGAGCACCTCGTCGGGGCTCAGGAACATGCCGTGGCCGTCGCGGCGGAGTTTGCCGGGGACGGTGACGAAGGTGCAGTAGTGGCATTTGTCCCGGCACAGCCGGGTGAGTGGGATGAAGACCTTCTTCGAGTACGTGATCACGCCCGGACGGCCGGCGGCTTCGAGCCCGGCGTCGCGCACCTTCGCGGCGATCGCGCACAGTTCCGTCAGATCCGCGCCCCTGGCCTGGAGCAGAATCTCCGCCTCGGCCACATCGAGGGAGTCGCCGCGCCGGGCCCGGGCGAGCGCCCGGCGCGTGCCGTTGTCCTGCTGGGTAACCCGATCCACGTGCCGCTTCGCGTCATCCGCGTCTGCCCGCTTCGCATTGTCTGCCACCGAAACAGCGTAACGGGTGCTTGCCGGTTAGATCACGTACGGTCCACGGAGCGGTCGCTCTCCTTACCCGCGTCGCCGGGCAGCGTCAGCCGGGCGAGCGTGCCGCCGCCGGGCGCGGGCTCCAGCTTGATCGAGCCGCCGGAGTCCTCGGCGACCTGGGCCACGATGGCCAGGCCCAGACCGGAGCCGGGCAGCTGGCGGGCCGAGTCCGAACGGTAGAAGCGTTCGAAGACGCGCGGCAGGTCGGCCGGGTCGATGCCGGGGCCGTGGTCCCGCACGGTGTACTGGCCCTTGCTCAGGCGCACGGTGACGCGGCCGCCGGCCGGGGAGAACTTCACCGCGTTGTCCAAGAGGTTGACCACGGCGCGGTCCAGGCTGGTCGGATCGCCCTGGACGAACCAGGGTTCGATGGCCACGTCGAATTCGAGACCTGGTCCACGCAGTTTGGCCCGCTCCACGGCGCGCCCGACGGACTCGTGCAGCGCGACCCGCATGGTCCGGCGGATGCCGCCCTCGACGTTGCGGGAGAGCTCCAGCAGGTCGGTGACCAGGCCGGACAGCTCGTGCAACTGCTGGTCGACGCTCACCAGCATCGACTCCTCGCGCCCCGGCGGCAGCGCGCGGCCGGTGCGTCGGCTGCGCAGCAGCAGGTCGACGTTGGCGCGCAGCGAGGTCAGCGGCGTACGCAGCTCGTGCCCGGCGTCCGCGATGAGGCGCTGCTGCCGTTCTCGCGAGCCGGCCAGCGATTTCGTCATCCGGTTGAAGGCCTTTCCCAGCCGGCTGAGCTCGTCGGCGCCGTCCACCGGGAGCTGGACCGACAGGTCGTCGGTGGCGGCCACGTACTCGGCGGCCCGGGTGAGCCGGCGGACCGGCCTCAGGGCGCTGCGTGCGACGAGGAATCCGGCCGCGGCGGCGAGGACCACTCCGGCGAGCGAGGCGGCGATGAGGCCGATCGCGAGGCTGTGCAGCGAGCTGTCCATGTAGGACAGGTCGATGACGGTCGAGTACGAGTAGCCGGTCTCTTCGGCGTAGACCGTGTAGACGCGCACGTGCAGACCGGTCGTGGTGTACGCGTCGTAGAGCTGGGAGCCTTCCTTCTGGTCGGCCACGGCGACCTGGGTCGCGGTGGCGGTGCCCTTGGCGGCGAGGTAGTAATCCGCGCTGATTTCCCCGTGCTGCACGCAGGCGGTGCCGTCGGATTTGGCGATGATGAACGCGCCGATGTGGGCGAGCGTGGGATCGCCGCCGCCCGGCCTGTTGGCCGTGCAGGAGAGGTAACTCTCCTCGGCCGTTTGGCCGTCGAAGTTCTTCTGCGCCGTGCTGCTACTGCTGGTGGTCGACGTGCCGGAACCGCTCGGTACGTTGTACGGAGCCTGGCCGTTCGGACCGCCGTGCGGCTGCGAGGCCGACGTGCTCGGACCCTGCAACTGGTTGTCGATCTGCTGGCTGAGATGGGTCTCGACCAGGAAGTAGCAGATCACCGCGGCCGCGACGACCGCTACCGACACCGCGGCCGCGGCCAGGACGGCGAACCGACCCTGCAGGGTGAGCCTGCGCAGCACCCGGGAGGTCGGAGAACGCTTGATCACGCGTCGGCCTTCGGGGACTTGTCGGACCCCGAACCGTTGCTCGCCCCCGCACCGGCGGTGGCGGCCGCGTCGGCGCGCAGCACGTAGCCGACGCCGCGGACCGTGTGCAGCAGGCGGGCCTCGCCGCCGGCCTCGGTCTTGCGGCGCAGGTACATGACGTACACGTCCAGCGAGTTCGAGGTCGGGCCGAAGTCGAAGCCCCAGATCGAGGTGAGCAGCTGCTCGCGGGCGAGCACCTGGCGCGGGTGGCGCAGGAACATCTCGAGCAGCGAGAACTCGGTGCGGGTCAGCTCGATGCGCCGCTCGCCGCGGTAGACGTCCCGGGTGAGCAGGTCCATCCGCAGGTCCTGGTACTCGAGCACCTCCTCCGGCTCCTCGGCGGCCTGCGCGGCCTCGGCCAGCAGCGCCCCTCGCCTCAGCATGGCGCGGATCCGGGCGAGCAGCTCGTCGAGGTCGAAGGGCTTGGTCAGGTAGTCGTCGGCGCCGACGTCGAGGCCGGTGACCCGGTCGCCGACGGTGTCGCGCGCGGTGAGCAGCAGCACCGGCAGGGTCGGGTTGAAGGAGCGCAGCCGGCGCAGCACGGTCAGCCCGTCCATGCGCGGCATCATCACGTCGAGCACCATCGCGTCGGGCATCGCCTTCGCGATCTGCTCGAGCGCTCCGAGGCCGTCGGCGGCCGTCGTCACCTGATAGCCTTCGAACTCAAGTCCAGCGCGCAGCGCCTCGCGCACCGCTGGCTCGTCATCCACGACCAGGATGGACATTCCCGACTGCGTGTCGCCTGTGGACATCATCCCACCTTCACTTTCCTGCCTTAAAGCTTCCGGATACCCCGCACGGCAGCCTGCCAAGCTCTCATGAGAAAGCGGTGAGAGCCACGTTAATGCAGGCTGCCGTGTTTTCCCGCGGGGATGAGCGCCTTATACGTCGACGTTCCGGTCCCGCTTGATGGTGAGCTTGCCGTTCTTGATCTGGGCAAGACGGGGGACGCGGCGGGCGAGTTCGGAGTCGTGGGTCACCATGATCACGGTCAGGCCGCGTTCCTGCCAGAGCGTTTCGAGCAGGCCGAAGATGTCGTCGCGGGTGTCCTCGTCGAGGTTTCCGGTCGGCTCGTCGGCCAGGATCACCTTGGGTTCCTTGA
>Ga0185299_10002428_pt1 | contig 28672 bp, 29 predicted proteins | sample PaiPotPPA55metaG_FD_128002 | JGI IMG/M metagenome (GOLD analysis project Ga0185299, IMG submission 128002) | Iron sulfur acid spring bacterial and archeal communities from Banff, Canada, to study Microbial Dark Matter (Phase II) - Paint Pots PPA... ...
TATCGGCGCGGCGGTGGATAACCGATTAGGGGCAATCTTTGCCGTCCAATGGCCCTAGCGCGAATGACCGTTCTCGAGTTGTGAGCAGAAGTTCATCGGGAAGGTCACTTGCTTCCGCTCAGCGCCGACAGCGGACCTTCGGATCGGAACAATCTGACCGCTGCATTCGACCCGAAGCAGTCATCGGCTATTCGCGAAGACCTGAGTCGCTGGAGTGTAAAACGTTCCCCGTTGACCAGCTCGTGCCGAACCCAAGACTAATCTATTTAGGTGTTTTTCCAGTAACCAGCTCATACTGTTCAGGTATATATTAGAAATTGCGCATATAAGACCCGGACAATAAGGTTGGCTCCCGCAGCGCCGCCGCGAAGGGACCGTTGGGTGACATGGATGGTGGCAGCCCGCTCGTAACGAAGCTCGCACATTTCGCACAGCTCTCGGGCGAAGACGTCCGCGCGCTCGATGCGCTGTGCGTCAAGGAGGAACGCTTCGAGGCGGGAACCGACATCGTTCTCGACGGTGATGTGCCCCGCTCGGCCTTCGTGCTTACGCAAGGAATGGCATTCCGCTACCGGCTTCTGCACGACGGCAAACGGCAGATTCTGACCTTTATGATCCCCGGTGATATCTTCGGCCTGCACGCGTTTCTGCTTCGAGCCATGGACCATTCTATCTGCGCGCTTGTGCCGACGCGGCTTGCCGCGATCTCCCGCGCCACGGTGTTCGACCTATTCGAGCAGCACCTGCGAATTGGTGCCGCGCTATGGTGGAGCGCGCTGCAGCAGGAGGCGATCAACCGCGAACGCATCGTCGCTCTCGGACGGCGGAGCGCACGCGGGCGCGTCGCCTATCTGCTCTGCGAGTTGGTGTGGCGGCTGAGGGCGGTTGGGCTGGGTGAGGATGATGCGATCCAGCTGCCGCTGACACAGACCGAACTCGCCGACGCGCTTGGCCTGACCCCCGTGCATATCAACCGCATCCTGCAAGAGATGCGGCGGGACGAGCTGATTACGCTGGCCCACCATCGACTGAGACTGTGCAATGTCGAGAGGCTCCAGGAGATCGCCGGATTCAATCAGGACTATCTCCTGTTTGGCGGCGCGCCCGGGGAAGTCCGCGGCTACATCGACATACTCGAACGCAAACGCATAGACCATCGGAGGACGTGATCTCGGCCTGGGGTAATAGTGGCCGGGAGGTGGTTATTGGTCGGTTCCAAAGGGGGGAAACCCGAAGCGGCACGGCTTTAACCGGGCGCCGGTCGCGAGATCCGTTTCGAGCGAAGTCAACCGCCGGAGGATATCAGAACTCGGACGAAAGCCGGAATCTGACACAGGCGTTACGTTTCCATGCATGCTGAAGTCCTGGACGCGACATGACCTCCAACCCCATCGCGCGTTCAATTTCGCGCATCTCCGAAGCGGCGCTCGCACCCGACCGCTGGCCCGGGGCGTTGCAATCAATAACTGAGGCTGTCGGTGCCCTCGGTGTCGGGTATCTCCTGTTGAATAAGCGGACAGGACGTGTCGAATGGGTGAGCGTGGCGGGTCTCAGTATCGATGTGGATGCTTATGTCAACTATTACGGCGCGCGGGACCCTTATCGACCACTGCTCGAGGCCACTCCTAGCGGGAGTTGGGTTCAGCTTTCCAAATGTCTGCCCCAAACTGTCCTTCGGAGCGATGAATGGTACAATGATTATGCCGCAAAGGCCGGTATCGGCGACATAATAGGAACCCGACTCTTCGATAGCCCCACTTCCACCGTTATTCTCAGCGTTCATCGGGGAATGTATCAAGAGCCGTTTACGGCGGCGGCAATCGCATCGCTTCGAGAGTTGTTCGATCCGCTCAGCACCGCGGCCCGGCTGCATGCCGAGCTTCGCGAGCTGGGTTGGAAGTCCGCCGTTGCCGTGCGGGCGCTCGATCAACTCGCCGGGGCAATAATCATCACCGATGGTAACGGCAGAGTGGTCGAGATGAACCGGGCGGGGGAGCAGATCCTGCGCCGAGATGACGGATTGACGGTCCGGCAAGGCAAACTTTGTGCGCAGCGCGTGTTTGACCACGATAAGCTGGCTCGGTTCATCGCCGTCGCCGCCAGTGGGAAAATCGCCGCGGCGGTCGGACGCATGTTCGTCGGAAGGCGTGGTGGTCGAGTGGCCTATATTTTGACTGTGGCACCGTTCCGCGTCGAGTTCGTTTACGAACGTCGTATGACAATGATCCTTGTTACCGACCCGGATACCCGTTTTCCCTCCGCAAGGGACTTGGCTGAACTCTTTGGACTATCACGGGCAGAGAGCCGGCTCGCGATGGCGCTCCTTGCGGGGAAGGCGCTGCGTGATATCGCCGCCGATTCCAGCATCCAGATCACGACGGCGCGGACCCACCTCAGCTCGATCTTGCGAAAAGTAGGCGTGACGCGGCAGACCGAACTCATCCGAGTCCTCTCAAGCATCCCGGTGATCGCCGCACTGCCGGAGCTGTAACCTCGTCTAGCGCTTTAGCGGCGAAACTCTGTGCGATCTGTTCAAGGAGCTGCACCACTGAACGGCTGGCGGAGCGACGCCGAGCCATCTCGTCGTCCTCCCGCGCCAGTTCGATGACGCCATCAATGACTTCAAGCGCTTTGTCGTTCGAGATGACGCCTTCCTCCACAAGAACGTGCAGGATGCTCTCGCACAACATCAGGGCGACTTGCCCGTGGGGATCAGGGAATGACATGGGCGTTTCTGCCGGAAATGCTGGTGGATATTGCGATCCAACATGCGCCGCTCAGACGCCGAAGCCGACCGCTCATGCGCCTGATATCCTTCAAATGAAGGATAGGCCGTGGCCGGAATACCGGCTATCTAAAAAGTTGCTAGAATTGTAAGATGCGTTCCGAACGAACCCGCCGGACGATCTCGAACATCTACGATGCGGCGCTGGCGCCCGATCTATGGCCGGCGGCGCTGCAATCCGTGATGGATGAAGCCGGAGCCGTCGGCGCCGGTTACAGTCTCTTTAATAAGCGAACGGAGCGCGTCGAGTGGCTCAGCCAGTCGGGTCCTCTCGTCGGCCGCGAGGCCGATTACTTCAGCCACTATCACGCACTCGACCATTACCGACCGATACTCGAGGTCCTCCCGGCTGGGAGATGGTTGTGGATTTCCGAGTGCCTGCCGGAAACCGTACTCCGTCGCGACGAGTGGTATAATGATTATCTCCTCAGGGCCGGTATTGACGAGGCTGTGGGGGTCCGGCTCTTCGAGAGTGCGTCACACGTAGTCGTTTTCGGCGTAAGTCATGGGAATGACCGGGCGCCGTTCACAGCGGCCGATACTGCCGCACTTCAAGAATTGTTGGAGCCCCTCGCCAAGGCGGCTCGGCTGCATACCGAATTGGGCAGCCTGGGCTGGGAACCCGCCATCGCCCTGCGCGCCCTCGACCAGCTCGCCGCTGCGGTGATCGTCGCCGACAGCGACGGGCGGGTCATCCAGGCGAACCGGGCCGCCGAGCGCGTCCTGGAGCGGGGCGATGGGTTGACGGTTCGAGACGGCAAACTTGGCGCGCTGCACGTAATCGATAGCGCGCGGTTTGAGGCATCCATCGCCGCAGCGGCTGCAGAGCAGAAAACCGGGGCAGCAATCGGACGCATGCGCATCAGACGGCATGATGGTCACCCGCCTTACATGCTGACCGTGGCGCCGCTCGGCGCCGATCTGGCTCTCTATGGACGCTCCCTGGCATTGATCGTATTTGGCGAACCTGACGAGAAAACTCCTTCCGAAAGTGAGTTGGCTGAGTTCTTTAGGTTGTCCCCGGCGGAGAGCCGACTCGCGGTCGCGCTTCTGGCAGGCAAGAAATTGGTTGAGATAGCAGCGGATTTTGGGGTCCAGATCACGACCTTGCGAACCCAACTCAGTTCGATCCTGCGAAAAACAGGAGTGACACGGCAGGTCGACCTGATCCGCCTACTCTCGAACGTTCCGATGATCCCCGCGGGCGCGCCGGACATTTAGAGCGAGATCCGACCCCAGCGCGGCCGTCGCGCCTCGGGCCATGAATGCCGTTGCAAAATGGTGAGCATTTTTTGCCTTGCCCGTTGCGGTCCCGAACGAACGGCGGTTATCCACCCGAGTCGGCGGTTCGGCCCTGCTACGGTGAGGGTCGGCTTCGGGGCATAACCCGCGTCCCTGTCGACGGTGCGGAGCGGCGGGTCTTGGGTCGACAGCAGCTGTTCAACGGCTTCCCGTCGATCGAGCGCTTCTTAGCGAGAAACCACTCGACTTCGGCGGCGCACAGAGCGTCCCTGCAGGAAGCGGCCCGCAATTCCGCTGACCTCCGGGTCGGGATGGCGACGGGCCGGTGGCGCTGGGAGCCATGCCCTTGCCCAAGATAGCAAACGATGTCAGCGCGTTGCCCGATCGCCGGGTTATGACAACCCGTCGCGAGTTTGTTGCCGGCGCCACCGCGCTCGCGGTAAGCCCAAATGCGATGCCCGCCTACGATGGTGCGATCACCGATCCGATCATCACGCTGATCGCTGCGAAGAATCGCTGGCGCTTGGTGGCGGCGCGAGCGAGAGCCGAGAGACTCCTATTCGCGTTGCCCAAGGACGAACGGCCCGAAGAGTTTGACGATCACCCGATCATGGCCGAAGCGTTGTTGCTCGAAATACGCGCGGATGAGGTTTACGACCACATCATTGAGACGCCAGCTAGCACGCTGGCAGGCATCTTCGCCAAGCTCAAATGGGGCGAGGGAGAAGCCGAGGTCACCGAGGGCGTTATTGCTGACCTGCGGCGCTGGCTGGGGCGCGATCATAAGCGTGGCACTCGTCCTCTTCGGCGATCCTGTCATTGCGGAGGCATCGAAGCCAAGGCGAATTTGGCGGTGGGCGATGCAGGAAAAATGTGTGCGGCCCCTAGGCTCAAGGCATTGCGAATGCACTCTAAATTTTCCGGTCGCGGCGCAGAATCGACTGGACTTCGCGGGCAGGCAGAGCGTGGATGCCAAGCCCCGCCCGCGGCCTTTCTGAACCTCGGGCCGCCACAGCCCCAGCCGGCGTGAACGGCGGGGCTCGTGGCGGTGACGGCGCATCGAAGCGCCGGAACAATGGAGGTTCAGACATGCCCAAGTCACTCAAGACCCAAACCCCTAAGCCGGCGCGCAAGACTGCTCGCAAATCGGCGAAGCGGGCTTCGAAACAACAAGCGACCAAGGCAGCGTCGTCGCGATCCTCGAGGGCGCGCTCGTCCGCCGCGCCGGTGCGGCCGTCGCAAAAAGCCGCGATTGTCGCTCTGCTCGAGCGGCCAAACGGTGCTGCGATCGGCGATTTGATCGAGGCAACGGGCTGGCAGACGCACAGCGTGCGCGCCGCGTTGACCGGCCTGCGCAAGGAGGGGAAGGAACTCGTCCGCGACAAGGACGCAGCCGGGGTCACGCATTATCGCCTTGCCGCCGCGTGACATGAACCAACAGCACATCGGGATCGCGGTCCGGCAACGGATCGCGATCACGCGGGCGCCCGAGGACACGATGACCTCGCCCTACCTGGATTACACACGCTCCACCCGCGAGATCATCGAAGAGCTGATCGCTGCCCGCGAGATTGAGCTGGCGAGGACGAGCGCCGCCGCACAGCGACGGTGCCTCGAACGCGACTTGACCTTCCTGCGCGACGAGTTGGCTCGAATCGACAGCCGAGTTTGCAGCGAGTGTCAGCCGTGAGCGCGATCGAGGACCAGATCGGCTCATTGGAAGGATTGCCGAGTCATGAGCTGAAGATCGCGTGGCAGCGGCTCTGTCGCAGCGAGCCGCCGCGCTGCATGCCCCGCGATCTAATGATCCGGGCGCTCGCTTACCGGATGCAGGAGCGCGCGCATGGCGGGCTCGCTCCGGCCACGAAGCGAAAGCTGCGCAGCCTGGTCGCCGAGATCGAAGCAAAGGGTACAGGGGTCTTCGATCCGGGAATCGCGCTCAAACCTGGCGCTCGGCTGGTGCGCGAATGGGCCAGACAGACCCATACCGTGATCGTGCTCGAAGACGGGTTCGACTACGACGGGGAGCGCTATCCCTCGCTCACGAAGATCGCGGCAAAGATCACCGGCGCGCACTGGTCCGGCCCTCGCTTCTTCGGCATCGGGAAGACGAGGGCTCGGCCAGCTGCTGCAGCGGACTCCGCCTATGAATGACGCCGGAACGATCCGGCGTGGCCGGGCCCTGCGTTGCGCGATCTATACCCGCAAATCCTCCGAGGAAGGCCTGGAGCAGGAGTTCAATTCCTTGCATGCGCAGCGCGAGTCCTGCGAGTCCTACATTAGGAGCCAGCGCCACGAAGGCTGGGTTTGTCTCGCGCAGCACTATGATGACGGCGGCCTCTCCGGCGCCACTATGGAGCGGCCCGCGCTGCAGCAGCTCCTTGCCGATATCCAGTCGGGCAAAGTCGATGTTGTGGTGACATACAAGGTCGACCGGCTGACCCGCTCGCTCGCCGATTTCGCCAAGATCGTCGAGATCTTCGATGCCAGAGGCGTGTCGTTCGTGTCTGTCACGCAGCAATTCAATACGACGACCTCGATGGGCCGCTTGACCTTGAACGTGCTGTTGTCCTTCGCCCAGTTCGAGCGTGAGGTCACCGGCGAGCGCATCCGTGACAAGATCGCAGCATCCAAAAAAAGGGCATGTGGATGGGCGGGGTACCGCCGCTCGGCTACACGTGCCGCGATCACAAGCTGATCCTGATCGATAGCGAGGCCGAGACGATCCGGGACATCTTCCGGCGCTATGCCGCGCTCGGCTCGGTGCGGCTCCTTAAGGAGGAACTCGACGCCGCCGGCATCCACAGCAAGAGCTGGACGAGCAGCGTCGGCCGGCACTGGGGCGGCAAGCCGCTGGCCAGGGGCGCGCTGTATTGGATGCTGCAAAACCGGATCTACCGCGGCGAGATCGCCCATAAGGGCCAGCATTACCCCGGCGAGCACGAACCGATCGTCGATGAGGCCCTGTGGGATCAGGTCCAGAGCAAGCTGACCGCCAACGCGGTGGAGCGGCGGAGCGGTGGACGGATCAAGCACCCGAGCCTCCTGGCCGGGCTGCTGTTCGATAGCGAAGGTCACCGATGAGCCCGACCCATGCCGTCAAGACGGGCACCCGGTATCGCTATTACGTCTCGCGACATCTGATCAGTGAAAGCCGTGCGAATGCCCCGGATGCGTGGCGCATCCCGGCCAGCGACATCGAACAGCTGGTCGTAACGCACATCGGCCAGTTCTTCTCCGAGCCTGCTCGAGTAGCCGAGACACTCGCCGATCACGTCGGGATCGCGGCTCAGCAACGAAAGCTGCTACAGCGGGCTGCCCAACTTGCGGCAAACTGGTCGACGCTGACGGTCACGCAACTGCGCCCAATGCTCAGCGCACTGGTCCAGCGCATCGTCCTCGGTCTTGATCGCGTGGACATTCAGTTGCTGCCGAGCCGCATCGCTGCCGTGATAATGCGCGATCCGCCGCCAGGACCGAGCTCAGAAAGCTGTGCAGAAAACGACGAGCAGCCGATGGTGCTATCCGTACCGGCACAGTTTCGGCGGGTGGGCCTCGGCATCAGGATGCTGATCCCCGGAGCAGGATCACCAGGCCGGGCGGAAACAGCCGATCCCAAGCTGATCAAGCTGATAGCGCGGGCGCACATCTTCAACAACAAGCTGGCTGAGAGTGGCAGCGAACATCTCGCGGATGTGGCGCAAGCCGAAGGCCTGACAAGCTCATATTTCACCCGGGTGCTCCGGCTGACCTATCTCGCTCCCGATATCACGCGGGCGATCCTCGACGGCCGCCATCCGCGCGACCTCACCGCCCAAAAGCTGCTCACCCATTCCCGCCTGCCGCTCTCCTGGCCACAGCAGCGCCGCGTTCTCGGCTTCGGCTGATGCGGGCCGGGATGGGGTCCGGCCGAGTTGAACCGTACTGCAGCAATCGCGAACAGAGACACTCGCCGGGTTTGGCCCGCCACGGACGTCAGCAAGGTGTCTCTGCGGACCACGGCACCCGATCCACCACCGCAAAACGGCGGAAACTCGGGCGTATTTCGGCTGTCGTGCAGGAGCTAATAATCGAGCAAAATCAAGGACTTATGGTGGCGAAGGAGACAGGATTCGAACCGCCGATACGGCAGTAGAATATCCCCTATTTTTCAAAGACTTAGGAATGTCGTCCGACCAGAGACCGCGACCGAGCGATTTCCACAGGCGCTGAGGGGCTATTCCCCCTAACTGGGCATCTTCCCGCGTTGTCGCGGTCAGGGCGGAACGGCACGGGTGTGATAGCAGTAGCACGTTGATGGGCGTTGGGGGCGCCGCGGCGAGGTCGCTAAAGGTGAAGGCCTGATCAGGCCGTCTGCGCTCCGGGCGTCACCTCTGCGCCGACAGCGGACCTCCGTGCAGTCACCTTGCTATCTACAAGGTTCGCGGGTGACGAAATCAGCCGGCCATGATCGAAAGCGGACGATCAGTTCCGGCTATCGCCACAATAAGATTTGATTCTCGCCGTGCCCTTTCAGCGATCCCGACCCACGATCCGTTACACTAATGATCGATCGTCTTGCCCGCGACGATGCGGCTTCGCGCCACTGGCTGGCTTGGGCGCGGCAGATATGCCTGGCCGCCGAGAGGGAAATTGGCTGACTGGCACGGGGCCGCGATCACGGAATAGAGTCAGATCGGCGGCGAGCGGAAACGGTGGCTTTGGCCTGCGCCCTCCGGATGTCGGCCGAGGGTCTTGCCGCTGACTTTGCCGGGGATTTTGTTGGGGCGGTAACGGTCTTCTTCGCTGCTGACCGCGTGTGTGCCTTCATGTTTTTCTGAGTCGCTTGGGCCGACCTAGCCTTGGTTGAAGTCATCGCCGTTGGCCTGCGTCCCTGCTTGTCGGAGCCTGCTTTCTTTTGCTGGGCAGCCGTCACCGCATTGGCCTTGGCCTCGCCTGCGGGAGCAGCGGCAACAGGCAGGTTCTCAACCACGCTTTTGCGCGTTTTCTTTCGGGGGCCGGCCGATGCCACATCGGCCGAGTGTGAGGGAGTTGGAGCCTTACTCTCCTCCATGTCCAGACCGAACAGTGCCGCGAGATCGTCACCAACAAGGGTTTGCGCCGTATCGCGCTTGGTCCGCGTGTCCGGCAGAGCGCTCCCTAGATCGGATAGCAGTTCAGTCTCGTCGACCGCACGCAACAGAAACAACAACTCTGGCCTTTCATCGAGCCGCGCGCCGACACCATAGAGCACTGCTGCGATGTGTTTGCACATCGACGCAAAGTCCGAGCAACTGCAAGTGAATTGGATTTCCGATGGCCGCGGGAAGAGGCCAGTATCCTGACGACAGAGCCGCTCCATCACCCCTTTGGAAAATTTCCCCTGCAGCAGTTCTACCAGGGAGTCGATCCTGCCTGAACAGTCGGCGCAAAGCGTCTTCCAGTGGGCCTGGGCGACTTCTCCGATGCTGACCTTGACCTTATAAAGCTTCGACCCGCTGACTATCGCCGTTATCTCGTGGGGCGCGATCTGTAGATCGACTACCGAGCCGTTGCGCACGTAGGTGCGTCCACGCGGTAACCGGTTCTCATAATCGCGATAACTCTCCAGATTGTCACACCACGCCTTGCCCCAGAACGTTCTGGCAATCTGGCGTCCCTCGATCTTCACCGGCGAGAGCACGGCGCCTTTCTTGCGGAGTTTCTTCATCTCGCGTTCGGCTTTGCGACGGCGCGCCGCGACTGGCACATAGGGCGCCCACCCTCCGAAGGAGCGCGACATCAGCGTTACTCCTTCATCGCGGCATTAACATCGAGCCTGACCATTCGGATGATGTCGTCATTGGTCATCTCGGTAAGGTTGATCTCGTCGCGGCCTGTCAAGAGCTCATCCGACAAGCCCTGCTTCGAATCGATCAGGGCATCAATTTTCTCCTCTACCGTCCCGCGGCAGATGAATTTGTGTACCAGGACGTTCTTCTTTTGGCCGATCCGGAACGCTCTGTCGGTTGCCTGATTCTCGACCGCGGGATTCCACCAGCGATCAAAATGCACCACATGGGATGCCGCAGTCAGGGTCAAACCGGTGCCACCTGCCTTCAGTGACAGTACGAAGAATGGGACCGCCTCATCGTCCTGGAAACGCTGCACCAGGTTTTTGCGGTTCTTCACCGCGGTCTCACCGTGCAGCACCATCCCGGTGCGGCCAAAAATCTGCCCCAGGAAGGTGGCCAGCAGCCCGGTCATTTCGCGGAACTGCGTGAACACCAGCATCTTCTCCTGTCGCGCGGCGACGACCTCGGCGATTTCACGCAGGCGCTCCCACTTGCCGCTGTCTTCCTCCGCCCAGACATTGTCGTTCAGCCAATGAGAGGGATGGTTGCAGACCTGCTTGAGCCGCACCAGCATCGCCAGAACGATGCCCTTCCGCTGAATGCCCGCCGATTCTTCGAGGCTCCTGGCAAGGTCTTCGACAGCCTGGCCATACAGCGCCGCTTGACGGCGCGACAGCCCGCACAGCGCCTTGATCTCGGTCTTGTCAGGCAGGTCGGCGATGACCGACTTGTCGGTCTTCATCCGACGCAAAATGTAGGGCCGCACCAGCTCACGCAGCGGGCCGTAGGGATTATGCGTCCGCTCGGCCAGTCCTTTGGTATAGCGGGTGAATTGCTTGGCATTGCCCAGGAGCCCCGGGTTGATGAAATCGAAGATCGACCACAGGTCGCCCAGGTGATTCTCAACCGGCGTCCCGGTCAGCGCGATCCGTGCTCTCGCCTTTAGCGCCTTCGCCGCTTTGGTCTGACGGGCATTCGGATTCTTAATTGCCTGCGCTTCATCCAGTATCACAAACTGCCAATCCGCCTCCGCGAACACCGGGATTCGCAGCAGAGAGGCATAGCTGGTAATTGCCAGATCATAGTCTGACGCCTGTTCGGCGACGAAGGCCTTCACCTGCGCCGCCGGCATCATCGAAGGATGTAGGATCGCAACCTTCAGACCAGGGGCGAATTTTTCGATCTCCGCTGCCCAGTTGGCCAGCAGCGAGGCGGGCGCCACCAACAGGCTCGGCCCGGCCTGGTGCCGTGCGCCTGTTCCACCAGCAGCAGGGATAGCACCTGGATTGTCTTCCCGAGGCCCATGTCGTCAGCCAGGCAGGCTCCGAGACCAAGGCCTGCTAGCAGGTGCATCCATCGGGTTCCCGCTTTCTGGTAGGGCCGCAGCGTGCCCCGCAGTGAAAGGCCGGGATCGACGCCATCCCCGACCGGCGCGCGTAATTCCTTCAGCGTCTGCTCCAACCAGGGGCCGGCGTTTACACGCGCCCAGTCGGTGTCGATCGCGAGTGGGTCGTCTCGGGTAACGGCGGCGCCGGCCATTATCCGCATCGCCTCCGCGAAGGTGAGGCCATTGCGGGCCGCGAGTTCCTCGGCTGCGTGAAACTGTTCCATTGTGCGTTGAAGCCGCGCCCGATCGACCTCGACCCATTGACCACGCAGCAGCACTAGGCTCTCGGTGCCGGCGAGCAGGGCCGCGACCTCGACCTCGGTGAGTGGCTCGCCGTCCAGCGTGACGCCCATCTTGAAATCCAGCAGACCGTCCAACCCGACAGCCGATGGCGCCCGGCTACCGACTGTTGCGGTTACTTGCGGTCGGGCGGGACGGCTGGCGCGCCAGGATACCGGCATGCGCACGACCACCCCGGCGCTTTCAAGCTCGGGGACACTCTGGAGGAAGCGCGACGCCTGCGTGGGTCCCCAACGCAGCGGATGAAAGATGTCGCCGGCATCGATCATCGGCTTCAGCCAGACGCACTGTTCCGCAGCGCGTTGCACCGGCAGGAGCAGAGACAGCAACTTGTCCCGGTTCACCGCTCCGGCGTATTCGCGCAGCGCTTGGCCGAGGGGGACGTGCTGTGCCTTCGCCTGGGCGGACAGGCGGGTGGTGTAGGTCGCCATGAAGGCGAAGGGCCGGTCGGGATCGTGGCGGTTTTCCGCCAGATTGAAATGAACCCGGCCAACTAGGTTCCAGGCCCGATTCAGGGTGGTCAGGAAGGCCTGCAATCCGACCTTCGCGGCGCCAAGGGACGCAGCGAAGGCTCGCTCCATCTCATCCCACAACGTCAGCAAGACATCTTCGGTCAGATACTCTGCTCCCGCCATAATCGGCGCCGTCAACAGCAGAGATGAGAGTTCCGCGGCGGTTGGTGCCGGTATGCTTGGTAGCTTTCGGTGCTCCTGCGCTTCCACGCCGGATGCGTGCAGACAAAGCGACCCCACGTACCGGGCCGCGAAGTCGCGCCACCAAACAAACACAGGGGACAATGCCTGCCCCACCTCGGCCGCGCCGAGCCACACCAACCCATATCCTGTCCCGCGGGCAAAGGCGTCGATCAGTCGAATCGACGCCGCGGCGTCGATCTCCGGCCCATCGTCCTGGTACTCGACACTCAGGTGTCCGCGAGGTGTTAACCGCAATCCGAGGCTGGGCATGCGGCTATCTTAAATCGACTTCCGACCCGGTGAAGGGGCTTTAAGGCAGATAATGAGCGGTCTTTGACCCAAGGCCATCACGGCCTGGCAGATCGGGAACCCACCGAATTCCACCCAACCTATCAGTTGCTACCCGAGATCAGAGGCGACTGCTTTGCGCCGAAAGGCTGCCGTCCATTCGTGGCGTAAGTAGCGTGCACGAACCGCAGGATCAGTGCCGCTTCGGCTGCCTGCGACTTCTAATGGCGGTTGGCGGCGAGAAGAACGATCAATCCTATCGCGATCAAGCTGACAAACGAGTAGAATCCCATCATCGCTAGACCGAGCGTGGACATGCCGCCCTCCTGTCCGGTGAAGCGAGTCCCTTACCGGAAATTGTTACTTATTGAGGAACTCGCTTGGATCAGGGTTGCCGACTGCGAGCGGCACGACAACGAAGCAGGCCTTAGATCTTCCGAAAATTTCCGAAAAGGCCCAAACTCGCTCCCGGCTCAAATTTGCCGTGGCTGACAAGACCCGCCCGCATTGTAGCAGCGAGGCTTGCCAGCACTGAGAGGAAGCATGGGCGCGCTCGGCACGTCCGACATCTTCCTGTTCGAGCATCTCCGTCTGGATCGGCGCGGCCTGTTCCGGCGAGAAGAGGGCGGTGGCTTGGTCCCGCTGAAGATCGGCTCGCGCGCTGAGGAAATACTTAGGGTTCTGGTCGAGCGAGCGGGCGAACTCATCTCGAAGGACGAGATCATCAGCCGCGTCTGGCCGGAAACGATCGTTGAGGAAAGCAATCTTACAGTTCAGATATCGACGTTGCGCCGCTTCCTCGACGAGCTTTCCGCAGAGGGAGGCTACATCCAAACCGTGCCGGGGCGCGGGTATCGCTTTGTCGCGAAGGTGGCTCGAGTTGAGCTAAATGTGCCCCTAAGCAGCCCGCTAGCGCCGCAGCGATTATCAATTCTGGTTCTGCCGTTTGCGAACCTGAGCGACGATTCCGACCAACAGTATTTTGCCGACGGCATCACGGAGGATCTAACCGCTGATCTGTCACGGATCCCGCAAAGTTTTGTTATATCTCGCCATACCGCATTCGCGTATCGGAACAGGTCGGTCAGCACGAAACATATCGGTCATGAGCTAGGAGTGCGGTACGTGGTGGAAGGCAGTGTCCGGCGGTCAAGGGACCACGTTCGCGTTACCGTCCAACTGGTCGACGCAGAGATCGACACGCATCTCTGGGCGGAGCGATATGACCGTAGTCGAGCCGATCTATTCGAGCTGCAGGATGAAATCGTCACCGCCATTGCCGGTGCGATCGAGCCCGAACTTCTCAAATTCGAGCGCGGCCGCATCGCCGCGCTGCCGCAGCAAAGCGACGATGCTTACGAGCTCTATCAGCGCGGCATGTTCCACCACTATCGGCAGAACAAGGCGGACAACCTGAAGGCGCAGGCGTATTTTCGACGGGTGCTTTTGAGTGAACCACATTCGGCGCAGGCCACCGCGGCGCTTTCGATCGCATTGACGATTGCGGCATATCTGAGTTGGACCGAGAACCCCGAACCGAATTACGAGGAAGCTTTTGAACTCGGAGAGCGGGCGGTAACGCTCGATGCGCGCTATCCAAACGCGCACTTCGCACTGGCCCTGATTTGCATGTGGACTGGCCGAACCGAACGCTCAGCGGCCGAGTTCGAGGAAGCTATTAAACTCAACCCGAGCTTTGCCGCGGCGCATGCGATACGCGGTGTCATATTTACCTTTCTCGGTAAACCGGGGGTCGGAGTCGAAAGTATCGAGAAGGGTATCCAGCTCAGCCGAGAGACCCGAGACTCTTCATCTGGCTCTCCGGGCTGGCGGCTGCTCACTATCAACTGCGGGACTATTCCGGAGCGGTGGAGATTGCACGACGATCCTGGGCACTCAACCGCAACTACATCACCGGGTTGACGTATGTGGTGGCACGGCTCGCCCAGCTCGGGAATGTAGAGGAAGCGCGGACCGCCCTGGCGAAGTTACGAGAGCTCGATCCGAAGTTCGCGGCGGCGCGCACCACTCTGCAGCGGCTCTACAAGGATCAAGCCAGCATCGATCACCTTCTCGCTGGTCTACGCAAAGCCGGATTCGAATAGGATCGTCGAATTGCTCGCTCGCAACGGTCGATTCGTGACCGGTACTTCGAAAATGACTGGACTTGGCGGGCACACAGAGCGTGAATTCAGTGCGGGCCGCCCGCGCGATTTCTGAACCCAGGGTGGCCTCAGCCCTAGCTGGATTAGCCGGCGGGGCTTGTGGCGGTGACGGCGCGAACAAGCGCTGTCACCACGAACGAGGTTCAGATCATGACCAAAACTAGCAAGGCGACTGTCGGCAGCACGACGAAACAGCAATCACGCAAGGCCGATCGTAAATCGCCGAACCGTCGGCAAGCGAAACGAGTTCCTGTTGCAAGCGGCTCGCCGGCTAATGCGGAAGCCGGCTCTGTCACCGCGCCGATCCGCCAGTCGAAAAAGGCCGCAATCCTCGGTTTGCTCAAACAGCCGGACGGGGCCGCGATCAGCGATTTGACGGTAGCGACGGGGTGGCAGGTGCACAGCGTCCGCGCCGCGCTCACCGGCCTGCGCAAGGACGGCAATGAGCTGATCCGAGCGAAAGATGACGCCGGCGTGACCCGGTATCGGCTGACCGCGGCGGGCTGAGATGAGCACTCTCGACAGCGACATAACCGTGTTGCCGGCATTATCGGCGCATGAACTGCGGGCCTCGTGGCGCGCTCTACGCTGCGGTAATCCGACCGCACCGTCCAGCCGCCATCTGATGATTCGCGAGATCGCCTACAAGATGCAGGAGCGGGCCCACGGCGGGCTCGCTCCCGCGATCAAACGGCGGCTGCGGGCGCTGGCCGAGGAGATTGGGGCTAACGGAGCCGGCGCGCTTGCGCCGGCTCTTCTGCTCAAGCCTGGTACGCGGCTCCTGCGCGAATGGGGAGGAAAGACGCATACCGTCATCGTGCTTGATGACGGCTTCGAATACGGAAGCGAACGACACCAATCTCTGACTCAGATAGCCCGGCGGATCACCGGCTCGCATTGGTCCGGGCCGCGTTTCTTCGGCCTGCGAAAAGCCGCAGCGCAATCGGCTGATCCGACGGGAGCCAAACATGGATAAGCCGGCTTCGCTCCGCGGCGGGCGTCGACGGCGCTGCGCCATCTACACCCGCAAATCCTCCGAGGAGGGCCTCGAACAAGAATTCAATTCGCTGCATGCGCAGCGCGAGGCGTGCGAGGCTTACATCAAGAGCCAGCGCCACGAAGGCTGGACCTGCCTCCCACAGGCTTATGACGATGGCGGGCTGTCGGGCGCGACACTGGACCGCCCGGCCTTGCAGCAGCTCCTCGCCGACATTCAGGCAGGCAAGATCGATGCCGTGGTGACCTACAAGGTCGATCGGCTGACCCGATCGCTCGCCGATTTTGCCAAGATCGTCGAGATCTTCGACGCCAAGGGCGTGTCGTTCGTCTCGGTGACGCAGCAATTCAACACGACGACCTCGATGGGCCGGCTGACCCTGAACGTGCTGCTCTCGTTCGCGCAGTTCGAGCGCGAGGTCACCGGCGAGCGCATTCGCGACAAGATCGCCGCCTCGAAGAAGAAGGGTATGTGGATGGGTGGCGTGCCGCCCCTTGGCTACCAGTGCCGCGACCACAGGCTGATTGTGATCCCCTCCGAAGCCGAGACGGTGCAGCACATCTTCCGCCGCTACGCCGCGCTCGGCTCGGTGCGTCTATTGCGGCAGGAGCTCGACGCCGCAGGAATTCGCAGCAAATCCTGGATCAGCGCGGCGGGCTGCCGCTGGGGCGGGAAGCCGCTCGCCAGGGGTGCGCTGTACACGATGCTGCGCAACCGGATCTATCGCGGCGAGATCGTCCACAAGGACCAGCACTATCCCGGGGAGCACGAGGCCATCATCAATGAGCCTCTCTGGGACGAGGTTCAAGCCAAGCTCACCGCCAATGCCGTCGAGCGCGCGACAGGGGAGAGGATGCTGAGCCCCAGCCTGCTCGCGGGATTGCTGTACGACGGCCAGGGGCAGCGCATGACACCGAGCCATGCTGTCAAGAAAGGGATGCGCTACCGCTATTACGTCTCGCAGCCGCTGATCAATAAAGCCCGCGAAGCCGCACCCCAGGGGCTTCGCATCGCCGCGGCAGAGATCGAACGCATCGTGCTGTCGGCGATCGGCGAGCTGATCTCCGACCCCGGGCGAGTCACCGAGGCGCTCGGCCCTGATGTCGAGACAGCCAGCGAGCAGCAACAAATCCTCGTGCGAGCCGGCGAGGTTGCGGCTGCCTGGCCGGATCTCCCCGCCGCACAGCTGCGCTCGGCCATTGCGATGCTGGTCCAGCGCATCACCCTGCGCGTTGAGCACATCGACATCGAGATCGCAGGAGGTGGGCTATACGCCTTCCTCCGAGGAGCGCCGGCAGAGAGAGCGGCGGTCGCGGAATCTGATCACCCGCTGCTGCTGTCGTTTCCGACGCGGCTATGCCGAATCGGCCAAGGCAAGCGACTCGTCATCGATGCGGCCGTCAGGCCGGGGATACCGGGTCAGCCGGACCCCAAGCTGATTAAACTGCTCGTTCGCGGGCACCACTTGAAGGAGAAGCTCCGCGGCAGGCCCGGCGCTCGCATCGCCGACCTTGCGATGCGGGAAAGACTGAGCCCGTCCTATGTGGCGCTGTTGCTGCGCCTGACTTTCCTCGCCCCCGATATCACCCGCGCGATCCTGGAGGGCCGGCAACCCGGCGGATTCACCGCACAAAAGCTCGTCACCCACTCCACCCTGCCGCTCACCTGGCCCGAGCAACGCGAAGCGCTCGGTTTCGCCTGATCGGGCAACAACACGATGCGGCCCTCTTCGCGAGAGGCCGCTTCACTTTTGATACTCCACTACATCAATGGCCAAGAGAGACATTGGGCCGCTTTCGCCGATCACAGCCGTCCAAAAGCGGTCTCTCCGGACGGCGTACCCGATCGACATCGCCGCAAAGCCCCGCAAATGGCGGGGGGATTTCGAATCCCTGGCGTCTGAACCAAAAATCCTTCGAAATCAGTTACTTAGGTGGCGGAGAGAGCGAGATTCGAACCCAAGGTACGGGTTCGAACAAGCGTGTGGACGAGAAGGGATAATCCCCTAAGCCCTCAAGAAGATGGCCGTTCGGTAAAGGTGGTTGCGAGCCCCCGCAACCATCTTTATTTGCTGCGCAAGCCCGGTGGCCGAATGGCTACCGGGCTTTCTGCTGTCTGCAGCCAGAGCCAGGATGCCGGCCAGTTCGCCACGCAGCTCGACCTGCAATTGCCCATCCTTGGGTACCAGGCGAATTTCCTCGATCAGCGAGCGGATCAGCTCGAAAGCTTCGTCTCGGACGGCGTCATCGTGCAATGCTTCGTGCAGGTGCTCGACGCGCTGTCGGGAGAGTTCGGCGAGATTGGGATGGAGCAGCGGTGCCGGCGCGCCGATCTCGGCAAGTTCCTGCTGCAACGCCAGTTGCCTCGCCTTGAGCGTTACCAGCTCGTTCTTCAGCGCGCGCACTGGTGCGTCTTCATCGGTGATCAACTCGACAATTCGCCGAATGCGACGGTCGAGGCCGTCGAGTTCCGCCCGCTTCGTTACCGCCGCGGCATTCTCGCCGATGCGCAGCCGATTTACCTCGCGATGAAACTCCTCGCAAAAGACCTTGAACAGTTCCGGCTCCATCAGCTGGGTGCGCAGACCTGCAAGAATGATCTCCTCGAGCGTCTCGACGCGTATGTTGAGGCGATTGCCGCAGGTCCCACGATTGCGGGCAGCGGCGCAGCCGAACAGGTTGGCGCTGATCTTGACGTAGCTCGACTGGCACTCGCCGCACTTGGCGCGGCCGGTTATCAGGAAGCGCGGGCGCCGCTGTGACCAGAAGGGTTTCTCCCGAACATCGGGCCGGGTGTCGCGCTTCAGGTTCTGCTGGCGCTGTTTCACCGCCTCCCAGAGATCCTGCGGGACAATGCGGGGCTTGGGAACATCCTGCACGATCACGCGATCGGGCTCGTGGAGGCGGGAGATGCGCTTGCCGGTGTTAGGGTCCTTGACGTAGCGTAAGCGGTTCCAAACGAACCGACCGATATAGAGCTCGTTGTTGAGGATGCCGGTGCCGCGCACAGCGTTGCCATTGATCGTCGAGGCGTCCCACTCGCCGCCGCGCGGGCCCGGAATATGGTCTCGATTGAGATCGACGGCGATGCGGCGAGGTGACTTGCCAGCCGCGGACTCCACAAAAATTCGCCGCACGATGCGGGCCTCGGCGTCGTTGATTGCACGACCGCCACGGACCAGCTCGCCATGAACATCGTGCTCTCGGACAACGTCGTAGCCAAAGCACAAGCCGCCGCCTGACCTTCCCTCGCGCACCCTGCCCTCGAGACCGCGGTGAACCTTCCGCGCGAGGTCCTTCAGGAAAAGCGCGTTCATCGTCCCCTTCAGGCCGACGTGGAGTTCGCTGATCTCGCCCTCAGCCAGGGTGAACAGACGGATACCGGCAAAGCGCAGCCGCTTGAATAGGCCCGCGACGACCTTCTCAAGGTTCCTGCGCCGGATGACGACACTGAGCACGTGATTGGTAAGCCCACCGTATCTTCGTCCGCGAGCGGGCCCTGGCGCTCGGCTACGACCGCAATTGGCGATCTTTCGGTCGTTCTTACTTTCACGCTTCTCGGCCGCAAACGCCCCGACGTAGACCTCCACGCCAAGGCCGAAGATGGACCGAGCGAGGATGGCATCCGGCTCGGCTCGATTTCCGCGTTAATCCGGCCACGCAACCCACGATCCCGGCAGTGTCCAGGACACTACCACGATCCCCGCTCCGCCGCGATGTGGCGACGCCTCATCTCACACGGTGAGATATCGATTGCGGATCGATTGTTCATCCGCCCGGAAGACCGCGGGGGCCGCGCTGTAGACGATCCGACCCTTAACCATGATCGCCATCTGATCGGCGATTTCCTCAGCGAGTTTCATGTTTTGCTCGATCAAAAGAATCGTGACGCCGCCCTCGCAGAGACGCCGGATCACCCGCGCCAGTCCACGCACGACCAGCGGCGCCAAACCCTGACTCGGTTCATCGAGCAGTAGCACCTTGGGGTCGCTGACGAGAGCACGGGCGAGCGCCAACATCTGCTGCTCGCCGCCTGACAATTGAGCCCCTTTGTTGCCGGCACGTTCGCGCAGGGCGGGGAACAGCTCGAACAGTCGATCGATGGGCCACTCTTTTGCCGGCCGGCGCTCGGCAACCCGGATGTTCTCGACGACCGTGAGGTCCGGAAAGATTAGCCGCCCTTCGGGCACGTACGCCACCCCCACGCGGGCGACGAGATGCGGCGCCCAGCCGGCGATGTCCCGGCCTCCGAGCAGCACTCGGCCGGAGCTCGGCGGCAGGAGACCCATGATCGTACGCAATGTCGTGGTTTTGCCGACGCCGTTCCTCCCGAGGACCGCCGTAATCGTGCCATCGGGCACCTCGAGATCGACGCCCTGAAGAACGTGGCTGGCTCCGTAATGGGCGTTGAGGCCTTCGAGCGCGAGCATCAGGCCAACCCGCCCAGATACGCCCCTTGCACCCGCTCGTCCTGCTTGATCGCTTCAGGCAAGCCGTCAGCGATAACGGCACCGCGATGCAGCACCGTGATCCGTTGCGCCAGACGGAACACGACCTCCATGTCGTGCTCGACCAGGAGCACGGTCATGCGGCCTTCGGCGAAGAGCCCCGACAAGGTCTCGACCGCTTGCGCCGTCTCCTCCACCGAAAGTCCCTGCGTCGGCTCATCGAGCAATAAGAGCTGAGGTTCCTGGGCCAGGGCCATCGCGACTTCGAGGAGACGCTGGTCGCCATGCGACAGGAGACCGGCCGGGCGATCGCCGATTGCCGAGAGCCCGAGCCGTTCGAGCGCGGCATCGGCACGATCGCCTACGGCGTTGAAAACCGCTCGGCCGCCATAGAACTGCCAGCGGCGGGGCTCGCGCGCTTGGGCAGCGAGGCGGACATTCTCTCTCGCGCTCATCTCGCGGAACAGCGCGGTCAGCTGAAAGGTGCGCGCGATGCCGCGCTGGCAAATGCGCGGCGCCGAGAGGCCGGTGACGCTCTCGCCGGCAAGGCGGACGATGCCGTGGCTTGGCTTCAGGACACCGGTGATCAGGTTGAACAGCGTCGATTTGCCGGCTCCGTTGGGGCCGATGACGGCGCGCACCTCGCCGCGCTCGACCCGCATCGACACATGGTCGACCGCCACGAGGCCGCCGAAGCGGCGAGTCAACTCATCGAGCTCGAGCAACGCCACGCCGGTATTCCGATTCGGCCGCGCTGCGGCGGAAGCGGGCGCGAACGAGGCCCCAGATCCCCTCCGGCGCAAACATGACGAAAGCGATGAAGATGAGACCGAAGAACAAGGCCCAGGCCTCGGTGTAATTGCTCAGCTGGTGCTCGACGATGAGGAAGAAGGCAGCGCCCGAGATCGGACCGATCAGCGTGCCGGCGCCGCCGATGATGACCATGATCAGAACTTGGCCGGACAGCAGCCAGAACAGCAGCGCGGTATTCGCGAAGCCGGCAAAAGGCGCGTAGAGAGCGCCGGCTAGGGCACCGAGTCCGTAGGAGAACGCCACCACCGCAATCTTGTAGAGACGGGCGTTGTAGCCGAGCGCCAATGTCTTCGCCTCGTTCTCCCGTATGCCGCGCAATACCGCACCGAACGGTGAGCGCACGAACGCACGGCAGAACAGGAACGCGCCGAGCAGAACGATGATCACTAGATAGTAGAACCCGTTTCGCCCCACGAAGACGTGCAGCGCGAACGGTCCGGGGCGGCGCGGAATCCCGGCGAGGCCGTCGGAACCGCCGGTGACGCTCGTCCATTTGTACGCGACGGCATAGAGCAGCTGCGCGAAAGCCAAGGTCAGCATTGAAAATGAGACGCCGCTTGCCTGCGTGCACACCCAGGCGATGCCGATGGCGAGGACGCCGGCGAGTAAAGCAGCGAGCGGGATCGCCGCAAGCATCGGCAAAGAGGTGTGCAGCAGCAGCCAGCCACAGGCATAGGCGCCAAAGCCGTAGGCCGCGGCGTGCCCGAATGAGATCAGCCGCGTGTAGCCGACCATCAGGTCGAGGCTCATCGCGAACAATCCGAGGATCAGCGCCTCGGTCAACAGCGTCATGCCGTAAGTCGGCAAGGCGAGCGGCGCCAAAGCGAGGACTGCTGCGGTTGCGGCGACGCCGTACAGGTCGCGCAGGGCTCAGGCCTCCTTGCCCAGCAGGCCGCCCGGACGAATGACGAGCACCAGAAGCATGACGAGATACATGAACGCGAGCGCCAGGTCAGGGACGTAATATTCGCCGAAAACCTGCACGAAGGCGACCAGCACGGCGCCGAGCAGGGAGCCGGGGAAGCTACCCATTCCCCCAATAATCACGATCACGAACGCGTCTATGATCATTGTCGCCGCCATGCCGATTGAGGCGGTGACGAGCGGCGCCGCCAAGACGCCGCCTGCGCCGGCAAGCCCGCAGCCGATCCCAAAAACAGCCGAGCGCACGAGGTTCACATCGATGCCGAGCGCGTGCACCATTTCGGCATTCTGCGATGTCGCTCGGATCAACAGCCCAAGCCGGGTGCGTTCCAGGAATTGCCAGATGCCCAGCGCGACAACGGCTCCGGCGCCTGCCAGGAACAGTCGATAGGCCGGGAACGGCTCACCCATCAGCATGACGATCCCGGAAAACGCCACCGGCGGGCCGACCGGCAGCGCCTCCGGTCCCCAGCCGAGCCGGATCAGTTCGGTCAGCACCAGCGCCAGGCCAAAAGTCACCATCAGAAAGGCGCTTTCGTCACGGCGGTAGAGCCGTCGCAAAACGCCGAGCTCGAACAGGGCGCCGAGGATCCCGACGGCGAGTGGTGCGAGCCCCAGCGCCAACCAGAAACTGCCGCTGAACCGCGCCGCGGAGTACCCGATGAAAGCGCCCAACATATAGAAGGTGCCATGCGCGAAATTCACTATGCGCATGATGCCGAAGATGAGGGTGAGACCGACGCCAAGAAAGAACAACAGCGCCGCCTGCGACAGTGCGTTGACGCTTTCGGTCACCAAAAATGGGAGGAACGACACGGCGAAGCCGCGGTGGCCTCAATCCTCGTAAGTCATTTTGTTGCAGGCGGGCACGGTCTTGTCACCCGGGAACGTGGCGATGATCTCCGGGACCGGGGACGAGAAGCCGTCGGCCTTGACGAGCTTGACGACCGTGCCGCCCTGCATCCCCTGGTGATCGCATTTGCGGATTGCGACATGCCCCTTGATGTCGTCGATCTCGGCCGTTTCCAGGGCGCTGCGGAGGGCTTTGGTCTCGGTGCCTTTGGTCTTTTCGATACCGGCAGCGAGGATCTGCAGTGCCTGCCACTGCTCGCCTTCATTGTTATCGGGGACGGCGCCGTATTCTTTTTGCCAGATCGCGACGAATTCCTTGTTCTTCGGGTTGTCCACGCGGAAGCAGTAGCGCATCGAGCTGATCAGCCCCAAGGCGGCATCGCCCACCGCGCGGGGGACCGTCAGATCGACGACCTCCGATAGGAACTGCACTTTTTCCGGCAGCTTGTATTGCGCCGCTTGCGAGAGGAAGGCGTTGTAGTCGTCGCCGGCCATCGTGACGTAGCAGGCATCCGCCTCCGACTGGCGGATCTTAGTGATGTAGGTCGAGAAATCCTTGGTGCCGATCGGCGAGAACACCGAACCGATGAAGTTCTTCTTGGCCTGCTTCATCTCGGATTCGAACACCGAAACGCTGTTGCGGCCCCAGGCATAATCCATGCCGATTGCATAAAAATTTTTGTAGGGCGCGCTGCGCAGGTACAACGACACGGCGCGCGCCCCCATGGGCGCCGAGATGTTGGCTCGGAAAAAATTGGGGACGAAGGAGTCCGCGGTGAGCCGCCCGTCGCCATTGTCGGAAGAGACGAAGATCGCGTTCCATTCGTCCAGCTTCGGCACGACCGCCAGCGCCTCGGAGGACAGCGTAATGCCGGTGAAGATGGTGCAACCATCGCGCTCGACCATCTCCTGCGCCTTGCGTACGGCATCGGCCGGGTTGCCGCCAGTGTCTTCGACCAGTAGTTGGATCGGTCGGCCGAGCAGGCCACCTTTGGCGTTCTGCACTTTCGTCCACAGCTCGCAACCGCGCTTCAGCTGCTGGCCGACAGAGCCGAGCGGTCCGGTCAAAGCCAGCGGCGCTCCGATCTTGATCGGTTCGGCCGCGGCTGCGCGGCGCAGCCCGGGCATCACCAGCTCGGCGGCACCAACGGCCGCCACTCCCAGAACCGTGCGACGGGTCATCTTTGCTGGAGATTTCATGTGCGTTCCCTCCTGTTTTATCGTTGCGCTGCTGTAGCTTATCCAGTCCCGTTTGACCAGCCGGCGGAGAACCACCCGCTTCATCCACCGCTCCGACCAGGAGTGGTGCTGGTTTCCCCGGCAGAAGCCGACCGAGGTCTCAGTCTAAACTGTCATAACAAATGCTGGGCACCTCTGGTGGCTTGGGGTCGAACTCTTGCGTTCCAGACTTTTGCCGGGATGGCCTCCATTGCGAGGTTCGCGACCATTGCCCCAAGCCGATCCGTGACACGCCCTTTCGCCAGCGGTTATCAATCCTGCTCAGATCGTCAAATAGCCGCCGTCCACGGTTACCGTGCTGCCGGTCACCCAATGCGACTCATCGGACGCAAGAAACAGCACCGCCCCAACGAGATCGTCGGGTTGTCCAAGCCGCCCGAGCGGGATCACCGCCTCTGTGGCACGCCGTGCTTCGGGGTCGGTATAGCTCGCGCGCGTAAGTCCGGTCAGCGTTGGGCCGGGCGCGATCGCGTTGACGCGGATGCCGTGCGCCGCCAGATCGACTGCCATCGCATGCGTCAGCGAGCGCGCGCCGCCCTTCGAGGCGACATAGGCGGCGCGCTCGGGCCGTGCGACCTCGGCAAGCTGCGAGGTTACATTGATGATGCTGCCCCCGCCCTGCTTGACCATTTGCCGTGCTGTCGCCTGTCCGAGGTGAAACATGCCGGTCAGGTTGACCGCGATGATGCGGTCCCAAGTCTCGGGATCGAGATCCAAGAAATTGAGTCGATGGCTGATGCCGGCCGATTCAAGCACGATATCGAGGCGGCCGAATTCGCGCACCACAGCGGCAACGGCCACATCGATTGCCACACGGTCGCAGACGTCGAGAGCCGACGCGATTGCCCGACTACCGGCAGCACGAATCCGAGCGGCGGTCGCTTCGGCCGCCGCGCCGTCACGATCGGTGCAGAACACGGCCGCGCCCTCGCGTGCCAGCGCCTGGGCTCCGGCGCCTCCAATGCCGCCTCCCGCTCCCGCAACCAGCGCCACTTTGCCCGCGACCCGCCCCATACCGCCCTCCTGTGCTGTTTTCGCCTTTTAACCCCAACCGCAGACGCTGGCGCGACCACACGGCGACGGGGGTTGCTCGTCAGGCAGTGACGGTCAACTTCGCCACGTCAAAATTGTACACGCGCCCGGTATTGCCGCCGGCGATCTTGGCCTGTTCGTTGTCCGGCACGCCGGCCAGGATCTCCGCCAGGATCTTTCGCGATTGCGGAAAGGTCGACTCGCTGTGCGGATAGTCCGAGCCCCACATCATGTTGTCGACGCCGATGACGTCGCGCAGGCGAATGCCGATGGCGTCTTCCTGAAAGCTTAGGACGACGTTGCGGCGGAAGAAGTCGCTCGGGAGCATGCCGTCCTTGAACCGGTAGATCGCCTCGCCGTGGCGCTCGCGATAGGTGTAGTCCATGGAGGTGAGCACATTCGGCGCCCAGGCCAGCTCGAACTCGACGATAGCCAGCGTGAGGCGGGGATGGCGCTCGAAGACGCCGGAGAAGATCATGTCGCACAATGACAATGCCGGATAGAACGCCTTGGTCGCGCGGCTGCTGGCGTCGCGCAGCGTCCCCGGACCGGCCCCGCGGATTTTGCCCTGCCGCCGCGTCGCCGTGTGCAGGCTTAAGGGCAGGTCGAGCGCCGCGGCGGCGGCCCAGAACTTCTCGTACTCGGGTTGGTCGTAGCGCCGATCCTCGGCCGGATACTCGGCGATCATCGCGCCGGCGAGGCCGAGCCGCGCGGCGCGCTCCAGCTCCCTGATCCCGTCCTGGACGTCGTCCAGGTTGATCATAGCGATGCCCTTGAGGCGCGCGGAATCCGTGTGGCAGAACTCCGCGAGCCAGTCGTTGTAGGCGCGAAAGATGGCGGACATCAGCTGCGGGTCCGCCACCTTGAAGTAAAAGAGCCCTTGCGAGGGATAGAGAACCTCACCGGCTACCCCGTCGAGCGCCATGTCCTTGAGGTGCTGCTCGGGGTCATACCCGCCGCGGTGCACGTCTTCGAACCGGCCCTGCGGGGAGATCGTCTCGGGGGCCTCGAAGCGCGCGCCGGCATTCGAGATGAGACCGATCCCGGAGAGGATCTCATCCGCCTCCACCACGACGTAATCGGTGCCGTCGATCCGCTGTATCCGCGGCGCACGATCTCGGAATGCCCGATCGATGCGGGTCTGCCACAGATCGGGCGGTTCAAACACGTGAGAGTCAGACGAGAGAACGAGGCGCGGCATTGGTACTCCTTCCTCATCTGATCGCGAGCAACACCTTGGCAGCCGATCCGTGGCCGTCACTGAGCGCGGCCAGTGCGAGCTCTGGCCACGGCTGTGCGCACCGCCGCCAGGCGTTCGAGCGAGCCCAGGACTTTGGGCTGATCATTGGTCAGATGGCGCACCGAAATCTCGGTGTAGCCGATTTCCGCGAAGCTGCGAAACCGTTCCGCCACTTCGTCGACCGATCCCGCGATCAGCGCTTCGGCCGGGATGCCCCGATAACCGCGGCTCACCGCCTGCTGCAACACCGCCTGCGCGTCGGCCGAACTCTCTCCGACATAGATGTCGCGCCGCAAAACGAGCGCCCCCGGGTCTTTGCTGTAAGCGGCGCAGCGCTCCCGATAGAGGTCGGCCTGAGTTCGGGCCTCGTCGCGGGTGAGGCTCGGGCTCGCGATCCAACCCTCCGCAAGCCTCGCCGCGCGATCGATGGCCGGCGGTGCGCTGGCGCCGATCCAGATCTCGACCGGCTCGGCCGGCCGCAGCGCGAGATCCGCTTCGGCGATCCGGAACCGGTGCGAGGAGCTGACCGTTTCGCCCGCCAGCAAGCGCCGGACGATGTCTAGCGCCTCCTCGAAAGCCGAAGGGCGCGTCCTGATGTTGACGCCCATCGCAGCGAACCGGTCGTCACCCCAGCCGAGCCCACATTGCATGATGAAGGGACCTTGCGCGATGGCCGCCAAGGTCCCGATCTGCTCGGCCACCAACAACGGGTGCCACAACGGGAGCAGGAACAGGCATCCGGCCGGTGCCTCGCCCCACTCCGCGAGAAGCCGCCCGAGGATCGGCGTGTTCTGATAATAGGGCGTCGGCGAGGCGTGCTGATCGCCGACAAACAGGGAATCGAGCGCAGCCCGGCGTGCCGCCGCCGCCCGCTCGATGATCCAGCGCGCGCCTTGGCGCGGATCTTTCGCGTCCGGGTAATTGGTTGTCAGCGAAATCCCGACTTTCATCACGTCATCCTCATCGCCGGCGCAAGCTTCGATCGAATGCGAACTAGATTGCGTCGCCCGTCACGTAATGACAACGTGATCCGATCATTGGGAGAGGCGCCCGATGCCAGAGATCGACCTCGCCACCAGGTGGCCGAATTACCGGGAAGACGATTTTGTCATCGAGGATTGCCGCTTTGCGAGCGGCGAGGTATTGCCGGAATTGCGGCTGCATTACCGCACGATGGGCACGCCGCGACACGACCCGGCGGGAAAGATCGTAAACAGCGTTCTGCTGCTGCAAGGCAATACCGGCACCGGCGCCAATTGGCTGCGCCCCGCGCTTGCCGACGAGCTGTATGGCCCGGGCAGCCGCTCGATGCGACCCAATATTTCTTCATCATGCAGGATGCGATCGGACGCGGCGGGTCGTCGAAACCTTCCGACGGGCTGCGCGGGAATTTCCCGCATTACCGCTACCGCGATATGGTTGAGAGCGGCTACCGCCTGATCACCGAGCACCTCGGCGTCGGCCGTCTTCGGCTGGTGATCGGCAGCTCCATGGGCGGCATGCACGCCTGGATGTGGGCGGAGATGTATCCCGATTTGATGGACGGGGTCATCGCCCTGTCGTGCCAGCCGGTCGAGATCAGCGGCCGCAACTGGCTCGGCCGCCGCGCCGCCGCCGAAGCGATCCGCAACGATCCGGATTGGAACGGCGGCTTTTACGACAAGCAGCCGCGGCACTACCGCTACAGCGCGGCCGGCAATTTCAACACCGAGAGCCCAACCCGCATCCAGGAGATGGCGCCGACGCTGGCCGCCGCCGACGCGCTGTACGAAAGGCGCCTGGCCGAGGCGGCAAAGGGCGACGCCAACGACGCGTTATGGGCAATCGAGGCGATCCGCGATTACAACCCTGAGCCTGACCTTGATAAGATCAAGGCCAAGGTCCTGCTGATCAATGACGCCGAGGACCACGCCAATCCGCCCGAGCTCGGGACGGTCGAGCGAGCGATGAAGCGGGTGAAGCGCGGGCGCTACGTGTTGATCCCGGCCGGCACCGACACGCACGGCCATTTCAGCCATTTCTACGCCAAGCTGTGGAAGCCGTACCTGATCGAATTCATGGCGAGCCTCGATCCGCCGCAGCACGCCGCCGCGGCGGAATAGCGTCGTTGTGCTTCGCCCTGCTGCGGAGGTCTGCTAACGGCGGATTGTGTTGAAGAAGTCCGGATTGAGCTCATTTGCGGTGGTGCGGACTGGCAGTCGCCGCCGGCGGTGAGCGCCGCGTCGGCTCAGACCGCTGCGGTCGGCGCGGGAACCGGAGGCAGCTTGGCAAGTTTACGGAGGTTCTGAGCGGTGGCGGCGAGATGGAACTCGTCGCGGGCGCCGCCTGGCCCACGTAATCGGAGCCGGTCGAGCTTTAGAATGCGCTTGAGGTGCGCGAACAGCATTTCGACCTTCTTCCGTTCGCGCCTTGAGGTGACATAGGCATCGGTGGTCGCGATATCGCGCGCCATA
>Ga0185299_10002429_pt1 | contig 28667 bp, 30 predicted proteins | sample PaiPotPPA55metaG_FD_128002 | JGI IMG/M metagenome (GOLD analysis project Ga0185299, IMG submission 128002) | Iron sulfur acid spring bacterial and archeal communities from Banff, Canada, to study Microbial Dark Matter (Phase II) - Paint Pots PPA... ...
TTCGTCCATCAAGCTCCAAAACCACCAGCGGTGCCAACCGAGGTCTGGATCAACAAGCCGCTCAATTCAAATGAAAATACTCACTAAATTCCATGAACACTGGTCTCAAACTCGTTGACACGCGCCGGATGTGGCGATGCCAAGGATGAACGGAGTGGAAGCGGCGTCCGTGCTGAAGGGCTTGATGCCGGACGTGCCAATAGTCTGGTTCACGATGTACAAGGAGCTGGTGGGCTCCTCGCTGACGGGGGCTGTTGGGGTTGACGCAGTTCTATCGAAGCCAGACGGTGTGGGCGAACTCGTAGAGTGCGTCCAAGGCTTGCTCAATTGAACGAAACTGCATCTTGAGTCTCACTTCATTGTTGGTGCTGGCCTATCCTCACGTCCGTCTGCCGTACAACAAGCTTGACGGCAAGGGGCGCGTCAAAGGCCAAGGGGAAGCTTGCTATCTAGCGCCGTGACCGCTGTCGTAAATCCGGACGAGTTCATCGAAGTCTTGGAATAGTCCTATCCTGTTTTCCCGTTCCTCTCCACCTGGAGAGGCCATGCTCAAGTCCGAATTGCTCCGCGCCATACAGCAGGAAATCCAGAGGCACGACTTCAGCCATTTTGTAGAGCGCCCGCCATCGGTGTCGCAAGGCGGCAAGGGCGTCGTTGTACCGGGTTGTCCGACGTGCAAGAAGAGAACCAACACGATGCCGCAGTTCCTGGATCATCTCGCGGATGATATTCTGCGGCCGCTGCTGGATAGACTATCCTCAGACTCGAAAACATAGTCGGTCGCTGGGTGTAGAATCCGACGCACGGAGGCAGACGCGAGCCGGGAGCAATATGGATTGCCAGGAATGTATTCGGCGCGAGCATAGGCTCAACGTAGCCAGACTTTACTTGGAATTCGTCGAGAAAAAGCTTGAGCAGAACCCGAAAGATGCTAAATTTCCGCTCGAACAAGCCGAGGCGTACTTGGCTGAAGTGATGAACTCACACCAAGAGCATCCACTCAAACCGTGACGCATCTGTGCAAAATCCGTGCATGAACTGTAGATTGCGGATTGCGCGACGTTCTGAACGCAGATCGTTCCAGAGGGAGAAATTAAGATCGATAGACGAGTTCGTGCCGCTGATATGTATCTTTGTGCCCGCAATTCGGACATTCGAGTGCGCTTCCGCCGTCTGGGAATTCGGGTTTCTTAGGCAGGAAGAAGTCCGGTGCTCTCGCATCCGCAATCGTGGAATGCGTAAATACAAAGTTGCAGTTGTCGCACTGCAAAGCCCATCGCGGCATATCGGCTCCGATTCAACCGTATCGCCTGGTGAAAGCGTTTTGCCATACATGAGATTCCGTAATTCACCTGAGTACGCTACCGCTCACACGCTCATTTCTTGATTGCCGTGCTTTGTGCGCAAGCGTACACTCTGCCTCAGAAGGTCCCCAGGTCGAAAAGTGAGGCCAACATGGACGGCACATATCCCTGGCAAGCAGCATTTCACGCAGTAATCTTAGAGACTGATCCCGCCGCAATGCCGCTAAGAATCTTCGACGCGTTGTCCGCGATTGAGGAACGACGTTTGAGACCGGTCGATCCGGGAAGCGACGAAGAACGGGCGCTAGAGAACGCGAAGCAAAGCATCTTGACGCTTAAAGCAGAACGCGTAGACAGTTTCGAGGCGCAATGAAGGAGAGTCCCAGGAAACTCTATTCGAATGCGGGACAGCGCTCAACGTATAAGCGATGACATTAGGTTCGATAAAGCAATTCGGTGCGAAGGTAAGTCGCGCTATAACCGCAATTCGGGCACACACAGTCGTTGCCGTTGGGCGCAAATTCAGGTTTCGTCGGAATCATCAGGAACGACATTCCGACATCGCTAATCTGAGAATGTTCAAATTCGGTTTTGCACTTCGGACAAATGAGAATCCATTTTGACATTCTGTCACCTCGCACGGGTGACAGCCAACAAGCTGGAGAGCACCTGGAGTCTGTGCGATAGCGTACACAGAGACCCTACAAAGCGCAATCAGGTCTTCACCGTAGCAATGGGATAAGTGCGATCACACATCACATCACGGCTCAGAAGTTGGCGCGTCAGGCGTGATGAGAATTTTCATCCTGTGATTCGTTGCCAAACTCCGAACATAACATTCGCCGGGGTTGAATTCACCGATGATGTGAATGCGAGTGATCGCGTCCATGAAGACTTGAAGCGCTCTCCAACCTCACGAGAACGCCACCATCAGCGATGTGAAAAATGTCGAAGGGCGGGATTATATGCTGCGCGGTCGATGCCCGTTTGCACCGCCTTTAGGTGTGCGAGCGTACGCCGCGTAACTTAGGACGCAAGCTTTAAAGGTGTGCCCTCCATCGGCCTAGCCTTCACGAAGGTTCAATAGAGTTCGCGTTTGTTTGACGAGCGGCGCGACGTTATCTTTTGAAAAAACCCCGACTATCCCGGCATTCTTTGCTGCCTCGTCGGCGGCGCCACAGTGTGCGGTCAGCATGAGAACTGGCACTTCCGGCATAATTTGATTGAAAACTCTGGCAGCTTCGACGCCATTCATCACGGGCATTGAAAAATCGAGGATGACCAGGTCTGGCTTCGTTTGCTGAGCTTTTTGCAACGCATCAAGACCGTTCTCTGCCTCGCTACAATCCAATTTCAATTCTTCAAAATACCAACGCAAACACTTTCGAATGCCTGGTTGGTCATCAACAATAAGCACGTGGGACATCTGTCACCGTTCCGTAGGGTGACAGCCAACAAGCTGGAGAGCACCTAGTGGGATGTACGCTACCGTACCAACTCCCTAACGAAAGCGCAATCGGATCTTCGATGTAGCATGGCTCGTCTATTATTTTGACCGCAGAACTGGTTGGTAAGACTGGTTGGTCTCAGCATTCGAATGCGCGCCCCTAGGCCTCAATATGATGTTAATGAAGGTGCTCTGCGAACAAGCCGCAATCAGCGTGATTCTTGGAGGTCAGTGCGTACGCCATGGTACCGACCATTGTGCCGCAGGAGTCGCAGGCAGTGGGTATTCGCAGGCAGTGGATATTTATAGTAGTTCTGCGCTTGTGAAGAGCTTCGCCCGAATAGCGTTAAAGCGAGCGCCGACCGTAGGCCAGCGAAAGAAACGATGTTTGCAATCCCCGCAATGAAACGGCTTTAGAAAAAGCGGGGTTAAAGTTACGCGTTCAACAAATCCCCTGCGCTTTGATCTCCTAATTCGCTCACTGTTGCACTGCGGGCAACGATGCATTGAAATTTCCTCCCGATCAACTATTGCCTGTCGCGTTCCCCGCCATCGCTCAAATAAATAAAATATGCGATCAACCCAACGGTAAGGACCGGCAGAACTACGCCGATAATCGCCACGATTATGTTCATCTCGACCTCGACCGAACCATGTTCAATGCTGTAATCCGGTGGCGTGAGAGTTGCAATACCAACTTATCCCGACCTGTGCTGAGTGCGCTTCCGTACTTACAATTCCGCAGAGCGGGCGTTCCCGGAACATGGCTCTGGCAGAGTTCAACCGAGCGCTCCGAATTGTTCGACCGAAGCTAAACACAACCACTCAACATTTTTTTTGATGAGCAAGAACTACACTATTGACCCTATTGAAGCCCCTCTGTCCTCGTTGCTAACTTCCGTCGTATCGTTGAGGAGGCCTTTTAATGAAAACGATGATGTGCAAAGAACTCGGAGGAACGTGCGACCAGAAGCTCTCGGCCAATTCGTGGGACGAGATGGTGCAAAGGATGACGAAGCACGTCATGGCCAAGCACCCCGACGTGGCGAAGGATATGGAAAAGATGCACAACGAAGATCCGAAAAAATGGGGACGGGAAATGAAGCCGAAATTTGACGCTGTGCAGGAACACCAATCAGCCACTAATTAGTGCGATTCTCGCAACGCTTGCACAGTAGGTCCCCGTCCAACAATAGTTGCGCATCGTAACGAACGAAACGGTAATACAGAGCCGCGACAAAGAGCACGACTGGACCGACTTGAGAGAACAGCCTCACAAAAAAAGAGAGCCTCGTACGCAATCGGGTGTCGGCAGTAGAGAATCCCTCAGAACGACCCAAGTACCCTTCTATTTGTGTGGAATGTTCTTTAAACGCGCTTCTTTGGCTTCCAGTAGATCGTTTATCTCTCTGATGAGTTCGTGAAGCTTCTTCGGGTCTTGCTCTTTCGATGCCCTGCTCACACAGCTCTTTCCAACGTTCGTTACCCTGCATAGCCCACCCCCCGGGGCGGTATCTGGTTCGACTCCATTCTCCGGGACCAACAAAACCCAAGAACCTGCAATGCCGGGCATCAAACGGTGGCGCAGGCTGCGATGCCCGGCTTCCGATTCTGATGCAAATCTAGGCCGGTGCTAAATGCAGCGACACGATAAGCGTGCGGGTCGCTAAGGCTTTTCGTTCTTGGCCGATGGGCTCTGGGCGTCGGTGTCTGGAGTTGTCGGCTTCATGGCTACGACTTCATAGGTTCGCGTTTTCTTGTCGCCTTCTGGGCACTTGACGGTCATGCGGTCGTTCTTAATCTTGAAGACGACTTCCTGGCCGACTGGCAAAACTGCGGGATGTTTTTTCTCGGTGGGCTGAATTTCGTATTCCATGTCATCGGTGCGCAACAAGTACCGCGGGCATAGTTTTTCATCGGAGTTGATGTGCGTTATGCCTACGGATGCCCAGATGCTGCCCAAGCCCGTTACGCCTTTTTGTTTCGCGCCACAGGGTACGGCGTCCATTTTTTCGAGCATGGCCCGATCGGGTTGCTTTCTCTTTTTGCTGTCGGCGGTAACGGGAAGAGCGGCCACCACGACGAGCGCCAGAACAAGCAAAGTCTTGACTTTCATAGTGCCTCCTTAAGCGGAGTCTCTCAACCCAGATAAACTCGAGACCGGGCTCGGCTGCCGGCTGACGGAACGCCGTGCCCGGCCACGAAGAATTAAAGCGATCCGCGGAATTGGAAGGCCGGCGACGCGCCTTCCATCCCGGAGTCGCAATCAGGTCCTACTGCTTCGGTTTGGGCTGGGTCGTCGGAGTTGCAGTCCCGTTGGTGAACTGCTGGGATGATTTGACGAAGCTCTGAGGATTGGTCGTCAATTCTTGCTTCACCTCAGGATGAGCACTCAAATATTCCTTGAGTTCAGGATGGCTTTCTATGAATTCCTGGTTTTTGACCAGGGAAGGATCCTTGGAAAGCCGTTGCGCAATGTCCGAATGGTCGCCTAGGAATTCTCCGAAATGGCGATGCATCGTGTCACGATCCATGTCACGATTCAGGCCATCCTCGCGGCGATCGCGATTCAAGGCGTCTTCGTGGTGGTCGTAGCGAGCTTCCTCCTGCATGAAGGCGTTCGGATTTTCCTTGATTTCCTCGCGAACTGCCGGATGGTCCTGCAGATAGGTTTGTAGAGTAGGATGGCTCTTCACAAATTCCTGGTTGTCGACTAGGGAAGGATCTTTGCGAAGCTGTTCGGCGGTTTCGCGGTGGCTGTCCAAGAAGCGGTCAAAACTCGCCTGTTCTTGGCGGTTGGTATCACGATCGCGGTTGACGTCACGATCGCGGTTGTCGGTCTGGCGATTGGGGTCGCGGTTGGCATCACGGTCCTGATTGGCCACCTGGCGGTCGGTGTCACGGTCGCGATTGTCTTCTTGGCGGTCGTAGCGATTTTCCGCCTGCATGAAAGCGTCAGGGTTTTCTTTGATTTCCTCGCGAACCGCTGGATGGTCCTGCAGATAAGTCTGCAGAGCAGGATGGTTCTTCGCAAATTCCTGGTTATTTACGAGCGAAGGATGTTTGCGAAGCTGTTCGGCCGTTTCGCGATGGTTATCCAGAAACTTATCGAAATTGGCGAGCTCCTGTCGGGTGGTATCACGGTCGCGAGTGATATCGCGATCGCGATTGTCTTCGCGGCGGTCGAAACGGTCCTCTTGCCGCATGAAAGCGTTCGGATTTTCCCTTATTTCCTCGCGAACTGCCGGATGGTCCTGCAGATAAGTCTGCAGAGCGGGATGGTTCTTCGCAAATTCCTGGTTATTTACGAGCGAAGGATCTTTGCGAAGCTGCTCGGCAATTTCGCGGTGGCTGTCCAGGAACTTATCGAAATTCGCCAGTTCTTGGCGCGTAGTGTCGTTGTCCTGAACAGGCCTATTTTGGGCGGGTGCGGATTGCCCGCCAGCGGGCTTAGCAAAGCAGAAAAAAGTTGCTAGAGCTACTAGTGCCAGCCCGCTCTTCAGACGCACTTGTTTCTTTTTCATAGTGCCTCCTGGGTGACTTTGTCACCGGTGTGAAGAGTGCACCACCCGTGCCAGGAGCCTCCAGAAAACCGGAACTTGCCCCAATTCAAGAGGTTAGAAGAAACACGTGAAAGCTTCGAATAGTGGCCTGAGTGAAAATTCGACATACGGCTGAACAAATTGTTATACGAGGAAGGCCCTACTAGAAATCCATTACGATCGGAGGTAGATGTTATGGAGCAATCGTTAATTTCCTCAACCTTTACGTCAGCATACCAACGACTAAATTACTTGTGTTTGTACCTCCGCGCACTAACTTATCCGTCTAGTTGTCGTTGCTAGCTTTTCCGAGGTCGGAAGGGAACGACATGAACACATCTTACGAATGGATGAAGCTCTACGAAGCCGCCGTATTAGAAACGAACCGTGAAGCGTTGCCTCAGCGAATCGAGGCGGCGCAAAATGCCATTGGACAGCGTGTAATGACACTCGCCCTTGATGAGGCTGAACGACGCGCCGTCGTTAAAACTCTCAACGCTCTAGCCATTCTCAAACGTGAAAGAAGGCCCCTGTGTGTCTGCTATCAGTGCCTCGATGCAAGTGACCTCATTACCCCGCTAAACGGGAGGACCTTTATAGCCAAAACCGGGGTGGTAGAAATCGCGGTGACGCTACACATGAGATGCGTAAACGCATGGGCAGACGCAAACAGTTTTCAGGCGCTTCTACCGCTACGAAGATCACACGCTGCGGGGCGGTGATGATCTCATTCGATCTATATCGGGAGGATGTCCGAGTTTTAGTTGATTGCAGCGACTCTCGATGTTCGGCACTGTAAGGCTACCTGCAACCGAGTTCAAGCGACTTCTATTGCCCGGACCTCCTTCTGCTGAATGCGCGACGGATTCAGGCGTTCCTTCGGCAACAAGATTTCTTGATAGCCTTTGATACGTCGGAACTTCTTCTCTGCTTCCAAGAGTCCGGTGGCGGTCCAGCGCAGCGGCTGATTTCCTTCGCGCCAACGCTTTACGTTTCGCGCCACCCGCTGCACCGTCGACAAGCACGATTCGATCGGGTTAGTGGTAGCCAGTTTCCGACGCAACACCGCTCCTATACCCAAGCGCTGCACCGTCAGCGTTTCTTCCAACCCTTCCTCCAGGCTCCGGGCAGCGCTTGGATTGATTCTTTCCAGTTGCCGAAAGATTTTCTGGTGGTGCTGATGATCGATGGCATTCACTTTGGTGGCCAGGTGCTGGTGGTGGCGCTGGGGGGTGTCTGGGTGTTGAATACAGTCCTGGGAACCGCTTGATTGCAAATGGACTTGGCTCTGGTGTGGCGGGAGGGGTCAAGACGGCGGCTCCGTATGCCATCTGCGCTACTCAGCACGAGCCTCACTAAGTGCACGCCCAGACCCGAGCAATAGCATGTTCCTAACAGATTTTGCGTGTGACGAAGATGCGCGAGTAGCATCAAAAACAAGGCATATCCAAAGCGGTATCCAGAGAAAGTAAACACTTCCTTTACGAGAGACATATCGAACAGAAGAGGAGTGAGCCATGTCGAGAGTCCTGATAACGGGAGCAAACCGCGGGCTGGGGTTGGAATTTGCGCGTCAATATGCCGCTGAGGGCTGGGATGTGATCGCCACGGCACGCAATCCCAAGCAAAGCAAGGAATTGGAGCAGGCGGCGAAGAACAAAAACGTGTCCGTGCAAGCGTTGAATGTGACCAGTGACGAGTCCGTAAAGGAGTTGGCCACCGCGCTGGACGGCAAGCTCATCGATCTACTGATTCTAAATTCGGCGATTTTCACGCGAGACGGGAACAAGTTCGGTGAGCTAGATTTTGCCGGTTGGCGAGAATCGTTTGAGACGAACATTTTGGGCGCAGTCCGAGTGGCGGAGGCACTAATCGAGAACGTGGCGGCGAGCGAAAGAAAACAGATCGTGGCCATCAGCACAGGAATGGGTTCGCTGGAGACATTGGAAAGCACGATCGGGTTCGGGTCAGCATATCAGTACAGGACAAGCAAGGCGGCTTTGAACATGGCAATGTCGATCCTAGCCAGAGACGTGAGGCCACGTGGAATCAGCGTTGTGATATTCAGCCCAGGGTGGGTACAGACGGATATGGGAGGCGCGAACGCCGCGTTGACGCCAGAGCAGAGCATTGGAGGAATGCGCAAAGTGCTGGGTGGAGATCCGATGGAATTGACGGGAAAATTCCTGAGCTATGACGGCAGCATCTGGCCGTGGTAGTCGGACCGTGGTGGGTTTTGCTTCAGCCCTTCGGGGGGACTTTAAGCGTCGGCGGCAACGCGATGTCGCCGTGAACGCGGTAGCTTTTCCTGACTGGGGCTCATGCCAATTTCGGACGCTTCCTGCGCCATTCCGCCCTCGCCTCATTCACCGGCCTGGGGCAATTGTCGCGCGGAGCGCTCTCCCGGCGGATCAATGTTTCTGTAGTGCCCAGTCCTTGGGATTGAACGAGACTTGCACCTGAGTCGTGAAATTATGCTGCGGCTTGGGAGATAGCACTGGGGCGTTCCAGCGCTCTTCTTGCAAGAACAACTGCACGCCAACTCCGCTCTTCCAGCGGTAGTTGAGCTCACCATATCCGTCTCGCTGTGTCAGTCCCCCAGGCACAAAGAAGGGAGACACCTGGAGTTCGCGAAAGCCAATTTTCAGGGTGTTCTGCGGAGACAGCCAATAGGTGATCCATCCATTGCCGCCGGTGCCTTCGCGACCTAACCAAGATCCGAGCAGGAATCCTTTATTTGTGTAGGAATCGCGATAGAACCCTTCAAGGTAGTAAAAGTCTCCCCCTTCGGCCCGGTGCGTCACGGTATCCGTCGTGCCCCCCTCGACGTGCAGATCCAGCTTATGGAAATACGGAAACTTAGTCAGATAGATTCCGGGCAGGACTGCCGCACGGCGTGGCGCATCAAGCGGTGATACATCGTCATGGACGAGCGAGTCCGTATAGAGAGTGACCCAGTCTCGCAAGAATGGAACTCGGTAAACGAAATCGAAGTTGCCACGCCGGGCTCCGGGTCCAAAGCGCGGATTGCTTCCAGGGCCGCTGCCGCTCGCTGTGCTGGTAAAGCTGGTCCAAAAGTTACCAAAGGTAAGCGGCTCGAGTCCTGCGCCACCGAATACGGCGTCGCGAGAGAAACCAATTTCGAGATTCTTGGTCGGGTGAAAGCTGATCTTGTTTCCATAGAACATAGGGCGCGGCGGATAGTGATCGCCCGAGAGCTTTCCGATGAAATTGTCGTAACGCATGGGACCAAGCAATCTTGAAAGCAGAGGAATGTGAAGAGGTATGGTGCGATTGATACGAAGGGAATAGAAGGGTTCGGCGTTGTTGCTTAGCAACAACGCTCCGCTCGTGGCCGGGCCCCAGAAGTAGCTCTGTTTGCCAACGCTTATCTCATTATTGAGAATGTTTAAAGAAGCGTAGGTGTCGAGCAAGCGAAACTGATTCTGCGCCATGCGCCCCTGATTTGTCTCACCGGGAATTCCGTCCTGCGTTTGAATCACAGAGTTCAAAGCAGGGGAATACGCTGCAACGCCAGGAGCATGTTGAAACTCGCCGCGCACAAACGCAGAGAACATCCCATATTCGGCGCTGCTCTCGAAGCCGGTGATCTCTTGAAACCCGTTTCCATAGGGCCGGCCAAAATCATCGACGATGGTTTGGCCGAAATGGAAACTGTCGTTGAGAGGTTGGCCCGCGATGTATTGCCCCCGCGTATAAACCTGATCCACACGCGCCGCCTTGTTTGGCGAGCCTTGAGCGACTTCCTCTTCTCGGTTTAGCTCTGATCGGAGTGCTGCAAGGAGGTTGCCTGCTTCTCCTTCGAGGTTCGTTGGGTCTATGCCCGCGATCATTCTGTACACGGCCATGCGGGTCCAAGGCCGCAACCCAAGATAGGCATCGTGGATCACGCCGAGCGCGGCCAGACGTTCCACAACGGGATAGATCCAACTGTCGAGTTCGATGTAGGTTGAACTGCCGTTTCGAGCCTTGCCGACCTGGCTTCCGCCTGCCGCGTGCTCCTCGGCGCCGCCGGAGCCTGGCTGCGATGCATCTCCGCCCTCTTGGGCACAAACGGGGAGAGTGCTCAACGCAAATAGAACGAAAACCGCGACCAACTTCGGAACTACGCTGCCTAGCACCTATGTCTCCTTTAGAGTTCGAACGATCATGCTCGCGGATGCAAGTCCCGTGAGAAACTGCGGTTACCAGAGCTGCGGTCAAAGCGGGTATCTGGGTCCAAAAAAAGTGGTGACCAAGAGAAGAACGCATAAACGACGAGTGCACGATTCAAAGAACGACGAAGGTCCCTCAGCAGAGGTCATTCTTGACACCGCGATGACCAACTGTGCCGCGAAAGCAAAACTCCTTACTTTGCAAAGATCCGCCTTTCCGGAGCTCGTATTTTGGACTCGCCACTAGGATGTATAGCCGGCCCGACCGAGATGCTCGCAACCAGATTAGAAAACAACGCTGCTGCGCGAACATCGCGCTGCGCTCTATCGATCAGTTCTTGGGCACATCGGTGCTGTTCCACCATCCGCCGCCAAGGGACTGAAACAACGCCGCGGTATCGGCGTAACGATTTGACTGAGCCTGCACGAGGTTGAGCAGAGCCTGCTGGTAGGCCTGCTCTGCGCTTAACAGGGCAAGATAGCTCACATAACCGGTCTGCATTTGTCGTTTGGTAAGATCCAGCGTTACTGTGGCGGCATCTCTTGAGGCTACCGCAGCCTTCAAGGCCTCGGTGTCTTGATCGAGCGCGTGCAGCGTGTCGGCGACATTCTGAAAGGAAATCAGAACCGTACTGCGATATTGCTCGGAAGTCTGAACGTACACGGCCCTCGCGGCGCGTTCCCGGTGAACGAGAGTACCGCCTTGAAAGATTGTCTGCGTGGCGCTTGCGCCCAGGTCCCAGAAGCCCGTGCCAGCTGTGAACATGTGACTGAAGATCACTGCCATGCTGCCAACGTCGGCGGTCAGGGCAAAGCTCGGCAGACGGTTCGCCCGTGCAATTCCAATCTGGGCGTTGGCGAAATGCAGGTTTTCCTCCGCTTGGCGTACATCCGGGCGTTGCTCCACCAGTTGCGAAGGAAGGCTGACTGGCAATTCCTGCGGCAGCTGCAGGCTCGAGAGTTCGAACTTTTCTGCCGGATCGTCGCTGGGGAACCCCCCAGATAGCGCAGCCAGGAGGTCTCGTTGCTGAGCCAACTGTTTCAGCAGCGGCGGCAGCGTGGCAGTGACTTGTGCGAGTTGAGATTCCTGTGCGGCAACATCGAGCCTGCCGACGTAACCCTTGTCAAACTGAGCGCGTAGTGTGTGAAGCATGTTGGTATTGATTTCGATGAGTTCACGCGTTGTGTCAATCTGTGCTCGCAAGGATGCCTCTTGGATAGCGGCGGCGACGACGTTTGAACTCAACGTGATGTGGGTCGCAGCGAGGGCGAAACGCGCCTGCTGTTCTTGCGCTTTCAGGGACTCCACGGTTCGCCGGTTAAGTCCGAAAACATCCGGCACGAAGGAAACGCCGACTTGCGGGGTATACAGGCTGTAGTACAGCGAACTGGTAGCGGTAACCGGCGAGACTTCACTCGATGATTTTGAATGGTCCCCCGAAAAACTGGCGGTAACACTTGGATAGTAAGCACCGCGCTGGGCCAGGACATTTTCTCTCGCAACCAACAGTGCCGCTTGCGATGCTTTGATGTCGGGATTGTTCTTGAGAGAGCGCTCAATCAGATCGTTCAGCGGCTTGGAGTGAAACAGTGCCCACCAATCGCCTGGAATGTCGCGACCCTCAACAAACTGTTGTGCTTCTCCGGCCGGGACGTTCGAGGTGCTGCTCGTCGTCGGAATTGGGGCAGGCGTATAACCGGGAATATTCGGAGCAGGAGGCTTCTTGAAGTTTGGACCCACCGCGCAGCCTGCCGTCAGAAGCAGGGCCGAGATCACGAGTAAGCGGGCGAGGCGAGATTTGTAAGTGCTAATCATACGAATTCGTTCCTTAGGCGATCTCCAGAGTCCTTAGGGCCTGCGTATCATGTGCGTTCCATCGAGCGCACCGGCATTTGCCGTCTTGGAGTTTGCCGCTCCACCGACGAACGCCGGGTTGGAGCCGCGATGGCGCACATTACTGAGGGATGATCCAATACGCGGAGCGTGGCTCGGTGGCCGAACTGGCGGGATGTTGTTGACGCGCTCGTTCTGAATCAACTCGCGCTGGGCACCGGTGGCGGATCTGTCCGGCCCGAAACGATGAGAACTCTCGGCACTTCCACGTGCGGAAGGTTGACGAGTATGCGGGAGCTGGTTGGCACCATTTGATTTCGCCCGGCTCGCGTGGCTGTGCTGATAACCCTGAACTGAACCGCTGCGGCGCTGTTGCGTTCCAGTCAACCGATTCCCTTCCGCCCGTCGTTTCCCGTTCACAGGTGAACCGACGTGCCGGCTGTCGTGGTCGGTGCGCCTGGAGTTGGTCGGACTGTCCGCGACGATCTTCGCGTGATTATCGGAAGATGCTTGTTGGAGCGCCGGAGTCGATGCGGCCGCGTAACTTGCACCATGCATCGATGCCGCACAGCCAATCATCGCGAAAACGAGATAGGTGGTCTTCACGTCGATTCCACCTTCGGTGTCAGACGATGCTCCTCGCCGAGGAAGACCATTCTTAGCGCGGGTACGACGAGAAGCAGCATGATGGGCCCTACCAGCATGCCCCCGACGATCACGGTGGCGAGCGGACGTTGAACCTGACTGCCAATTCCCGTAGAGATCGCCGCTGGGAACAAACCGATGCACGCTGAAAGCGCAGTCATGAGCAGCGGGCGCATGCGAGTGGAGGCGGCACGGTACATCGCGTCGGTATGGGTTCCGCCGTTCACGTGTATCTCGTGGTTGTAGTACGTGATCATGAGAATGCCGTCCATTACGGAAACGCCGAAGAGAGAGACAAAGCCGATTGCGGCAGAAATGCTAAAACTCAGACCGGAGGCGTAAAGCGCCAGCACGCCTCCGGCAACAGCGAAAGGGATTCCCGCCAGAGCCAAGAGGCAATCCCGGAAGGAATTGAACATGCTGTAGAGCAACCCAAGGATTAACAACAGACTGATGGGCACGACGATTTCGAGACGCTTCTGGGCCTCTTGAAGATCTCCGTACTCACCTGCCCACACGAGTCGGTATCCAGGCGGGAGCTTCACGCCGTTCGCGATGCGCTGTTGGGCTTCCGAGACCGTGCCCCCGAGGTCACGGCCACGGACGCTAAACTTCACCGGAATGAATCGCTGTACGCTCTCGTGATAAATCCAGGCGGCGCCAGTATCCAAAGTGATCGTGGCGAGTTCGCTCAAGGGTATATAGGCGTTGGCGGTGCTGGCTTGGTAGCCCACTTTGATGTTGCGGATCTTTTCGATGCTGTCGCGGTAGCCGGGCGTATAACGGACCACCAGATCGAACTGCCGCTCGCCCTCCAAGACCTGTGTCGCCACCGCTCCGCCCATGGCGGCTTGAATCACCGAGTTGATGTCACCGGAGTTGAGGCCGTAGCGGGCGGCTTTGGCCCGGTCCACTTTTATATTGAGGTTCGGTTGCCCCAGAACCGGGAAGATGCCGAGGTCTGCAACGCCCCGGACTTGGCTCATTTGGTCCCGGACCTCTTCGGCAAGATTAGTCAACGTTTCGAGATTGGGGCCGATGATCTTGACGGAATTTACGCCTTTGACGCCGGATATCCCTTCCTCGATGTTGTCCTCAATGTATTGCGAAAAGTTGAAGATGACCCCCGGCAGTTCGTTGTTAAACTCCGCTTGGATTTGATCGGTTAATTTGTCTTTGGTCAGGCCCCGCGGCCAATCGTCGAAGGACTTCAGCGGCGCGAATAGCTCGACGTTGGAGAATGGGGCGGCATCGCTGCCGTCGTCTGGCCGGCCATGCTGCGAAACGACGGTGATGACTTGGGGGTGCCTCAGAAGTATTTCGCGCATTTTTCTGGTGGCTGCCTCGCCGTCTTCCAGTGACAACGTAATCGGCATGGAGGCGCGAATCCAGAAGTTGCCTTCTTCCAAGTGCGGGAGAAATTCGCTTCCAAGCCTCAACCCCAAGAGCGCAGCTACGGCCAGAAACAAAGCGCCGATTCCGACCGCAATGGCGCGATGGGTGAGTGCTAAACGCAGCGCGGGATTGTAGACACGGTGCAAGGCGCCGACCACGAACGTCACGGATTCCTTCACATCTTTTGGGAGCAGGACAGACGCGATGACGGGCGTGATGGTGAACGTTGCAATCAAAGCGCCGGCGAGCGCATATCCATAGGTGCGTGCCATGGGGCCGAAAATCTGGCCTTCGACTCCTTGCATGGTGAACAGCGGCACGAAACCAGCCACCGTGATGAGTGCCGAAAATAGAACCGCCTTATCAACCTGCATCGCGCTGATCAGAATCAGCCGCAAACGATCGGTCCACTTCGGTGCTGACGTCGATTCCTCGGAGATCTTCGTCGGGTCGGAACCCCAAAAGCCTTCTGTCAGGCGTTCAAGCAATCCCTGTCTTTCTTCCGAGGGAGCCTGGAAGTTTCGGAAAACGTTTTCGATAAGAATTACCGCGGAGTCGACGATGATGCCGAAATCTACGGCGCCCACTGACAGTAGATTCGCGCTTTCGCCTTGCAGCACCAGCAGGACGACCGCGAACAGCAGAGCGAACGGTATGTTCAATCCAACGATGATCGCGCTGCGAAGGTCGCCAAGGAAAATCCATTGGATCAAGAAGACCAGCAGGCATCCGAAAATCAGGTTGTGCAGAACGGTGTGCGTTGTGATGGCAATCAGGGATGAGCGGTCGTAGTAGGGAACTACTTTGACTCCCGGAGGTAAGCTTCCGTCGTGATTTAACTTGTTGATTTCTGCTTTGACCTTCGGAATCATTTCGGCGGTCTGCTCGGTGCGCCGCTGCACCACGATGGCCCCGACGACATCATCCTGGTCGTCGCGTCCTAGAATGCCGAGCCTTGGCCTGTAGCCGATCGAAACTTTCCCGACATCCTTCACTAAGATTGGGACGCTGTTCTCTTGGCCGAGAACGACGTTCTCGATGTCATCAACCTTGTAACCCTGCGCCAAATCATCGCTGCCGCCATCGTCAATCAGTCCGACGCCACGGATATTGATGGACTGCTGCCCAATGCGAATTTCGCGGCCGCCGACGTTTATGTTCGCATTGCCCAGCGCAGTTAGAATTTGGGGCACGGTGACGCTATAGGCTTCGAGCCGGTGCGGGTCCACTTCGACTTGGAACTCCTTTGTTGGTCCACCCCAACTGTTGACGGCCGCAATGCCGGGGATGGTCAACAGCCGGCGGAGAACAATCCAATCTTCCACCGTGCGCAGATTTATAATCCCAAAGTGCGGCGGGCCGACGACCTGATAACGATAGATTTCCCCAGTCGAGCTGTTCGCCTGGATCGTCGGTACCAGATTGCCTGGCAAGCTAACGTTCTGTTGCATCGCGACCGACGCCTGGGCGTAGGCAAAGTAGTAGTCGACTCCATACTTGAAGGTGACGCGAACAAAGGAGAGTCCATAAAAAGAAGTAGAGCGGATGATGTCAATGCCGGGGGTCGTGTAAAGCCCAATCTCCATGGGACGTGTGTAGTAACGTTCCATCTCCTCGGCGGAGAGGCCCGGCGCCTGCGCGGTAATTTCCAGGATGACCGGAGTTGGATTTGGATACGCTTCGATGTTGAGCCGCTTAAAGGCAACGATCCCAGCGCCGCCAAACAACAGCAAACCGAGCATGACAATCGCCCGCCGGCCGAGGCAAAACGCTACGAGGGACTTAAACACGGCTGGTCATCGTCGAAGGTGAGTCATCATTTCATTTAATCTGTAGGGGGAGCTTGCAGCATGTTGCTGAGGAATAGCGCGCCGTCCGTCACCGCAAATTCTCCCTGCCGCAAACCATCAAGAACCTGAACCCGGCCGTCTCGCTGTAGCCCCGTCTTGATGACCCTCTGCACAAAACGGCGTCGATCGGTTGTCACCCACGCCGTCATGCTGCCGTCGCTTTCGCGAACCACGCCATTGGCTGGTATAGCAGTGGAATCGACAGTGTTCTGCACGCGGATTACGAAGTTGGCGAGCATCCCAGGACGCAACTCATTCCGGGAGTCCGTGACCTCGGAGCGAATGGTTGCTCGATGGGTGTCTGGGTCAACCGCCGCATAAATCTTGGAAATCTTCCCGTGAAAGAGGCGATCCGCATAGGCCGCGACCTTGACTTGAACCGGTTGACCTACGTGAAATGCTGGAAGATCAATTTCGACGACGTTCGCCAACATCCACTTGATGGAGACGTCGGTCACCGTATAAGGCGCCGGAGGATTCCCGGGCTGCACTAAAAGCCCCGGTGGTCCGTTGAAGGCCGTGATCTGTCCGGATATGGGACTGGGCACAACTAGCGTTGGATCAATTTTGCGCGAGGCGATGATTTGATCTATTTGGATCTCCGACTTGCCGAAAACCCGAACGGCATCGCGTGCGGCCTTGAGAGCGCCCTCCGCAGTCTGTTGGTCGGAAATGGCCTGCTCCAACTCTCGTTGAGGGACACCGACATTCGTTGCGTAAAGATCCTTGGCGCGTGCCAGTTCTTTGGAGGTCAGCTCCAAAGTCGCCGCAGCGCCTATCAGAGTGGACTCAGCTTGGATCAGATCGGGGCTATCAATTGTAAATAGGGGCTGGCCCTTACGGACTTCGTCGCCTAGTTCCACCAGGCTCTCAATTATTTTTCCTTGATAGGAAGGATAGACCTGCACCGAGAGGTCGTCCGCGAAACTGATGCTACCGACCGCCTCCTTCTCGACGGGAAAGAGGTAGGTTTCTACCGGCGCGATTTTGATTGCATTTAGTTGGCTCGATGATAGATCCACGGTCGCTTCAGTCTGCGGCGAGTTGGCCGCTGAACTCTTCGGCACCGGTGTATTCGTTTTTGCAAGTTGGCCGCGACCGGATAGAAGGAGAACTGCGACTATCGCGACAACCGCAATTGCCGCCACTGTTTTCCTTTTGGGTTGTAAGAGGCTCGTCATCGAAAAATCAGTCGCCATTTGTAGAAATTCAACTTTGTTCCCGAGATACAGCCAGACGCGCGGCAGTATAGTCGGCAACTCGAGCGTTCGATTGCACAAGCAGCCGTCAAGCGTGGCGGAGACAGCGCCGCGACACAACTAGATATTCGTAGGGCAGAGGCCTGACCGGAACCCTATCTTTAGGCCAAGCGGACCTATCTTTCGTCGGAGGGCAGACTATCTTTTGGTCACCAACAGCTATCGTTGGGTCGTTTCACTTACACTTGAGACGATCCCTTTGTGGCGAGCCGTATTCTCAGTCGAGGCAGTATGGAATTTTCATCGATCTATTCGGAGGACAATCGCAAGCGATTCCTAATCGCGGCCGCGATTTTGATCGTTGCCATCGCCGTCGTCGATTGGCAAACGAAGCCGTTCATTTCTATTGGGTTCTTGTATTTGTTCCCGATTCTCTTGGTCGCGGGCTTTCTTCCGCGGTGGCAGACCATCCTTGTCGCGCTGTTCTGCGCGGTTCTTCAGGAACTCTTCAGCGAACTCCCGTCTAACGAAGCGATCACTCGCCTCCTGATGGCTTCCGCAGGCTTTGTTGGCACTGGCCTTTTTGTCTCTGAAATCATTCGGAACCGTCAATTGGCGTTAGATCATCTCGTGGAGGTGGAAACGCAAGTTGCACTCCGAAGGGAAATCGAAGAACAGTTGCAGGTGTTGGTCGAGAGCAGTCCGGTCGCGATTGTAACGATTGACTCCGCTGGAGCCATTCTTCTCGCCAACGAAGCCAGCCAGGCTCTCTTGGCGCCAGGCGGTCCCGCAATCGTGGGTCACCCAATCGGTGAATTTCTCCCGGCATTGCAAGCCGCGGTGCAAACGCAACGGTCTCGACGGTTTCGGACGGAGCTTCGATGCCGCGGGAAACGCAAGAATGGAGAGCTATTCCTCGCCGCGGTTTGGTTCTCGACCTACACAACCGCGCGCGGGCCCCGGTTGGCCGCGATTATCGTGGATCTTTCGGAAGACCTGCGGGATCGCGAAGAGTTGAGTCTGGATCATCTTCTTAAGAACACGAAAATTCTTATGAGCGCTATCGCCCACGAAATTCGTAACCTCTCGGGCGCCGTTCTCGTAGTGCACAAGAATCTCTCGCGACTCCCACTACTGCAGCGCAATGAAGACTTCCGCGCGCTCGGAACGTTAGTCGAGGGTTTGGGAAAACTCTCGGAAATGGAGTTGAGGCCGGCGGTAGACCAGCATCTGGATGCCATCGAATTGTCCAGCGTCCTTGACGAATTGCGCGTGCTGTTGGAACCATCCTATCGGGAGGCGGGAATCGAGGTTGTCTGGCGTTTGCAGGATGATTTGCCTTTGGTCTTCGCTGACCGTTATGGATTGGCGCAGGTCTTCCTCAACCTATCGCTGAATAGCCTCCGGGCAATGGCCACCACAGAGAAAAAGCAACTGGCGATCAGTAGTTCGGTGGAATCTGATTCTGTGGTCATCCGCTTTGAAGACACCGGAGTCGGCATTTCGTCGCTCGACGGTCTGTTCAGACCGTTTCACAAGGGCGCGGATGCTACGGGATTGGGGTTATACGTTTCTCGGGCCATTCTGCGCAGTAGTGGCGGCGAACTGGTGTTTGAGCCACGTCCCGTGGGTTGTTGCTTTGCGGTCACTATGGCAAAGGTCGTCGACAGGTAGGCACCCGTGAGTAAGACCGATCAGCAGAGCATCCGTTTGTTGCTCATAGATGACCACACGCTATTCCGCGAGAGTGTTGCACGGCTCTTGCAGTCCGAACCAGGGTTCGAGGTGGTTGCTCATTGCGGGTCCGGCACCGAGGCTCTCCAGATCCTAAAGTCGTCGAGCGAAATAGACATTGTGCTGCTGGACCTCGATTTAGGCGGGGAAAGCGGAGCTGAATTTCTTGTTCGCCTTCGGAACATACACTTCGACGGAAGAGTGCTGCTCGTGACGGCTGGTGTAAACGATAGAGAGGTCCCTGGCTTGATCCGCAGGGGGATCGCTGGCGTTTTCATGAAGCACGGATCGCCGGCGTTGTTGATTCAGGGGATCCGCGAGGCGATGGTGGGCAAGGCTCTGTTCGCCCAGGATATGCTTCGGAAGGCGTTTGAAGATGTGCAGGCGGGCCGTACGGATCAGCGTCACTCGAAGCTCACCGAGCGCGAGAGGCAGGTTCTTTCATTCGTCTTTGAGGGCCTTTCCAACAAGCAAATCGCGGATCGACTGCAAATTTCCGAAACTGCGGTCAAAGCCTCGTTGCAGCAACTCTTCGCCAAAACGGGCGTTAGAACACGCAGCCAGTTGGTTCGTGTTGCGCTAGAGCAATACCGGGATCAACTTTAATCCACCTTCTACGCCCGTTTTCCAAGCAAACTGAGACGGTCGCCCGAAGCATCGAACGTCATTGATGCATCAGATTTTGTATCTCTTAGGTACCTGAGTGATAGAAAGGCTGTCGTTTTCGCGAATCGCGAGACGGTTGCTTAGAACGTTAGATGGACCGCCATTTGCAGGAAGCGGGGGCTGCCGATGGTGTGTTGGATTAAGCCGAGTTGGCCGTTTGGCGGGCAAACATAGGCGTCTGGGGCTGCGCAATTCTTTTGCGTGGGATCCAGGGTGGCATTTGGAAATGGAGCGGTATATGTCGGCGGATTGTTGAAGAACGGGTTGAACTCGACGTTGTTGTTAGGGGTATCAAAGCTGGGGTGGTTGAAAATATTGAACGCTTGGACGTCGAACTTCAGCCTGAAACGTTCGGTGATGCGAAAGTTCTTGAAGATGGTCATATCGACGCGGGACTGAAAAGGGCTGACGAAGATATTGCGGCTCGCGGCTCCGAATCCGGTTTCGTAGACGTCGCAAGCGCCGGTGACCGGATCGCAGGGAGGGACGCCATTCTGTCCCGGCTGCAACAGCGGGATGCCGAAGGCGGCGCTGTTGAGGACAGGATTGCCAGGATTGACGCCGAGCGTTCCCTGCAAAACGGGCTTCGCGCCGGAGGTACTGCCGACGCCGCCGATCGGCACCAGCGGATTGGTGATGAAGTCGTTGCCACCGCCGTAAAACTGACTGGCGATGCCGCCGCTGAAGTCGATAACGCTGTAGGGCTGGCCGCTTTCCGCAGAGATTACACCGCTGGTTCCCCAACCGTTGACGACGTGCCCGAGCCAACCGTGCAGACTCTGAACTCTAGGCAGTTCATATTGATAGGAGATGATGAAGACGTGGCGGCGGTCGAAATCCGAATTGCCGTAACCGGTGCGAAGATTCTGCGGGTTGTCGCCGTTGTAAAAGAGCTGTTCGCCGCTTTCTTCGTCCATGCTGTGCGACCAGGTGTAGGAACCGGATAGCGTGAGCCCGTGGCTGTATCGCTTGGTTACGTTGAATTGCAATGCGTGGTAGTTGGATTGACCCGCAGCTTTGGCGTACTGAGAGTTGGGATCGAAACCAATGAAGGGTGTACGCAAACCGGTGTTGCCGCTGCCAAAACCTTCCACCAACGTGGACACGTTCTCAGCGCTAACCCCAGGAACGCTGTATCCGTACGAATAGATCTGTCCATTGATGGGATTGCTGGGCGTGGCGATGTTCGGCTGATTGAAAGGAACCGGGATGACCTCGTGAACGCCGTGATTCCCGACGTACGCTAGGGTCAACACCAGGTCGTTCCGCGGCTGCCACTGAAGATCGAAGGTCCAATTTTCGGAGTAAGGGAGCTTATTAGTCGGATCGTAGCCCGCAAAGATAAACGGGCTGCAGAAGCTAATGCCGTTCGCAATGCAGAAGGGTGTGGTGTCGTTAGACAACTGAGCGATGTTGGGAACCAAAGAGGCCAGCCCAGAAAGGTTCTTCGGAGGCGGAGGTGGCGCCGTCGTTCCGAAAGGGACAGCGAACGTAGCGCCATTTGGTGAATAGAAGGGCACGACGAAGGGTTGCTGCACGGTCACACCAAAGGGACCACCGATGCCGCCGCCCGCACTTTGCGAAAGTTCCGCGAAATACTCGCCACGATCGTAGTACATGCCGAATCCGGTGCGCACCACGACGTTTTTCAAGAAAGAGGGGGTCCAAGCCACGCCGATGCGCGGGGCGAAACCCCATTGACGCCCAGTGAGCGTGGAATCGCTAACGCCCTTCGTTGGAAATTCTTTGTTATTGCCGGCGACGACGACGCCGATGTTGTTGATCGTATCGGTGGCGAAATCATAGCTGTAATTCTTGGGATAGAAGTTGGTCAGCAGGCCATTCTTTTCCACCAGAGGTCCATTCCAATCCCAGCGAAGTCCGGCGACGACCGTGAGGTTCGACTTCAGACGAAACGTGTCCTGAGCAAAGGCGCCGACTTGATTAGAGCGGTAATAGCGATTCGTCGCGCCGCTGACAAAGATGGACGATCCGTTCGACCCGCAGAAAACACTGGGGTTGCAGAGGTTGCCAGTCAGAAAGTCGGAGAATTTATTGAAGTCCAGCAATCCCTGCCCGCCATTTTTATTAATAATGTTCAGTTGGGCATGATCCCACTGAGCGCCGAACGCCAGCGTATGACGTCCTACTGTCCAGGAATACTTGGTTGCGCCTTCGAAGGTATTCTGAAACATGCCGGCGTTAGCGAAGTTGTTGGAGGGACCGATACCCAAACCGCCGGTCCCTGAGATATTGGGATTGGCGGTTCCAATGGTTATCCCCGGGACATTCGACAATCCAAAGATGCTAATTCCATAGTCGCTGTTGGTGTACCCGTCGATGGTGTGAGCGAAGGCTCGTTCGCGGATGAAACCAAATGTCTGGGTCCATACCGCATTGGGCGAAATCGTGGTGGTATTTTCGAGAGAGAATACCTGAGCTCCAGCGGAAAGTTCCTGGGGGAAATTGCCCACTTGGCTGATCGCAAAGGGAGCGAAGGTAGGATCGTTCTGGTAGTAGTACTTGCCGGAGATGCGGTCGCGGGAACTGAAGTTGTAGTCGATACTCCCGTTGACCTGGTCCGCTTTAAATGTGGTCTTGGGTCCGAACACGAGGGCGTTATACCCGAGCTTCGCTTGTTGGTCTATTCCGGCAGTCGTTGCGGAAGAAATTGTTTCGGAGGGGATGAAGAATTGTCCGTTGGGCAGCTTTAGATTCATAAGCTTTAACGCTGTCGGGTCGATGTTTGCGGCGGTCAATGTCGTGCCGAACGCGGCGTTTGCCAGGTCTGCCAAACTTGCGGCGTCGCGGTTGGTGTCCGTCAAACCCGGGAGCACGGAAGCTTCGGAAATGGAACTGTCGGCGTCGGAAACGCGCTGGCCTTGATACGACGCGAAGAAGAACAGTTTATCTTTCAGAATAGGTCCGCCGAAGGTGACACCGAAGTTGTTGCGTTTTAATTCTGGAACCGTCTTGCCAAGGCTCCTCAGCGTCGGATCCTGGTTGAAAAAGAATGGCGCGGCATTCCACGCGTCGGTTTGGTGATATTCGTAAGCCTGGCCGTGATACTGGTTGGTTCCGCTGCGCGTTTGCAGGGTGACGTGGGCGCCGCTGTAAGAACCTTCCGAGGCGTCGTACATGGAAGTATTCACGCGAACTTCCTCGAGCGTTTCCTGCGGAGGAGCAGGTAAGGCTTGACCGATCGCGCTATAAACCGAGGTGCTGGTTTGAATTTCGCCGCCTGGCGTTTTCGAGGTGTTCTGACCAGTGTTGAGCACGGCGCGGTTGTCGGCTACGCCGCTGGAGGATTTGCCGTTGAATAGATTGTTGGTCTGCACGCCGTTTACGACGAAGCTGTTGCTCGTGTCGCGCTGGCCGTTGGCGAAAATGTTTTGATTGCCCAGGCCGGCGTTGGTGCCGGAACCCGTGAGAAAGTCCGCATTCACGCCAGGGCTGAGCAGCGCCAGTTGCGTGAAACTGCCCGTACCGAGTGGCGTGGCCTCAATAAGTTCGGAGCTCAAGGTATAGCCATTCGTGGTGTCGGTCTGATTGAGCAGCGGGGTTCCGGTGACGGTGACGCTGGTGGTGACTTCGCCGGGCTGCAACGAGCCGTTCACGGTGGTGGTGACGCCGCCTTGCACCATGATCTGGTCGTGAACTTCGGTCTTGAAGCCATCGCGGGCGAAGGAGACCGAGTATCTGCCGATCGGAAGGGCGCTGACGAAGAACGAGCCATCGTCTTTGGTCGAGGCTACCTGCTCCAAGTTGGTGTCGAGATTGCGGATCTTCACAGTGACTTTGCCGAGGACACCACCACTTGTGTCGGCGACGGTGCCGTTGATGGATCCTAGAGTCTGTTGAGCGTGGGTGGGAATGCTTAGGACCAGGAGCGTAGCGAAAACTACACTGAACGAGCGGAACCACTTTGACATTTAGATTATCCCTTTCCCCCGACGCGACACTACACAATGTGGGGCAGATATATCACAGTCGCCGGGCGCAAATCGAGTTCGGTGCTGTGAATATCGCCGAGAGAAAGAGGGGGACGGACCATAGATAAAGCGGAATGGGTGAACGAAAGTGCTTCGATGGGTACCCTTAAGTTGGAATAACGGGCGACGAATTTTCAGCCCACGCGTTCAAACAATTCATCGACTGTAATGGCGTAGCCTGCACCAGCAAGAAGCGCGGCCGTACATCTGGTACCTCGCCCTTGGTTGAGATAGATTTCACCCGGAGGATTCATGGACATTCTGGCAGCGATCAAGCGCGAAGAGAACGAGGTAAGAAAGCAACTAGCCAAGTTGCAGAATCAGTTGAACGGATTGGCTTCGGCTGCAGAAGCGCTGGGCAATTCAACGAACCGACAAGTGAACCGAGAACTAAAGGGTGTCAAGAAGCGCGTCTTGTCGGCTGCAGGCAGAGCGGCGATAGCGAAGGCGGCGAAGAAGCGGTGGGCGAAGGTTAGGAAGCAGGTGAAGAGAGCCGTCAGCTAAAACTAGTCTATCGGGTGCGAGGCGTTACAATGAGGTGTCCCAAGCCCGGAGGCACCATGGGGGTCAAAGCAATTGCTTTTCATGAGGTTATAGCGGCGGATAAAATCCACGAACTCTTCGGATCGCCGGAATCTCAGAAAGTGCGTCAAGTGCAACCTAGCATCTGCGATCGTGTTGTTTGTGAAGATCGATCCCAGAAATCCAGAATATGTCGGTCACCTAAACTCGATAATCGCGGATGATTGTATCGGTGGCCGTCATAAAGATGAATACCTACTTGATGAAGTTGATCCGCCACTCGCCGTGAATTAATTATTGCGGCGCGCATCAGGCGTTGCGGATCATGGCTCATGATGAGCGCCTTTCTTCGTCAACGCTTCGCGAAACAGACTTAAAACTCTCCCAACTTCTGTCATCCACAAATCCGTTCGTCACCATTGTTGGCACAAGCTCGTCTGGAATATCGACATCCGCATTGTCGCGACAACTTTGATCCTTGAAGCGATCTCATGGAGCCTGGCGGCGAGCTCGGTCAGCTTCATTCTTCGCTACTGATCCAGTCTGCGAACCCGGAGCGACAGCGAGGCACTTCCCGCTGATGGCGTCGATTTCGAGAATGACATTGAGTTTGACATATACTATACTATAGTATATTATATAGAAACAATGGAGGGAACGAATGGCTCACACGACAAAGGACAAGGCGAGGCTTCTGGGCCGCGTTCGCAGGATTCGCGGGCAGGTAGAAGCCATCGAGCGAGCGCTCAACGCCGACCAGGAGTGTTCCAGTGTGCTGCAACTTATGGCTGCTTGCCGTGGCGCATTGAACGGATTGATGGCGGAAGTGCTGGAGGGTCACGTCCGGTTCCATGTTCTCGATCCAAAATCCGGCAAGAACTCTCCGCAGGCGGAAGCGGCCGAAGAACTCATCGACGTGGTTCGAAGGTATCTGAAGTAGTTTGCCAATCCTTAATATCTTGCAGAAATGGTGGTCCGTTATGAATCAAACGCAATTGAAAGAAGCCGAAGTTGCCGGGAATTTTAAGGAAATGGAAGCGTTACAGTCGTCCGATGGCCCTGAAGACAGCCACGAGCACGAACATGCGCTGAACTGGCGAGAGATCAACCGGGTCCTGTTTGTCGCCGCCGCTGCTGTGGCCATTTGGTTTCTCGGTGGGGCGAGGAATCCATACATAACGGGCATCGGCGTAGTTTGCGCGCTCGTTGGTGGATTCCCGATATTCCATGAAGCGTACGAGAACATCGTCCAGCGACGGATGACGATGGAACTCTCGATGGCCATTGCCATCGTGGCGGCGCTCGCGATCCGCGAAATATTCACTGCACTCGTTATCACCTTGTTCGTACTCGTTGCGGAAATTCTTGAGGGTCTCACCGTTAACCGTGGACGCACCGCAATCCGCCATTTGGTTGGTCTGCTGCCCACGACCGCCACGGTGCGCAGAAATGAATCCTGGCAAGAGGTTGAGACGAAAGAAATCGCCGTTGGCGACATCGTCCTCGTGAAGCCAGGTGCCCGAATCCCAGTAGATGGCGTCGTTTCCGGAGGCCACTCGTTCGTTGATCAGGCAACGATCACTGGCGAATCGATGCCTGCGGAGAAGACCAACGGGTCGTCGGTCTATGCCGGAACGATTAATCAGTCCGGGGCGCTCGAAATCCGGGTTGACCGAATGGGTCGCGATACTACGTTCGGCAAGATCATCGACGCGGTTGAACGGGCGGAAAAGTCACGTGCGCCCATTCAAGGTATCGCGGACCGTCTCGCGGGCTATTTGGTTTACTTTGCTCTCGGAGCCGCGGTTCTCACATTCCTAATCACTCACAATGTGCGCTCGACCATTTCTGTAGTCATCGTGGCCGGGGCGTGCGGGATTGCGGCGGGAACACCCTTGGCGATTCTTGGCGGAATTGGACGGTCCGCTCAACTTGGCTCGATCATCAAGGGCGGTTTATATCTGGAAGCGCTCGCTAGCATCGATACGATTCTCCTGGATAAGACGGGGACTCTGACGTACGGCACTCCCGAGGTAGTTGACGTTCGCCCCGCGAATGGCATTCCCGCTGCTTCCTTGCTCCAAGCGGCTATGACTGCGGAATCGCGGTCCGAGCATCCGGTCGCGAAGGCTATTCTTACGAAGGCGTCAGAGATGGGAATCTCCAGTGAAGAGCCTGAAAGATTCGATTACACGCCGGGGAAAGGGATCGTTGCGATTTGTCGCGGCACGGAAATCATTGTAGGCAGTCGGCTCTTTCTCGAGGGACATAGGGTTGTCCTGCCAACCAACGCAGTCTCGCAGACTGATTCCGAAATTTTTGTGGCGCAAGAAGGCAAGTTCCTCGGAACTCTCATTGTCGCCGATACGCTTCGGCCCGAAGCAACAAAGGCGATAGTGGATCTCAAATCAATGGGGTTGAGGACCGTTCTTCTCACAGGGGACTCCAAGTCGGTGGCTAACGACATCGGTGGAAAGCTAGGCGTCGATGAAATTGCCGCTGAACTCTTGCCGGAGGAGAAGCTCGAATTTATCCGCAAGCTTACGAAGGCTCGGCACAACGTTGTTATGGTGGGAGACGGAGTCAACGACGCTCCTGCTTTGATGGAGGCAACCGTTGGAGTCGCGATGGGTGCTGGCACGGATGTTGCGCGAGAAAGTGCGAACGTCGTCCTCATTGGCAATGATCTCTCAAAGCTGGTCGAAACTCTCTCCATCGCGCGGCGCTGCCGCCGCACCATCATGCAGAACTTTGTCGGAACCCTGGTCGTGGACAGCATCGGTGTCGGCTTGGCTGCCTTCGGCTTTCTCAATCCGCTTCTAGCTGCGTTCATTCACGTTTCCTCAGAAATGACTTTCATTTTGAATTCCGCAAGACTCCTTCCGCCCATTTCCTCGGCGAAGAAGCTTGCTCTCGGATTCATTTCCCAATCGTCAGTCGCACGCGAGTAGAGGAATTGTATGGATCAGACGAACAAATTCTCGCTGGTAACAAAGCGACTTGTCATCGGGCACATCATGGTGTGCCAAGGATGCTGCTGCGGAAACGTCGCCAATGGCCGACCTTCCGTTCCGGTGGACTGGCTAAAGACGGAATGGCGTGCAAGAGGTTTGCTGAAGCGCGTTCAGTTAACCATCAGTGGATGCCTGGGACCGTGCGATCTTCCAAATGTGGTTACCATCTCGGACGATAGCGGGACACAATGGCTCGGGGGAATAACAGAATTCGACCAGTACCGAGCCATCGTCGATTGGGCCAGCCGCTCCAGAGATGCAGGTGAACTGCTCCCTCTTCCCAAAGAATTCCGGCAGCACACGCTACATCCGTTCCGCTAACCGAACAACGCCGGAAATACTGCTGTGAGAAGTGCGGGGTCCGGCCAGCCAACTCCAAGCGAATCGGGTCACTAAATAGGTGCCAGGCTCGTACGTTCTCACACCTTCCGGAAGATCCTTCAGTCGCAACTGAGTTACTGAACTTCGGCAATACATCTGGTGGCGTAGGTCCGGTTGAGATCGATTTCACCCGGAGGATTCATGAACATTCTGTCAGCGATCAAGCGCGAAGAACGAAAGCTCGAAAAGCAGCTAGGCAAGCTGAACCACCAATTGAATGGTGTGCGAGCGGCTGCAAAAGCATTGGGCGGCTCTGCGGAGCGTGAAATCATCGGCGTGAAGAAGCGCGTTTTGTCGGCGGCTGGCAGAGCAGCGATTGCGAAGGCGGCTAAGATGAGATGGGCGAAGGTTAGGAAGCAGGCGAAGAGGGCCGTCTCGTAAGACACCTCCGTCAGCCGACAGGTTCCTACCTCTTCCCTTGAGGTCCTTGTAAGCTCTGAAGTTGTTGTCGCAAGCGCTTGATTGGCTCGCTGTCGTTGATGTCTCTCCATCCTCGCTTGATCTTATTGTGTGGTTTGTGGCTGTTGTAAACGAGCAAACCAAGCAGCGCAACATCGCCGACAACGTATAACCCGCTGACAAGATTTTCAACCATTGAAATAACCTTCCTATTATTCGATTCCGTGGCGGGTCGTTGCGTTAGATTGTCCTTGCTTTTGCGGTGAGCCAAGCTTTTCGAAAGTCTCCCTTTTGCGGCGTCAAGAAGCGCGTACTGTCTGCGGCGGAAAGGGCGGCGATTATGAAGGCGGCGAAGAAGCGGTGGGCGAAGGTTAGGAAGCAGGCGAGAACGTGAGTTGGGTCGAATTTAACCTCTGTTGGCTTAGCTCTCCTCATCTTGACAATCAGGAGGAGGAGGGCTAGTCTTCCCTTTTGATTGTCAGGAGGAGTGGGTTTATGGCAGACAAGTCGAGTGATCTCGTCCAAGGCACGCTGGACATGCTCATCCTCAGGACGGTAGCTCTGGAAC